>JAESGL010000137.1_pt1 | contig 93291 bp, 72 predicted proteins | sample 9269711 | NCBI WGS metagenome assembly JAESGL01 (sample SAMN14515918, study PRJNA621676) | algae metagenome | isolation source: Kastovskya adunca ATA6-11-RM4 and co-occurring heterotrophs from soil and... | place: Chile: Atacama Desert | collected 2011-06-27 | reverse complement strand
TGAAATTACACAGGAAAAAAGAAGCATTCGCAAGCCCTGTAGCATAGCGCACCAGCGGTTCAGTGCAACAGTTAGAAAAAATTAGTGGGAGCCCCCCGGGCCCACTCAATTTTGGGTTCTAATTGTTGGGCATAGGTTAGTAAATTAAACTCTCTCTTAAAGCTTTTCAGCCCTTCATTTAGCAGTTAGCTTCTTCATCCGAATGTTGCTATGTGGGTACATTCCGCAAATGCTTTTACAGCTATCAGCTTACTGTCCCTAGCCCGGTGCTTATTGCACAGGCAGGATTGTGCATCTCAAAAGAGCTGCAGCTGAAGGCGCCCTTTACTATCCTTGTAGGAACCTTGGCTACTTGCTGTACAGCCGAGGTTTCTTCTATGCTGCTACCCTTGCTTACTACTACAGTTTAACATGCCAAAGAATTGAGCTTATGCACCAACTTCTAAATAATCGCGGTATTAACTAAGTCTTTCGTTATTAATGGGGTAGTGGGGCGGCAAGATGTTTATAATCTTTGTTACACGCCGAATTTTTGCTGTTCATATTATCCCGTTCTTAATAGTTTCTTTCTTCAGCCCTGAACCATTCTTTCAGACTCCTTAGTGGCTGTTACAGCTAAAATTTAATTTTCAAGCCCTCCATAAACAAAATTCTTCTATATCTTATGGCACCATTAACGTTCAAACATACGTTCAGACTACATGAAGAGGATTTTATTACCCCTACTGGCGGCCGCTGCCCTGCTACTGCAGCCGGCACTGGCGCAGGAAAGCTTCCCCGTGAACGGGGTGAGCGATAACCGGCCCCAGCGGCACGCCTTTACCCACGCAACGGTAGTGCAGGACTACCAGACTAAAATTGAAGATGCCACCCTGCTCATTGAAAATGGCAAAGTGGTGGCCGTTGGTAAAAACATTACCATACCCCCTGGGACCACAGTACAGGACCTGAAAGGACGCTGGATCTATCCCGGCCTGGTAGAGCCTTATGGCAACTATGGCCTTCCTGCGATAGAGGAGAAGAAAAGAGCTACCCGGGCCGATGGCCCGCAGATGGAAACCAACACCCCCGGCGCTTATGCCTGGAATGAGGCCATCAAACCTGAATACGATGCCGTCTCTGAATTTAACGTTAAAGACAGTGAGGCAAAAGCCCTCCGTGACCTTGGCTTTAGCTCCGTGCTTACCCACCGCCACGATGGTATTGCCCGTGGTACCGGTGCATTAGTAACACTTGCCGATGATAAATCACATAAAGTAATCATCAACCCCAGGGCTTCGGCACACCTGTCGTTCGATAAAGGCACCTCTCGCCAGGATTATCCCGGCTCGCTCATGGGTGCCATTGCCCTGATCCGCCAGACCTACCTGGATTCCCGTTGGTATACCAGTCAGCAGGAGAAGCCTTTTGTTGACCGTTCCCTTGCTGCTTTTCATAATCTACAAAGCCTGCCGCAGATCTTTGAGGTGAAAGATATGCTTTCGGTGCTGCGGGCAGATCAGATAGGCGATGAGTTCGGGCAGCAGTACATTATCCGGGGTGCTGGTGATGAGTACCAGCGGCTGGATGCCATCAAGGCAACAGGAGCCAGGCTGATCATTCCGTTAAACTTCCAGGAAGCATATGATGTAAGCGACCCGCTCGATGAAATGAATGTGAGCCTGGCTGATATGAAACATTGGGAAATGGCTCCCTATAACCCAATGCTGCTACAGCAAAAGGGTGTTGAGTTTGCCTTTACCACCGATGGACTGAAAGAGAAAAAAGACTTCTGGACTAACCTGCGCAAGGCAGTAAAGCATGGTCTGGATAAGCAGGCAGCCATAAAAGCACTAACCCATACCCCTGCACAACTGGTTGGCGCAGGCAATAAAGTGGGTGCGCTGCGCAATGGTATGCTGGCTAACTTCATCATTACCTCCGGCGATGTACTGGAAGAGGATGCCACTATCTACGAAAACTGGATCAGCGGCAAGCGCTATGAACTAAAAGCCATGCCGGCACAGGAGCTGGCAGGCAGGTACCGGCTTGAGCTGGGCGGAAAGAATTACAACATCGAAATCAGTGGTCCGGCCGATAAGGTAAAGTTCAGGCTGATGGAGTCTGATACCACCGGTCATGATATGAATGCCCTGGTAGGGGAGAACCTCATTAACCTTACTTTTAACCCAGCCCCCAAAGATACCAGCCGTACACAGCTGGTGCGCCTAAGCGGCTGGTGGGATGGCCGTAACTGGAAAGGTCTGGGTCGTAACGAACAGGGGCAGGAAATGCCTTTCACCCTGAGCTATACTGGTCCGGCAAAGGAGCGCAAACAAGCGGATAAAAAAACTGCTGCCGCCCTGCCTAAGCCAGGCGAAATACCACAGCCTTTCCTGGCTTATGGACAGGTAAAACCACTGGAGGCTAAAAAATACCTGATCAAAGGAGCCACCGTGTGGACGAATGAGGCCGAAGGCATCATGCAAAATGCTGATGTGCTGGTAGAAGGAGGCAAAATCAGGCAGGTCGGCACCAATCTTTCAGCAGCAGGTGCCGAAGTAATAGACGGCACCGGCAAACACCTTACCTCTGGCATTATTGATGAGCACTCGCACATTGCCATCCAGGGCGGTGTGAACGAAGCATCACAGTCGGTCACTTCAGAAGTACGGATTGGCGATGTAATCAATTCAGAAGACATCAACATTTACCGCCAGCTGGCGGGTGGTGTAACGGCGGCACAGCTGCTGCACGGCTCTGCCAACCCAATTGGCGGGCAGTCGGGCCTTATTAAGCTCCGCTGGGGTAAAAAGCCTGAAGAAATGAAAATCCAGGGTGCCGACGGCTATATTAAATTTGCCCTGGGTGAGAACGTGAAGCAGGCAAACTGGGGCCCTCATTATACCGAGCGTTTTCCGCAAACCCGTATGGGTGTGGAGCAGGTAATGGTAGATGCCTTTACCCGCGCCAGGGCCTACGAGCAGGCCTGGAAAAACTACAACGCCCTCTCCAAAAGAGCGAAGGCCAACACAACAGCACCACGCAAAGACCTGGAACTGGAAGCACTGGTGCAGATCCTGAATGGTGAGCGCTTTATTACCAGCCACTCCTATGTACAATCGGAGATCAACATGCTGATGAAGGTGGCCGAAGATTTTGGCTTTACCATCAACACCTTCACCCACATTCTGGAAGGCTATAAGGTAGCCGATAAAATGGCCAAGCATGGTGTGGGTGCCTCTACCTTTGCCGACTGGTGGCTGTATAAAATGGAGGTGCAGGAGGCAATTCCATACAATGCAGCCCTTATGCACAATCAGGGCGTGGTAACAGCCATCAACTCCGACGATGCCGAAATGGCCCGCCGCCTGAACCAGGAGGCTGCCAAAACTGTGAAGTACGGCGGCATGACCGAAGAAGATGCCTGGAAAATGGTAACCCTGAACCCGGCAAAACTGCTGCACCTCGATGGCAGCATGGGCTCTGTTAAAGCGGGTAAAGATGCCGACCTGGTACTCTGGAACGACAATCCGCTTGCCATTTACGCCAAACCGCTTAAAACAATGGTAGATGGTGTGATCTACTACGACCTGGAACGCGATGTGCAGATGCGCCGCGAGCTACAGCAGGAGCGTGCACGCCTGATCCTGAAAATGCAGGAAGAAAAGAAAAACGGCGGTGCTACAAAACCAGTAGCCGTAAAACAGCAAAAGGTGTGGCATTGCGAAGACCTTAGCGGTTTTAACCATGTACACCAAAGTGAACTCGAGGCTCATTAATCATTTTTAACTGTCATCTCCCTGAAAAGGGTGATCTGTTTGCTATAACATGAAAAAACTAATTTTATATACAGCCTTACTGGGGCTGCCGCTGCTAAGCCAGGCGCAGGCACCTGCGCCGGCACCAGCACAGCAACAGCCCATTGCACTCATGAACGGGGTGGCCCACCTGGGCAACGGACAGGTGATCCAGAACAGCGCCATTCTCATCAGGGATGGCAAAATTGAGAATGTGGTGGATGCCACTAACGTTCGCCTTGCACTGGATGGCTACGAGGTGATTTCTGTAGAAGGACAGCATGTGTACCCGGGTTTTATTCTGCCCTACACCAACCTGGGTCTGCGTGAGGTAGATGCCGTTCGCTCTACCATAGACGATACCGAGGTAGGCGATTTCAACCCCAACGTTCGTGCTCTGATTGCCTATAACACCGATTCTGAAGTGATTCCAACGGTGCGTACCAATGGTATTCTGATGGCGCAGGTTGCCCCAAGGGGAGGTCTGATCGGAGGTTCTTCTTCTGTAGTGGCCCTGGATGCCTGGAACTGGGAAGATGCCGTGGTTGAGGAAGATGATGGCCTGTGGATGAACTGGCCTTCCATTTACCGCCGCACCGGCTGGTGGGCAGAGCCGGGCCCTATCGAAAAAAATAAAAACTACGATAAGCAAAAGGCCGAGATAGAGTCGTTTCTGGGCAGTGCAGTAGCCTACAGCCAGGGTGGCAAACCAAAAGAAACCAACCTGAAGCTGGAGGCCATGACGGGACTATTTGATGGTAGCAAGCGCCTCTACATTACCGCTAATTATGCAAAAGAAATAGTGGAGGCAGTAAAAACCGCGCAGAAGCATGGCGTTAAAAACATAGTGGTGGTGGAGGCCGAAGATGCCCTGTATGTTAAGGACTTCCTGAAGGAAAATAACATACCTGTGCTGGTGGCGAATCTGCACAGGCTGCCCGACAGGCCCGAAGACGCTGTAGACATGCCTTACAAACTACCGGCCATGCTACAGAAGGAGGGAATTATGGTAGGCCTGTTGTACGACGACCTGAAGAGCAGCCGCAACCTGCCATTCTTTGCCGGCACCGCTGCAGCCTATGGGGTAGATAGGGAAGAGGCCCTTAAAATGATAACCTCTAACACAGCAAAAATACTGGGTATTGATGACGAGGCCGGTACCCTTGAGAATGGGAAAAGGGCAATCTTGTTTGTGTCGCGGGGCGATGCGCTGGATATGCGCACCAACGATGTGACCATGGCTTTTATCGATGGCCGTAAGCTAAACCTTACCAGCCGCCACATTGAGCTTTACGAAAAGTTCAAAAACAAGTACGAGTCACAACCTGGTCAGTAAAAGTTCCAAATAATAAAAAGAAAGCGGCTCCATTTGGGGCCGCTTTCTTTTTGTATCGAACACTATAACAGTAAATCTGATTAGGAGGTACATTAAACTTTGTGGCCTTACGTTTGTGAGCTTAGCTGCGTTTTTAGCGCCTGGTTCTCCTGTTGCATCTGCGTCAGCTCTGCTTCGCGTTGCTCAATGAGCTGCTGGTATTCCCGAGCCTTTCTGCCCATCTCTTCCTGTGTAGCCTGCAGCTCTTCCATGTTCTGGCGCATTTCTTCCTCCTGTGCCTTCATCTCTTCCGACTGGTACTGGAGGTTTTCCATGAGTCCTTTCATCTCAGTAGAAGAACGAAGGGTGATAATAGCCGAGGCAATGATCTCACCAATCTTCTGCAGGAAATCCAGCTGATGTGGTTCGAAGGTCCGGAAAGAAGCAATCTCTAGTATACCCTCCACCTGGTCGTTAAACTTCAGCGGTACAATTACAATGCTGCCGGGGTTTGCTTCGCCCAGGCCAGAGGTAATGGTAACATAGTTTTGCGGTATGCGGGTAAGGTAGGTGAGCTCTTTTTCGAGGTAAGTCTGGCCTACCAGCCCTTCGCCGGGCTCAAGTGTTTTCTGCAGGTATTTTTTTCTGTCGTAGGCATAGCAGCCATACAGCTGCAGCACCACCTGCTTATTGCCTTTATCTTCTACAAAGAACAGAGAGGCCTGGTTAGCGCCCAGGTACTTTACTACCGTAGCGGTTATCTTATCAGAGAGTTCCTGCACATCGTCCTGGTGCTGGCGTACCAGCTCTGCAAATTTAGAGATGCCCTCGGTAGCCCACATCCTGATCTGGTCTTCCTGCTTAACCTTAATCATTTGCTCTTTCATCAGCAGGAGCTCACCGGCCAGGTTATCTTTGTTTGCCGCCAGGTTATCTTCATTCAGCCCTTCCCATGTAATCTCAAAGTTGCCTTTAGCTATGTTCGAAATAAAGTTTGTGGCCTTTTGCAGGTTTAAGATTAGCAGATCTATAATTTTCTTTTCATTAAGCGCAGATGCCGCTTCGCCTGTTTTAAAAAGGTATTTATTATTATTCTCGTAGAGTTCAATAAACAGCTGCTTTCTTCTCTGGCGCTCACGTTTTAGCCTGTAGAGCACAATAAGAATGGTGGGAATGCCCATCAAAAACAGCAGCGTTCTTACCGAAGTGGAAATAAACATTAGCCTGTCGGTGCTTGCCTGGCTTGCTTCCAGTATGGCCAGCTCTTTCTTTTCAAGTGCTTCGTTGTATTTCTTGTATACAATCCAGACATCAAATCCAGGGTCTTTGGCTATGGTTTCCTTAATGGCATCCATATTTCCCTGCTTGTGCCACTCAATCAACTGGTCAATCAGCTTAAAATAGTTGCCGAAAGCAGTCTCTACAGGAAGGATCTCATCGGGATTAATGCCCTGCCTGGCCATAATGGTCCTGACTTTTTTGAAGTGCATGGGCAGAGAGTCGAGCGCTTCTGTGTATGGATTAAGTAGTTTGGCTTCGGGGATAATATAATAGCCCCTGAACCCCAGGTCACAGTTGTTGAGATTTCTGATGATCAGGCCCATGGTAAGCTGCACAGCCTTCACTTCCCTTACAACAGCTTCATTCTGCTTTAGCATCATTCTGTTGTAGTAGTCCAGTATGCCATTACCGGCAATAAAAAATGCTATGAACCAGAGTGAGAAGGTAATGGAGTTGGACTGAATATTCTTTAACCACTTCATATATTTTATCTTTTGAATATTCTGATGGTCAAAGCTATTCTAAATTATAGTGTTATAACATTTATTAGCCTGCTGAATCTTACACAAGTCAACTAATCTTCTTTTCATAACTCCTGAAGGATGCCATAACAGGCGGCAATGTTAACTGGTTAAATATTAGGATTTTAATGTTTCGGCTGTATTCCAAATCCTGAAGGTAAGGGCTGAAATCTCTAATGAAATGGCAAAGGTTTGGCTCCTTTTTAAGCTAAATCACATAAAACAAACGTTACAGGTAGCTGCCTGAAACAGAGGCCTGTGTCAAACTGTTTGTTTAAACAGGTATACTGCTAACTATCAGAAATTAAATGACTTTTATTTCGGAGTAACCAGTGCTTCCTTCCTGTTTAGGAAGTAAAAGCTGAGGAATATGCACTGCTGAAGCCTGGATGTTGGTTGCGAGGAAGCCTACACAGGATTGATAACCTTGTTTGTACTTTGTAGTTCTTCTGGAAACAACAAATGCTGTTAATCAAGACCGGTAGAATAGATTTAGGATGAGGAACAGATTTTATTCGATAGCAAAAAGAGTAATCAAAGATACCATTCATCGGTTTTCGGCAGCAGACCCTATAGTTTACAGTGCTGCAATTGCTTTTTTTACCATTTTCAGCATGCCCTCCATACTTTTTCTTGTGGTTAAAGTGGCCAGTGCCGTAATAGGCTCACAGCGTGTATTGGATGAGGTGTTTAGCCAGGTGGAAGAAAAGGTTAACAGCGAGAGTGCCCGGCAGATACAGACTATATTGGAGGCAGGTTTTGAGTGGGGATTAACGTCGGTAAGTGGTGTACTGAGTTTATTCCTGCTGCTGTTTACGGCCACAGTTGTATTCAATTTTATCAAAAAAGCACTTAACAGTATCTGGAATGTAAAGCCAAAGCCAAGAAAGGGGGCTGTGAAATTTGCTGTTGACAGGCTGTTTTCATTGCTGCTTATTTTAGTGCTGGGCATTGTAATGGTTGCAAGTCTTTTGCTTGAATCACTTATTGCCTTATTTGCAGATGAGTTTAGTAACAATCTGTTAGGGCTTACCTCTTACCTGACCCGGATTCTGCACACCCTGGTATCTTATGGGCTGATGACGGTTATTTTTGCACTGCTTTTCAAATTTCTGCCCGACATCCGCTCTCCCTGGAAGCCAATCTGGGTGGGAGCGCTTATCACCTCCGCCTTGTTTACGCTGGGAAAATTTATCATTGGCCGTATCATCAGCAGCACCGATATTACCACTACCTATGGTGCGGCTGGCTCACTGGCAGCCTTGTTGCTGTGGGTGTTTTATTCGTCGGTAATTGTTCTGCTGGGTGCTATTTTCACTAAAATTTACTACCTGAGCAAAGGCTATCAGGTTAGGCCCTCCGAAAATGCAGTTGCCATAGAAGTGCGTGAGCTCGAAAGGGAAGATGAAGGAGAAAAAGCCACGCATGTGAATCAGGCTTGAAAGGCGTCTGTTTTTTTTACAAATTACTGCCCAATTACTTTCTGCCTTGAATATTAAAGCTCTTGTTATTGCCCTGCTGGCAACAGTAGTATTTGCCGCTGGTGGTTATTGGCTGTACCAGCAATATTTCACAAAAAGAGATTATCCGCTACGTGCACTGGTGCCTGCAGATGCCGTACTGGTGTATGCCAGTAACCAGCCCGATGAGGCATGGGAAAGCCTAAGGCAGCATGCTTTTGGCGAGCTGCTGAAAGATATGCCCGCCATGAGCCGCTTTGAAAGCTATGAGCAGGAGCTAAAGCGCCTGCTGCCCTCATATGCAGCCTTAAAAAACCGTGAGTTCTTGTTTTCGCTGCACATCACTGAGCGTACTAATTTCGACTATCTTCTCCTGATGCCCCTGCAGGGTGATAAGGACCAGCGCCTGCTCAGGGAGCTACGGAAAGAAATAGAAGACAGCCCCGGCAACTACCGGCTAGATGAACGCCTGTACCAGGGTATTAAAATATGGGAGATCAGGGATTTGAACGGGGGCCGCACCTTTAGCTTCTTCGCTAATGAGGGGGTGCTGGCGGGCAGCTTTACCTCTTTTTTAGTGGAAGGCGCCATTCGCCAGAAAGCAGCATCCGAAGCTGCCATTATTCCTGCATGGTTACAACCAGGGGGTGGGGCTTCTTTCGAAACCCTGGGCAGCCTCGCTATCAATCTCCGGCAATTGCCTGCATTTCTGCGGGTTTTCTCGCAAACCGATAGTTTGGTGCAGGAGCTGCTGCCACGCCTGCCGTATTACAGCCAGCTCGATGTTGCTGCTGCAGAAGAAGGTTTGCTGCTCTCTGGATTTGTTAAACCTGAAAATCCGCAGGAGGCAGATTTTCTATGGGCCCTGCACGGGCAAAAGCCACAGCCCATGCGGCTCGATTTTCTGGTTCCGCAGCGCTCGGCCAGCCTTATATTTGTTGGCCTAAGCAACTCACAGGAGTGGCACAAGCGCTTGCGTACTTACTGGGAGAGCAAAGCTCCGGAGCAGTGGGAGCGCTGGCAGGTGCTTGATGCTAAAGCCAAAAATGCACAGGAACTGGCTGCTATCATTGGTAAGGAAGTAGGGCTGGCCACCATCCCCACGGCGGGCGCTGCACGGCCAGACCGCTTGCTGCTGCTACACCTAAGCGACAGCAGCAAGGCTGCAGGCCTGCTCCTGGAAATGTCGGCACGGGTGGCGCAGCAGGATACCCTGTACAGCGAGTTGTTTCTGCGCCGACAGCTGCAGGAGCTGCCCTACGATGAGTTTCCGGCTTCGCTCCTGGGCAGTGCCTACCTTGGTTTCAGGGGCTCTTCTTACTATACCTTTGTAGATGATTACCTTGTGGTGAGCAGCTCTATACCAGCCCTTAAGGAGATGCTGCTGGATATACAGGCAGAAGAAAGCTGGCAGCGCTCCGTGAGGATCAATAAGTTTCTTTCTCGCCTGGATGCCGAACAGAACTATGCACTCTACCTGAACACTTCTACGCTCTGGCCTATGCTTTACAGGCGCCTGGCCTCCCCCTGGAGGGCATTCTGGGATAAACATAACATAGCCCTGCGGCAAATAGACCTGCTTTCGCTGCAGCTCTCTTCCGCAGAGGGTGCCTTTTATACCAACCTGTTCCTGCACCTCGACAGGCGGCCGGAGCGGCAGCTGGAGCAGATACAGCTGGTGCAAAAGGCTGCCACGCAGCTGCAGTCGCCGGCCTTGCATGCACCAGTTAACATCTCGTACAGGCAACAGCGTTCTGGGCACTGGCTGGTGCAGGATTCTGCCCGTACGCTCTATTTGCTGAACAATGCCGGAGAAACGGTACGCACTGCTCCGTTAGCAGGATACTGGCAAACACAGCTGGCAGAGTTGGACCCGCAAAAAAACAACAGCACACATTATTTTCTTAGCACCCCAGACAGTGCCTACCTTTTTCAGCCTAACCTGCAGGTGCTTCGGCCATTTCCGCTGGCGCTGCCGGAAGGTGAAAAAATACATTGGAATACCGTAGTAGACTATGATGGCTCGCGCCGATACCGCCTTTTGTTAGCCTCCGGCTCTGGTAAGCTGTACATGTACGATCTGGATGGTGTAAACCTGGAGGGCTGGCAGCCTGTAGACCTGAAGGGAGGCCTTAGCGCTGCCCCTGGTCATCTGCGTGTTCGTTCCAGAGATATTATCTATGCCTTTCAGCAGAAAGGGGGGGTGCATGCCTTTACCCGGCGCGGAGAGTATCTGAATGGTTTTCCGCTCTCGCTGAACGATAGTTTGCTGGGGCCTGTGCACATACGGCAGGGTTCTGATTACAAAAGTACGCGTTTTATAACCGTAACAGCTTCGGGACTTTTATACGAATGGGATCTGGAGGGGCGTATCATCAATAGAAAACAGCTGTACCGGCCCGATGCCAGGGCGCGTTTTTACCTGGTGCCCGATGCCAAGGGCAAACGTTTCCTGATTGCGCAGCAGGACCGCTTCAGGCTGCGCCTGATGGATGAGAATGGGAGTGATCTGTTCGAAAAAGACTACCTGGGCGCAAGCAAACTGGAGGTGCAGTATTTTTCATTTAACGGAGCAGCGGCCTTGGTAGCTGTTACAGACCCCGATCAGGAATTTACCTATTTGTATGATTTACGGGGTAATTTGCTGCAAACACAGCCTCTGAACAGCTGTTGCCCGGTTGGGCTGCAGCTAACGGGTGCTGGCGACTCTCTTCGTTTAGTGAAAGCTTACAATGCAGCTGTTGAGCAACACATAATGCCCGTCATCAATTCGTCAAAGTAAGGTGGCGGCTATAGCTGTGTGGGAGTAGGGTAACCTATGGCTTACGGTGAGCGTATAAGAAGTAAAATCCGGCTCCTGAAGAAGCAGGAGTTGTGTAAGAGCAATTAGAAAATTAAAGGATTTAATATGATCATAATTGCTACCTTAGCCCCTAAACAACTCCTCTTCGCCATGGTTCGGAAATTTTTATGGATGGCTCCAGTCTTGCTTTTAAGCCTGACCTGGCCGGTATACGCCCAAAGTGAACATCCCCTGGCTCAGGCCTTCAGCAGTGCCATGAGCCGGTCGGATATGAACAGCCTTACTGCCCTTTTGGATGATGAAGTAGAACTGCAGCAGCCCGGACAAAACGGGACCTACAGAAAAAGCGTGGCTACCGGTAAACTGGCTGATTTTCTGCGCCAGAACCCTCCGCAAAGCTTTATGTTAAAGCACCAGGGGTCTTCTGCCGATGGCCAGATGTACGCCATCGGGCAGCTAACCACCCGTTCGGGCAGCAATTACAAAGTGCTGTTGCGGGCAAAGCCTAATGGTACTCAGTCGGTGGGAGGTCAGTACAAAATATTTAAGCTAGATATTCTTCAGAATATGTAATGGTCGTTTAGGTGAATATTCTTTAATGCTTTGACCGGTGCAGCTTGCACCGGTTTTTTTTATTATTCAGTTTACAGAAATATAGGTTCTGCCAAGGTAACAACTAAGCGCAAATAGGTTTTCAATTGCCGATTGGAAAGGGTATTTTTGCAGCCGGAAAGTAAACTTTCAAATCTGCATGAAAATATTCAGATTGCCCCTGGTGCTGGTACTGCTTTTAATAGCAACAGTGGCAGGCGCGCAGGATGAGCCTCTTAGCTACGCCAACCTCAGTTCTCCCTATTTTGCCGTTAAAACCCACCTCCACTTTCTTGAAGAAGATACCTATAAGCCCCAACAGGCCGCTAAGGTATTCAGGAGCCAGGGCCGTAAAGAATCAGAAAGAAAGCAGCTGGCTTTACGCCTGAAGCAGATCCTAAATGGCGAGGGTATTTACATAGATGTAGAGGAGCTGCCCCGGCAGAAGAATTACCTCGACAGTGCCTCAGGCCAGCATAAGTATGTACTCACCGCCCGCCATCCCGACATATACCTGGTGCGAGGCTCCGATGGCCGGTGGCGTTACTCCGAAACCACTGCCAACACCATAGATGATCTGTACAAACAGGTATATCCCTTTGGTGCGCATAAGCTGCTGGACCTGCTGCCCAGGCTGGGCCCTAAAAAGTTTTTTGGTATTCACCTCTGGCAGTACATTACTATTCTGCTGATTGTGTTGCTGGGCTCTGCATTCCATAAGGTCACGACCTTCCTGTTCCGCCGCGGAATTTCAGGTTTGCTTAGTCGCATGGGTTATACAGCGCTGGCCAAAAATTTTGTGCTGCCCATAGCCCGCCCGGCATCCCTGTTATTTGTATTTATGCTCCTTGGCGTGCTGGTGCCGCTGGTGCAACTGCCGGTAGTGCTCAGTAAATGGATTTTTCTGGTGATCAGGGCAGCACTGCCTTTCTTTGCTACTGTAGTATTTTACAGGCTGGTAGACCTGGTAGGCTTTTACCTGGAGCGGGTTTCTGATAAAACTGAGAATACCCTGGATGACCAGCTCGTGCCACTGATTCGCAAAGCCCTGCGTACTTTTGTGGTGATCATAGGGGCACTCTTCATACTCGATAACCTCGATTTTAATGTAACTGCTTTTCTGGCGGGTCTGTCTATCGGTGGTCTTGCTTTTGCCCTTGCTGCGCAGGATACCATCAAGAACTTCTTCGGCTCCCTGATGATCTTCATTGACAAACCTTTTCAGATAGGCGACTGGGTTACCTCCGGAGAAATTGATGGAACGGTAGAAGAGGTAGGCTTTCGCTCTACCCGTATCCGCACCTTTCGCAATTCTGTTACCTATGTACCCAACGGCAAACTGGCCGATGCCGTGGTAGATAACCACGGGCTGCGGCAGTACCGTCGGTTCAGCACTAAACTTGCCTTAACTTATGATACCCCTCCGCAGCTGGTAGAGCTTTTTGTAGAGGGCCTAAGGCGTATTGTAGTGCAGCACCCCCACACACGCAAAGATTATTACGAGGTGCATATGAATGAGCTTGGTGCGCATTCGCTCGATGTGCTGTTCTATGTGTTCTTTACGGTGCCTACCTGGTCAGAAGAGCTGAAGGCAAGGCATGAAATTCTGCTTCAGATCATGAAACTTGCCGAGACCCTTGGCATTCGCTTTGCATTCCCTACGCAAACACTGCACATGGAGACATTTCCCGGGCATCCAAGCCTGTTGCCTGGCTACAACCGCACAACAGAAGAGCTTCGTGCCGAAATGGAAAAGCTTTTGTTAGTTAAGGCTGAAGGCGTAGCAGTAAGGGTGTAGCAGGGCAGGGGCGAAAGGCCGGCGCGGGTACTTGGAGATGATCATTGAAACCCCGACCTTTGGATACAGTTTTTTAAACTCTATAAACTAAAATTTTAGCTGAATGAAATTCGGAACCAAAGCCATACATGCGGGCGTAGAGCCAGATCCAGCCACCGGCTCTATCATGACACCCATTTACCAGACCTCAACCTATGCACAGGAGTCGCCGGGTAAGCATAAGGGTTATGAATACTCCAGAACCCATAACCCCACCAGAACTGCGCTGCAAAAAAGCCTGGCAGCGCTGGAGAATGGTAAGTGGGGCCTGTGCTTTTCTTCCGGACTTGGTGCTATCGATACCCTGCTAAAGCTTTTCAAGGCTGGTGATGAGATCATCAGCACCGACGACCTTTATGGTGGTTCTTACCGTATCTTTAAGCGGGTATATGAGGATTTTGGCCTTAAGTTCCACTTTGTGCCCATGCAGAACATGGATGCTATCCGGGCAAAGATCAACGCCAATACCCGCATGATCTGGGTAGAGACGCCAACAAACCCCCTGATGAACATCATCGATATTGAGGCATGTGCTAAACTGGCAAAAGAGCATAACCTGCTGCTGGCGGTAGATAATACTTTTTGCTCTCCTTACCTCCAAAGACCCCTTGACCTGGGTGCCGATATTGTGATGCACAGCGTAACCAAATACATCGGTGGGCACTCTGATGTTGTGATGGGTGCACTGGTGCTGAACGACGATGCCCTGTTTGAGCGCCTGTCGTTCCTGCAGAATGCCTGCGGAGCAGTGCCAGGTCCGCAAGACTGCTTCCTGGTGTTAAGAGGCATTAAAACGCTGCACATACGCATGCAACGGCATTGTGAAAATGGCAGAAAAGTAGCTGAATACCTGGAGCAGCACCCTAAGGTAGGTAAGGTATATTGGCCGGGCCTATCCAGTCACCCAAACCATGAGGTGGCACAGAGGCAAATGCACGATTTTGGCGGCATGATCTCCTTTACCCTGAATGGTGACGTAATGGAGGATGCAATAGGCGTGCTGGAGCGCTTTAAATTTTTCACACTTGCAGAATCACTGGGGGGTGTGGAATCTTTATGCGGGCACCCGGCCACCATGACCCACGCCAGCATACCACGGGCCGACAGAGACAGGATAGGCCTTAAGGATTCCCTCATCAGACTAAGTGTTGGCATCGAAGACATCGAAGACCTGCTGGCCGATCTGGAACAAGCTATTGGATAATAATAAAAAGACAGCCACCCCGCCCGGTGGCTGTTTTTATTTCTGGTCCGGCCAGTAAATTGGTCCTTGGTGATAGGCTACTTTGGTAAGCAGTTTAATGCCAATTGTGCTGCCTGCTGACTAACAGGCTTTTATAAGATTGTAGCTGCACCGTTCCCGCAGCAGCACAAGTGTAGCTTCTTTAACTGCTGCTGCTGTTGCATATCTGCTTTATTTTCAGTAATATACTTCCATAAAAGGAATGGTATTGAAAGTCAGAATAATTTCTTTGGTTACTTTTTGTTTTTCCCTTTCAACCTTTTGCCCCGCTGTTGTGTCTTTTAAACATAGAAATGCTTAATGTACAGCGACAAGGAAATCGTTGAGGGATGCCTCAGTAACGACCTCAAAATGCAGCAGGCGTTGTACGACCGTTATTCCGGCCGCATGTTCGTTGTGTGCCTCAGGTACGCATCGGGCCAGCTGGAGGCGGAGGATATCTTACAGGAAGCATTTGTGAAAGTGTATCGAAAGATGGACACTTACCGTGAAGAAGCATCGCTGGCGCAGTGGATCAAGCGTGTTGTAGTGAATACGGCACTCAATCACCAGCGCAGTCGCCTGTACATGTACCCAATGGTAGATGTAGAAAATCTTCATGGTCTGGCAGATCAGGAAACTACACTTTCCGGTTACGGTTATCAGGAGCTGTTAGAGTATATCCAGGAGCTGCCCTCGGGCTGCAGGGTAATCTTTAATCTCTATGCGATTGAAGGGTACGGGCACAAGGAGATAGCTGAAATGCTGGGAGTATCGGAAGGCACAAGCAAATCTCAGTATGCCCGGGCTAAAAAGTTGTTACAACAACAGTTGGCAGAATCGGAGAAACGTGTTTATGGGCGACGAATTCAATAACCCGGGAGCGTGGGAGGACGCCTGGCAACAGGCATTTGAAGACTCAGAGCAAACGCCACCTAAAAAGGTGTGGCAGGGTCTTGAAAACTCCCTAATGGAGCAGCAATTGCGGCGCTACAAGCGTAAACTTTTTGTTTACCAGTGGCTTGCGGCTGCTTCCGTATTGTTTTTAGGTTTGTGGGCAGGCTGGTGGCTTTTGCTTGAAAAACCACAAAATGGTAACGATCAACTTGCGGCAGAAAAAATACCACAAGCTGTTACGGCACCTGTAGCTACAGATTTTACTGGTGCCAATGCCTCAGCTGATGCTACAGAAAATAACCTGCTCAATGCTGCCCCTGGCTCAAAAATACAAACACCTGCTGCAGCGCAGGCGGCAACGGCTCCGGGTAATGGTACTTCTGCCACTGGAGCTTCTGGCAATATAGGCCCTGAAAATATTGGAACAGCAGCATTTAATTCCGGCCGTTCTATAGTGAGCAGGTCAGCTTTATTTAGCCCTTACCAGCCGGTTGTTGCCATGATAGATTATGCTATGTTCAGCACCGGAGCCTACACTACCGCTCCCGAAGCGGAAGTGATACCTGTTGTATTGCTGATCGAACCCCAAATTTCTGCCCTGGAAGCAAGGCTAAAGCTTAAAGATGGTATGCTGCAGAAAGAAATCAGGGTAGTGGCTGGTAGTCGTAAGCGTCAGGAAAAACAGTCGGTTAGCCTCGTGAATGGCGATATATGGCTGGGAGCTTCGCTGGCCAGTAATTTCTTCGATCCGAACATGAGATCCGAAGACCGCTATAACCTTGCGGCTTGGACAGAACGTCCGCCTGTGGGCAAAGGAGGCAATGAAGTCTACGCCGCCAATGTATCTACCTGGGGGGAGCGGGAACAGAGTTTGCCTTCTGTAGATTTTCAACTGGATGCCGGCTACCGCCTGAAACCGAAATGGATTTTGCAAAGCAGCCTGCAGTATGGAACATATAAAGTAAATACCCTTGGCGGTTCATACACTAATCCTGAAGATAATAAGAGCTACCCGCTCTACTACAGTAACTTTAGCTACGAGAAACTACAGGTGGTAAATGCCAGATCGCGCAGTGCCATGCCTATAAGTGCCCTGAATACCTACCGGTTCATTAGTGTGCCACTATCAGTAAGTTATGTGCTTGCTGAAAAAACCGTGGGGTTTGCAGTAAGAACGGGTGTTTCAACTGATTTCTTTCTGGGTGGGAAAATCAACGACGAAGACGACAGGCTGAATGAATATAACATAGAGGCCGGCTCGGGTTCTCCCTTTCAGCGCATACACTTCAATGCACTCTTTGGGGCACAGCTGTTCTACAGGGCGGGTCCTAACTATCTTATAACGCTGGAGCCAACCTACCGCTACGCCATCTCTGATTTCAACAAGAAAACCAGCATCTTTAACAGCAGGCCTACCCAGCTGGGGATAGCGGCAGGCTTCAGATTTATTCTTAGGTAAAAAAATATTTTACCCCATTCCAACCTTCTTTGTAAATGCTGTGTCAGGTAAATATAGGAGCAAATGCTGCTTTGCAATCTTGCAGACTACCTGACTAACAGGAATTAAGATATTTCCTTTTATAAGATATAAAAGGGTGTGAAGAGGAGGAAAGCCCGGTTAAGAAAGCCGGGCTTTCTTTTTTATTCTTTATACCAGATCCACACCAGGTAAGCCAGCAGTAGCCAGATGCCCGCTACCAGCAGAATTCCGGCAGTATGACGGGGTAACTCAACAGGTTTCTTTTCTGCTTTTAATTTGTGCTCGAGCCAAAGCTTTTCTGGCAGTAACTTTATAGTAAGGTATATGGCTAGCGGCAGCAGTAGCAGATCATCGAGCAGCCCTAGCACCGGTATAAAGTCTGGTATAAGATCTATGGGGCTAAGGGCATAGAGCAGGGTAAGAAATATGAGTAACCGGCAGTACCAGGGCGTGTGCGGGTGCTGCTGCACATAGTACAGGGCTGTGAGATTCTTTTTTAGCTGCCGTGCCCAGGCTTTTATCTTATCAATCATTTTCTTTAGGCCTGATTTAAGCTGGGTTAGTACCCCTTTCGCGCTTAAACCAGCTGCCAAACACATTCAGGCGGCTAAAGAATTCTTTACGAGGTACTGCAATAATGCTGAAGATGCGTTTTCTGGCCTCAATAAAGCTTTCCCTGCGTATGGCCTTTTTGTTGATGGCATGCGTGGCACCGCAATATTTCTGTGTGATCAGACCAATGCGCAGCACCATTAGCCCGTTGAAGGTACCCTGGACAAAGCTTTCCACCACGTTGCCCAGACCCGGTATTATTTTGGTTGCCCGCGCACCCATAGATGCAGTTGTTTCTGCACCCTGGTTGGCTAATTCGTCAATAAATTCCTGTATGTTTTCTTCCAGGTACTGGTCCAGGTTATCTTCCAGTAGCTTGGCGCCTATTACTATTAGTCCAATTTGGCTGTAAAGGTTAAGGAGCTGCCTCAGGCTGGTGCGCTGCCAGTAAATGCGGCTTACCCGGTAAACGGTGTTGATGGCAAAATATAACACAATCATGCTGTCGAACATGCCATTTTGAGAGATGGCTGTGCCCGCAAAAGTGCGGATGGTATTATACTGAATAAGTCTGTCGGCATGCCGGTTCAGCATATTTACCGCAGCAGGAATGTCTTTTTCTGTGTCAACAGGCAGGTTTTCGCGCCGTAAGATCTTGTTCTTTTGATAGCGCCGCACCAGCGAAGCCCTGTAGGCAGCAATTTCTTCCGGATTATCGGTTTGGGGAGGCAGTTTGGCCTTGGGTAAAGTAAAGTAGGTGTAGAGGGGCACCAGCAACAGCCCGAAAATCAGGCCCGTGAGGCCATAAAGCACAATATCGCCAAATAATGGATCGTAGCGATCGGCCAGTAAAACCAGGTTTGCAATCTGGGCGATCAGGAATAGTACAAAACCCAGGATGAACAACAATGACAGCGGTATTAGTATGAGCTTAATGGTACGCATGAGCTACAGTAAATGCTGGTAGTAATTAATAGTTAAACGTTAGTTATGGTGGAATGGCTGCATCTCAAGCATGTTCTTATGGGTAGGTAGATAGAACCTGCAATAGCTGGTATCAATATGGAGAAAAGTTTTTGAAACAAGCGCTATCTGGGACCAAAGCAAGAGAGTTATCCGCAACAACTGCAGCCAGATGAAGAAATTTCAGGTTCATGAACTGCAGTATTTGGCCTGTTTAATAACCTTTGGCAGAGGTTGCCTGAAGATTTACAGATTTGGCATATTATCCATTTTAGGTTTCTACTCTGTATAAAGTAGATGAAAAACATACAGCAGCATAATAAGCTGCCGGATCTGAGGCAGGAATATGAAAATAATCTTCTACTTTTGTTGATTCTTTTTCCATCAGTTTATTCCTTGTAGCAGCTATTAATTCATTGTGTGTGAAGCTTAATTCTCAAGTATCAATAACAAACACAGATACCGAACAGGAGAAAAAGGTACTGGAAGAGCATATAAAGGCTCAGGAAGAGATGCTTGCCCGCACTACCAATTACCTCATGCAGGCACAGGAACAACTTGAGGCATCCAGGAAAGAACTTTTCGACCAGAATAAAAGCCTGGAGCGGATGGTAGACCGGCGTACGGCTGAACTGAAACAGGCAGTTGCCAGGCTGGAAAAAGAAGCCCAGCAGCGCGAAATTGCACAGCAAAGCCTCTATATTGCCAATCACGAGCTCAACACACTGTTATACCGTTCGTCGCACGATTTTAAAGGCCCGGTCAGCACCGCCTTTGGCTTGTTATCGCTGGTAGGCGACAGGATTGAAAATGCAGAGGTAAGGGAATATGTGCAAATGCTTCAGCATCCGCTGCGGAAACTGGAATCGCTTACCAGAACCATTACAACCATTGCTGATGTAAGGCAAAGCCAGGTGAACCTGGAGCAAACAGACCTTAAGCTACTGCTCGATAAGATCCTGACTGGCCTTCGGCGACAGTGGGGAGAGCAGTATCCGGCCCTGGAATTATCCTTCAAAGGCAGTGCTGCCATACGGTCTGATGAGTATCTGCTGGAAAATATCCTTCAGTGTGTGCTAGATAATGCCTTCAGGTACAGAAAGCCCGGCGAAGGGCACCAGGTAAGCATAAGCCTGCAGCCTTACTATAAGCAGTTAAAGGTTACAGTAACGGATAATGGCACAGGAATTCCGCAGGTATTACAGCACAGGGTCTTTGATATGTTTTTCAGGGGGAGTGAATTGTCTGTGGGAAGCGGCCTTGGCCTGTATCTTTCTAAAATGGCTGTAGATAAACTCGGGGGTAAAATAGAAGTTAAAAGTGAAGAAAATAAGGGCAGTAGTGTATGCATTTTTTTGCCCGCGTTATAATTCATTGATGTTATGTCGGCCTTTCAACAAGAAATTCAAGATCAAAACCTGACACAGGTATTCCGCAACGAATATGTTGCTGCTTACACAGACGCTACAAAGAAAATACTGCTCTGCCAGACACTGGCATCATATATTCCTATCCATGTTTTCAAAGCTTCTTTCCTGCAGTGTTCCGAGCAGATTGCTAAAGAGGGTGTTGAACGCTTTGTTTTCGACAAGCGTAGCCTGCGGGCTTTTCACCAACCTTCCATGGAGTGGTACTTTGTTAGCTGGAAGCAGGAGATGTACCATGCACACGGACTTCGGGTACACCGTAAGATACTACCACCAGAGCAATGGTTTCAGAAATGCGTGGAAGCAGGCAGGCATGAAATAGAGCAGAAATATCCAGATAATATTTTCGGTAAGCTGGATATTGGCTATACCGCTAACATCGCTGAAGCATTCCAGGCTTAGGTGCGGAAATTGCTGCATTTACCACTACTCATAAAGAGAAGTTATGCCTCTATAAGATCAATAAATTAGTTCTGTTATGGAAGGGCTATTATTTCAGGATCAGATCCCGGTATCAACATCAGTAGGCGTAGCGTTAGTGAAATCCGCAACGGATCATTTAATGATAGTGTAAAGCGCTGTTTATAAAGTGTTTTGCTAAAAATACATGTTGATTGAGAGAAGTAAAAATGAAAAGGCCACCCCAAAGGTGGCTTTTTTTCATCTTACAAACACCCAGGCATCGTCATCAGACTGTGGTGCGCTGTAGCTGTAACCTTCGCTGTTAAAGCCTTTTATTTCTTCCGGGGCTTCTATGCGGTTGCGTAGTATATAGTCGGTCATCATGCCGCGTGCACGCTTGGCGAAAAGGGCTATGGTGCTGTATTTGCCGTTTTTGAATTCCTTAAACTGTGGTGTAATAATGCGCCCCCTGATGCTTTTTGGTTGCAGCGCTTTGTAGTATTCATTAGAAGCCAGGTTTACGAGCACTGCCTCTTTTTGCTGCTGCAGGGCTTCATTTAAACGCTCGGTAAGACGGCTACCCCAGAATTTGTACAGATCGGCGCCACGTTTATTCTTCAGCTTTATTTTCATCTCCAGCCGATAGGGCTGCATCAGGTCTAGTGGGCGCAGCAGACCATAGAGGCCCGATAAGATGCGCAGGTGCTCCTGTGCATATATCAGATCTTCATCGGTGTACTCTTCTGCGGGAATGCCTGTGTATACATCTCCTTTAAAGGCAAATAAGGCTTGTTTGGCATTTTCGGCTGTAAACGGCGCCTGCCATTCCTGGTAACGGCCGTAGTTAAGTTCTGCCAGGTTTTCGCTGATGTCCATGAGCTTGCTTAGGGCCGCTGGCTTTTTCTTGCGAAGCTCTGTTACAAGCTTACTGCTCTCATCAATAAACTGTGGCTGTGTGTGGTCGAGGTTGCGGGGCAGAGGAGCAAAATCCTGGGTTTTAGAAGGAGATATGATAATGAGCATAATCTTACAAATTGATGCACGAAGATACTTGCTGTAGGGTTAAGGAGGCAACAGTGGCAGCACTAATTGAGTAATCTGCCGGAATTACTTTTCTGTGGCCAATCCGTTCATCACCAGTATCCAGCCGGTTTGTTCCATACCGCAGGCAGTAAGGGGCCTGATCTTATAGTAGTAGGTGCCCTGCACAAGATCCTGGCCCTGCCAGTTATTCTTGTAGTCTGCAGATGCATACACCAGCTTTCCCCAGCGGTTGTAGATCTGCAGACTTATGCTGCCCTGCAGTTCGCGAATTTCAAAGTATTCATTCCACTGGTCGCCATTAGGAATGATGATATTCGGGATTTTATAAGCTGTTTTCCGCCTTATGAGCACCTCAACGGTTTCGGTTCTGGAGCAGTGGCCGTTGGAAAAGGTAACGGTGTAGCTTCCACTTTCACTTACGCTGGTAGAGCCTCCGGTAGTACCATTAGACCATGTGACTGTATAATCGTCAGTATGTGTATCCAGCACCAAAGGCGTACTTTCGCATACATCGTATGCCTTCTGAAAGGGGAGCTCTGGAATGCTCATGTCTGTTACAACCACTGTATTTGTATTGCTGGTACAACCAGCCCTATTGCTTAGCTGCAATAGGTAACTCCCCGGCTGCTGCACCTGTAAAGCGCTGCTGATAGCGCCGGCTACAGGATTGCCATTTAGGAACCACTGTAACTCCTTTCCTTCAGCAGCACCATCATAGCTGAGCAGCACAGTTTCATCAGCACAAAGCATCAGCGGGCCCAGTGGCCCGATCTGCGGGTTGAGCAGAAGGTCTTCATCCAGAAAATCAGATTGTATGTGGTCGGAAATACCTGCAGACAGCCTGCTGTTAACATCAATTTTAGAGATTGTGGGATTATCGGAATCAGGACTATCAACCACTACTATCTGACAGCCTTCAATTTGGGTAATGTACAACCTACCATCCTTTCCCAGCTCTATCTGGCCCAATCCTTCCATTTGTCCGCTGCAGCTTGCATTGGTATTGCTGATGCTCCAGGTTTTGGTAGTGCCAGTGTTCAAGTCATAGCAAAAAAGGTTGTTGCCTGTCAGGTTGCCAAAGATATCGCGGTTGCTGAGGTCCGTTACCCAAACCTTAGCTGCATCTGGCGAAAACTCAAGTCCATAGGTACCGTTCCTGGCAGGAAAATTGATGTTTCTAAGATTAGTAGCCACGCCACTCTCGGGATTAAAGTCTGCTACCAGGCATTGGTTGCTGAAGGTAATGGCATAGCCCAGCTTACCTTTATGATAATCAAGCTCCCCTCTGCCGCCTGTGTTGAGGGTGTTTGCCAGGAACAGCTCTCCGTCAGAAATACCAGTCTCGTTTATTCTGAAACGGGTAAGACCCTTGCCGCACTCATTGGCAAGGAGCCAGTAATTTCTACTGCAGGGAATCCTGACGATCTCCAGCCCTTCTGCAAAGTTTTTACCAGGGGTAATGAGGGTGTTGAGGCTTACAACATTGCCAAGGCCGTTTCTCAAATCCATGTCCACCACAGAGTAGTAGAGGCTGGAGCAAAGCTGGTTATTATAAAAGATGTAATAGCTGGAGGCATCATCAGGGAAGGGCGCAATTACAATTTCTGTAGAGGAGGGATGGGCGAATATGCCTGCAGAGCCCGGCATCAGGATATTGTTTTTATCATACACACCGCTGGCGTTTACCCAGAATATAATCTCTCCCTGCTCATTTTCGGCATGGGCAATGCCCTCTCCAATAGTAGCATTGGCTTTTTTACCCGTATAAAATACCTCCGCAGCAGCCGGATCGGTAAAGTCAAGCCCAATGATCTGATCAGTGCTGTTAAAGATCAGGTTATTGATTCTGCTCTGGCCAAGACATTCCGGGCTTCCTGCAAGACCACCCATCGCCACTACCAACATCAGGAATATTTTCTTCATTGCTTAGCGTAAAACCTGAATTGCACCCTGGAACTTGTTTAGCTGGTAATCCATGCGGTAGTAGTACACACCCACCGGGAGTGAGCTGGCATCCCAGCGGAAGTCTGCTGCTTTGCTTTCATAGACCTGTTTGCCCCAGCGGTTGTAAATCTTAATAGAGATAAACTCACCCATACATTCCTTGCCTTCGAAGTCTTTCACGTAGTAGAGCTGGTTTTTACCATCACCGTTAGGCGTTACCACATTGGCGATGTAGGCTTTGGCAGGGTCAAAGTGTTTGGCAGTAAAGCTTACCTCCACGGCTCCACTTTCGCAGTACTCGCTGCTTTGGGTAAGCCAGTAGGTACGGGAGCTTTTATCAGCAGGTGAGAAGCTCTCACCTTCTGCCAGTAACTGCTGTTTAGTTGCATCGGCATACCAGCGCAAGTGGCTGCCCTGTGCAGTAAGTACAGGGGGAGCTACCTCCACACAAGCTTCTACCGGAGGGGCTACAGGGGGCAGTGGTTGCTGATGTACCATCACCGGTACTATGGTAGCAGGGCTGCTGCAATGCTCATTTCTCTGGATCACATAAAGCGTTTCTGACGCTTGCCCTGATGGCTGGTAGGTGTTGCCCTTAAGGGCAAGCTGGGTCAGCGCCTCATCCCTGTACCATTCTACGCCTTCGCCGGTTGCGGTTATGGCAGGATAAACCTCTCCCTGGCAAATATAAGCAGGATGCTTTACCTGTGGTTTTTCAAGGGGCTGCTCCCGGATCACAGTTACTTTGCTGCTTACCACCTGGTCGCAGTAGGTAACAATCCAGCTGAACTCATTCTCGCCAAAGCTAAGGTTAGTGGCCAGGGTTTCGTGGCTGAAAGGATCTGTTAGTTCGGCAGTGCCTTTGGTTACTTTCCACATACCCCGGCCATTGATAGGAAGCTGGCGGGAAAGCTGGTAGCTGCTAACACCACCACACAATACCACTTCATCATTTTGCTCTTCCTGTAGCGTTACCCGAGTATTACAAGCCTGTATCACCACCTTCGCTCCAGCTACTAAGACTGGCAAACCAATGCTATTAAATACTTGATTGGTAGTAATGGGGCTGTTAAAGTCAAAGTATATATCAGCTTTATTTCTGATAACTGTGCCCTTGTGTAATCCTTGTTTTGGCTTGATCCTGAACTTAACAAAGCCGTGTGATGCTGGTTCGTTGGTTGTGCTATCGGGAAGATAAATCTTGTTAAAGCGCCAGATAATAGAAGTAGTGGGGCCTGTTGTCTTTTCCCAGACTACAGGATGAGAGCTTGCACCGATTTTAAGTGTAGCGACATCCAGATATTGATCTAGTTCATCTGTAATCTTTATATTGATAGCAGATGCAGTACCGGTGTTCTGAAAACGGATAGTGTACTCCAGGTACTCATCTCCACGAATATTGTGATTTGATGTAATGCCCGCAGGTACCACCTTTTTATCATTAGGATCATAACTGTCTATGATCTCAAGGCAAACCACTTTTTTGTTCTCCCGTCGTGTATCGAGCGGGAAATTATGAACCATACTGCCGGTTATGATAGGTGGCGCAGTTGTATTACACCCCTCTACATGTATAGAGACAGACTTTTTTAAAGGGTGATGAGGTGTTAAACTGGCTTCAAATAGCAAAGGCTTTCCATTAGCAAGCAGGTTTAGGCTTAGGCTTTCTCCGCTGGCTAGTTTGTACTTACCTGTAAAGATTAACACCTGATCAAGGTATATGTTGAATGCAGCACTATCGGTCATCTGGCCTGTGCCTGTATTCTTTAAAGCTACCCGTACAAATCCATTGTCTTTACAGGTTGCAGTTAACTCAACATCCGATCTATCCCAGTCCGGGCTGATAACGGTTGTATCTGCAGGGGCCAGAAAAGCTTTTACACACTGTTCCAGTCCCCTGATGGTTTCATCACCACACTTTACCGAATCACTAATGATAATCCATAAAGAGCTGTTGGCTTCGATCCTTGGGAATGTAAAAGTAAGCTTTTTGCCGTCTTTTTTGGACCAGGGGTAGCTGCTGGATTTAGGAATGATGTGCTCCGGATATTCCACCATTACGTCTACATTTTCTGCCGAATTATCGCTTAGATTGTTTAGGTAAACAACGGTTTTGCTATCAAAACAACGGCGACGCACATCAGCAGAAATATCAATTGAAAGCCCCTGCTGGCCAAGCCGCACCACCTGATTGGCAAAATCATAACCAGTTTCTTCTATACCATACTCATTCAACTTAACTACATATGCTGTCGCAGGGTGCGTTTGCGTTACTTTTTTATCAGGATATTTGGGTATGATTTGTTCAATGGTGTAGGTGCCTGTGTCTAACTTTATCTGGAAATTACCAGAGTAATCAACATCAGCATAATAAGGGCCAGGCTCAATTTTTATTATATTCTGATCTATACCCAGTTCTCCCTCATCAAATTGCTTGTTTCCATTCTTGTCATTATAACTTCTGCCTTTTATGATGTTAAAAGGTGTTTCTATGAAAGTGTCACTAATCTGAACCAAAAGTGAGCTATATGATTCGCCCCGGGTATGAACCATGCTGTTTATTCGAACATCATTTATCAGGTCCGCGTTTAGCAGTACACCTTTGCTGTTGATTGACAGGACTTTCCCTTTACTTTCATATACTGTAAAGTTAATCTCTGGCAGTGCATGTACCCAATGGTTATTACCTTGCGTATCGAACTTGGCAATATAAATTTTACGGGATTTGTTGGTTTCAGGCTTTAGTATGTATTCCCCAAAATTCATCCAGTAGTTATAGCATTCACCTGTTATATAACTATTTCCTACAGCATCTACTACCAGGTCTCTGAGGGCAGTTCCGTAAGTGCCTCCGGAGTATCTCAGCCATTCAAATTCTCCTGCATTATTGATTTTAGTTAAAAAATATGCATCGCTGTAAATTCTGTCAAAAGAAAACTCCCCAAAAATAGGCTTGCCTTTTATTTCGCCACCAATAAAAGTGTTCCCCTGGCTATCAGCCTCAATTTCCCTGAAAAAACGACCATCCCATGATTCAAAGTTCTTGATTATTTTACTCCAAAGGGGCTCACCAGCTTCATCAAACTGTATAACAGCTAAATTTTCCAATACATCAGATTGTAAAGAAACAGATCCTACCGTTAAGGCATTTCTGAAATAACCGCTTAGATAAAACTTCCCCTGTTTACCAATGTTGAACTTATCAAGCGAAGCAGGAAATTGCTTTGACCACAACTCATTACCATCAGCATCTAGTTTAATTACAAATCGGCCATCGGCGGCATTCTTTACAGTTATGCCTGAAATATACAGATGATCCTGATCACTAACGCCAAGAGATAAACTTCTGCAGTCCTGAACAGTTGTGAGTTCTTTCAACATCAGTAAATTCCCATCAGGACTATATTTCAGTAAAATATTTAATTTACTACTCCTATTTTGAAGATTTTTACCATTTCCAAAATTATAGTTAGCGGTAGAGCCTGGGTTTACCAGATGACAAATAACGTAAGTATTGCCTTGGCTGTCTGCAGTTAATCTAATGCCCTGTTCATATAAATAGTTACCATTTAATGAAGTGTTTTCAGCGGTTCGAATCCATAATATTTCTCCTTCTGCATTGCGTTTGATCAGGGAAAAGTCTTTATGGTTTTGAGCTGTTTGTAACACATCTCCAAATTGGATTCTTCCACTGAAATAGCCGGTCTGGTATGTATTACCTTGTGCGTCAGTGATGATTGTATTGACCTTTTCAGTTCCCGGTCCATCAAATGATTTTGCCCACAGAAGACTTCTGTTCTGATAGTTATTAATTATTTTGTACCTGTCTGATAACTTAAGCAGTCCTTTATTGGTAGCCAGCCATATTGTTTGTTCGGCCTCTTGAACTGCTATATCGTAAATAATGTAATCGCTGTTAAGTTCTACTTTAGTGATTTTTCCATCATAAGGTGCGTGGGTTTTAGTTGTGTAATAATACAGCCCTTTTGTTGTACCAGTAAGAAAAAAATGCTTATACTTTTTAAGGGTATACACAGTAGTATCCTGGAGAAAAGTAAAAAGACGTTCTTTGGAAGAGCCTGTACTTCCTATAACTTCCATTTTTGTATTAACATATAATCCATATTCACCCCCCATCAGAAGCTCCAGCGTGAAAGAATTATAAGTGTCTGTGGCTAAATAAGCATGAGTTTTAGAGAGAGGTGGATTAAAAAAAATGGAACGCCAAGAATCGAATAGCGGATGTCTCAGTTCATAAAATTCATCAGCAGGAGTGGGTTTGAAGTGGAAAGTATTACTTTTTTCTACATCAGTATAATGAAGTTCATTGGCAGAAACAGATACAAATTCTTTTCCTGCGGTGCCTTCCACAATATGATAAATTTTATTGTCGTAGGTGTGATAAATCCCTTTCTCGGTTGCTACTCTGGTATGCTCAGGAGTACCATAAAGGGCATTTATTTTAGTAGCATCAAACCCTTTATTTTGATCTATAGTAGAGATTGCGCCATTCTGTAAAGAATACAGGCTGTGTAAACGGCTGGACATAATAGCACTCTCTCCATATCCGCCAATTATGTTAGTCAGTGGTTGGTTTATTCCTAAGGTAGTATTATAATCCTTAACCACCCCCTGAAAATCAACCATTGCCACTCCGGTACTGTCTTCTCCTTTTATAACCCAGATGCCATCTGCGCCAACACTCACCTTACGAATTACCTCGCCCTGAAAGTAGAGCTGTTCAGGGGCAAAGGCTTCCTGTGCAAAAAGAGAATTTCCAGCCATGAGTATGGCTACAAAAGATAGGCAAAGAAGGATTACCCGCTGCATATAAGGTGGTTTATGCAGATAAAAGTAACAATAATTATATCATGTGTAATAGCGATGTAAGGAAGCAGTGATATATAATTATTTAGGAATGATAAGACATAAAAAAGGGAGCCGTAAGCTCCCTTTATGATCATTTCAACACCTTTATCTTTGCTCCCTCTTCCCAATCTTTGTATTCGTTGGTGTAGTAGAGGTAGGCGCTGGAGGCAGAGGCCTGGTAGGTGCCCGGTATCTCTGCCCGCAGGTCAAGCGATATTATCCTCTTGTCTTTGGGGGCCATTTCGCGGTAGTAGAAGATTACGAAATTGCCCTGTACTTCATAAAAATCGAATAGCCCTTTTTCCTGGTACTCCTTAAGCTGCCAGGGCTGCAGGCTTAGACCTGACGGTATGCCTATAATGGCTACCGTTTGGGGTATAGCACTGGCGGTTTTGTTTGTTAAAGTGGTGGTTAAGCGAACAGTCTCATTTAGCTTAACTTCGGCAGCAGACAGCTTTGTGCTAAGATCAACCCTGCAGTCTTTGCTGGTGGCGGGTGTATAGCTGGTCCAGCTGGCGTTAAAGGAATAGGGCAGGGCTTCTTTGGTTTCATCAAATATTACCCTGAAATTTTGGTTGCCTGCAGCCATGTTCTTCTCCAGGCTTGCCAGCAGAATTTCTTCCCGCTGCTCTTTTTCGTAGCGGGTGCTGGCCAGGGCATTGCCGTTCAGGTACAGGGAGATTAGGCCATCATCCTGTGTTTTGCGTGAGAACTTAGCGTATTCTGTAAGAGCCGTCAAAGCCAGTATGGTGCCCTGGGTGGAGCCAAAATAGCCGTGGGTGCGGGTGCCCACCAGGTAGTTAATGGCTTCCTGTAGCTGCATGAGCTTTGGCTGCGGCTCTTTCATCATGGCCATGGCAAAGAGTGAGGCGGTTTCAATCTGCAGTGAATTTCCATAGCTTCTTACCAGGGAGTGGTCTGCTTTTAGCTTGCCCCAGCCTACTTCTTTGAGCTGCTTTCTAAGGCCCTGCATCAGCCTGCCAGCCTCTGGCTCCTTCTTCAGGTTAAAGGCTGCATTGGCCATAAGTGCCATGCGGTAGGCATCACCACTTTTCAGTGCCTCCTGGTAGGCAAGCTCAAACTCTTTTTGGATGGGTTTGTCTACCCCACAGGCCGAGAGTGCATACACAATGTAGGCATTGGTCACTTCCCTGCTGGCACCTGAAAAGCCGTACTTGCCCATATCCTGCTTAAAATTACCGTCGCCTGTGCGGCGATCAAGTAAAAACTCCCTTGTTCTGTTCAGCAGGGGAGTACTCACACCCTCCCACACCTCTTTCATCTCTGTGAGCTCCAGCAGGCCAAAAGCAGTAAGGCCTTCATGCGGAGGGGTATCGCCATACCACTCAAAGCCACCTGCACTGGTTTCGTAAGCAGCCAGTCGCTTGTAACCATCCCTGATGTAAGCAAGTGCTTTTTCCTCAATAGCGGGATCTGCACTGTTGGTCTCCCTCATGAACTGCAGGGCCAGTACGTTAGGGTAGGTGCTGGAGGATACCTGCTCGAAACAACCGTGTGGCTGCTGAAGAATAGAAGCGATGCCGCCTAAAAGGTCGCCCACCACATTGGGGTAAGCGGTAAAGCCTGCAGAGACAGAACCGGGCACCGGATCTTTGATCAGGAAAGAGAAGGCCTTTTCAAGGTCCTGGCCGGAAAACGATACTGCTACCGGGAAACCTTTTGGCAGTACCTCTATTGACTGGACCACCTGGTCTTTAAACGCGCTGTTTTCAAAATTAACCTGCAGCGTAAAATCGCCTGCTTCATTTTGCACCAGGGCATCGTAATAATAAGTGGCAGTAGATTTTGGTGCAACCTCCACTGCCGGATTCCAGCTGCTGATGGCTTTGAGGGCAGAAGGCGCAACTACCTCCAATTTGCCTTTCACTGCTTCGTTGGTGTTGTTGGTGAGCTGAATGGGAATGGAGACCTTATCCTCAAAGCTCAAATAAGCAGGAATTCTGGCCTCCACACTCAAAGGGAGGGTAGTGCTGTACACCCATTCCTGGCGACCAACATAACCGTTGGCACCTATACCCTCGGCAGTAACCCTAAAGGCAGTGGTGGCATCAGAATTGTAAAAACTCACCTTAGCCTCGCCCCTGCGGTCGGTCTGCACCAGTGGGTTCCAGTAAATGGTTTCCCTGAAATCCTCCCGTTTCGCTACAGGCGCTTTTTCTGCATATTCCGGGCTGTAAAACTCGCGAACAGCGGAGAACTTACGGGGCTCAATGTAGAGGCTGGCATAGTTGTTCGGATACCTGATGTCGTAGTCTACACCATAATACCTGCCTGATTTGGTATTGATCAGGATTACTCCGTTGGTGGCCCTGGAACCATAAATAGCAGTTGCTTCTGCAGATTTCAGCACAGAGATGCTGCGGATGTCATCGGGTGACAAAAAGCCCAGGGCAGCCTGGCTGTTTCTGCCACTGCTCTGGATGGGAAAGCCATCTACCACATAGAGCGGATCTCCGCTGGCAAGGCTGCTGCTGCCCCTTATGCTGATGCTGGCAGCGGCACCTGGGGTGGATGAGTTCCGGGCAATCTGTACCCCGGCCACCCTTCCCTGCAGTGCCTGCTCAATGGTCTGGCCGGGCAGGCTGGCGATTTCCTCTTTGCGGATAGAGGTAACAGCATAGCCCAGGCTTTTTCTTTCCTGAATGCCATAACCTGTTACCACCACTTCTGATAGCTGCTCCACATCTTCCTGTAGCACCACAGCCTGGCTGGTAATGGGCACAGCTTCCATATCAGAAAAAGATAAATCACTTTCTATTTCTTCTTCATCAGGTACTTCAATTATCATTACTTCGCTATCCGCTACCATCTCGAACATTTCCTGTACCGGGGGCATGCCACCGGTTTCTGCCAGAAAGTCGTAGTAGGGCGAAACATTATTATCCAGTACCAGCTTCAGGTTTTCTTCTTTCACGCCACTGCCTTTGGCAAATAGCTGTACAGCAGCGGCAGGATCTACCTTCAGAAACAGGAAGCTGCCATCTGGCTTGGTTTTTAGCTGGGCCGCACGGCGGCGGTTGGTAACTTCCACCAGCGTAACAGTGGCTTCTATGGGCTTGTTGGTGGCAGCGTTAATTACCCTGCCGGAAACAGAACCCATCTTTTCAGGATTCAGGCTTATTTTATTATTCCGCTCCTGCACCTCCTGCCAGCTAAAGCGGCGCCAGGCCTGTGTCATCAGCAGGTAGTCGAGGGCTTCGATGGCTTTGGGTTCCTGGGGATCGAAGTAAAAAGAGGGTTCTTCAATCTTTCCACGTACATCGCTGCTTAACAGCAGGTGCGATAAAATATTATCCTGCTTATCATCAGCAAAACTGATGAGCTTATCATCTACTACTGATAGGGAAAGCTTTGCCGGTAGTGGCAGCTGGTGCTCGTCATAAGTACGTATGTTGAGCTCTACTTTTTCACGAGGCAGGTAATAGGCTTTATCGGCCGTAATATCTACATGGAGTTTGCGATGCTGGTTTACAAATACAAGGCGCTCGCAACGCTCGAGCTGCTGATGATCAAAAAGGGTAAACTGTGCTACCCCGATTGGGAAGCTATCTAAGGGTACTTCAAGAGTATTATAGCCTTTGGCAGGCAGTATCTCCCTGGTATAGTAGATCTCGCCTCTCACCTGGGCAACCAGGTAAAGCGGCTTCAGCAGGGGGCTGTAAACGGTAAGCAGCAGGGCGTTTTCATTCTTTTTTTCTATGTTCAACCCCCAGCCATTGGGCATGGCACTGGGCAGCGCATACTGTTTTGCCAGCGCAACAGGTTTGGTAATCTTTGCGCTATACTTTCGTCCGCTTTCGGGCGTGAATTTAAAAGCACCCATGCCTTTGTGAAAGCTTTTAAAGCCCTGAACTTCTTTACCGGTATCATCCACCACCACCCCTTCCACATCGGCGGCCTTGCCCCATTCATTTAGTGCTTTAAAGGCAACCCTGCTCTGCATGCCGCTAACTAAATCACCGCCTTCGGGGAAAAACTGCAGGTCTATGTTATGCAGCACAATGGGTATAGCGCGGGAAATAGATTCTGATACCCCTTTGTGTGGAACGATAATGTTCAGGAGTCCATCCGAACTGCTAAGGGTATCGGGCAGGCTAAAGCTTACCATTACCTGGCCATCTGCAGTGGTTGTTGCCTTGCGCTGCATAAGCTGCTTACCGGCCAGCTGTACACTAAAACTTATCTCCTGGCTGGCAATGGGCAGGTTATCCAGGTCGCGGGCCTTTAGGGTAGCCACTACTTTTTCTGATGGTCCGTAGGCATCACGTTCAAAATCGAGCTTCAGGAGCAGTTTGGGATGTATTATTTTCTGTACCTGGAATTCTTTGGTGAAAAAAGTCTCCTCGCCAAAATTCTGCATCCATTGGGTGTATGCCCTGATCTTGTAGAGGCCACCGGGTGCTGCGGCATCCAGCGCAAAGTCTCCGCGGGCAGTGCCATTATCTGCTGCCAGCGTGAGCTTCTGTTCAACGTTACCTTTCGGATTGATCAGCTCTACATAAATTACGTTGCTGATGCTGGAGGCTTTATGATGATTGGCATCCAGCAGGTAAGACTGAAACCAGATGGCATCGCCTGGCTTGTAGAAAGGCTTATCCAGCTGCAGGTACACCTTTTCTTCCGGCATCTGCTTGTTGTACTGCTGCAGCTGGTTCTTAAGCATCCCAAAAAAACCATCGGAAAGGAGGGGTGCATCTAGCGAAAGCAGGCCCATACCAATAAGCAGGGGCAGTGCTGCGCGGAATTTAAAGGCTTTCATGGCTTATAAATTTAGTGTTAGCGAAAATCCGTAACTCTTCACATTAGGCTGGTTGAACAGATCGAGCCCTGTGGCCTGCTGATAGCCAAACAAGTTGCTGGCAGGATCTATGCCTGAGTAATTGCTAAGTACAAACAGGTTCCTGGCAATCAATGAAAGCTTTAGCCGCTGCAGGTGTAACCTCTTTGCGGTTGCTGTTTTCAATTGATAAGAGAACTGTAATTCATTGAGGCGCAGCCAGGAGGCTTCCTCAACTGCTTCTTCAGCTACGCCTGCAGTACCATAACGCACCCAACGATTATCCTCAAACCTATTGGCCGGATTATAAAAATCTACCGGCTGCTGGTTGGGCGCACCTTCTTCGTTAACACCTGTAAAAATATAGCCCCGAACATCCCTGTGTTCGGCAGTGTACTGAGAACGGCCATAGTAGTTTAAAAATTGTTGGGTGCCATTCCAGATATCTCCGCCTTTTTTAACCTCAAGTGCAAAGGAGAATCCAAAGCCCTTTAAATCAGCAGTTCCCCACAGGCTGCCCAGCCAGTCGGGGTTGGGGTTGCCTACCATGCCATTCTGTGCATCAACCAAAGGGAAACCATCACTTCCTATAATCAGCTGCCCCTCGCTATTTCTGCTAAAGCGGCTACCCCAAAGCATGCCATAAGGCTCACCCGCTATCAGGTTTGTGGAGATGGTGCTGAAACCGGCAATTGGTAATCTTTCCACCGCATGGTATAGTTCTTTTACATAGGGGCGGCTGCGGCTAAAGGTTGCGCCTGCTTCCCATCGGCCTGTGCTGAAATAGCCATGGGTTGTAAGGGCTATTTCCAGGCCGGGGCTATTTAGCTTTGCGCTGTTCTGCAGCTGGTACTGCCCTTCCCTGAACACCGGTACCAGCAGCTGGTCAGTAATGTTAAGAAAGTACCTTGCCTGTAGGTTTAACTTGCCATCGATGAGACCGGCATCCACACCTGCCTCCCATTTCTGCAGCTGTTCTGGTAGTAAGTCGCGGGTGCTGTGTAGTTCTTCTGTTTCGTAATATTGCCTGTAGCGCTCTGGCGTATACTGCAGGGAGTTAAAGTGCCACTGGTTGTACAAAAGCGGCGCTTCCCGGACTGTACTGGCAAAAGAGGCATAGGGTCTTAGCGCTGAAATAAAGCTGCTATGGTTTAGCAATTCCAGATGGTGGAGGTTAAAGCTTAGGCTTACAGTAGGTAAAAAGAACCTGCTGTTATCCGGCGACAGGGTGTTAGAAATGTACATCTGGTTGGAAAGAGCCAGCTGTGCCAGGCGCCATCCATTGGCATTCCAGTAGAACATGCCCTTGGTGATAATCTCATGCGTTCGCCTGTAGGGGTTGACTAGTTGCTCCCCCCTTTGGAGTGCCTGTGCCAGGCTGTATTTTTCACCCGATAAGAAACCAGTGCCGTCTGTACGGTTCAGTGCTTGCTGGTTGTAGCTGAAGTTGTAGGTAGCTAAAACGTCAGCACTCCAGCTGCTGCTGTAGGGGTGTAAAGTATAGTTGGCATTCAGGCTGGAGGTAAGCGCGGTGGCGTTTAGCCTTCTGTCTGTAAGCCGTGCTGGTGCATTTGCTGATAAAGTAGCGGCTGCACCGGGCGGTATGCCATAAAGGGAGCGGTCATTTGCTTTATCCAGCAGCAGGTTGTACTGTAAGTTAACAGGCCAGTGGTTCCTGAACATCAGTTCCATGCCGTATAACGCTTTTTGCTCCTCCTGCTGATCGGGTAGTGTGTTGAGCAGCCAGTAGGGATGATTTGCCAGTCCGGGCGCAAAACTACGCTGGCCTCCATCCCCATTCAGATAAGTAGATTGGTCCCGCCAGGGCCTTCCAGCGCTAACGCCATTCAATAAATCGAAGGAGGGAGGGGTGGTGTAGAGGCTGCCCAGTACAGCGGCACCATTGGCACCTATTAGCGGCAGCTTTTCCCTGGCACTGGCGTAAGACATGAACACCCGTGGTTGCAGCGCACCCCAATTAGCGTTAGCAGAAAAGTCAAAGGCATGCAGCTGGTAATTGTTTCCCGGCAGAATGCCAGAAGAAAGCTTGTTGCTGTATCCCCCTTTCAAGGTGTGGTTATCTATAGTGGTAAACAGTTGCAGGCGGTTATCGGTAGCAAAACCAGGCTTGAAAGCATCGTAAGGATTGAAGGCTGTTGCAGGCTGCATACCCCTTTGGCGGGGTATGGAGTTTCCGGCAGCATCATAGGAGAGGTTTTCCAGGGGCGGACCCCAGCTGAAAAGCTCGCCCCTATCAGCGCCCCGGGCCTGTAGCTCACCTTCAACGGCTCTTCCCTGTGCATACCGATCCTGAAGCTTTGGAAGCTTGTTTATTGTGCTGCTGCTAAGGGCGGTGCTAAACTCCAGCCGAAAATATGGCTTATGTTGCCCGGCGTAATAGGAGGGCGTAAGGATCCATCTGTTCTTTTTCTCACTAAACCTGATCCGGGCTAACGGTTCATGTATACGATTTTTGTGAACGGAATAGCTACCCAAAACTTCAAAACCTGCAGAAGAATCAGACAGTACGGCAACCCCTCTTTCTTCAACTGGGCTGATCGGGTCCGGGATAGTTTTAGGGCTTTGGCGCCTCCCTTTTTTCTTGGCGCTTTTAAGGGCTGGAGCTTTCTCCTTTGAGTCCGGGGCAGGGTTACTTCCTGAAGGGTTTGCAGATAAACTAGCCCCTGAACTGCCAACCGGTGCAGAATTTTTTTCGGTAACCCTCACCTCATAGGAGTTGTAGCCTATAAATGAATAGACCAGTACAGCGCCCAGGGGAGCTTCTATCCGGTAGGCGCCCTCCATATCTGTTACGGTACCCGTGCTTGTTCCTTTTACAACGATGCTCACCCCGGGTAATGGTTCTCCCTGGGGGGAAAGCAACACGCCGCTTACTATTCTTTTTTGAGTATTCTGCCCCAACAGCGATAGGGATACCATTAAGCAGAAATAGAAGGAAAGGAGTAATGCTTTCTTCATAGCAGAAAGTTTAGGGTCAGAAACTCATTTCAGGTGCGGCTAAGGGCTATTGGACGTTGGTATGTTAATGACACAGCTTTGCATAAAATGGTTGTAACTAGTGTTAAAAGAGGGGCAACACAAAAAAAGAGCCGGCACAGGGCCGGCTCTTGATCAATAGAGTAAGTGCTTGATGCTTAATACATCACAAAAACGCTACCATGAACCTTTTTGGTGTCCCTGTCATCTCCGTATTTATTTTTATACAGGATCAGGTAGGGATAATTGCTCATCGGAACTGTTTTACCATTCGGGCCAATTCCTCTCCATTCAAAAGCTGCATCGGTGCTGCGGAAAATAACCTCTCCCCAGCGGTTGTATATCAAGATTTCAAAACTCTCTATATTTTCCAGCATTTCAGGGTTCAGAATCTTGAATACATTATTCTGTCCGCCTACCCTGATGGCATTAGGCAGGAACAGCACCGGCGTACAGTCAATATCTACGGTAAAGCGGGCAGGGTCGGTACAACCTTCCACTTCTACTTCGAAGGTGCCGGGCTCATAAACAGTAAGGCTGGCCAGGTTATGAATTGGTACCCGCTGACCACTAGTTATGTTATACCAGGTAATGCCTGTATAACCATAGCTGCTTAAGTCAATGGTTACGCTGCTGCGCGAATCAATGCTGGGACAGATGGTATAGCGAGAATCTATCACCGACTGTGGAGACGGAATGCTAATAACCTCTTTTTCGGCAGTCTGGGTAGCATTATTACAACCTTCGCCAGCCCTGGCCACTACACGGTAGGTGCCATCTGCCACATAAATAGTAGCATCATTAAAGCTAAGCTTGCTGGCATTGCCATTCATAATTCTGTACCACTCATAGGTAACACTACCGGTATAGCTGGTTACGGCAGTTATTTCATTAAGGGGCTGCATGCCTGGCAGGCGGCAACCCGGCTTCACTTCAATGGTAAGATCCTGAATTCCATTGAGTACATCTACTACCAGCTCGGCAGAGGTGCCCGGGCAATCAGCAGCACCATCAGTAACCTGCACTGTATAAGTGCCGCTTTCGGTTACGGTGATGGTACCTGTGGTATTGCTTCCTATACTGGTGGTACCCCTGAAAAACTCATAGGTATAGTTGCCGCTGCCACCAGTGACTGTAGCCACAAGATCTGTGCTGCCGCTGCAGTTGTTGTTTGTTGGGCGAAGTGTAACAAGGGGCGCTGTAACTATGCGAATAGTAAGGGTATCTGCTTTTACGCAGGTAGCACCTGTTTCACCTGGCCTTACCTCTACCACATAGCGGTAGGTACCTGGCTGGTTAACATTAACATCGCTTAGCGACTGCCTGGAAGTTGTATTGTCCAGGTTGTTAAACGGACTACCATTTACAGAACGCAGCCACCTGATGAGTGAATTGGCCGGGGCACCGGTAGCTACCAATTCATTTCTTGGGAGGGCTTCTCCCACACAAATGTCAATATCATCGCCAAGATCAGCTTCAGGGCGGGAGTCGGCAACCTGTATGTATACAGGAGCAGCCGCACAACCGGTGATGATGTTTACCAGGTCCAGCCTGTAAGAACCGGCTTCTGTTACCAGCTGGTTAGGAGAATTACCCATCACCATGCCATTTAATTCGTTCGTCCAGGTAAAGAAGTAGTCTGCAGGATTCTGAGCCTGGCCCTCTACCAGCGCTTCTCCCTCCAGGGTAATGCCCTGGTCTTCGCAGAGCGTAAGGATTTCTCCGGGATTGGCATCATCGTTTTTGATGTTGGCCTCAGGCTTGGCACCTACAGAGAACAGGGCAAAAACTTCTGGCTCGCCACTGTAGTCTGTAGGATAGGTCAGGTCACAGGCCTCCAACTCCAGCTCCACCCGGTAATCGCCGGGAGGCAGGCTAAAGGTAGCAAGGCTATCCTCTTGACTGACCGGTGTGAATACTGTATTAGGATCATTTACCGGGTATACCTTGAAGATATACTGCTCGTTGTTGTAACGGCGGGTACCAATCACTTCCACCTCACCATTGCCTGTAGCATCGGCGCAGACACTCATAGCGGTAACCGTAGCATCGGGTACCTGGCGGCCAATGTTATCAGCCAGGTTTGGCAGGCCTAACAGGCTGTTGCCTGTTAGCACATCCTGTAAACCATCAAGCCTGAAGGCATCGGAGGCATTGGCAGCCGTAAGGCTGTCGGAGGGGCTTTGTACCACACCCAGGTTGTTTACACCACTACGTGCCATATAGAGCGCACCCTGAGGACTTAGCTGCAGGGCACCCCATACTTCATTTTCTTCGGCTACCAGTACACGGGTTTCTTCGATACCTGCGCTGGTAAAAGCGCTATCAATACTTACCTGGTACAGCTGAGACTGTGCACCACTAAGGGTATAGAACAGGCGCTTGCTATCGGGAGAAAAAGCTACACCATAAACAGGGGCACCATTTCCTTCCACTGGAATCCTTACAAAGTCTGTGCCGCTCACCCGGCCGGTGGTGGAGTTAAACCTGAAGATTTCGATGTTGCCACCAGAGCCGCCATCGGGGAGTGCAACGGCCAGCAGGCTGTCGTTTGGCGATAGCACCATATAGCCTTTGGACTGCTGCTCGGTAATAACGCTGCCTGCCAGTGAAAATACCGGCGAACCAATGCCCTCCTGTGTTACCGGATAGCTGATAAAGCGGTTATTGTTCAGCTCGTGTGCAATTACCCAGCCAGTGCGGGAGGTACCTGCCAGTTTCTCTGCTACCTGCGGGAACAGCAGGCGGGCTTTTACATACTCTTGCGAAGACTGCGCAAGCTCTACATCTGGGCCAGTGGTAGCACTATTACCCTTCAAATCAGCAACATTGTAACGTAAAGCCTTGTTAAAGGGCACATCTTCGTTAGAGATAGTAAAGAGGTAATGCAGGGAAGGATCGCTGGGATGGGGAATAAGCAGGGAGTTCTGGCTAGCATTTCTGCTGCCACCTAAATCATTACCATTAGGTGCCCTGTCATGGGCATCATCCGGGTCGCCGGAGTCGCGTGTCCAGAGCGTTTCGCCATTGGTGTAAAACAGCGGTTCAGAGTTGCCATCTACGGAGATGGTTGTGCCTTCAGGGGCTTCATCCGGAGATCTCATCTGGCTGTCGCCTATAGGTGTGGGTGGGTTGGTATTAAAATTTATACCTGCTCCATCACCAAAGTACCAGACATTGGCCTTAGAGAATTCATCATTATACACCACCACCTCAAAGGCAGCATACAATTCGCAAGTGCCGGTGTTTACCACCACATAATAAGTGCCTGCTTCAGGAAAGGTACCATCATCAAGGGTATCAGCTAACCAGGTAGCAACTGTTATTTCCTTTACACCGGTTTCTACCGGGTCTTTCCCTACTTCTTTTACCGTCTGTGGCTTGTACCAGGTGATGTTATTGATGTACTGATCTGTTACATCATTGTCCTGAGCATCATTGATTACTAAGGTAATAACCGAATCTGCATTAGGACAGATAATATACTCCTGCTCTATCTGCAGTTCCGGGGCTTCGGTAATGGTTATCTGCTTTGTTGTGCTCTGCACGCTGCCTGGATAGAAGGCTCTCATCTCTACAGAAATAGTGCTGGCCTGGTCAAAGGTGAAAAAAGGCTGCAATACTTCCGATTCCTTTTGTCCATTGATGTGCCACTCTACCCGTTCCGGACCTTCACCCTGGAACTTAGGGTAAAAGTAGATGGGAGCCTTGGTACAGGCGGCGCTGTAATCAAAGTCGAAGGGAGGGTTGGGAACATATGAAGGAAATGCAGAACGCGAAAAGCGGGTGCCGTTAAAGTTTGTTGTACCGGTTACAGCGGCTACAAAGCCGGGGCTGCTACCCACAGGATTTCTGACCCGCCCCACCTGTGAGGCACCTCCTGCTGAACTGCGATAGAGTAAATATACTTCTCCGTTCGGGCCGGTGCGTAAATCTAGGTTCTGGTTAAAGGCTGCGCCAGGCACAGTTTCTGCAGCTGCTGGAAAAGTAAAAGGATCAGCCGGGTCGAAATCAGTAAAATCGTAGCGGTATAGATTACCGCCGCTTGCTGTTGTTTTTGCCACAAAAAGATAGTCGCCCAGCCAGGTTACACCATTGGTGGCTGCGGCTGGATTTACATCGGTAAGTGCACCAACAGCAGCCAGCTGTGTTGGATCTGGTTGGGCGGGGTCAGCTGCAAAAGAATAGACAAACACACCTGCATCTGAGCCGGAAGCAGCATTGCCTACTGCCAGCAGGCCGGTTTCTTCGGAGTAGGCCAGCGAAACAGGGTTAAAATCAGGTACATTGTTGGTAACTGTTACAACAGTTGACGCAGGTGCCCCATTGCCGTTTACGCGCACCAGCGCAAAACGGGCGGCATTGCCCTGCAGGGGTACTACCAGCCAGTATACATAGCCATTGGCTGTAGCGCCTCTAACCACTTCCATTACACCAGAGGCGGTGCCGCCTATGTTGAGTGACTGAAAGCTCAAAGGGGCTGTAGGGTTGGTAGCATCGTATCGCGCCCACTGCAGCTCCCTGGCCAAGTTGAGTACAAAAATATTATATGCATTTTCAACGCCTGGTACGGGTGTAGCATGCACAGGTTGTGGCAGGGTAGGGTCACCGGGCAGGGTGGCAATAGGGGTATTGTTGGGTCCAATTAACTGGTTGCCGTCTGAATAGAAGACCAGATCGCCGGTTCTGAAATGGGTAGCAACCACACTACCTGCTGTGCCGTATGGTGTATGCTGGGCAGGATTGGAAACAACTGCAGCATTTCCATTCCCGAAATTGATCCACTGGGGAGAGTTGCCAAAATACCACCGTGTATCAGAAAGGTCCTGTCCTACAGCACAGAGGGGTAGCTGCCCAAACGCAATCAGCAACAGGAGCCAAAAGTACCGGGGCAGAAAATTCTTATATTGTTTCATGAAAGATATGAGTCCGTTACCAATTAACGTTATAATTTACAAAAATGCTGTATCCACCGCGCATAGAAAAATGCTTTTGTGGATCTTGCATAAATTTTATATAAGTAATAGCGCTAATTGCGTAATTTTAAAAACGCATAAAATTTAAAAATATTCATTTATTTTATACCCAACACCTGCTCCTTTGCATTTTATGAATAAATGTTTTCTGATTCTTGTAGGGCTGATGATGCTGTGCTGTACCACGTTGCTGGCGCAAGACCCACAGTTTTCGCAGTATTACGCCAACCCGCTTTACCTGAACCCTGCCCTTACGGGTAACCTCTCAAATGCCAGGGTTGGGGTAAACTTCAGGCAGCAGTGGCCCTCCATAGATGCTACCTTCACAACCTATACGGCATATTTCGATAATTATTTTGCCGATTATAACAGCGGCGTTGGTGCAATTCTGATGCACGACCGCCAGGGTATTGCAGGCCTTGCCAGCACAAGCCTGCATTTACAGTATGCTTACCAGCTGCCCATTACCCGGAAAATAACCTTCAGGCCCGGTATGAGCCTTGGTGTAATTGAACGCAGGCTCGATTATTCCAACCTGCAGTTTGCCGATCAGTTTAATGGTACCGGCTTTAATGGCATACGCGCCAGCAGCGAAAACCTGGCAGATGTGAATCCATTTTACCAGTTCGACCTGAACTTTGGTGGTATGATCTATACGCCCAGGCTGTTTGCCGGTGTATCGGCAAGCCACCTGAACCAGCCCTATTTTAGCTTTAATGAAAATGGCGAGGAAAGGCTGCCAGTTAAATACTCCTTCCATGGTGGTTACCGCATAGCGCTTAAAGCCGATGAAATCAGGAACGAGTATGACCGCTATGGCCGGGAGCGCAGCATTACCCCAACGGCAGAGTTTAAAATGCAGAAAGAGTTTAAGCAGCTAAGCCTTGGTGCCTACTTAACCTATGAACCACTGGTGGTAGGCCTCTGGTACCGCGGTCTGCCTGTTACAAATGTAGAAGGAGTGCGGAATAAAAATGAATCGGCTGTTCTGCTTATCGGCCTCATCAGGGGAAATATGAATATTGGCTATAGTTTTGACTATACCCTCAGCAGCCTAAGCATGGCCACCGGCGGTGCCCATGAGGTAAGTCTTTCCTATACCTTTGACTGGATCAAGAGCAAAAGACCCCCAAGAAATGTAAGGCAAATTCCTTGTCCTGAATTTTAAGACTGGTAATACCAGTCTTTTTTTATGCTTAGCCCCTAAACATTACTTCAATTATTGCTTATATGAGCTTATCACCCAACGCCTTAAAACTACTGCTGGTTGGCCTTGTGAGCTTTGGCTACCTGGCAGAACTGCTGCTCGACTGGCTTAATTACACCTATCTGAAAAAGCCCTACCTGCCGCAGCTATCAGGCATCTTAACAGAAGAAAAATACCGCGAAAGTGTTGCCTATCAGCAGGATCGGAAACGCTTTGGCTTTATTACTGCTACCTACAGCTTTATCTTGATGCTGGTGTTGCTACTAAGCGGAGGCTTTGGCTGGCTGGATGAACAGCTGCGTTCCATCACGCAGCACCCAATTCTGCTGGCGCTCCTGTATTTTGGCGTGCTGATGCTGGCTTCAGATCTGCTTAGCCTGCCTTTTCAGCTCTACAGTACCTTTAGGATAGAGGAGCGCTGGGGCTTTAATAAAACAAGTGCACGTACATTCTGGCTCGATAAGCTGAAGGGTTATGCCCTGGGAGCCCTGGTAGGTGGATTATTGCTCTCTTTACTGCTCTGGCTGGTGCTGGAGCTGGGGCAAAGCTTCTGGCTTTACTTCTGGGGTGTGCTGATCATTTTTATGCTCGGGGCAAATGTTTTCTACACCAGCCTTATACTGCCGCTCTTTAATAAGCTGCGTCCCCTGGCAGAGGGAGCCCTGAAAACATCCCTCGAAACATACAGCCAAAAGATAAATTTTCCGCTTAAAAATATCTATGTAATAGATGGCTCAAAAAGGAGCAGTAAAGCCAACGCTTTTTTTGCAGGTTTGGGGAAGCAAAAGAAGATAGTTCTTTACGATACCCTTATTGAAAAACATACCGAGGAAGAAATTGTAGCTGTGCTTGCGCACGAAGCAGGGCACTATAAAAAACAGCATATCCTGAAAGGTTATGTGCTGTCGGTGCTGCAGTCTGGCCTGATGCTGTTTTTGCTCAGCCGCTTTATTGGCAGCGAAACACTCACGCTTGCTTTGGGGGGCACCCCGCTGGGCGGCAGTCCGCTGGGCGGGGGAGGGCTTCCGCTGCACCTGAACCTGATTGGTTTTGGGCTGCTGTACTCGCCTATCTCGATGTTGCTGGGCCTTCTCATGAACGGCCTTAGCCGCAAGCACGAGTACCAGGCTGATGCCTATGCAGCACAAACCTACGGAGCCAGGCCTCTGCAGGAAGCGCTTCGCAAGCTGTCGGTGCTGAACCTAAGCCAGCCGTTGCCGCATCCCTGGTATGTATGGGTACACTATTCGCATCCGCCTTTATTGTACAGGCTGGAGGCGCTGGAGAAGCAAAAACAAGTGTAAAAAGCATGCATAATCGTTACAGGTTTAACAAGATGTGGAAAAAAGGGGTGGGTGCAGGTTTACTGCTCTGCCTGCTCTCTCTGGGAGCGGGTGCACAGCAACAATCGCAAACACTCTACCGGGCAGAGAAACTTTTCGAAATTGGCAATTATTCCGATGCCCTTAAGCACTACCAGGAAGCCATGCAGGCAGGGGAGTCCTCTCCGTATTTGCACTATAAAACCGGGCGCTGTTACCTTGAGAGCAAGCAGTATTCAGAAAAACTAAAAGCGCTCCCGCTGCTGAAACAGGCAGGTGCCGGGGGAGATAAATTACCTGTTGAATATTATCTGTACCTGGGCGATGCCCACCATATCGGTGGCCAGCCTCAGGAAGCGTTGCTTGCCTTTGAGCAGTACCAGAAAATGGCCGGTAAAACCCCTGATAAGTTAAAGACAGCCAAGGAGCGTAAAGCAACAGCACAGCTAGCGCTGGAGTACATGGCCAATCCCAAGCCAATAAGTCTTAGGGCACTTCAAAATGGTGTTAATACCGAGTTTACAGAGTACAATCCTGTAGTAAGTGCCGATGAGTCGCTGATGGCCTATACGCAGCTTAAACCTGCCGATAGCCGCAGCAGCCAGAAGAATATAGAGCAGATCATGCTGGTGAAAAAGGAGGCGGGTAACTGGTCGGCACCACAACCGCTGAAGATCAGCAACTTTAACTCCGGAACAGCAGGCATGTCGGCCGATGGGCAGCAAATGATCATTTACCTGCAGGATAATACCGGTGGCAACCTGTACCTGCTGCAGCGCAAAGGCGATGCCTGGGGACAACCCATGGAAATAAAAGGCGATATTAACTCCCGCTACCTGGAAACCACTGCCAGCATAACCCCCGATGGCAAAACCATTTTCTTTGCCAGCAGCCGCCCCGGTGGCTTTGGCGGGCTTGATATTTACAAAACAGAATTGCAGCCAAACGGCAGCTGGGGCAGGGCTATTAACCTGGGGCCAGGCATTAATACCGATGCCGATGAAGATGCACCCTTTATCCACCCTGATGGCCGTACCCTTTACTTTACTGCTAATGGTAAGGGCTCTATTGGGGGCAATGATGTATTCCGCTCCTTTTTAGTAGCCGGTAAATGGGCAAGGCCCGAAAACCTGGGCTACCCGATCAATACGGCAGCAAACGAAAGCTACTTTACCCTTACTGCAGATGGCAGCCGCGCCTACTTTTCATCCGACAGGTCTGGCGGTAAGGGAGAGCAGGATATTTATACCTTCAACATGCCGGAGCAGGACAGGAATATTGCCCTTACCATGATCAAGGGCCGCATTCTGGCAGGCGAAAAGGAGCAGCCTGTTTCTACCCAGATTTTTGTGGTAGATGTAAAAACAGGCAATAAGCTGGATTACGTTTACAATCCCGACCCTAAAACCGGTAACTACCTGATCATTCTGCCTCCGGGCCGTAACTACGACCTGATTGTAAAAGCAGACGGCTACCTGCCTTATTCTATCAATGTGAACATTCCTAACCAGGATTATTTCTACGAGCTTTTCCAGCAGATCTTTCTGCGACCCATCAAACAGTTCGATGTGGTGGTAGGGCAGGAGGTAAAGGTACAGAATGCTTTTTACGATACCGGACAGCCTCTGCACCACGATCTGAAAAAGATCAAGGAAAGCAATATGGTAAAGGGCGACAGCATAGATGTGTATGAAATGATGGAGACCATTATTGGCGCCGGCGATAAAGAAGCTTATGATTATATGCTGGACCTGATGTTTACCATCAATCCCATTGAAAATGTAGACTTCAGCAAGGCCAATGGTAAAATGGTAGAAGATGCAGAAGCTGTTTACTACTACGAGGAGAATGATAAAACCAAGCTGGAGGCCAAGAACGTAGGTGGCCAGGTAATTTATACCCTGCCTACCCTAAAGGTTACTGAACAGGCGCAGCAGCAAAAGCTGGTAAGCAGTGCGGCATACAGCCAGGAGCTGCTCAAGGCAGTGTACAAAATTTATTTTGATGTAGACAGCAAGGTGCTTAAGCCAAAAGACGAACAAGCCCTACAGGACATCATTCGCCAGTTTGAGAAGCACGAGAAACTGGGTGTGGAGATCAGCGGGTATGCCTCTAAAGATGGTAATGCCGACCACAACCGCAAGCTATCCAACGAGCGTGCCACCGCCGTGTTAGATTACTTCAATAAACGTGGTGTAGGCCGTCGTCGCATTGTAGCCAAAGGCTTAGGTGCTGCAGAAGGGCTGGAGGGCAATGCCCAGGAAGGCCGCAGGGTAGAAGTACGCATCATCGACCTCACCCAGGCCAGAAAATAGCAAATAATTTCTTCATCATAAATACAGCACAGCCCCGGACTTACAAGTTCCGGGGCTGTCTTTTTACCAGACAAGTGGCAAGCTCCACCGCTGGCGCAAGCATCTGCTTGTGCCTCTAAGAGTAATATCATAAGTATCTCTGCAGGAACTGGATAAGGGCACAAGCGGACGCTTGCGCCAGGAAATGGTGGTGAATTGTTAATAAAATCAGAGGTAGCAACTAATAGTTACGTCAGTGTTCAATCATGCAGCTTAAGCACTGGTACAACATCAGGATATTGGATGTTGAACAGCTTATCTTATTTGCAGCTTGCAAAGCTTACCACTTCAAAATCGTTTTATCTTTATCGCCTTTTTTAGAGCGAAGCCTGGTGTGCTGGGGAATAAAGAAACTGATGGAAAGGTAGAGCCTGTTGGCATCTATCTCCGGATTAGTGAACAGGTTGTAGCCCAGCTGTCCGTGAAAGCCCAGGAGCCTGAAGCCGGCAGAAGGGCCAATGCTTAAGCTGCCTTCTTCAAAATCAGTGAAATAACCGCCATGAAGGCCATAGGTAAATTTTAGGCGGCCATGGCGTTGCCAGTAAGCAGCTTTCAGGCCCAGTACATTATTAAAGGGTGCATATTCCAAAAAAGCTTCCGTTGCCCTGATCACCGGTTTTTGCAGCCTTATTTTTTTCCAGTTGGTGTGATAGCCCACCTGTATCATGTCCATGCGGCCACGTTCGTAGCCCAGCAGTACACCTCTGCTGCTCTGATATAGCTTTAACCTGTCTTTCTTATCCTTCTCGTTTTCATTTTTATTGAAAGGCCACTGCGCATGGCACAGCAAGCTGGTAAGGAGCAGGGTCAGGAGCAAAGAGGTTTTCTTGATCATGCGGTTATGATTTAAGCTTTAAACGTGCACTTTGTATAAATGAGTGTAGCACAGCAATAAAATAGGAGCATCCTTTAGCTACTTTGCTTGTGTAGCCACTGCAAATACTGTTCCAGCACCGGAACATCGGCAGGGCACCAGTTAAGGGGACGCAGCAAATCAGGGGCAAGCCACTGGCTGGCGGCATGCTCCTTTAGCAGTAAACGGCCACCAGTGAGGCGGCAAACCAGTGGAATCAGCCTGATGCTCTTGTCGGGGTAATGGTGATCAGCGGGTTGCAGCATTGCGTAGGGTGCTATCTGCAGGTCTAGCTCTTCTGCTATCTCACGGATAATACACGCCTGCGGGCTTTCATTTTCTTCTACTTTACCACCCGGAAACTCCCATAAGCCGGCTTCTGCTTTATGGTATCCGCGCTGGGTTACCAGTACCTTGTTCTGGTGCTCTATAATGGCACAGGCTACGGCAATCATTTCTTAAAAATGAAATAAACTGCCAGAATAAGAAAAGCAAAACCAATCAGGTGGTTTAGCCTGAAGCTCTCGGTACGGAAAAAGATGGTTGTAAAAATCACAAACACCACCAGGGTAATTACCTCCTGCAGTACTTTTAGCTCCACCAGCGAAAAAGGACCACCCGTACCTTTAAAACCAAGCCTGTTGGCCGGTACCTGAAAGCAGTACTCAAAAAAAGCAATGCCCCAGCTGATGAGAATAATACTAACGAGCCCCAGGCTCTCGGCCCATTTCATCTCCTTAAATTTAAGGTGCCCATACCATGCGAACGTCATGAAGGTGTTGGAGCAAACTAGCAGCAGAATGGTCAGGAATGGTTTCATGAAGGTTTCTGTAAACGAGTCCCGAATTTAATCATTCCTGCCGTAACTATGCTATGGGTTTATGCAGTAGAAACAGCCTCTTTATTTTTAGTCTGATAGAGGTAGAGCCCCAGGAAGTATGCCCCGACACCGCTAAAGAAGTGCCAGAGAAAATGTGTACCCATGGGCAGCACAGCGGCAGCACTGTGATCTATTTGCCGGAACAGCAGGCTTAGCAGCAAAAAGAAGATAGACAGTCCAATTGACCATGCACCCTGCCACCTGGTGCGGGCCAGGTAGAGCAGTATGGGTACAAAGAAAGCAGTACCTGATAAGGCATAGGAAATATTAATGCCCTGGTGTGAAGGAAAAACCCGCCAGGCGTTCATTCTAAGCAGGAAAACTACAAGCAGCAGCGGCACAGCCATCCATTTTCGGGGTAAAACCTTCATCCAGAAGAAGAGCCCCAGCAGCAGGGTTAATATGGCAGAAGGTGTAATATCCAGCAGCAGCCATATGCGGTGGCTGCGAAAGGCGTGAAAAATAGTGCTGCCCAGACCACCCAGAAACAGGAAGGGCAGGCAAATAGTAAGAAAAGAATACTTACGGTAATTATTGCGGATACGGATGGCCCAGTAAACAGCAGGGAGTAATATGGCCAGTGACGAAATTGCGTTCCAGGGCTCAACGACAGTTCTTGCAAAATTGGTTTCGGCGTAAATTGGACCGCCATCTTCCGGAAGAACGACTGGAGTATATTGTTGTTGCTGCGGAGCATGTTGCTGCTCTTGGGCCATAGGCTTATTATCTTTCTAATTTTGCAGTTTCATAGCTTTCTATACGGCTACGAATATAATCGGGTAAAGGTAAAGGCCTTCCTGTTCTATAATCAATATGTACGAGCACAATCGTTGCATCTGCATATATCATATTGAAATGATCCTTTTCCGTAATCACAACTTCCTGTGAAATGGAGCTCTGGCCCAGTTTGCTGGTTCGTATCCATACGGTAGGCTTGTGATGAAACAGGATAGGTTTTCTATAATTGATATCTGTTTTGGCCAGCACAAGGCCCAGCTTATTCCAGTCCCACTGACAGGCAGTAGAGAGGTAAACCGAACGCGCATGTTCAATGTAGGTAAGGTAAACTGCATTGTTTACATGCTGCATGGTATCAAGGTCGTTGTAGCGTACCTCTACTGTTTTACTAAACTTAAAATTTTGCATATCAAAGGCTGAAAATTATTGGGCTGAAAGGGCAGCGCCATCTGTAAAAATAAAAAAGAACTGGCTCCGGCACCACTCCCAATGCATGCACTTGCAGCATCTCCTGCCGGGTACACCGCTAATGCCAGGGCTGTTTATACACCTACTACGGGCAATTGTATGGTTTTATTTACCATGCGCAGAATAGAGGGGTTGGCAGCAGTCAGCTTCTCTACATCATTTAACGATACCCATGCAAAGCCTTTGCTTTCGCCATTGGGTGCCAGTTTTTCATTAGGGTTAGCTGTTAGCAGGTAGCGGATATCGTAATGATAGTGCTCCTTTTCATTTCCCCTGGCAGGAATTGGATGTACATCCACATCAAAAACATCGGGCCGTAGCAGGCGCAGGCTGGTAAGGCCGCTTTCCTCGTGTGCCTCCCGCAGGGCTACGCCAGCCAGGTTAGTATCGCCGTCGGCATGGCCACCTGGCTGCAGCCATTTGTCCAGCTTTTGGTGGTGCATCAGCAGTACCTGCTGCAGATCAGGAGAAACTACCCAGGCGGAGGCAGTGAAATGCCCGTCGGCCCTGCTGCGCAAAAAGCAATCGCTTTCGCGCTCCAGCAGGCTGGTTATTTTTCTTAAATGCTCCTGTTCACGCTGGCTGAAGGGTTTGTACAGACGTAGCTCTGCCAGTAAATGATTTCGCGTCATGCGATTATTTCTTATTCAATAATAACATTGATTTTGTTGATGCGGCTGGTCTGTAGCGTATCTGTTTGTATGCCACCACCAAAGTTGTTCAGATCGCCTTTGCGAACATCAATAAAATATGATTTAGATTCCAGCTCACTTATTTTGGCTATGCCTTTGTTGTTTGTAACTGCTTTGGGTGCCACAGGATTTTTAGAACTGCGGTAGTCACTTTCATTTCCATACAGCAAAATGGTAGCACCTTCTACCGGATTACCAATCTCATCGAGCACCGTTACCCGTATACTGGTTTTAAGAATTTGCGATGGCGCACAGGCCAGCAGTATGCATGCAGTAAAGAAGAGGAAGAAATAGTTCTTTTTCATAATTAGTTGTTGAATCTAATTTCTAAACACAACCTGACAAATTTCAATTAAAAATGCACCCAAAAAAATTGAAAGTAGCAGATAACCTTTCAATCAGGATGAAATAGCATAAGTTGAAGTTTTTAGAGGCTCAATGTAGCGTTTTGAGGGTTTTACATCTTTAGTTTGTATCAGTATAAATATAAAAACAAGAACCTCCTGTTGGGAGGCTCTGTTTATAAATCTTCTGTTTCGGGTTTTGTAGGAATGTGCAAATTAGCTACATAGCTGGCAGGCATGTGCTCATACTGCTGAATGATGCTGGTATCAGGCTCCAGGTTTGCCCCTGTTAAGCCGCGCTGCGGAAACTTTATCTGCGACAGGACATAGCGAATTGACTCAAGCCTGGCTTTTGCTTTGTCGTTACCCTTTAAAATAACCCAGGGACTGTAGGGGGTGTGGGTGGCTTCGAACATGAGCTCTTTATAGCGCGTAAATTCATGCCACTTCTGCTGCGCCTGCATATCTACCGAGCTTATCTTCCACTGCTTAAGCGGGTTAATCTGCCGCTCAATAAGTCTGCGCTTCTGTTCTTCTATGTCGATGCTGAACCAGAACTTGATGAGCTTCACCCCATCTTCTATGAGCATCTGCTCCACATGGGGCACCTGCTTGAGGAACAGCTGGTATTGCCCTTCGGTGCAGAAACCCATAACAGGTTCCACCACAGCCCGGTTGTACCAGCTGCGGTCAAAGAACACAATTTCACCTACATTGGGCAGCTCTTTCAGATATCGCTGAAAGTACCATTGCTCTTTTTCGAGCTCGGTTGGTTTAGGCAGGGCTACAATGCGCATAGCCCTGGGGTTTAGAAAGTGAGTAAAACGGGAGATTGCGCCCCCTTTACCAGCTGTATCCCTCCCCTCAAAGATAATCAGCACCCGCTGATGTGTTTCCTGTACCCAACGCTGCATCCGCACCAACTCTATCTGCAGCTTACGTAAATCTGAGGCATATCTTCTGTCTTGCATAGTAAGCAAAGCAGATTTTGTTTAGAAAATATAACTAAAGAAAATTTGTGCTGAATTTACCATTTCTTCTAAAACATTGCCCCTTGCCGTAATGAAATTGTTGTTTTTTTTGGTTTGGGGTATGAGGTATGAGGTATGAGGTATGAGGTATGAGGTATGGGGTATGGGGTATGGGGTATGGGGTATGGGGTGTGAGTGGTAGGGCAGTATTTAAGCGCATGGGCCTTATACGCTTAACTTCCATTTACCTTGTACCCTTTACTACTAAATATAGAAACTTGAAGAAGCCACGACAGTCGGCAACAGCACCGACAAGCTCATACCTCATACCTCACACCCCACACCTCCTCAATACTCCACCTCAAGCTCTCTTAAATCTACAGGTACTACACGGGAAACGCCCTGCTCGAGCATGGTTACGCCGTACATAATATCGGTGCTGGCCATGGTGCGCTTGTTGTGCGTTACAATAATGAACTGCGACTCCTGCGAAAACTTGCGGATGATGTTGTTGAACTTATCAATATTGGCATCATCGAGCGGCGCGTCTACCTCATCGAAGATACAGAAAGGCGCAGGCTTCAGCAGGTAAATGCTGAATAGGAGGGAGGTAGCTGTAAGCGTCTTTTCGCCTCCGGAAAGTTGGTTAATGGTAAGTGGCCGCTTGCCTTTGGGTTTGGCTATGATGTCGATGGTTGTTTCCAGCGGATTATCGGGGTCTGTCAGGCGCAGGTCGCAGTCATCCTCTTCAGTAAAGAGCGATCGGAATACGCGGATAAAGTGCTCCTTGATCTGATAGAAAGCACTTAGGAAAGCCTCCTGTGCGGCAGAATCCAGCTGATGCATTGTTTCCATGAGCGAATCCTGTGCAGTTACCAGGTCGTCGCGCTGGGCAGTGATAAACTGGTGGCGCTCCAGAATTTCCTGGTAGGCCTCCATGGCCATTGGGTTAATGGGCCCTATTTTCTCTATTTTCTCCCGCACCGAACGCACTTCCTGCTGTAGCTCTGCCTCGCTTAGCAGCTCTTCTTCGGCCGACTGCTCCATGAGCTGTTCGGCATCTACATTAAACTCTACCGAAAGGCGTTCTTTAACGCTGGTGAGCTGCAGCTTGTACTCATTCTGGCGGTTCTGCAGTTCCATGATCAGGGCCTGGCTGCTTTCGCGGCGGCGCTGCAGTTCGCGGGCCTCTTTCTCCAGGGTATCAATCAGGCCCCGTACCTCGTAGTAGTGGCGCTCTGCTTCGTTTACACCTGCTTCAATAGATTCTTTTTCTGCATACATGGTCAGCAGCTCTTCATCGCCCAGTTCGCTGCGCTGCATGAGGCCTTCTATTTCTGACTCCGTATCGGCCAGGGCAGTGTTGTTACGGGATATGCGCTCCTGGCTGCTCTGCAGCGATTGCTCCTTAAAGCTAATCTCCTGCAGCAGGGAGTTCAGCTTGTTTTCCTGCTGGTGAAACAGAATGTTTTGCTGGTTGAAGCGGGAAGATTTTACAGCAAGGGCCTCGTTTTGCAGGTTCAGGTCGTCCTGCAGCTGAATGCTGCGCTCCTCCAGCGTCTGCAGTCTTTCGGCTACGGCAGTTGCTTCCGGGGCAATGTCGGCTATCTCCTCCTGCAACAGCTCCATCTGCTGGCGCATATCTTCCTGGCGGGTAGCCTGGTTGTTCAGCAGCTGCATGAGCTGCTCGTGGCGGGTGCGTACCTGCACCAGCTCCTGTTGCAAAATAGATAATTCACGGCTTGTGGTTTCGATCTGCTGACGGCGGGTGCTACTCTTTAACCTGCCAAGCTCGGTGTGCTGTTCCTGTTGCAGTTTCTCCAAACGGCTTACCTCTACCTGCAGCTGCTGAATTTCCACCTGCAGTTTTTCAAGGTTCTTGGCCCGGCCAATCCGCTTACCTTCAAACATACCAACAGAACCACCCAAAAGGCTGTAGCGCCGCTTAATAAGGCGGCCGCTTTTGCTGATGATAGAAAAGCTGCCTTCTTTTAATTCAAAGTTATCGTCGGTGAGGGTAATGTAGGTGTCAGTAAACAGATGGGCAGTTAGGGCTGCATATTTGGCGTCGGCCTCTACCACGGATAGCGCAGGGATGCAGCCTGCCGGTGCATTTTCTACAGCAGGGTCGCCTGCCGCAGGACCGCCTGCCTCAGACGATCCTGAAGCAGGTGCTGCATGTTGCAGGGCATCCAGAACAAAAAACTGCGCCCTGCCCCGGGCGGCTGTATTCAGCAAAGTGGTTGCCTCCAGTGCCTGCTGCCAGTTATCTACCACATAGTGATTCATCCAGGGCTCCAGGAAAGTTTCTATAGCAATTCTGTACTCTTCGGAGCAGGCAATAATATCGGATAGGAGGGGTACATTTTTACCCCAGTCTGTTTTTTTCTTCAGGTAGCGAATGGCCTCCGGAAAGCCTTCCAGATTATCTACCAGGCTTTTGGTGAGGTTATACTCATTCTGCCTGGCATCGAGCTGGCGGCGGTCGTTGGCCAGCAGCTCCCTGTTTTGCTGCAGGCTGGTTTCCAGTGCTGTCAGCTGCTGCTGCAAGTCTGTTTCTTCGCTCCGGAGCTGGTTGAGCAGCTCTTCTTTATCCACTACCTCTTCCTGCACATCGGCCAGCTTATCTTCGAACTGGGAGAGGCTGCTGCTGTGCTGGCTGCCTTCCTGCTGATTTTTCTCCAGCTCCTGCCGCAGGGAAGAGTACTGCACCTGCTTTATCTCCAGCGATTTATTAAGCTTGAAAGTCTGCTCCTGTAGCTGCCGCTGCTGGTTATTGGCCAGGCTGGCTTCTTCGCGCAGGTTGTTGGTAATGCTCTTCTGCTCCTCGTAGGCTTCCTTTAGCTCATCCAGGAGCAGCCTTGCTTCGGCTACCAATTGATCTGCCACGCTGCGTTCCTGGCTTAGGCTGTTAATACTGAAAGCTGCACGTTCGTGGCTCTGCCTGTCGTTTTGCAGCTGCTCCAGCAGGGTATCGCGTTTATCGTTGAGGTAGCGCAGGCGCTCGTTCTTAATTTTTTTATCGCTTTCTACCTGCCTTATCTTCCCAACATGTTCATTGAGGGTTTTCTGCCTGCTGCTCAGCAGCTTTTCACGGCTGATAAGGCTGGTTTTAGCCTCCTCGCTCAGGGCCTCTTTTTCTGCCAGCTGGGCATCGAGGGCTATTTTTCTGTCCTGCTCATCCTGTAACTGCCTGTGCAACCCCAAAAACCTGTCGGTATACTGGCTGATGGTCTGGCGGCCCAGGCGCAGGCTTAGCTTTTTGTACTCTTCTTTGAGGGCGAAGTAGCGCTCTGCCTGTTTGGCCTGGCGCTCAAGTGATTTCAGGTTTTTCTCGATCTCAAAAAGCAGGTCCTTTACCCTTTCCAGGTCGGCATTGGTTTCTTCCAGCTTTTTAAGGGTTTCCTTCTTACGCTTTTTAAACTTGGAGATGCCGGCGGCTTCTTCGAAAAGGGCACGGCGGGAGCCTTCCTTATCATTCAGGAGCTCATCGATCATCTTCAGCTCTATAATGGCATAGCTGTTAGAGGCAATACCAGTATCCAGAAAGAGATTGTTGATGTCTTTAAGCCGGCAGGGTACCCCGTTCAGCTCGTATTCACTTTCGCCACTGCGATAATAGCGGCGGGTAATGGTTACTTTAGAGTACTCGGTGGGCAGCAGGTTTTTGGTGTTGTCGAAGGTAAGCGATACCTCTGCCATCTGGCTGGGCTTGCGGTTTTTGGTACCGTTAAAAATAACGTTTTCCATTTTGTCGCTGCGCAGGGCTTTCGTTTTCTGCTCGCCCAGTACCCAGCGTATGGCATCTACCACATTAGACTTACCGCAGCCATTGGGGCCCACGATGCCCGTGATACCTTCATCAAAATTGATAACTACTCTATCACCAAAACTTTTAAAGCCTTTTATCTCTAACCGGGTAAGCCGCATGAAATCCTCTTCTTTCTTCCCAACGTATAGATTTGCTAATGATGTGGAGGGTTTGCACTTTAAAGGCTCCCGGTGGGGCTGTTCTGCCACACCATCGCCAGCTGTACCGAACCCTGCTTATCTTCACATGTAGTAATGTTCAGTTTAAATGCATGGTTCCCCTGTGCTTTCTCCGCTAAACAAACAGGTAAATTTAAAAGGTTTTTGGTAATTTGCTGCTATGGAAGATCTGCAGGTAATCATTTATATCATCTTTGGCATTATCTATCTTATTTTCGGCGCCCTTAAAAAGCGGAGAAAAGAGCAGACCGGTACGCCACCCCTTTTCGATGATGAACCTGAGGTAAACCATCGTGAGGCTCCGCGGGTGCCGCAACACCAGGAGCCAGGCTCTCTGGAAGAGCTGCTGGAACGCTACGACCAGGCAGCACAGCGGGCTAAGCGGCGGGCATCGGAAAAGGTAGAAACTATGCAGGAGCAGGTAGATGATGAATTTATTCCTGTAGCACCCAGGCAGCCTGAAATCAGGAATATGGAGGCAGAGGCCCTTGAGCAGATGCAGCGTACAGAATACCTTAAGTCTATTCAGGAGTCGATTCCTGCAAAAGCCCGTGCCGAAATACTGGACCGCACCCGAACAGAGGCTTTAAAGCCGAAAGCTGTAAAGCGCAGCACAAATAAAAGAATAAAGGCAAAAGGTACGGAAAGGAGGTTTAAAGCCTATGATAAGAAAAGAACTCAGGTGCCAGTTGCCCTGCAGCTTAGAAAACTTGCCCACAGCAAACAGGGAATGAAGCAGGCTATTCTTATGTCCGAGATCCTGACGCCAAAGTATTTCTAGTGAATTGAATTAGATAGTATTGCCTGGGAGTAATAGGTTGAAAATCAAAAAAGCAGCACTAGATTTCTCCAGGCTGCTTTTTAGCTAAAAAGGTACTGCTCTAAAATATGAGCAAGATATTTTATTAAGGTCTGTTTGTTACGCGGAAACGTACCGGCAGTTGCACCGTTTGTGCTACCATTTGGTTACCCTGGCGTGCAGGTTCCCACATACCATCGGTGGCATCAACTACCTTAATAGCTTCTTTTTCCATGGCTTTTATGGCTTCTACCCTTTGGTCTTCACTCAGCCTGGTAGGATTTCGTAGCGATCTTACTGGTTCACGCTGACCATCGATTGTTTCTACCACAGTAGGGCTGGAAACATCACCGTTTGGACCCACTGTAAATTCTACAAAAATAGTACCCTCTATATTACCGGCTGCTGCATTTTGCGGATATTCAATCTGATCATCGATAAAGTCATATAGTGCATCATATCCTTTTGCCGGCACTGCATCCATTTCTGCAGAGGTAAACGTTTTGGTTGTAGGATCCATTTTACCACGCATCTGGTTCTGAAGGTTAGAACGACGTTCTTCCAGTTCTTTAAACTGCTTGCGGGCATTCTCATCGCTTACATCATCGTAGTATACACCATAATTGCCATAGTTAAAGTCAGATGTGCGGTTGTCATCTGTATAACGCATGCTTGCGCCTGTGTTCTGGCGTAATGTCTCTCTAATTTCTTTGTTCACATCTGAATATTCCTGGCGTAGCTTTTGAAAATCAGCATCACTAAGTTTTTCCCCTTCTGATGGCATAGCCTTTCTGTTACTGGCAGCAGTACCCATGGTTTTGCTGTCGTAGTTTCTTTGTGCCATGTTAGCGCTGGTATTGTTGGCGTCTACAGTTGCATTGGTACCTTCAGTGCCCTCGTTTGTGGTACGATCATATTCTGTATCGGTGGTGGCAACGCCATCTTCACTCATTTCTATGCCAGTTTCATTATCTGCTGTTTCACGGCGCTCACTGTCACAAGCACTGAACAGGAACATACCTGCCAGGGCAAATGCACCTACAAAGCTCTTAAACCTGTTTATTATATTTGTAAATTTCATTTTCATCAAAAATTTTGGTTCTAAAAAGTATTTAAAAAATCCTAAATGGTTGTCTATATCTATAACGGAGCATGATCATAATGGTTTTCTGGAGGCCAGTTCAGCGGATTGTAAGGCTGCATAAGGCAGATGCTTAGGTAAATAGCCTGTTCAGCGTATATATTAAAAAAGCAGGCCAACAATGTGTTGACCTGCTTTTCTAAATTTGCTTACGGAGCTTATAATTTAAACTGTAGTAACTGATCAGTTATTATCTGAACCGCGACCGCCTCCGGTGTTATCATTCTCGATGATAGTGCCATCATCGTTTATAGGAACTGAGCCCGCTCCGCTGTTGGGGTTCACTACATCAGGTGTGTCATTTAACTGGAGGGAATCCTGGTTGCTGGCATTAATAGTGTCACCCTCCAAAGACTGGCGGGAATCTTCTACATCGGCACCATAGCCGTAATTACCATCTTCAGTAATATTGCCTCCTTCAGAATCGCCTCCACAGGAGCTAAGCAGCACCATGCCAGATACTGCACATATTCCTAATAGTCGGTTCATCTGGTTTATAAAAGATTTCTTATCTGTTTTCATATATTTTGTTGAAAAAATTCTCTCTAATTGATTTTAGAAATGCAGTAATTGACTGCAACATGGATTTACAACCTGCAGATTATAAATTTGTTAGTGCTGAAAAGTTATTTTTTGAAGCTAGTGTTTCCAGGCTCCTGTTATACAAGAATAGCCGGCTGCTGGCCGGCTATTCTACACTTAATAAGGTTGTAAATAAGTAATATGCTGTAGTGAGCTAAAAGCAACTTAAGCTTTGATGGCGCCTTAAGCCGCCTTTGCTTCTGAAACCCTGTTTTGCTTCATTGAAACAGTATTCGGTCTCATCCTGATCACTTTCAGGAAGCTAAGCACTTTTACTGCGGGGAAAATGGGGTCTACTTCATACCATTTAACACCAAAGTTTGCGCGGTTAGGCAGCTTGTGGTGGTTGTTCTGAAACAGCTCACCCAGCATCAGAAAATCCACTACAAGTGAGTTTCTGGACTTATCGTTGTTGTCGAAGTTAGAATAACCGTACTTATGACCGCTCCAGTTTACAATGGCGCCATGTACCGGTCCGATCAGGAAGTGCACCGGAAGCAAGGCATACATTGCCCAGTGGGTGCCCGGTAGTTCAAATACGCTGATGCACAGCACATAAAATACTACATATAATACGCCCCAGGATATTCTGCTCCAGCGGCTGCCGGCAAAACGGTCAAAGGCTGGCCAGTCCGGAACATCTCTTTCAAAACGTTCTTCCACTTTGGTAGTGTGCTCATAGATCTCGTTAAAGATCTCTTTTGTATGCCACATCATGGTAAACACATTTTTAGTATGATGTGGGGAGTGCGGATCTTTGGGGGTATCGGAATAGGCATGGTGCATTCTGTGCAGAATAGCATAGGCCCGCGGGCTCAGATAGGATGAGCCCTGGAAGATCCAGGTGAAAACATAAAATGCACGCTCCCAGAATGGGCTCATGGTGTACATTTTATGTGCTGCATAACGATGCAGAAAGAAGGTCTGGAAGAAAAGCGATAGATACCAGTGCGCTATAAAGAATAGAATAATAATCACTGCAAATTAATTTTAGTACTGTATTCTGTATTAGGTTATATACCCGGGGTGCCACAATAGGATGCAACTCCCCGGTACACCTATGACAAGTGCAGTAGCAGGATTGTGACAAAGTCTTATAAATTTTTCAAAAAAAATTATTCGCGGGTAAAAACATAAGACAGGATGTTGGCACCCATTTTAAGTGCCTGCTGCCGTTTCTCTTCCGGATCATTATGTACCGTCTGGTCTTCCCAGCCATTGCCCAAATCACATTCATAAGAATAAAAGCACACCAGGCGGCCTTCATAAAACAGTCCAAAGCCCTGGGCAGGTTTACCATCGTGCTCATGAACTTTTGGCAGGCCTTTGGGAAATGAAAACTGCTGATGATAGATGGGGTGGTTATAAGGCAGCTCTACAAACTCCAGTTCCGGGAATACTTTTTTCATTTCCAGGCGCACATATTTATCAAGGCCGTAATTATCATCAATATGTAAAAAACCGCCAGATAGCAGGTAGGTGCGCAGGTTTTGTGCTTCCTGCTGGGTAAAAACCACGTTGCCGTGGCCAGTCATATACACGTAGGGATAGGAGTATAGCTCAGGGCTACCAGCCTCTACTACGGCATCGCGTTGCGATATACGGGTATTCAGGTGCTGGTTGGCATAATTAATCAGGTTAGGCAAGGCTGTTTTGTTTGCATACCAGTCGCCGCCGCCGCTGTATTTCAGCTTGGCTATTTGCAGGCCGGTACCCTGCTGGGCCCATGATAAAATGCTTGTGAAGCAGATCAGCAGGGTAAATAATATTGGTTTAATGAGCTTCATCCAGTATGTTGTTCAGCAAATTTTCGTCTATTGTTTCAAATGAACTATGTACCCAACGCACCTCTGTCTGTGCTAGTTCCTGAGGCGTATGGGTAGTTGTTAAGGCTATTACCTGCATGCCTGCGCGCTGGCCAGCAGTTATTCCGGCAATGGAATCCTCAAAAACTATACAACGGCCGGCAGGCACATTTAATACTTTGGCGGCTTTCAAATATATATCGGGAGCAGGCTTTCCGTTTTTTATATCAGCGCCGGAGCTGTCAACGAAAGCGTCAAAATAAGGAGAAATCTCCAGCCCGTCTATAGTATAGCGCAGATTTTCAGTAGGGGCAGAGGTAGCCACTGCCAGTAACCAGCCGCTGTTTTTTAGCTTATCCAGCAGCTCCAGCAGCCCTGGAACCGGTGCCAGGTGCGGTTTATAGAGCTCCCTGTACAGGGCTTCTTTTTCGTCAGAGAGCTCCTGTACTTTTTCTTCTGATATATTATTTTCATACATGTAGCGGATTACACTTTTGGTGGTCTGGCCGTTTACATGTTCATCAAACTCCTGCTTGTTAAGATAGCGGCCGTGCTTTTCGCCATATGCCTCCCAGGCCTTTACATGAAAAATGTGATTGTTTACCAGCACACCATCCATATCAAACAGAATGGCTTTGCGAGAATCTTTTGGGCTATTGGTCATGCGTGGGTTAACTATTTAAAGATGATGTTTTGTAGCTCAGTGCGGCATACAGAAATATTGCACCGAAGGTTGCCCAGATGATGATAATCTGAACAAAAAGCCAATCGCCATACCATAGTGAAAATACTGTGAAGACCAGCAGGCTAATGAGCTGTGCTGCTCTCACTCTTACTAGGTACAAAGGCTGTGCGGTGGCCTCTGCAGTGCTTTTTACCTTTTTTAGCTGCCGCGAGTATAGCGCAAAACCGGTGGCAATGGTAATAATGCTGATGTTAATCCACATTGAAAGCTCATTAGGCATTCTCTGGGCGGGGTAATACATAATAGCCAGGCTAGTAAGCATTACTACACCCAGGGCAATATATTTATGAGAGGGTTGTGGGTTGGGCAACCTGCCGTTGCTCCACAGGGCCAGGGCGGCAAAAACGCCTGCAATCAGCTGTTCTTCGTAAAGCAACCAGCCTGTGAGGGCCAGGATCAGCAGTACATCCAAAATTTTTGCCTCCACACCGGTACTCCTGTTAACGAGCCTTAGCAGCAGTAAAACGAGAAAGAAGAGTTTTAGGTGAGGAAAGGGCCAGAACCACAATGCTGCCGAAGCCAGAGCTATGGCCAGCATGGCAGCCCAAGGTGCATCCGGATCCAGCTCCCGCGTGATTGCCCAGCTGAAAAACACCCCAAGGCTTATACGCAGGCCAAATGCTGCAGCGCTGCCTAACCCTTCCTGCACATCTGCCAGGTGGCTTGCTGCTGCTATCAGAAAGGCAGCAGCAAGGCAAATAAATAGCAGCCTATGGGTAAACCATTTATAAGACAGGGGGCGACTAAGGCCAGACCAGGCATAAAGCTTTTGCATGGTATATGTTTTTGCCTATGTAGAAATATGGGATAATTCTATTAAAAAGAACTGAACTTAACAGGTAGTTGTGCTGTATATTTGTTTATAGTTTAAGCTTAAATACTGCACATGCCAAAGGTCAAGCATCAGCGAACCAAAACACTTACTATTAAATCAAATGATCGTTCGTCTGATTTTGTTACACCTAATTTTATCTATGGCTGCCTGGGTGGTTGCAGAAATTCCTATTGCTATGTAATGCGGTACAACTATGATACTGTTTATATTAACGATAACCTTGATGATATTTTAAATAAACTGAAGCTGCATGTAGAAGCACTCCCTTTTCCAAAACCAGCTAACCAGGTAGACCCTCATTACTGGACTTATGATATTGGCTGCTCTACTGACATTAGCCTGCACTGGAAGCATTATGACTGGCAGCGTGTGTTTGATTTTTTCAGGGACCACAGCAAAGCTAAAGCAACCTTTGCCACCAAGTATGTGAATAGTGCGTTGCTGGAATATCAACCCCATAAAAAGATAAGAATACGCTTTAGCCTGATGCCGCAGTCGGTAAGTACCTTGCTGGAGCCCAACACAACCCCTGTTAGTGAACGGATTGCAGCCATCAGTGCATTTTCAAGGGCAGGCTACGAGGTGCATCTTAACTTTTCTCCAATTGTAGTGTATGAGGGCTGGCTACAGGAATACAGGGAATTGTTTACAAGTATTGCCGCAGCAGTACCGCCAGACTTGCGGCAGGAGGTAGCAGCCGAATGTATTTTTCTTACCCATAACCCATGGCAGCACGAGCGTAACCTTGAGCGTGGTTTTGTGCAAAGTGAAGCCCTTTTGTGGCAGCCAGAAAAGCAGGAAGCAAAGCAGAGCCAGTATGGCAGCCAGGCGGTGCGCTACCAGTTACCGCTTAAGCGCGAATACATTAATCAGTGGGTGGCCCTGCACGATGATATTATTCCCTGGAATAGCATCAGGTACATTTTTTAAGCAGCATCAGGTTTAAATTTTCAGCTAAATTTAAGCGATTGCTGGCCAGAACTCCTTTAGTGGCGTCGTAACCCTTAAGCCTTTTTCCTAGTTAGAATATCAAAGAGACTTAATTACAGAACTTAAATTTTTTCAGATATGGGTAATAGCAACACAGGAAGAGACAAGCACGTGAACGAGGCTGAAGTGAAAAGCGGCGAACTGAGGGATAACATCAATCCTAATGTAAAAGGGGAAAAAGCGCCTAACGTACGTGCCGACAGAATGGGCACCTCTGATGTGCCGGCTACCCGTCAGAAGAGTATATCTCCTAAGGGTAAGCAGGAAGACCAGGACGGTGACGCAACCTGAAAAGCATAGAATAATTATTACTGGCCCGGCATACAAAATGGTCTTATTCGTGAGAAACGAGTAAAGGAACATTTGTATGCCGGGCTAATTTTTTGGTGTGGCTGCTGTGAAACAGCCCCTCCAGCAGCCCATAGTGATGTGAAACAGCCATTAGCCAGTCTGGTTTCTCTCTATCTGCAAAATTAAGAATACCTTCTTCTGCATCATCTGCTTCCTGCCATATTACCTCTGGTCTGAATTGTGCAAGCTGATTTTTGAGATGCTCCAGCGCCTCCTCTTTTTTGCTGCTAATGCTTTCTCCCGGGCTGTGTACGTGTAACAGTTTTAAGGATACACCAAGATCTGCCAGTATGGCTCTTAGCTTATGTAGTGGCTCCTGGTTCTCGAGGGGGCGTAAATCTGTGGCAAATACAACAGAGCGGGGAAGTATGGTGCCGGCCTGTTCGGGAATAAGTAAAACCGGCGCCTTTGCATGGCGAATTGCCTGAGTGTATAAATTGCCCAAAAAGTTATCGATCTCGTTGGTGGTGTAGGTGCTCATCAACACCAGATCAATTTTATTATCCTTTATGGTATCATTGATGTCATTCATGGCCGGCCCCGGGTGCACCAGGCACTCATAATGAATGCCAGATGTTTTAAGCGAACGCTCCTCCAGCAGCTTCATTTCTTCTACTGCCCGCTGCCGGCTCTGCTCTATCCAGATTGCCTGGTCTACCACATAGTCTGTTTCTATGGAGTTGATGGGTACATAGTAGCTGTTCAGTACATGTACTGTTGCACCAGTGCTTTTAGCAAGCAGCAGTGCGTAATTAAGTGAAGGTTGGGCTTGATCAGAAAAATCTGTTGGCACCAGTATATTGCGTAGTGTCATGTTTCTGATGTTTTCCTAAATAAGTATGGCAGGGGTTCAAATGTTTTGCTCTGCCGGTTAAACTTAATTTATGCGAAGAATATGGGCTGGATTAATCGCTACAAGCGGTGAACGGCTAGGCTGGCGTCAGGGAGCAGGAATAGAGATTAGTATTTTTTTATTATGTAAAACGAGCATTGCTAAATTTTTTAGGACAAAACTGTGTTTTTGTCTTAAATTCGCCCGAGCATGTATGCGATTATAGATATAGAAACCACCGGAGGTGGTATTCGCTGGAGTAGAATAACAGAAATAGCCATATTTGTACATGATGGCCACCAGGTGCTGGAGAGCTTTAGCTCACTGGTTAACCCCGGTATGCCCATACCGTACTTTATCAGTCAGCTAACAGGTATTACCAATGAGATGGTGCAGGATGCACCTACTTTCGAGCAGATAGCCCCACAGATAGAGCGCCTCACCAGCAATTGTATTTTTGTAGCACACAATGTGCAGTTCGATTATAACTTTGTTCGCCAGGAGTTTGCCCGTATCGGTTTGGCTTATGAGCGGGACCGCCTGTGCACGGTAAGGCTAAGCCGGCATTTTCTGCCGGGTATGTTAAGCTATAGCCTGGGTCGCCTGTGCGATGAAATCAACATTCCCATTAGTGCCCGCCACCGTGCTGCCGGCGATGCGGAAGCAACCGTAAAGCTGCTGGAGCGTATGCTGCAGCAGTCAGGTACCGAGCAGATCAATGGCTTTGTTAGTACGGGCAGTCCGTTTGAGCAGTTAAACAAACGCTTAAAAAGTATTAAGCTGGAGGATGTGCCCCAGACTGCCGGCGTACTTTACCTCCTCGATGCAGATGATAAACCACTCTTTATAGAAGGCACTACCAACCTGCGCCGCAGGGCTGTTGCTTACCTGAAGAACAAGGCGGGTAAGGTAGGTAAAACTATTCTGCCACAGATTGCCGATGTGTGGTTTGAAGAAACAGGTAGTAACCTGATGGCAATATTATTGGCAAATGAGCGGATTTTGAAAGAAAAGCCTGCACACAACAAAGCCCCTGCAGCTGCCCCTATTCGCTGGAAGATAACGGCTACAGAAGGTGCGGATGGCTTTTTATACCTGGGTGTTGCCCGCAGTGGCGAAGGGGAGTGGGGTCCGTTTGCTACCCGCAAACTTGCACAGGATAAATTAGGGCATCTGCTCGGCCAGTTCTTTCTTTGCAGGCGGTATAGCAATTTCAAAAGCACAGATTGTGCACCCGCGAGCTGTCTGAAGGCATGCCAGGGCAGTGAGCAGTCAGCTACCTACAACCAAAGAGCGCTGGCAGCTATTACTGCTACTGGTGCGCAGGCTGCCGGAAAATTGCTGATAGACAAAGGCCGCTACGGTAACGAACGGGTGGTGATCTTTGAAAAAGAGCAGGGGGGCGTTTCCTGGGGATATTTTGAAGGAAGTACCAAAGGCTATAGTGAAGAAGAGCTGGCTGCTCATGCTGTAAATGCGCTAAAATCAGGAAATGCTGCTGCTATGCTGCGGCGTTTCCTGCTCAAAAATTCAGTACAAAAGATTTTTTCTTATGGCCAGAAAGTCGCTGCTGCAGGAATTTAAAGATTTTGCCGTTAGAGGTAATCTGTTAGACCTGGCAATTGGTATCATCATTGGTACAGCATTCACCAAAATTGTAAACTCATTGGTTCAGTCGGTTATCATGCCTGCCATGGGTATGATTGTTGGCAATTTTGATTTCAAGCACCTGCAGTGGGTACTAAAGCCGGCAGAGGTAGATGCAGCCGGCAATGTGGAGCAAGAGGCCGTAATTATAAAGTATGGTGAGTTTATCCAGGCCATGACTGATTTTATAATCATTGCCATCATTGTATTCATTGTGGTGAAAATGCTCAACAGCTGGAAAAATCAGGCAGAAGATCCTAAAAACCCAGAGGTGAAAACCCCTAAGGATATACAACTCCTTACCGAAATTCGTGACCTGATGAAGGAACAGAATAGTAAGGCAGGTTAGAAATCTTTATTTTTCACCTCTTTATCATCTTCTTTGTCTTCTGAATTTTCATTTTTTACCTGCTCTTTTTCTTCTTTCTTTTTATCATCCCTGTTAGGTATAGGCCACACATGCTTTCTTTGTAAGCGCATGGTTGTGAGCCAGTTGTCAAGAGGGTCGCTACTCTGGTAATCTTCAACGATTTTCCAGTCCCATCCCTGGCTAAGCAGCAAACCGCATAGTAATCTCCTGCGTAGCTGTAAACTATCATTGGTTAGCTCATCAAAGGGCTTTCCCTGCAGAGGAAGTCCATTGGCTAACAGTGCACGCATGTCTGGCGCAGGTGGCTCTTCTTCTGATGGTGTAATAAAAGCGTTCTGGAGGGTTTGCAGGTAAAAGGTAATGGCACTGCGCAGCGAATATAGTTTTGGCAGCGTTGGTTCTACACCCTTTGGTTTATAGAGCAGCAAAAGGGTTAATGCTTCATCCAGGCAGGCAATATTTATCACCAGGCTTTGTGGCCGGTGGGTAGAATGGAAATTGTGCAATACAGGATAGGCTTTGTGGTTCTGGGCAACCTCCAGAATTTGTTCTGCTAAAGTCGATAAATCGTCTTTTAGCCTGTCGAACCCATTGCCGTTCCAAAAACGCAGTAAAATTTCCTGGGGTGTGCCCCCGGTGTGATAAATCTGCAGGCTTACCTTGCGTCGCTTAATATCATTTGTTACCACACTATACAGATAGGTAATGGCAATGGTCACTATAATAAAGCCGCTAAAAGATATAAAGCCACTGTAAAACTGCCAGTGTGTTTTGTAAGGAATAAACTCTCCGCTGCCCAGGGTGGAGAGGGTGTAGGTGGTGAAATACATTTTTTCCTGCCAGGTTGTATTTCTTAGGTTGGATGCAGCCACTACAGATTCCTGGTCTGAAATAAACAGCAGTGAATTACCCAGCCAAAGCAGAATTAACCAGCCAAAAAGCCAGGCTACCACTGTTAATGGACCTGCATAGTTTAGTATTTTACTGCTACCATTTCTGCCGGAAATCTTTAAAAAGAGGCTCCACATCCACCTGCGCAATTTATCTGTAAAAATGCCAGATCCTGTAGGGGCAAAAGTAGTGAGGACAAGATCAGTCACTACCAGGAGGATGATTACTGCTCCGAGGATGAAATACAAAAAATTCATGTACGGTCTTAACTTGACAATTCGTTCCTGATATTTGTATTAATACTCATGTAGCCATAGTATAGTTTTGGAAACCTACCAACAACCCGCTAATACACAGGAGCGTGTAAGCCCTTTAATTGCCCGGGCATACCTGCTTAGGCAGGGCGATGCCAACAACCAGGTGATGCTTAGCGAAAATGCATTGCAAATTAAGCACAGAGGCAAAAACAGGGCCTTTTCGCTGCAGTATGTGCAGCGTTTGGCGCTGGAGCACAGAAAGTTATGGCTGCCACTGATTGGAGGTGCCATCGTGGCCAGCCTTTGCCTGCTGGCACTTTTGCATACTTTTACCATGCCCTACCGACTCTTGACCGGTGCAGCTATAGGATTGCTGGGGGTATGGTGGGGGTATAGGGGTTCCATGGCCCTGGTGGTATATGAGCAGCGCCATCATTCCGACTTTCTGATCACCCGGGTAGAGGAGTCACTTCCTGTCTTTATAGCCTTTGCCAACAGAATCATCAGGCGCTACCCGCAGCCCCTGGAGCATTATTGTGTAGCCCTGTCGCTGCAGGAGTGGCAGCAGCTAAACATGCATGGATACCTGACATTAAACAAGCCCCGCCTCTGTGTGCAGCAGGAGATGGCCTTACACCTGAATCCCGGATCTGAGGCTGCATGGGCTGTTTTTGATCCGTTACTGCTGGCTAATCGCCTGCAGTGGTCGCTGCAGGGACATGAGCTGGTGGTGCATATAAAGGGTAGCCTGCGGGTTCAGGAAGTAACATTGCAGCCCTAAGCCCTGAACAACTGTACTACGGTTGCCCTTTTATTTTATACAGAACTAGTGCGAGATACCTTCTTTACCAAAGAAGCCCCTTTTAAACAACCAGTAGCTTCTGCCGCAGATCTGCTCCGGTTTGGATGTTGCAACAAATTGTGCCTGAGTATGCAGAATACATTATAAAAATTGTATATTTCTACGAGTGCAGCAGAAGACATTTTTATGGTGCATAATTTTTTGCGCCAGATCATAAGCTATTATTTTACTTTTGGGACTATTAAGTGAATCGTCTTCTAAATCATTTATAAATACAACAGGCAAATCATAGAGAATTAGCGGGCACCGGAGCAGATGGAATTTTTTTATGAATGAAAGGCCTGCTAAATTGCGACCTACTTTGCTTAAGGGTGATACAAAATTGCACATTATCCTTAAAAAATATTTAAAGCTGTATGCAGCCGAAGCCAGACTCAATAGAATATTCTAAAAAAACATATAAGCCGCTTATAGCCAGGGCCGAATACTGGCCAGTAATGCAGCTGAGCCGTAACCGACGGAGTTTTATCGAAGAAGTTACCGAAGCTTCAATAGAGCGAATTCTGGAGGCAAAGCCTACCCGGGCAGCCCTGGTTGAAGAACTGGAGACTACTCTTCACCGGGAAAAACTTCGCATCAAGGGCAATCCATGGGCAGTAGATCCCGAAGATGATGCCCAGTACTGGGGGGAAGTTCAGCGTATTCTGGTAAATATTTCGAGCGACACAAATGGAAAAACAGCAGGGCAGGAAAAGGAACTGCTCCGTAGCATTATTAACCGCTATGCTGAAGAAATAGCCGGTAGCTTCCAGCACAGCTCCTATCGCTTTGCACGCCGGGCCATTACCTTTGGCTTTTCACGCCTGCTGAATGCCTCCCGTGTGAAAGGATTTGGTTCTCTGTGGAGTAACCAGTACACCCTTCAGGATAAGCTGCATATTTCAGGAGAAACCGATCACATCAGGTCACTAGCCCAACGCGGGGTGGTGGTAATGGTGCCAACACACTTCAGTAACCTCGATTCTATTTTGATTGGCTGGGTAATTCATGTGCTTGGCCTGCCTCCCTTTATTTATGGTGCCGGGCTTAACCTGTTCAATATTGGGGTAATAGCCTACTTCATGAACAGCCTGGGTGCATATAAAGTAGACAGACGTAAGAAAAACGTGATATACCTGGAAGCCTTAAAGACCTACAGCAACCTTGCCATTCAGAGCGGGTGCCACAGTCTCTTTTTTCCGGGTGGTACACGCTCCCGTTCAGGCAAGCTGGAGAAACGCCTCAAGCTGGGGCTGTTAACCAGCGCTATGGAGGCCCAGCGCGATATGTACCAGAAACATAGCGGTGCCGAAGCTAAAAAGGTTTTTATAGTTCCGGTATCCATCAACTATAACTTTGTGCTGGAGGCGCCAAGCCTTATAAACGAATACCTGAAGATAAAAGGGCAGGAGCGATATTATGTCGAATCTGATAAATACAGCAGTTCTTACAAGATCCTTAAGTTCCTGGTAAAGTTCTTTACCAAAGGTTCCGATATTTCGGTTTCTATTGGCCGGGGTATGGATTTGCTGGGTAATTATGTAGATGATGAAGGCAACTCTTACGATAACAACGGGAAATTAATTGATACCCGGGATTACTTTGTTTCTAACGGGGTCGTGAATAAAGATAAGCAGCGGGAGCAGGAATATACCCGTATGCTTAGCGAAGCCATTGTTAAAGAGTTTCACCGCATTAACAGGGTATTCCCCAGCCACCTGGTTGCCTTTGTTGCCTTTGAAATGCTTCAGAAGAAGTATGAAAAGCTTGATTTGTTTAGCCTGTTACGACTATCAGACGAAGAGCTGATCATTCCATACGAAGAATTCAAAGCAACTTTTGAACGTCTGCGAGATGTAGTGGTGGGCTTATACCATCAGAACAAGGTGCATGTAGACCCTAAACTCACAGGCGACGTGGATAAGGTAATTGCACACGGCCTTAAAAATGTAGGCATGTACCACAGCAAGCGTACACTTAAGCGTAACAAGCAGGGTAATATCACTACTGAAGACATGAATACACTCTTCTACTACCACAATCGCCTGGTAGGTTACGAACTGGAACAACATATCTGAGCAGCACAAAAAAATGGGCAAAGGCGATAAGGCGATAGGTGTTATTGGAGCAGGTAGTTTTGGTCTGGCCATGGCAAATATGCTGGCAGAAAAAAACGAAGTGCTGCTCTATGCCCGTCGTCTGGAGTCTGTGGAGCATATACTGCAGCATGATTCCTATAAAGGCAAACCTTTACATAACCGCATCAGGGCTACCAATAACCTGGAGGAACTGGCCGGGCAGTGCAATGTTATTTTTCCAATTGTACCCTCAGCCAGCTTCAGGGGCATGATGCAGAACCTGGCCCCCTACCTGCATCCTTACCACATCCTGATCCATGGCTCAAAAGGGCTGGATATCTGCATGCCAAAAGGCATTGATCACCACACCAATACTTCCAAAATTGACCGGAGCTGCATTCGCACCATGAGCGAAGTAATACGGGAAGAAAGTGTTGTAGTGCGCATAGGCTGCCTTGCGGGTCCTAACCTGGCCACAGAGCTTATACAGAAACAGCCGGCTGCCACAGTGGTTGCCAGCCACTTTAAGGAAGTGATCAATGAAGGCATCAGGCTGCTGCGTACCGATCGGTTTCAGGTATATGGCAGCCCCGACCTGGTAGGAGTGGAGCTGTGCGGTGTGCTTAAAAATATTATAGCCATTGCCTCTGGTGCCATCAGTGGCCTTGGCCTGGGCTCAAATGCACAAGCCCTGCTCATTAGCAGGGGAATGGTGGAGATGATATACCTGGGCAGAGCCCTGGGCGGCGATGTGCATGCTTTTATTGGTCTGGCTGGCGTTGGCGACCTGGTAGCTACCTGCACCAGCAAGCTTAGCCGGAATTTTACAGTTGGCTACCGCCTTGCACAGGGAGAGACCCTGGAAGAAATTCTTGGCTCTATGGAGGAAATTGCCGAGGGTGTACATACCGTTCAGATCATGAAGAGCCTGGCAGAAAACCTTAAGGTAAGGGCCCCTATTACACAGTTGCTCTACAAGGTACTTTTTGAAGGCATGAAGGTAGAGGTGGCCCTACAATATTTAATGAAGTATCCCTTCAATATAGACGTTGACTTTCTCTAGAATCCATCTGCTCAACTTGCCCTGGCTATTATACGTTTAGTAGTGCAGAAGCGCTCCTATGTGTTATAGTAAAAGCAAATTTGTATTTTTTGGCGTTATAGCTATTTTGCTGATCCTGCAGGGCTTTCCCTGTCTGGCAAGTTCCTTGTCTGTTGAAGATGATACGACCAGGCGTTTTGAACCCCGGATGGTGTTGCTGCTTACCGACACCAGCGAAGAAGCCCGCCTGAAACGCACACAGCTGTTTTATGACGAATTGAAAACGAAGTTCTATCGGTATGGCTTCACCAAACAGCTGTACCATCTGCTTTTTACAAAACCCTCCCGACCAGTAGTAAAACAGGCAAAGCAGCAGGATGATATTGAGTACTTCCAGCAATTTGAGGGAAAACGTATTCAGCAGCTGACAATTAAAAAATTACCCCTTTTTGGCCCAACTGTTAATGATACTACCCCTAAGTCTACCAACTGGATCAAAAAGTTTGGCAACAACATTCATACACAGACCAGAGACTGGGTAATCCATAAAAACTTACTTTTTAAAGAAGGAGAAACTATTAATGCAGAGGTGCTCTATGATAATGAAAGGCTCCTGCGCAGCTTGTCCTATATCAGGGATGCACGCATTATAGTAACCGAAATACCAGGCGATCCGGATGCAGTAGCAATAGAGGTGGTAACACAGGATTTTTTCCCGCTTAGTATCAGTGCAGGCAGAGCACCTTTCTCGAGCTATACGCTTGGGGTTCAGAATAACAATATTTTTGGCATTGGGCACCGCTTTACCAACGAAGTGCTGTATCGCAGCGACGGCACACCTGCCCTTGGTTATGAGGGTACTTACATGGTAGAGAATGTAAAAGGCAGCTTTATAAATACTTCTGTTACAGGTGCTTATACAGATGTGCGCAGAGGGGGTGGCTTTAGCCTACAGCGTCCGTTTTTTACGCCTGATATCCGCTGGGCAGGTGGCTTAGACCTGCAAAGAATGGAGCAAATGAGCTATGTGTTGCACCGTGATCGTGAACAAGATACGCTGGTTTGGCATGCCAATGATTTAATTGATGCATGGGTAGGCCATGCCATTCCACTCAACAATAAGAAGCCTCACCCAAAAGGCAGAGAATCAATAGTGCTGGCTGCAAGGGCGCTAAGAATTTATAACCATGAGGTTCCGGGAGGGGAATTATACAACAGCGACTTTTTTATAAACAGTAAGCTTTGGCTGGGAAGTGCCGGCTGGGTACGCCGTAAATACCGCAGAGATGCCTACATCTTTGGCTTTGGCCGAACAGAAGACGTACCCCTGGGTGCGCTGCTAAACATAACAGCCGGTATTGAAGAACAGGAGCAGTTACAGTATTACGGACAGTTAAATACTGCCTGGGGTACCTATCTGCCTGGATTCGGTTATCTGGATGTGCGGATGGCCGTAGGGCAGTACTTTAGAGCAGAGAAAGAGGCCAGCCGCCGGGTACGCCGTGGTAGCCTGAGCTGGGTGAGCCCACTGTTGCCCGGCGGGCGCTACAGGTTCAGGCACCTGTTTAGTATGGACTACCTCTATGGCGATCAGCGGTACAGCTATGAGTTTGTATCTGTGAGTTCCCGGGAGATCAGGGGTTTGCGCGGAGTAGATCTTAGGGGTACACAGAGGTTAAATGTATCTCTGGAAACCATCGCATTTAGCCCTATGCAACTGCTGGGTTTCAAGCTGGCAGGCTTTGCCTTTGCCGATTATGCGATCTTAAATTCTGCAGCGGGATTAAATTTAAAAGGCAGCAGCATGCAGGGTTATGGGCTGGGGCTTAGGGTAAGAAACGAAAACCTGGTATTCAAGACCTTTCAGCTGCGCCTGGCCTATTATCCCGGACCTGGGGGTGGTTTCAACATTAGTCTGCTTGGAAGACCCAACAGTACATTTCAGGATTTTTTAGTGGGCAGGCCACAAACACAGCCATTCCGCTAAGTACGAACCTTCTCCTGTGCCAGGACTTATTTTTAAAGCTTTCTACGATGCGTGATTTTTTTAATGTTCTTCTTTTGCTGGTATTAGTGATGGGTGCAATTTTTGCCTTTATTTTTCTTGCAGATTTACTGGGCGTGTGGGGGCTGGCAATTCTTGAAATTATTATTACAGTTGTAATTATTCTACTGGCTATCCGCTTTATAAAGCCGAGACCTTAGATTGGCTGCGCAATTGAAGGAGCAGGGCCAGTGTGGGAGCAGAGCATTTGTCTGCAGCACATAAAAAAAGGCTGTGCTAACTGCACAGCCCCACTTTAAAAAGCTAAAGAAGTTGTTATTATCCTAGAGACTGGTTTTCTCTTGAGGCAAGCTCAAGCATTTTTTCGTATTCATCGGCATTCAGTTCCTGGAAGAAGAAGTTCATAGGGTTTACCTTTTTGCCGTCTTTGATTACTTCGTAGTGCAGGTGAGGTGCTGTAGAGGCTCCTGTATTGCCTACATAACCAATCACTTCGCCACGCTTTACTTTCTGCCCTTTTTTAGCCTTAAAGCTATCGAGGTGGGCATATTTGGTAATGTAGCCATAGCCATGGTCTATTTCCACTTCGTTGCCATAACCGCCGTAGTGAGATTCTTTTTTAATCACCACACCATCGCCGGTGGCATAAACAGGGGTGCCACGGGGAGCAGAAAAGTCGCAGCCGGCATGCATGCGGCGTACTTTGTAGATAGGGTGTACCCGCATACCAAAGCCAGAGGCCATGCGGTTAAGCTCTTTGTTGGAGATGGGCTGAACGGCAGGAATGCTTGCCCACATCTTCTCCTTGTTCATCGCCATACGCTCTATTTCGTCGTACGACTTTGTCTGGATGTACATTTGCTTCTTCAGCTGATCAATTTTCTTAAGATTGCTTAAGATCAGATCTTCGCGGGAGAGGCCTTTTTCCAGAAGTTTTTTGTAACGTTCTGCACCGCCAACACCTGCCTGGCGAATGGTGGAGGGGATGGGTTCCGCTTCAAAAATCACACGATAAACGTTGTCGTCCCTGTCCTGCAGTACCTCAACCATGGCAGCAAACTGCTCCAGATCTTTCTCAACCATTTCCTGGTAAAGCTTTAGTTCTTCGTTTTCTTTGCGTAGAATGGCTTCTTTAGGGGAGTCAAAAAACTCCATATAAAAGAGAACCAGTCCTACAGCAATAACGCAGGCTACCATTAATACGCCCAGGGTGTTGAGGAACATTTCCCAACGAGATCGCTCAATCCGCTCATAGCGGCAGGTTTCGGTGTCGTAGTAATATTTTATCCTTGCCATCCGGGTATGGTCAATATTTTTATAATTTTGCGCTTGTTCTTATTATATTCAAACAGACGATTTTCAAGCTGCTCCGGGTTGGATCTTGAAAACGCAATATAACAAAGTTTACAAAACCGGAGCACTTTCCTATAACACGCTATGATGGACGCTAAGCATATCAGAAGTACTTTTCTGCAGTTTTTTGAATCAAAGAAGCACCGTATTGTGCCTTCTGCACCAATTGTTAACAAAAACGACCCAACCCTTCTGTTTACAAACTCGGGCATGAATCAGTTCAAGGATTTTTTCCTGGGTAATAAAAAAACAGAATTTACACGCATTGCCGATACCCAAAAGTGCCTGCGCGTATCGGGAAAACACAATGATTTAGAAGAGGTAGGTATTGATACCTACCACCACACCATGTTTGAAATGCTGGGCAACTGGAGCTTTGGCGACTATTTCAAGCAGGATGCAATTCATTGGGCCTGGGAGCTTCTCACCGAGGAGTACAAACTGCCAAAGGACCGCCTGTACGTTACTGTTTTTGAAGGCGATGCCAAAGAAAACCTGCACCCCGATGAGGAGGCTTTTCAGTTCTGGAGGGCCTATGTACCGGAAAACCGCATTTTGTACGGTAATAAAAAGGATAACTTCTGGGAGATGGGTGACACCGGTCCCTGCGGCCCCTGCTCGGAAATTCACATAGACCTGCGCCCACAGGAGGATATTGATAAAACTCCCGGACAGCAACTGGTAAATAACGACCACCCCCAGGTAATTGAGATCTGGAACCTTGTGTTCATGCAGTTTAACCGCAAGGCCGATGGCAGCCTGGAGCCATTGCCCGAGAGCCATGTAGATACCGGCATGGGCTTTGAACGCCTGGTGCGGGCTATACAGGGTAAAACATCTAACTACGATACCGATGTTTTTCAGCCCATGATTCAGCAGGTGAGTGCTGATTCTGGTATTGCCTATGGTAAGGCCGAGGAAACCGATATTGCCATGCGCGTAATGGTAGACCACATCCGTGCCATTGCTTTTGCCGTGGCCGATGGGCAGCTGCCTTCCAATACCGGGGCAGGTTATGTAATTCGCCGCATTTTGCGCAGGGCAGTACGTTATGCCTTTACCTTCCTGAACCTGAAAGAACCCTACCTCTACAAGCTGGTGCCGGTACTGGGCCGCGAAATGGGCGATTTCTTCCCGGAGCTCCTCCAGCAGCAGGATTTTATCATGCGGGTAATTCAGGAGGAAGAAGCTTCTTTCCTGCGTACCCTCGATATAGGGCTACGCCGCCTTAATGAGCTGATCAGCGGCGGTGCGCGTGCTGTAAGTGGTGCAGAGGCTTTTGAACTGTACGATACCTTTGGCTTTCCGCTAGACCTTACCGCATTAATTGCCCGCGAAAGAGGGCTAACAGTAGATGAGGCCGGTTTCACAACCGAAATGGAGAAGCAAAAGCAGCGCTCCAAGCAGGCTGCCAGCTCCGAAACCGGCGACTGGATCACTGTACATCCTTCTAAAACCCCTACAGAATTTGTAGGCTACACCGAGCTAAGCACAAAGGCAAGCATTTTGCGTTACCGGCAGGTAAAGGAAAAAAACAAGACCCGCTATCAGCTGGTGCTTGACCGCACTCCTTTTTATGCAGAAAGTGGCGGACAGATAGGCGATACCGGCTACATTACAGACGGGCAGGAGCGGGTGCGTATTGTAGATACCAAAAAGGAGAATGACCTGATCGTGCATTATGTGGAGCACCTGCCAAAGAACCTGGAGGCCACCTTTGATGCCCTGATTGATACTGATAAGCGCTACCAGACCCAGAATAACCATACAGCTACCCACCTTCTGCATGCCGCACTGCGGCGCGTACTGGGTGAGCACGTACAGCAGCGCGGGTCCCTTGTAAATGAAAAAGGCCTTCGTTTCGACTTCAGCCATTTTGCCAAAATGACCGACGAAGAGCTGCAGAAGGTAGAAGACCTGGTAAACGAAAGGGTACGCCAGAATATAGCTCTGCAGTCCGAAACCGATGTACCGCTAGCAGAAGCAAGAGACCGGGGTGCTATGGCACTTTTTGGTGAGAAATACGGCGACACCGTACGGGTAATTACTTTCGATCCGGCTTATTCTGTAGAGCTTTGCGGTGGTACTCACGTACCTGCTACCGGTCAGATTGGTTTGTTCAAGATTATTTCCGAAAGCTCGGTTTCGGCTGGTGTGCGTCGTGTTGAGGCCATTACCGCCCGCACTGCCGAAGTGTGGGTGCGCCAGCAGCAACTGCAGTTGGAGGAGCTTCGCCAGCTGCTTAAAAATCCTAAAGACATAACAGGAGCGGTACAAAGCCTGATGGAAGAGCGCCAGCGCCTGCAAAAGAACGTAGAGGAGATGCAGCAGGAGAAAGCCTCTGGTATGCGGAATGAGCTTGCACAAGCGGCTACGGATATTAACGGCCTGCAGGTAATTGTACAGCAGGTTGAGGTGCCCAATGCAGAGGTACTTCGTAACCTTGCCTATGAGCTGCGGCAGAAATTTGACCGTTTATTCCTGGTACTGGCGGCAAATATTGAAGGTAAACCACAGATTGCTGTGATGTTCTCGGATGCCCTGGTACAGGAGCGCGGGCTTAATGCCGGGAATGTAGTGCGTGAGCTAGCCAAAGAAATAAAAGGAGGCGGTGGTGGCCAGGCCTTCTTTGCCACTGCAGGTGGTAAAGACATAAATGGCTTACCGGCAGTGGTAGAAAAAGCCCGTGCGCTGGCACAACAGGCTTAACTTTATAGCAGAACAGGCATCAATCAATGCCTGTTCTGTGTTTCTTAGCAGTTAAAATTTGTAGCTATCGCTTTCGCCGGTAGAAAGTGATAGCTGATTTAAATGATAAGCCAGCGTTATGCTTTCAGAAGATATTAGAAATAAATATACTGTTATTATAGGGCTTGAGGTTCACGCCCAGCTGCTTACTGAAAGCAAAATGTTTGCCTCTGATGCAGTGGCCTATGGAGAAACCCCTAATAAGAACATCAGTGTTATTACACTGGCGCATCCGGGTACGCTGCCGCGCATCAATAAAAGGGCTGTAGAATATGCTATTCGTATGGGCATTGCCTGCCGCTCCCAAATCAGCCGCTACAATATCTTCGATCGCAAAAATTACTTTTATCCCGATCTGCCCAAGGGCTACCAGTTAACACAGGACCGTACCCCCATCTGTAAAGGCGGAGAAGTAGTGGTTAAAACATCTGAAGGATCGCGGGCCATTATGCTTAACCGGGTTCACCTGGAGGAGGATGCAGGAAAAAGCCTGCACCTGGCCGGCCAGCCCGAAACAATGGTAGACTTTAACCGGGCAGGTACTCCGCTGATCGAAATTGTTACCGAACCAGTAATCCGGAATGCCGATGAGGCATCTGCTTTTCTTGCAGAAGTACGTAAACTGGTGCGCTACCTCGATATCTGTGATGGCAATATGGAAGAAGGCTCACTGCGCTGCGATGTGAATATTTCACTGATGCCAGTGGAAAGCATTGTTTACGGTAAAAAGGTAGAGGTGAAGAACCTGAATTCATTCAGCAATATAAGGCGTGCCATAGAATTTGAGATTGAGCGCCAGGCTACTCTGCTGGAAAGGGGTGAGGCTGTTGCATCGGAAACGCGTACTTTTGATGCCAGCACCGGTACTACAGCAGCCATGCGTACCAAAGAAGAGTTGAATGATTACCGTTATTTTCCAGAGCCAGATCTGAGTCCGCTGGTGATTTCTGAAGAATGGCTGCAGCGCATAGAAGCCCGGATGCCAAGTCTGCCAGCGGAACTATACCAGCTTTTTACAGAAGAGTACGGCCTTTCTGATTACGATGCCCAGGTGCTGACAGATAGCAAAGGTATTGCCCTATACTACCAGGAGGTTTGCCGTAATACTCAAAATTTTAAAGCTGCCGCAAACTGGATAAATGGACCCATCAAGGCTTCTATGAATGATGGTGCGGTAGAAATAGAAAATTTTTCGCTGGCACCGGCACAAATTGCAGCACTCATTGCGCTGGTAGATAGTGAAAAGGTAAGCTTTTCTGTTGCTTCGCAACGCATTTACCCGCTTTTACTTCAAAACCCGGGGCTTACGCCACTTGCCATTGCAGAGCGTGAGAACCTGGTGCAGGAGAGTAACCAGGATGCACTGCTACCCATTATACAGGAGGTTATCGCTGCAAATCCGGCAAAAGTTGCTGAATACCGGAGTGGCCGAAAAGGCATTATTGGCATGTTTATGGGCGAGGTAATGAAAAAGAGTAGTGGCAAGGCCGATCCTAAAGTAGCAAATAAGCTGCTGCAACAGGCGCTTGAACAATAATTTGATTAGGTGCACGATTTTGTGCAGCTTTTTGTTTTTAACACCAAAGGAAAAATTTAAAGTTTAAGATAGAAATGACACAATTGCGTCAATTAGGTGTGCTGGTACTGATGACACTTACAACTGTAGCCTGCTCTAACAAAGGAAGTGGAAACGGTAGTGCCAGTGCCGCCAGCGATGGTTCTGTGCTGATTACCGGAAAAATTGAAAATGCTCCTGCAGAGGGTTATGTGGTACTGGAAGAAATTCAACAGAATAATGTAGTGCCTGTAGATACTTTTCCGCTGGAGAACAAGTCTTTCAGTGAGCAGGTAAAAATAGAAGAACCAGGCTTCTATCGCCTTAATCTTTATAACAAGCAATTTGTAACGCTGGTGCTCAATGATGAGAATGTGCTGGTAAACGCCGACCTGGCTGGAGTTCCCGGTTCTGCCACAGTAGAGGGCTCTACCGATACCCGTTACATGGAAGAAATTAACAAGATTGTACAGCAGAAGCAGCAGGAGGTCTCTGGTCTAGAGCAGCAATTCCTGGAAGCACAGAACCAGGGAAATAGCGCCAGAATGGAAGAACTCCGGTATGCCTATATGCAGACTGAAAAAGAACTGCGAGAAGCCATTAAGGCCAAACTTCGCAATATGGAAAGCTCTGTAACCGCTATTTACGGCGTTAACTACCTGAACAGGGAAGAGGACTTTATCTTTCTTGATTCACTGGCTACCCGCCTGCGCCAGGATTTACCTAACAGCCGCTACGTAAAAGATTTTGCCCAGGGGGTTGAGCGTATGCGCAGCACTACCATGGGCCAGGTGGCTCCTGAAATTGCGTTGCCAAACCCGCAGGGAGAAGTTAAAAAACTATCGGACTTACGTGGCAACGTGGTAATGATAGACTTCTGGGCAGCATGGTGCGGCCCCTGCCGCCGTGAAAATCCGAACGTGGTAAAGCTTTATAATAAATACCACGACAAAGGTTTTGAGATATTTGGCGTTTCACTTGATCGCAGCAAGGAAGACTGGGTGAAAGCAATTGAAAAAGATGGCCTTACCTGGACGCAGGTAAGCGATCTGAACTACTTTAATTCAGAAGCAGCTCAGACCTATGATATAACAGCCATTCCGGCTACTGTTCTGCTCGATAAAGAAGGAAAGATCATAGCACGCAACCTTAGAGGCCAGGCCCTGGAAGATAAGCTGGCTGAAATCTTCGGAGAGTAATTGAGAAGTTAGCAGAAAGAAGCCAGAGAGTATAATTGATTTTAGAAGCTTAGTTTTTGCCAGGTGCAAGAGCTAAGCTTTTCTTTTTGAAGGTTGGCAGCATTTACTGTTTGGTGAAGCGTTTAGTAATTAAACCCTGGCTGGTATTGATCCGAAGGATGTAGGTGCCGGCGGCCAGTGCTTTCGTGCTTATTTCCAACTTTCTTTTGCCTTTAGCATTATGCAGCTTAAGCTGTTGTCCCTTCATATCGAGCAGGTACACCTCATTTAAAGTTAATTCCTGCCCTGCCTCCAGCGTAATTTTGGTGTTAGTAGGGTTAGGGTAGAGCTTCAGGCTAGCTTCCACTACCTCATCCCTGTTTTCTACCACTGGTGTGGGTGTGAGGAGCCATAGCTCCGGGTCAAGCACTACTTCTGCAACTTTGAAGGGTATTTCTGCTTCAAACTCCTGCTCCTGCTGCGTATGCTGAAAAACTTTAATGACCTCCTGGCTTCCTGTACTATCCCGAAAGAGAACAGGAACCGGCATTTCAAAGAAAGCAACAGAAGTGGGTACGGAGGATGACTGGCTAAGTGTAAGCGTAACCTGATCGTCACTCTGACCCCACCTTAGCCGGTATGCCGGGTAGCCTTCGCCATAATACCAGTCATTAAAAAACTCAGTAAGATCTTTGCCACTAGTCGATTCCAGGTGCCTTTTTACGTCCTGGGCACGGGCAAAGCTGTAGGCCAGTTCCGGATCCTGCAGATAGTTGTTAATGCCCTGGTAAAAGTCCTCATCACCCACCACCCATCGTAACATATGCAGGAGATAGGCACCTTTGTTGTAGCTAAGCCTGCCACTGAAGAGTTCATCTATGCTGGTGGTATCCCTCACCCACACAGATCCGCCAGGATAAGCAGTAACAGAGAGAATCTTGGAACGCTTCCAGTTATACCAGTCAGCGGGGCTGCCGAGGTGTTCTTTAGTAAGCCCGGTAAGGTAGGTGGCAAAGCCTTCATTTACCCATATATCCTGCCAGCTGCCGCAGGTAACTTTGTCGCCAAACCACTGGTGCGCAAGTTCGTGTGCCATCAGGTCATAGTTGAGGTTAACCATAAAGCTCATGGTCTGGTGCTCCATGCCACCGCTCCAGCCAAACTGTGCGTGTCCGTACTTTTCATCAGCAAAAGGATAGAGGCCAAAAAGCTTATTGAAGAGCTGCATCATGCCAACTATGTTTTGGGATTGCTGTCTGAAGCTTTCTTCCGATTCCGGATATACATAGTTGAGCACCTCTATGGCGCTATCGTCGTAGGGTACCAGGTCTGTATAGGCAACATAATTGGTAACTGCTACAGCAACCAGGTAGGTGGCAATTGGGTAACGGTGGCGCCAGTGATATATCTTGTCGTTGCCCTGTTCAATTTCATTTACCAGCACACCATTACTGGCTGCCCGGTCTCCCGCAGGGGTACGAACGATAATGTCAATAGAATCGATTTTATCGGTTAGCGACTGCTTACAGGGCCACCAGTCTTTCGCCCCGTAAGGTTGGGACAGAGTCCAGATGATGGGCGCGCCACTATGTGAACGCTGAACGAAGGAACCATAGCCGGTATTTGGCGGAGTACCCTGGTAGTAGACGGTAACCGAATCCGTAACACCTGTGGCTATTTCGGCAGGCAAATCTATGCGCAGCAGGTCTTCTGCAGTTTGCTGAAAGGGTATTTTCGCGGAATGGTAGTATACAGAATCCACCACAAGGGCATTGTCCAGGTCCAGCCACAGCTGGTCTATCGCAGCTAGGGTAGGGCTGAAATGGGAGGTAATGGCCCCGCTGATATAGCGCACTGCCGGGTTAATACGCCACTCTGCCCGCTGGTACACCATATCGTAAGTGCTGGTTTCTGCAGATGGGGTAAAAGAGCGAAGAGAAGCATGTGACCGGGCTTCCTGCAGGGCAATGGTTTCAGTAGTTTGCGAATTGCCTGCCAGCGGGAGGAATAATGGAGCAGTAAGCAGTAGTAAAAATATTATAGCACGCATGATTTTGGGTACCTGTAAGCTAAAGGCCAGTTTATTATAATGCTTTGTACGCCTGATCAATCCTAACTCAAACAAGCGCTAAGCTCAAAACGGGATGTATTTAATTTTCTTATAAATACGAAAGGTGTCTGAAACCAGACACCTTTTGAAATTTTTTAACACTTGTTTAACCACTCTTCTGCTTCTTCACGGCTTGCAAAGTGGCCCACCAGCTGGCTTTCGGTATTTTTCGTGAATTCTTCTACGGCTAACTTCGCAAAAAAGCTCTTGGGTAGTACAAAGGCTACTCTTTTCAGGCCATTTTCAATGAGTGCAGGCATTACAGACACAGCATATTCAGCCCCGTCTTTCGCCAGCACAGCCTGGTTGGTAGTATCTGAAAGTATGGTTTCAATACCGTACTCCCTGAAGTATGCAACGCTCAGATCAATGGCGGCAACAAACTCATTAACAGTTAAATAACCATTCCAGGTCTGGTACAGGCGTTTCCTGCTTCCATCATAAATTATAGTAACATTGTGTTTCTCCAGTACCACTTGCATGCTTGGCGCGATTATGCTTACGATTGCAAAATAAGCAAAATCTAATTAATTCATTCTTTTAGCAAACATGAAACGGGTGTCGTAATAACCCTCAAGCTCACTAACTTTTACCCCGCCGTTAGAGGATGAATGAATAAATGTTACAGGTTCGCCCGGATCAGAGATCACAATGCCAACATGTCCTACGCTTCTTTCCTGGGGATTGGTGCCGGTAAAGAACAGAACATCGCCTGGCAACACTTCGTTTACCGCTACTTTTTGGCCCTGTGTGCTTTGGGTACGGCTGGAGCGGTTTATATCAATACCAAACTTGGAAAAAACATGGTATACATAGCCAGAGCAGTCAAAACCTTTGGGAGAGGTGCCACCCCAGATATAGGGGGTGCCCATGAAGCTACGCGCATAAGCAATGAGCTTTGAGGGATTGAACTTAAATTTTTTTGATTTTTTTGATGCAGTGGGCTCAATGTTCAGCGTAGGATCCTCCAGTGCTTCATTGGCAAGGGCAATTCTTTCTATGTGGGGCAGGTCTGCTTCAGTATCTTCAAGCGTGACTTCTGCTACTGCTGTAGGAGAAGAAACAAATTGTTCTTCTTTTGTGGTGGGTGATTCTTCCGGGCGCGTATTGAAGGCTGTAGCCGTGAGGCAAACCATCAGAGTGGCAAACCAGGTAAACTTTTGGCCGGCAATGTGCTTGAAAAATTGGATAATCCTTTGTTGCTGTAGTTTCATCCTTAGGCTTTTTGGTCTAAAACCTAAACGAACACCTGCTTTAGTAAGTTCCAGAGCTTCTTCTTGCTGGCTGTATCGCTGCGGATGTGGGAGAGTTTTTCGGCCTGTATAAGCAGGCGATTATCCCACTCTATGAGCTCATAAAGGCCGTTTTGCTGGGTGAAGGAGAGTTCATGATGATCAACCCCAAAGATTAGTGCATGTTGCCATGATAGCTGCCTCACATATTCCCAGTCGGCAGCAGTTTTGCAACGCGATACGTTAAGGGTGGCAACTTCTTTGAAATCAAAACCAACTGCTTTTAGCACTTCAACAAGAAACAGTCCATCGGGCCTGTCCATGAGCGGATGGGTAGGGTAATCTACCAGAATTAGCACACCGCGGTTCAGAGAGCCCCATATCAGGTCCGGTTGTGGAGCCACAGGGCTGGCCTGTGTATCATTTTGGGTAATGGAGGGAGCAGCCGCCGCAGTTTGAGGTTGCTGGTTTTGTACCGAAGGTAACTCCTGCGGCGAACCTTCATTGACTTCAGCAGCTGCCTGTACCTGCCTTTGCTTAGCCAAGTCAGCAGGCAGCAGGTACAGCTCGTCGGTGAGCAGCAAGGGCCAGTAATTCTTGTTATCTTCGGGCTGTAAAGGCATCTTTTTGCTGCAACGTTAAGATTTATTGGTTCTTTTCAGATTCTTCAGGAGCCACATTTTCGGTAAAAAAGAGAGAGCGTAGTTCCGTGGCATCCTGTGGCTTCATTCTTTTTGCCAGCACCAGGCGTAACTGCCTGCGGCGCAGGGCGCTTTCATAGAGATCTTTTTCGGCCTCGGTTTCTGGCAATACTTCGGGCACATCTATTGGCCTGCCGCTCTGATCAACAGCTACAAAGGTAAAAAATGCCTGGTTAGTTTCAACCTTGCGGCCCGAGGGTATATCTTCTGCAGTAACCATAATATGCACCTCCATGGAAGAATTAAAAGAGCGGGTTACATGAGCCTTTAAGGTTACCACATTGCCCAATTGAATGGGATGGCCAAAGGAGATGCTATCGGCCGATGCAGTAACTACCACGCGGTTGCTGTGCTTCTGGGCCGAGATGGCAGATACAATATCCATCCAGTGCATCAGGCGGCCGCCCATGAGGTTATTAAGGGTGTTGGTATCGTTTGGCAGTACCAGCTCAGTCATGGTTACCAGCGACTCCCGGGAATATTTTTGCTTCTTATTCATAAGTTATAAAAGTAGTAGTTTGTCACTCCGGTATTCCGAAGGGCGGTGTTCAGGCCTACTGGCAGGTGCCACTACATGGCATCCCAACCCTGGGCTCCTCTAAGTTTCACAAAGCTAAACCCGCTGAACTCTTCTTTACGGATTTTGGTGCCACTTTCTTTGGTGAGCCGCAGCATTTTTTGCTGCCTTTCGTCGCCAACAGGTATTACCAGCACACCGCCAATGCGTAACTGCTGCAGCAGCGCATTAGGTACAGTAGGCGCACCGGCAGTTACAATAATTTTGTCGTAAGGAGCATAATTGGACAGGCCCCGGGAGCCATCGCCATGCACATATACAGCGCCTTTATAGCCCATGTAGGTGAGCATGGCTTTTGCACGCTCGTGCAGTTTCTGGATGTATTCAATCGTGTATACCTTTGCGCCCATCTCCAGCAGCACGCAGCACTGGTAACCACTGCCGGTGCCAATTTCCAGTACCTTATCGCCAGGCTGTAAAGCCAGGAGTTCTGTTTGAAAAGCCACTGTATAAGGTTGTGAGATCGTCTGACCCTCGCCAATAGGAAAAGCTTTATCCTGGTATGCCTGTTCCAGAAATGCTGTTTCGAAAAAGAAATGCCTGGGTATGCGCATGATGGCATTGAGTACCCGCGAATCACGTATGCCTTTGTCGGTGAGTATTTTGGCAAGGGCCCGACGCATGCCCTTGTGCTTGTAGCTATCTTCCTGTACCATAATTTGTGCTGCAAATATAGATTAAAAGAAGGGGGGTGAAAAGCTTTTTAAGCCTCTGATGGTACAGGGGCTATAAACTTCCGGAAGCCGTTGGCTGTTTAAAATTTGTACTTACATTTGCCTTCTATGTTTACCGGAATAATTGAAGATATGGGCCGCGTAGTGGATATCAGGCCCCAGGGAACCAACATCACTTTTGAGATCCAGAGCAGCGTAGCCCCTGAACTTAAGGTAGATCAGAGTGTGGCCCACAATGGTGTATGCCTTACGGTGGTGGCTGTCTCCGGCGATCGTTACCAGGTTACGGCTATTGATGAAACTTTAAAAAAAACTAACCTGGGTGAACTGCAGCAGGGGCAGTATGTAAACCTTGAGCGTTGCATGCCCGCCAATGGCCGTTTCGACGGGCATTTTGTGCAGGGCCATGTAGATGAAACCGGTATCTGTACAGGCAAAGAATCGCTGGATGGCAGCTGGTTGTTTGACTTTGAGTACAGTCCGGAGAGTCAGCATCTCACTGTTGAAAAAGGTTCTATCTGCATAAACGGCACAAGCCTTACCTGTTTCAACAGCGGTCGTAATTCCTTTAGGGTCGCTATTATTCCCTATACCTATGAACACACCACCTTTGGCTTTTTAGAGCCCGGACATCGGGTAAACCTGGAGTTTGATGTAATTGGGAAGTACCTGCAGAAGATCATGGCTAATCAGAAACCTGCATAGCCTGCTTTACATCTTTTCTACACCTATCATCTCCAGTTTATTTATTGCAAGGATGTGTGATTTTATTTTTGATTATGCAGGTTTTAGAGCTTATTCTGCATCAGTAGGTGCAGTGGCAGGGAAGGCAGGATTAAAAATATGTTAAAAATTAAGGAGTATAGGCACATATGGTGCCAGTACAGGGTATTTCTAATAGGTTAAAAATATTTTTCAGATGATGTAAGAATTTCTTAAAATTTTAATTAATTTTAAGGAGTATAAAATTCTGTATCAACTTTATTATTTTTTCAAGTCATGAATAAGCATCTGCGCCTGTTTTTGTTGTTGGTTGTAGCTGTTTTAGCAATAGCGTTAAATATATTCGGTGTAATGCCGGTAAAAGCAACACAGGTATTTTTGAACACCCTGCTGATAGGGTTTGGGCTGATATTGTTTGCTGATATGCTGATCAATACCCGTCTGGGAGAACGCTCTTAGTTAACCCTTTGACTATTTTTAGTGTGGCTTAGTATTCCATATGTGGCTGCGCTGCATTGAACAGGCGCAATACTGCTGCCAGACCTAAGCTGCTTTTTTTCTTCTTGCTAATAATTCTTTGGCGGGTGGCAGTTTAAACTGTGCCCAAAGCCACAGCCGGCAAATTGCCCACCCGCTGATTATGCCCACGATGGCACCTATAGTGATATCGGTAGGATAGTGCACGCCCAGGTAAACCCGGCTGTAAGAGACCAGAACTGCCCAGGGAAACAGGAGTGCCATGGCTTTATAGTACCTTCCAAACAAAGTCCAGAAAAATGCGGCTACCCCAAATACATTAGCAGCATGCGATGATGCAAAGCCATATTTGCCACCACAGCCTCCTATAATGCGCACCAGGTGGCCAATTTCAGGATCATGGCAGGGGCGTGGACGTTCAAAAAACGGTTTCATGAAACCAGAGGTAAAGCGATCGGCTACAGTAACCACCAGGGCAATGGAAATCAGCAGGTACACCGTTTGCCATTTTTCTTTCCAGATAAGCCAGATGACCAGCCCAACATAGAGCGGCAGCCAGAAAAACTTATGGCTCACCATGAGCATAACGGTATCCAGCCAGGGCAGGTGCAGGCTGTTGAGCCAAATCAAAAGGTTTTTATCCCACTGATCTATTTGTTCTATCATCTATGTACAGGTATTGTGTGAATGTAAGTATTGCTTTCTTAAAGCCCTCAACCTTCTGGTGCTGTAGATTGAGTCTGTAAATGTAAGCATGCTGCAAGCAAAGCAGCTAAATATTGAGCTTCTGAAAGGCATTCGGTTAGGTTGATAAATGTATCACCAGCTTCAGCTTTACCAGGCGGCCTCTCCTGAATGAGTACATTCCCTCATTAGCACAGTAGCATATTGTTTACTCGACCCAATCAATATCTTTTTTAAGTAGCTCCAGGGTTTTGCCCTCGGGGCTATCTTTTTCCGGCTGGTAATTGTATACCCAATTGGCCTGGGGTGGCATGCTCATCAGAATGCTTTCGGTGCGGCCTTCTGTATCAAGGCCAAACTTAGTGCCCCTGTCCCACACCAGGTTAAACTCAACATACCTGCCCCGGCGAAGGCGCTGCCACTGTTGTTCTGCTTCCCCAAAAGGCAAAGCGCTGTTCTTTTGCATCAGGTGGGTGTAAATGGGGGCAAAGGTCTCGCCTATGTCCTGTACAAATGCAAACAGCTTTTCTTTTGCATCAGGTGCCTCGCCTGTTTGCCTGTCGAAGAAAATACCGCCTACGCCGCGTGTTTCACTCCTGTGCGGGATGTAGAAGTAATCATCTGCCCATTTTTTAAAGGATGGGTAGTAGCTGCTGTTGTGTTTGTCGCAAGCCTGCTTTAGTTGCTCATGAAACCAGCGTGCATCTGCAGTATCAACATAATGAGGGGTAAGGTCTATACCGCCGCCAAACCACCAAGGTCCGTTGCTCATCTCAAAATAGCGCACATTCATGTGAATGATGGGAACCATAGGACTGCGGGGGTGTAGTACAATAGAAACACCAGTAGCAAAAAAATCGGAATGGGCTAGGTTGAGTGACTGCAGAATTTTTTCTGGAGTTTTACCCCAGACAGCAGAGAAATTTACGCCTCCTTTCTCGATAATGGCACCTTCTTCAAAAACACGGCTGCGACCACCGCCACCACCGGGCCGTTCCCAGGCATCTTCTTTAAATTTGCTGCCACCATCGGCAGCTTCCAGTGCAAGGCAGATCCGGTCCTGCAAGCCACTGAACCATTCAGCTATATTTTCTTTTGTGGGCTTCATGGCGCCCAATTTACATTAATTAAAGTTATCCTGGCTAACCGTCTTACTCTCAAGAATGAGGTTAATTTCATGTACTACCTTATCCAGCTCATGGGCAGACTCATTCAGGCGATCCAGGATAAAGCGAAATTCGGTTTGATGCTCTGCTTTTGGAAGCAGGTTTACCAGGCCTAAAATTCTTGCCAGCGGCCCCCGTACTTTATGTGCGTTAAAGAAAGCATACTGGATCAGCTGCCGGTTTTGCTGATTCAGCTGCCGGGTGCGTACTTCTATATTGCCCTCAAGCTCAATGTTATGCTGCCTGATTTTGTCGTAGGCTTCTTCCAGCTCTTTTGCCTGCGCCTGTATGGCGGCATGCATTTGCTGCAGCCTGTCGTGGTTTCGCTTGCTTTGGCGGTAATGGTAAAGCAGAATTACCATAATGCCAACCAGCATTATAACGGCAACGATTGCGGCTAATGTAATGGCCAGTTGTTTCTGATGGTTGGCGAGAGAGGCTTTTAGTTCAAGTTCGCGGGCGGCTACGTTAGCTTTTAGCAGGCGGTTTTCGTTTATGTTACGTTCTGCTTCCAACAGATTATAATAATGTTGCTGCTCTGTGTGCTGGGCCAGCATGCTAAGGCTGTCACTTAGTTTGCTGTACATGCGCTGGTAGCCAAGTGCCTGCTTAAAGTTTCCGTTCTGCGCCGACAGGTTGCTGAGCTGGGTAAGAATATTTTTTGTGGCGTTATTATCAGTTACCTGCTTGCTAAGTGCGAGTGCAGCCTGTAGCAGTTTGTTAGCTTCGGTGTTGTCCTGCAGTTTGATGTACACTTTCGCAAGCCCCATCTGTGTATAGATTTTACCCTGCATGTACCTGATCTTTTCGGCCAGTGCCAGTGCATCTTTATAGTAGTGCCGGGCAGAATCCTGCTGGTTTTCCCTGCAATAGAGATCGGCAAGGTTTAGCAGGTTCAGACAGGTACCCTCCATGAGCTTAAGCTCCCGGCTGATGATCAGACTCTTATCTAAATATTGCTTGGCCTGCTGGTAATTGCCCATATGGCTGTGCACCATACCAATGTTGCCAAGGTTGCGGGCTTCCAGTTTTTGGTTGTGGGAGCGGGTGCTCAGTTTAAGCGATTGCTCATAATAAGCCAGCGCATGCTTTAAGCTATCTTCAAAATAATAAACATTGCCGATGTTGGTAAGGGCCTGTGCTTCAAAATCCAGCCAGCTTTTTTCTTTGCTTATTGCTAACGCCTTATGAAATTCTTCGAGCGACTTGGTATAAAAGCCAATGTTAAGGTAGAGAGAGCCTAATTGATTATAGCCCTTGCAGGCATGCATGTAGAGTTTATTTTCAAGGGCAAGTGTCTGGGCCTGTTCCACTGCTGCGATCGCAGCACCCACATCATGTAAACGAACCTGATTTGCAAGGCTAAGCAGAGAATCTATCCGGGAGGATATTCTTTCTTTTTGTGCCTGGGAAGCAAGAGGACATGCTACCAGAAAAAAGAAAAATAGTACGTGGCAACGCCGCATAAACATTATTCACTGCAGTTCGTGTACAGTAAAAGTAAAAGGAAAGATTGGTTAAACCGGTAAAATGTAATTTTCGGGTAAGCTTTTAGTGAAAACTAAGTTAACAATACACCTTTATTTTGCGCCTGCGTTTTACTAACGTTCGTTCGCTTTTACGTAAAAATAGTTACCTTCGCAGGTATAGAAAAAGAGTTGCTATGTCAGAAGAAACTGCTTCCACAGAGATACAAACCATGCTTGATAAAGCACTTTACCGTAAGGCTTACCGCCTTATGTGCATAGCTGGCCGTATGGCGGCACTGTATGAGGAGCGCAGGCAGGTGTGCAGCAAATATGTGCACAGTACCTCCCGCGGCCATGAAGCCATACAGCTGGCAACAGCCTTTCAATTAACTTCTATAGATTTTGCTGCACCTTACTACCGCGACGACAGCATGCTGTTAGGTATTGGCATGCAACCATATGAGCTGATGCTGCAACTGCTGGCTAAGGCTGAGGATCCCTTCAGTGGCGGACGCACCTATTACGCTCATCCCAGCTTAAAACGGGAGGGTATGCCCACCATACCACACCAGAGCTCTGCCACCGGCATGCAGGCTATTCCCTCAACAGGCATGGCACATGGCTTGCGATACCTGGAGGGGCGCATGCTACTAGAGGCTTCAGGCGAGCAGGGCGGACCGGTGGTGTTGTGCTCGCTGGGCGATGGTTCTGTAACGGAAGGAGAAGTGGCCGAGGCCTTTCAGATGGCCATACTGAAAAAGCTGCCTGTGGTGTACCTGGTGCAGGATAATAACTGGGGTATTTCTGCCACTGGCGCAGAAATGCGCGTGATGAGCGCCTATGAATATGCGGCTGGTTTTCCAGGCCTGGAGCGAATTACTGTAGATGGATCTGATTTTACAGAAGCTTATGGGGCTATGGAAAGGGCTTTTTCATACGCCAGAAAAGAGCGTGCGCCGGTGCTGGTACATGCAACATGTCCGCTCCTGGGGCATCACACTTCAGGGGTACGCAAAGAATTTTACCGGGAGCAGCATAACTTGCAGCAACACCAGCAAAACGACCCGCTGCCAAAGCTTAGAAATTTTTTACTTGAGGAGCAGCTGTTTACTGATGCAGAGCTGCTTAAGTTTGAATCAGAAGCAGCCCAAACGGTAGAAGTAGCATTTGAAAGGGCATTGCAGGCACCCGATCCCAAACCCGAAACGGTGATGGAGCATGAGTTTGCACCAACCCCGGTTCAGGAGGAGCAGGGCGAACGCGCACCGGCAGGGGCCGAGAAAGTACTGATGGTAGATGCTGCCCTGCATGCTATCGACGAGATCCTGCGCAAACATCCGGAATCGCTGTTGTATGGACAGGATGTAGGAGCCCGCCTGGGAGGTGTTTTTCGTGAAGCAGCTACCCTTGGAGATAAATACGGGAAAGACCGCGTTTTTAATACGCCAATCCAGGAGGCCTACATTGTAGGCTCAACGGTAGGCATGTCGGCTGTAGGCTGCAGGCCTATTGTAGAAATACAATTTGCAGATTACATATGGCCTGGCATGAACCAGCTGGTAGAGGAGCTTAGCAAAAGCTGCTACCTAAGCCGGGGGCAGTTTCCGGTAAGTGCTGTTATCAGGGTGCCCATTGGTGCTTACGGCGGCGGCGGACCATACCATAGTGGCAGCATAGAAAGTACCCTGCTGAACATACGGGGCATCAAAGTGGCTTATCCCAGTAACGCTGCCGACATGAAAGGCCTGATGAAAGCTGCGTATTATGATCCTAACCCTGTGATTATGCTGGAGCATAAGGGGCTTTACTGGGGTAAAGTACCTGGCACCGAAGAAGCAAAAGCACTGGAGCCTGACGAGAACTATATAATTCCGCTGGGCAAAGCCCGTGTGGTACAGCAGGCCAGCGACGAAAAATTATCTGATGGCGACAGCTGCGGCATCATCACCTACGGCATGGGCGTACACTGGGCCAGGGCTGCCAGTAAAAGTTTTGCCGGTCAGGTAGAAATTTTGGACCTGCGCAGCCTTAACCCACTGGATTGGGATGCCTGCACAGGCTTGGTTGAGCGTCATGGTAAGCTGCTGATCCTGACGGAAGAGCCACTGCTTAACAGCTTTGCTGAAAGTTTAGCAGGTCGCCTAAGCCTCCATTGCTTTAAACAGCTGGATGCTCCTGTCATGACCATGGGTGCTTTGCCACTGCCAGCAGTTCCACTAAATGTTGCGCTTGAGAAAGCCATGCTTCCCAATGTAGAAAAGGTAGCAGCCAAACTGGAAGAGCTGCTGGGGTATTAAGGGGTAGTCGTTATCAGCCAAAAATGAGGTTTAATAATAAAGTGAATTTCTAATGCATTTACGCTTAGCGTTAGAGGGATAATAAAAGCTGTCGACAAAGGGAAGCATCATTGTGTCCCGACCTTAAAGGTATCTGCTGCTCAGTTCAGAAGGAGATTTACTGGCTGCTGCGTGAAATAAATACCAGATAAAAAGGCTTTTAACCGCCTGTAAAATCCTGATAGCTGGTTTAATAGTAACTATATACCTTGCCTGAAATATTGCTATCATTAAGGTATATGGTATCCTATAGATTTTTATCTGCACTGCTGTTAGCAGTAATTTTTTATGCGCCAATGCTGGTGCAGGCACAAAGTAAATTAAAAGTAGAGCTGTTCGAGGAAGGCAGTATCAGTACTACCGGAAACGAGTTTAATCCAAGCTTTGCAGCAGATGGCAGAACGATGTATATCGTACATTCCCTGCCAGGCTTCAAGGAATCAAAGATAATGACCTCCAGGCTGGAGCATGGTAAATGGACGGTGCCAGCGCGTATAAATTTTTCTGATGATCATTTCCGCGATTCGGACCCCAGCATTACGCCAGATGGTAAAACACTATTCTTTATTTCTAACAGGCCTGTAGATGGAGGAGAGGTTCTTAAAAAAGATTATGATATATGGCGGGCAGAGCTGGTTAACGGGGTATGGTCGGCACCACAACCAGTAAAAGAGGTAAATTCTCCGCAGATGGAGCTTGGTGTGGAGTATGTTAATGGTGTGCTGTATTTTAACTCTACAAGCGGGGGCGAAGCTACCTCATCAGACATTTATTATAGTACTTACAAAAATGGAGCATTTACAGCTCCAATTAATATTGGGCTTCCTGTAAACACACCCGATTTTGAGGCAGATCCCGTACTATCGCCAGATGGTAAATATCTGGTTTTTTCAGGTTGGGGCAGAGCCGATGGTTTTGGCCAGGGAGATCTTTACATCTGTAGAAAAGAAGGTGAAGCATGGTCCGCTCCCGTCAACCTGGGTGATCAGGTTAATTCTAAATTTTTTGAGTTTACTCCTTTCTTTTCTCATGATGGAAAAGATCTGTTCTTCTGTTCAGACAGGTATGATGATACCCAGCCCCAGTCAGAAGATCAGGTACTAAATGGGAAATTCAATGTATACAGGGTTTCTGTAAAGGAGCTGATGAAAAATATTGCTTTAAAATCCCTCTAAAAAGCCCTCCGCAAGCTACCCAGGCTGCTGTTTCTCTTTCTGAAAAAGATGATTCTGTATCTAAACAAGTCTGGGTGCTCAACTGCAGCCTGCTATTTTGGATTAGCTGGTATGCATAAGTTGCTGCCTGTTAGGCGCTTTGGAGTATACTATGAATATACCCTATAGACCTAATTCTTAGGCGGATTAATCATGATATGGGCGCCGTGTGTGCCGGGATACATAATCCAGGGCATCCCGGGGGCTTCTGGCTTAAGGGGCAGGCCGGTGCCTTCGGCAGTAGCGTAGGGAATGTACACTACATACCGCAGGTAGGCATCTTTTACCTCTCCGGTAGTAGCATTGTAGTTTTCTTTTGGTGCATTTAGCACAAACAGGGTAGAGGGTTGTGCGGGCATACGCAGCTTACCGCTTTTGGCCTCCTGCTCCCGGGTATCAAATATTTGCTGAAAATTCTTACCGCTCATTTTCAGCTCCCGTCCCCGTGCCATAAAAGGCTCAAGATCTTTATGGTAGCACGAAGCGGAGAAGCCCTCGCTGTTGGGGTCGTCGGCCAGGCAAATCATCTCATTAGTGCCTTTACGCAGCATCACAAATTCTCCTTTCTGGTTGTAGCCCCATACAGCTGCACCTTCCTGCTTATCGGCAGGCGCGGCCAGCACAGCTGATTTTATTTGTACTTCGGCAGCGGGAATGGAGGCCTGTGATTGGGCGCCGGAGGGCAGTGCTGCCAGCAGGAACATCCCAAGGGCTAAGAATTTTTGTAGAGGGCTCATGGCAAAAAAAAATAGGGTTGGTGGAGATAAAATCAGTAATACAACGTGAGTTATGGATTAATTCATTGATAATCAAGGGCGTTAAATAGCAAAAGGTTACAGAATTTAAGATATTAGAAGTACGACCAACTAATCACTTAAAATTCAGTAACCTATGCTTAGTGAAGAT
>JAESGL010000136.1_pt1 | contig 94818 bp, 81 predicted proteins | sample 9269711 | NCBI WGS metagenome assembly JAESGL01 (sample SAMN14515918, study PRJNA621676) | algae metagenome | isolation source: Kastovskya adunca ATA6-11-RM4 and co-occurring heterotrophs from soil and... | place: Chile: Atacama Desert | collected 2011-06-27 | reverse complement strand
AAGTATGAAGTATGAAGTATGAAGTATGAAGTATGAAGTATGAAGTATGAAGTATGAAGTATGAAGTATGAAGTATGAAGTATGAAGTATGAAGTATGAAGTATGAAGTATGAAGTATGAAGTATGAAGTATGAGGGGTAAGAGGTTACAGGACTTAAAAAACCTGACGCGACTCTAGATGGGCTTCTATGTCTGGACGCGATCGCCAAACATTTCTTAACTCATTCCGAATATACAGCGGCAATTGGTCGCCAATGTGGGGAGAATCGGGTTGCGTGGCATTACCGTAGGTCATCAGTACTTTGGCTTTGATGGGATTAGAAAACTCAATCGCGGCGATATAGGTGTCGCCCGCCACTTGCTGAAAGCCTCCGCCTGCTTTTGGGAGCAAGTCAATCACTCGAAAGCTCCCCACTCGTCCAGGAGCACCGCTAGCAGGTAGATCCACATTCCCGTAGCGCAGCCGTGCAACTTCGCCCCAAGGCACATCCAAAGATCCGTAAAGTAACTTAACACTGGCAGCGACGGTTTCTAGTACCCTCACGGCTTCTGTGGGATTGGCTAAACCTTGCGGGGTTGTTAGGGGGAAGTTCTCATTCCAAGGGGTGGCAAAAAGACCAGAAGAAGGCATCATCGTTGCCCATAGTGTAAAGAGAACAGCTCCTTTGCTCTCTGGTGCCCCTTGCCGATCCCAGGCGGCTAAAACTTCGGCGGCTTCCCGTCCTGACTCGTTCCCCCGTTCCCGTGCGGCGGCAATTAGTTCATCTAAGATCCGGTCTGCCAGTTCCATTCGGGAAGAGAACTTATCGGCAACTACGTCCTCAAAGCTCAACTTTTCCTTTTCTTGGAGCATCCGGACGGAACGCTGCGATCGCAGGTTCATGAAACGGGGAGCTAGGTAGGCGGGAAAATCTTCAGGATTGAGGGCTGGAGGGAAGGTGGCTGTCCAAGGGGGGTCGTTGGCATTCTGTAACCAGCCGCTGGCAGGGTCAAGAATGCGCGGTAAGTCTTGGTAGGGATGGGTTTGCCTCCCTAGGGTGGCGGAGGTGTCTCCGGGGACAATCCCTTGCCAGTAACGCCAATCGCCTTGGGAGTGGAGGGGAACTAGAGCGTTAAATAGATACAGAATATGCCCATCTTTGTCGCCGTAGAGAATATTAAACATCGGCAATTGCAAGGATTTTAGTGCGGCTTCAAACTCGCTCAAGTTGCTTGAGCCTGCCATTTCCCAAAACTGTTCTAAGATATCGGGTTGCTCTAATCCGACAACCGACAGCGCGATCGCATTATTCTCTCTTTGCTCCACCACTGAACCGTGAATAGAACGTCTGACAACGAACGGTTCTTCCCGCAGCGTGCCGTTTGCTTGCTTTACTTTAATAACCTGGTTTTCTATTTCAAACGGTCGAACGGTGCCATCAAACCTGTAACCATCTTCGGCTAGGTTGAGTTGGTAAGCATCCCAGCCATCATGGGTATTAACCGTCAGCGCCCAGCCCAGGTGGTCGTTAAAAGCGATCGCTAACATTGGCATTCCTACCAAAGCCGCACCATAAGCATCAATACCGGGTGCTGTTAGTTGGGCTTCGTACCAAAGATACAAGTCAAACCAGGGTAAATGCGGGTTAGCCAGTAACATCGCGTTACCACTCTTGGAATGAGTTGGCGCGATCGCCCAAGCATTAGAACCGACGTTGGCTCCACTACGCCTCAGACTCGCCACACTTTCTGGATTCACCACAAAGTTGAAGTGAATGACTCGCTGCACATGCGCCAGCACATCCGCCCCATTAACGGGTAATACCTGCTCAACTTCATCGGCAATTTTGTCTGGGTGTTCTTGGGCATAAGCATTGATACCTGCGGCAAACGCATCCAAATAACGCCGCATTTCCGGCTTTTGTGCCTGATACCACTCCTTAGCCCGTGAGGGGATGCCCATTGTCCTGACATATTGGTCAGACGGTAAATACTTTTCACCCCAGTATTCCGCCGCTTCTCCTCTGGCTTGCCCATAAAGGCGCAAAATCAAATTCCCGTGACTCTGCATCTGCGCCCAGCCAAAGGCACGGAACAGCCCCTCCGCATCTCTCCCATAGACGTGTGGTACTCCCCAACTGTCCCAGAGAATTTCTGTTTGCCCTAAACCGGAAGCGGGATTACGAACTGCTACTAGAAGCGTGAGAAGGAAGCACAGCAGCAATCCAAACAACCAGAGCGATCGCGGCTGAGAACGGGCAAAGCGCATAGTTCATACAACGACTTAACCCTCAATTTCTAACAAAAAAAATGGGAACTCTTGGTTGTGAGTTCCCATTTAATTAATAATTTCTCTTAACGAACTAGGTGTTAATGCACGACCCATCAGGCTTACATCAAGCCGAGGAAGTGTACGAAGCTTTGACCTGTTGACAACTCAACGATTAGTGCAGCCAGGAAGCCAAGCATTGCCAGACGACCGTTCCACAGTTCAGCGCTGGGGTTGGAACCAAATTCAAACTTGGTGCCAAACTCGCCGTACTTGCGTTGAAACTGATCGTCGTAAGGGGTTTGTGTATTCTGTGGGTTAGTCATGGGTTAATCTCCAGTGAAAAAAGTATTTCAAGTTTCTTGTTAATTAATGTAAACAATACTTGCTAGATGCGCCGTCATCCTTTAGACATGGAAAGAAAAATTCTCAGCCGACTAAAACTCTACCCAGGGAGAGGAGATAAATTCTCAGCACAGATATGCTCTCAATAGCTTGTTAGTGCTGCATCCTAGGTATTTTTTCGACGTAGATAGCGGCTGGTAAAGCTCTGTCGCCGTTGCACTGGGCAATTTCTGCTCACAAATCATTAGAAGAGTTTGATAGTTGGTGAGGTAGTCCGGTTTAAAAAGATGTCAGGAGGATTTTTCTTGTCATAGGGGAGGGATGGCAGCACTTTACAATAAAGACAGTTTCGCTAACAGATGCAAAGGGGATTAGCTCAATGCCAGTAATTACCGTTATTGACTACGACATGGGGAACCTGCACTCTGTCTGCAAAGGGTTAGAGAAAGCGGGGGCGACGACGAAAATTACTGATTCCTCGGCGGAAATTGAACAGGCAGATGCGGTAGTGTTGCCGGGAGTTGGTGCGTTTGATCCGGCAGTGCAACGTTTGCGATCGCGTGATTTAGTCGCCCCTATCAAGTACGCGATAGAAAGCGGCAAACCATGTTTGGGCATCTGTGTAGGATTGCAAGTTCTCTTCGAGGGTAGCGAAGAAGGTAAAGAACCGGGCTTGGGTATTGTTCCGGGTATGGTGCGACGGTTTCGCCACGAACCGGGAATCACTATTCCTCACATGGGTTGGAACCAACTGGATTTAACTCAACCCCACCTTCCCTTGTGGCAAAATTTACCTGAGCAGCCTTGGGCGTACTTCGTCCACTCTTACTATGTTGACCCTGCCAATCCAGAAATTCGGGCAGCGACGATTACCCATGGTAGTCAAAGGATAACAGCCGCGATCGCTCGCGACAATTTGATGGCAGTTCAGTTCCACCCGGAAAAGTCTTCCATAGCCGGGTTACAGATTCTCTCTAACTTCGTTGCTCAGGTGCGGGAGAAGGTTCCGGCGTAACATTCAGCTCGAAAATGAGAATTTACGGTAATCGTCAATTAAAAACTTTACCAGGACAAGCAACGCGACCAACCGCAGCGCGGGTGCGGGAGGCAATCTTTAACATCTGGCAGGGAAGTATTGAGGGTTGCCGATGGTTGGACTTGTGTGCGGGAACGGGTTCAATGGGGGCAGAAGCGCTCTGTCGGGGCGCTAGCTATGTCGTGGGTATAGAGCAATGGGCAAAAGCCTGTGTAGTTATCCAGCAAAACTGGCAGCAGGTGGTTCAGCCTGAGCAAGACTTTAAGATTGTGCGGGGAGATGTGGTGCAGCAGTTGAAGAAACTCAAAGGCGATCGCTTCGACCGGATTTACTTCGATCCGCCCTACGCCAGCGGTTTGTATCAACCTGTATTAGACGCGATCGCCCTTCATCAACTATTAGCGGAAAACGGCGAACTCGCTGTTGAGCATAACCCCAATAGTTGGGCAATCAAGCCGATTCCAGGTTTGGAAATTTGCCGCCAAAAGGTCTACGGCAATACAGCCGTCACCTTTTATCAGTATGAGGAGCGAGATACGAAAAGTTACAAGACTGGGCACGAGTAGGTCTAATCGCCCCGCCTTCTCACCCCTGCACTCTCGCCCCTAGGTTTGACTACAGACCTAGCTGGTCACCACGCTTGTATTGCAGGTAAGCCGCGACGAACAACCCAGCGAGGGTAACAAAGATTAAGCCAAGCACAATGCCCGAAAGCAGTGGTTCGACCACGTCAGTTCTCCTTAAATTGAAGTTTTTGCCTGTTTCTCATCCTACTAGCTACAGCGACGAAACGCTTCCGACTCAGCAAAATGGTGCAGCTAGCAATCATCAATCTGCAAAAAATGGCTGAAACAACCCTTGCCTGCATTGTCTATAAATTTTAAGCTGTGTTTATTAATCGATACACTTAGAGATAGACCGACATACTTGAGTGATTTCAACGCGATCGCTTATGTCAGCGTTAAATGTCTAAAGTGAAAACTGTTTTGTCAATATCAATTTAATGAGAAAGCTTTGGATAACCAGCTGGCAACACCAGAAAGCCTGATACGGCGGATTATTGTGATGGCGATAGCGCTGCTCCTTGTCGTCCTCGCAAGTACTATCGGTATCCATCTAGTTCGCGTATCAGAGCCTTATATTCACGATGTTTTATCCCTGAGGGGCGATTCAATTCGAGGCAAGGCAATTTTCCAGATCAATTGCGCTGGCTGTCATGGCATACAAGCTGATGGTCGAGTTGGGCCTAGCCTGCAAAATGTCTCGAAACACAAGTCAGAAGTCGGACTGATTCAGCAAGTGATCAGCGGTCAAACCCCACCCATGCCAAAATTCCAGCCCAGTCCTCAGGAAATGGCTGACCTGCTGAGTTACTTAGAGAAACTTTAGGGGCGGAGTCCTGAGTCCTGAGTTCTGAGTCCTGAGTTCTGAGTCCTGAGTTCTGAGTTCTGAGTCCTGAGTTCTGAGTCGGTGAGTTGGGGATGGGGATGAAGTATGAAGTATGAGGGAACAAGGGCGGCTCGGCTTCGCTAATCGCCTTCGACCTTCATGCCATCCCTAACTAAACTGCTGGGCATAGAAGCGGGCGTAGCGTCCGCTTTTTTCTAACAGTTCCTCATGGGTGCCGGATTCGACAATTTGTCCTTGTTCGACAACCAGGATACGGTCAGCGCGGCGTACGGTGGCGAGGCGGTGGGCGATGATAAACACAGTGCGATCGCGCATGATTCGTTCTAGGGCTTCCTGAACTAAGGCTTCGGATTCTGAGTCCAAGGCTGAGGTGGCTTCATCCAGAATCAAGATTCTGGGGTTGAACAAAACTGCACGGGCGATCGCAATTCGCTGTCGCTGTCCCCCAGATAAGTTGATTCCCCGTTCTCCTACCCAGGTGTGATAGCCCTGAGAAAATTGGGAGATAAATTGGTGGGCGTTGGCAATTTCTGCTGCTTCCTGGATATCTTTGACATCAAACTCCGCTTTTCCGAAGGCGATATTTTGAGCGATTGTGCCGGAAAACAGCGTCGTTTCTTGGGGTACGATGCCGATTTGACGCCGTAAGCTATGGAGGGTGACATCGCGAGTGTTGACCCCATCAATGAGGATTTCCCCTGCCTGGGTGTCATAAAAGCGAGGCAGTAGATTCGCAATAGTCGTTTTTCCTGCCCCGGAAGTCCCCACAAGGGCGATCGCTTCTCCAGGAAGTGCCAGCAAGTTCAGGTTTTGCAGCACAGGTTTGTCGGCATGATAGGCAAAGCTAACGTTACGGTACTCAACTTTTCCGGTCACATCCGGCAGAGCGATCGCATTAGGCTTTTCTACTACTGTCGATTTAATGGCAAATAGTTCAAAAATCCGGTCTACAGAGGCTTCTCCCTGCTTAAACTCGTTGTAATTGTTGGTGAGAATGGAGATCGGATCGATCAACATTGCCACCCCGGCACCGTAGCTGACAAACTCACTCCCTGTGAGATTGCCTTGAGAAATTTGCCAGCCACCGAGTAAAAACACCAGCAGGATGCACAAGGCTTCCAAAAACCCCACCACCGGAAACTGAATCGCCTTCAGCCGTTCTGCCGCATACTTTGCTCTGCGGTTATTTTCTGCCTCTTGGCTAAATCTCGCTAAGGCATAATCTTCCGCTGCAAAGGCTTGGATTAAACGAATACCGCTGAAAACTTCAATCAGCAATGCTGACAAATCTGACACCTGATTTTGGCTGCGGCGAGAGTATTTCCGCATTCGTTCCCCAAACCAACCAATCAACACCCCCATGAGCGGCGCAATCAGCAAAATTGCTAGAGTTAGCTGCCAGTTGAGGTAGATGACATAACTCAAGACAGCGACGAGTTGCAAAATACAGGGGATAAACTGCTGAAAGATTTTGTTCACCACTTCCCCAACTCGGTCAACATCCTCAGTGAGGCGATAAGACAAATCCCCGGTTTGAACGGATTCAAAGTAGCCCAAACTCAACTGCTGCAAGTGAGCGTAAATGCTTTTGCGTAAATCGAGAGCAATAAATAAGGCAGCTTTTGCCATCAGGGTATCTTGCCCGAACTGGGCTATCTTCTGAACCAGGAAAATTAGTGCAGCGATGCCTACAAGTTGCGCGATCGCCCTGACATTTCCTTCACCCACAAAGCCAGCAATACGACCCGCTAACCACGCGAGGATCGGCCAGCAGGCGACAAAGAGTAATGTACAACTCAATGCCAGAGCGATGGTTTTCCACCAAGGTCGGATGTAAGGCAATAGTTGCCAGTAAGTTGAGCGGGTTTTCAAGCGATCGCGTCCAGAACTAGATTTTTCTTTTTTGACGCTATCAGCTTTTGGGCTGTTTCTGGCATCAGAGGATTTTGCTGAATCTGCCATCAGTCTGTAGCATCACCGATACCAAAGCGCAATATTAACGGGACTTACGCCAATAATTCGTCTATAGCGGCATGGCACTGCTGACTCTGCGCCTGGTGCGGTTAATTACTCTATCCTGCTCCCAAAACAGCAGGAACGCGATCGCGCTTGATTATGTCTTATTGTCTTTGAATCACAAAAGACAATTTTTCTGCCCATGTTCTCATTTTTGCCCGTACTCTTTCTCGCTCAAGCTACCCCAATCCCCACACCGACACCGGAACCCCAACCCATCCTACAACCGCAAGAAGTTCGACCTTTACCAGGGCAGTTGGATAAGGTTCCAGTCTTCAACAGCAATAGTCCAGAACTAGTACAGACAGAAGGTATTTTACTCTCCACATTTCCACCCAAGGGGAAGGCGACACCAACAGCCCACTTAAACTTTCCCTTCCAGGGACGCTTTGATGTGTTTGCCCACCATATAGCTAAAGCCGCCACCCCGGAAGATTTGCGATCGCTGTATTTAGGAATTGTCCTGCACAATCCGGGCACTAAACCCGTGACGGTAGACATTCTCCAGGCAGCAAGTTACCTTAGTCAGCCGGATGCCCCCTTTATTGAGTTGCCCTCACAGGTAGAAAATCGTTTCGGGCGAGTGTATGCGGGGCCAGGTTCGCGGGTGATGAACGATATTTTGCGATCGCGTCGTCAGTCAGGCTTCCCCCCCCAGTTGGTGATTCCACCGGGACAAAGCCGCATGTTGCTGAACTTACCCATCCCCGTGCGGACATTAGAACCGCCGATTAACGGTCGCTCCACATTAATGCGCCTGCGGAGCAATGGTACGGTTTATGCGGCGTCCTTAGCACGGTTTGCACCTGTAGATAGCAACGGGGAAGAACGGGCACCAACCTTAGCTGAATGGCGGGAATTACTGGATAAAGGAGACTTGGCAGGGGCGCGCGATCGCACTCCCACTCCTCCCGATCAAACCAGCAGTGGAATTATCTACGGTCGGGTGGCGGGGGTTGCCCAAGGTTCCCAGTGGCAAGCCCAGCTTGTAGATCAGCCCAATACTGCCTACCTCAGCATTCCCCAGCCCGGACAAGCCTTTTCCTACGGTATCAGCACCCTTCCCGGTGGGCGACTGGGAACAAATCAGGCGCAAAGTGCGCCGATGTTGGTGCGTTATCCCGACACCGCCTATTTTGCCCACGGTAACTATGGAGTGCAGTACAGCCTGACGTTACCCCTAGTCAACCGCACATCAAACGCCCAAACCGTTACCCTTGCCCTCCAAACCCCAATTAAGGAAGACCAAATCCAAGGGGGGTTACGCTTTTTTGAACCGCTACCCAGACAAGTTTTCTTCCGGGGTTCCGTGCAAGTTCGCTACAAGGATGACGCTGGGTTGCCCCAGACGCGCACTGTCCACTTGGTACAGCGACGCGGTCAGATGGGAGAAGCCTTAATCCAGCTAAGAATGCCACCCTCCGATCGACGACTGGTACAGGTGGACTTGCTTTATCCTCCCGATGCCACACCACCCCAGGTTTTAACCGTTAAAACTTTGGAGCAATAACTCACAGGAGATACTACCTAACCAGAACACTACAGGAACGCGATCGCCCCTATCCGTTGCGCTTGCGGGACGCTTTGAGTTTTCAACATTAGCTATTTTTCTCTAGTTAACGCTATAGCGATTCTCGAAAGTGCAAGACACCTGTAGGATAAAAAGTCAGCAAAACACTTAATTTTTCTACATAGTTACAGCCTTGAGCGGACGGATAATCCGCCTTGCTTACTGTGTCTGCTTCGCCTTGTCGTTCCTACAACAGTAGTAATACTTCATGCTGTCATTGTTGCCAATTTTTTCTCTTGCTCAAATCGCACCGATTCCCATTCCTGTACCTCCACCTAATCAAGCTCCTTCTGCAACGCCAGAAGTGGTGATAGTTCCCTACCCGATACGAGCTTTACCAGGAGAATTGGACGACGTATTTGTATTTAACAGCAACAGCCCTGAAGTAATTGAGACAGAAGGCATCTTACTTTCGACACTCCCCTCGGACGGAAAAGCAGTTCCTGGCGCTCACCTAGACTTTGCCCTCTCAGGACGTTTTGATATATTTGCCCATCATATTGCTAGAGCGAACACCCCAGAGGGACGCCCGGTATATCTGGGAATAGTGGTATATAACCCCGGCAAACGCCCGGTAACTGTGAATGTTCAGCAGGTCGTTAGTTATCTCACCCATCCCGATGCACCGTTTGTTGACTTACCCAGCTTGGTAGAAAATCCTGATGGCAAAGTGTATTCTGGGCCAGGTTCGCGAGTGATGAATGATATCCTGCGCGGCGTACGTCAAACAGGGTTCCCCTCGCAAGTCGTCATTCCGCCGGGAGAGAGTAAGATGTTGCTCAACGTACCCATACCGATTAGTAGTGCTCGCTCGACGTTAATGCGTTTGCGGAGTAATGGAAAGGTGCATGTCGCGAGTTTGGCGATGTTTCCCCAGCTCGACTCATTCAATAAGGAAGATAACCCCACAACCCCTTCCTATCGCGCTCCGCTGCTAGCAGAGTGGCAGCAGTTGTTGAAGAATGGAAAGTTAGCCGAACCCCGCGATCGCGCTCCTACTCCCCCAGATGAAACCGACGGTCACATTATTTATGGTCGGGTTGCAGGGGTCGCTCAAGGTTCTCAGTGGCAAAGCGAAATTGTCGATCGCCCAGGGAAAAAGAAACTCACCATTCCCGAACAGGGACAAGCCTTTTCCTACGCCCTCAGCACAGTTACTGAAGTTACCTTGGGAACGGGTCAGGTTCAGAGTGCCGCCTTACGGGTGCGCTACCCTGATACTGCTTATCGAGCGCACGGCAACTACGGGGTTCACTACAGCTTGAGCTTGCCACTCCATAACGCCACTCGCGAGACGCAAAGGGTAACGGTGTCACTCCAGACTCCTTTGAAGCGAGAAGATCGGCAAAACCAACTCTATTTTCTCCAAAACCCCGCTCAAGAGCCGATATTTTTCCGAGGAACTGTTCAAGTTACCTATAAAAACGATCGCGGACAGGAAAGTAAGCGTTACGTACATTTGGTGCAGCGGCGAGGTCAAAGGGGAGATCCGTTAGTGACGCTGAATCTCGAACCCGATGAGCAACGATTAGTGAAGATAGACTTTCTCTACCCCCCCGATGCAACACCGCCGCAGGTTTTGACGGTGACGACGTTGAGTTAGGTTCGCTCTCAATCAGTCGATGAATTTGTAATTCCAGAACGCTGCGGCTTGACCATGGGGCTGGTTTTTTTCATCGACTACATTCCAAATCACCGCATTTTCAATCTGGAAACGTTTACCTGTGCTGGAGATGCGAATCGCGGAAAAATTACTCACAAAACCTTTAGCGGCTGTTTCCGCCAAGAGGCGATCGCGTTCTTCTTGCCTAAGGGGTTCAGCCGCTAGGCGCGAAGGCATCTGAGTAAACTGCTCCCAAGGAAGCTCCCAGAGTGCCGAAGCCTGCCGATTAGCGTAGTTAAAAATTGGGTCGGGTTCTGTACCGTGGGAAATCAAGACAAACGGCGCTTCAAACATCTGTTGCGCCAGTTCTACCGCCGTTCCCTGAGTCTCAAGCAGAGAACGCCCCGTCCAATGTTGGAAGCTGTACCAGAGGCGCTGGCTTTGCTGAATCACGGCTTCCTGCTGCCAAGGTGCTTGGAGATTCATTAGTCGCATTTTTACTCAACGGCTAGCACTCATTCTCCCTCACGCCGCCCAGTCTTTGCACAGTAACTCAGCCTGTTGCAGCACCGTTAGTGTCGCTCTCTCCTGTTTATCTGGTGGGTAGCCATACTTCCGTAACAGTCACTTTACTAAGGTTCGCAGCTTTGCTCTGACGCTCTCTTTTACCGTCCAGTCGATTGTTACATTGCGGCGGACTGCCTGCACCAGTTCGCGTGCTGCCGCGAACAAATCCACTACCTGTTCTGAGGCGACGGCTTTGGAGACTTTCCTGGATTCTTGGGAGTTCAACCATGTCTTGCGCTCGACAGCCCCCGCTTAGTTTTATCTCCAAAAGCCCATGTTTCGCCTAAAGGATTGTCCAAAATATTTACTGGCTATTTATGCTTGTGTTCTTTTTTGCTTCAAGCTTTTTTATTACTTCGTCTAAATAATGTTGAGTCTCATTTTCTAAAACATAGCCGCTAACTTTTCCTTTCTTCTGATTAGCTTCATTTAGCAATAGACTGTAAACAGATTTAAGCCAACTCAGTTCTTCAATTAAATTAATATTATTACTATCATATTCATAGCGTTCTTTTAATGCCCAATAAACTACTCTTCGTTCTTCAACTTCCATACCTATGAATTTTTCTATAAATTCATCTTCCTTTATATAATTTAATATCGGAGTCTTATAGTATTTCTGATTTTCCGAATCCCAATTCGACGAATTATTTATGCAAATCATTCGGTAAAATTTCCATACATCATTTTGCATAATGGAGAGTAAATATTGAGCAGCAGAAGGTAATTTTTTAATAATTACTAACTGTATAACTTCGGTAACATAAGAAATAAATTCTATAAATTCTGCAAATTCTTTTCTTTGAAAGCCTAAGCCGCGATAGCCATTATTTAGACGCTCAAAATAATCTTCTTGATTTTTAAGATCTACATCTAATTTATCCTTATCCTTCAAATCATCAATATAAAGCTTTGAATCATTTAGGATTTCTTCCTTGCTCTTATTATATAAACCAACCTCAGAAAACATTAAGAAAAGTCCTAAAACATGCTTGATTTCTCCAAGGTTAACAAATTTTCTATTTGCATATTCTAATTCGACTTTATTTAATAAATCATTAAACTCATCGTCTTTAAGGGTAGAAAAATGCCACAACCTAACCCAGTTAGGAGTATTTTCATCTTGAAAATATTTACTGGTTAACAGTGATTGGTCTAGCTCTTGCTTATCTAAGATTCCTTTATCAAGAAATGTTTGCCACCATAAATTGCTTGGGAAAAAATTATCTAGATTGAGATTAAGACTTCGATACCTATCAAGGACTTCTTGAAGTGAATTTTCCTCTTGGCTATTTTCTTGTGTGGTTACAGTGGATAGTTGATTATACTCATTCTTTAACATGTGTTTTACATTGCGTTCAGCTTGCTTTTGAATCCCAAACCTGTATACTTCTTCTAATGTGCTAATATCTTTTGGAAGCATTTTTCCGCGTTTAATTTCAATAGAAAAAATCATCAAAAATTTCAAGATATCTTGAAGAAGCTCCGGTTTATTTCTTGCCTCATCTGGTAACGATTCAAAAATTCTCTCAAAATCTAAAACAATCTGTTTTAAATTTCTTAAATTTTCATATTTTGCTTTACTATATAAATTTTCTATTAATTCAAGATTATCCATCAAAAACTTTGTAACACTTGAATTATTTACCACAGTAATAAAATTTTTTAATGCACCTTCCAAATCGAGAGATACACCAAAGGTTTTGCCTATTAGCTTCTCTTTAATAGCTTTGTAGTTATCAACTTTAAGCAATTCCTCTTCGTTTGCGATAATAATTACTTTTAACCCTTTATGTTCTACAAAGTAGTTGATATATCCCAGAATATTACCAATATCTATTTTACAACGCTCTAAGTCATCAAATATTAAAATACTTTTATCAGCATCTTTAAGATACTCAGGAAGGTCAAAATCTGGAATCTGGACACTCCATGTTCCATCGTCTTTTGCATCATTAGTTAAATCAATTTTCAGTGTACCTTTTAGAAAACTCTTTAAAATTTTTCCTGTTATTGCCATTCCCTTTGATGACAGTATAGGGTGTAATTGCTGAAAGAACGCTTCTTCTATCTCAGAAAAGCTAGTCTTTCCATAAAGGCTGACATACAAACATCGTTGATTCTTGACTTTAAGCTTTTCGCGGTACTTCTTGATAAACCAGGTTTTTCCAGCTCCCCATTGCCCTTTGAGTAAAACGGCGAATTCAGGGGCATGAGATAACCCACAGTAATAATCTAAGTATTCTTCGATGTGGCTATTGAGTGGCTTGTTGTCTTGAGTCATCTTTAGCTTTCAATTTTTTTCATACTACATGATGAAGGATGCCGACCTTATTTTTGCCGATCTGAGTCGTAACAACCTGAGTCGTGCTGATGTGGAGAAAGCTCAGTTTGGAGCCAATGTAGGACTTACTGAAGAAACGTACCCTTCGCCACCATCCGATAAAGCTGTCCTTCAATTAACTCCACCCGCTCATCCGGTGCCAGAATCCCAGCCTCCACCATGCGGCGGTAGTCCTGCACGCTTAAGCATCGAATCTCTACTGCAACTGTCATAGTCGGTACCCCAACCCCTTGAGATTGTCCCGAATCTCTGCTTCTAGTTTGGCACTTAGGGCAAACTGCTCCTCTAACTTCGCCGTCAGCAGCAGCGTCTAAAAGTCTTCGGATTCCCGGTAGAGTTCCTGAAGCGCTTGTTGTTGAGAGCGACGGGAAAGCCGACGATATTTTTTGCTTTCTAACTTGGGTTCGTTTTGGGTTTGCCCTTTCCCTTTTGTTTTTACTTTCATAGTCGATTCGGGATCGGCTTGGTCGTTCAGCGCTTCTTGCCACGCGATCGCCTCGTCCAACAAATCTAGATAATACTCATAGCGCTCCCAATCTCCCCGCACCGCGCAGTTCGGCTCATCTCGATGGGAGCAATCACTAAACTGACAGCTATCGACTGCTAATCTTGCCCTAGCTTCCGGAAAACATTGGACGACTTCCTCTGGGGAAACATCAAGGTTTGGCTGATTAAAGCCAGGAGTATCTGCCAGCAGTCCCCCATGGGGTAAATCAAACAGTTCAACGTGGCGGGTAGTATGACGCCCTCGGTTGAGTTTACCGGACACTTCGCCGACTCGGATATTGAGATTGGGAATCAGTTGGTTAATTAAACTTGACTTACCAACACCAGAAGGTCCCGCGAGAACGGTAATTTTTTGAGTAAGCTGATTGCTTAGTTTATCTAAACCCGTGAGGGTGTAGAGACTGATAAATACAGGGTCGTAACCCCAGTCATTCAGGCGATTTCTCCAGGCATTTTGCTGCTCTGGCTCTACCAAATCGCTCTTATTCAAACACAAACAAACCTCTAATCCGGTAGACTCTGCCTTCGTGAGAAAGCGGGTAAGTTGATAGGGGTCTAGAGGCGGTTCTGCTAAGGCAAAAACAAGCAGGATTTGATCGGCATTGGCGATAGGGGGACGGTCTAGCTGGGTTTTTCGGGGCAGGACATCAGCGATCGCGCCTCGCCCATCTGCCCAATCTGGTTCTTCCACCACAACGCGATCGCCCACCATTACCCGCTGACCAATTTTTTTCAGACGCGCGCGGCGAGTACAAAGGAGGCGCGGGGGTTGGTCGTCAGTCGTCGGTCGTCCAGTGGAACTCGGCTCAAAATCGCCCCCTTCCTCTTTTACCCCACTCAAGGAGTCCAACTGTACCTGGTAAAAGTTTGCTTGCACGGCGATCACCGTACCCATCAGTGGTGCATCCACGTCAGAGCGCTGCTCAGACCTTGGTGCCGCCTTCATGCCGATGCTACAGGACGCCGTACTTGCAGGGCAAAAAACTCCCTGCGGTCTTCAATTTGCTCGATCGCGTAGCCTTCCATTACTAGACTATCGGGTACCTGCTCAATCGGTTCACCGGGGTCTAGCCACACTTCCAGCAAGGCTCCAGGCGTCATTTGCTCTAGGCGTAATTTTGTCCGCACAAAGTTGATCGGGCAAGGCGTCCCGCGCAAGTCGAGCTGAGCATCAGGCGTCTGGTTGGGCGTTGCTGCGGCGGGCATACTCATCCGCGAAACAGCCCTCCTAAGAACCCTTCCAAACCACCTTTTCCAGTGCGATCGCCTTTAATTTTTGCCAATTTCTCCAACAGTTCTCGTTCTTCTGTTGTCACTCGCGTGGGAATATCAATCAACACCGTAATCAAATGGTCGCCACGGCTGACCGGATTTCCTAACCGAGGAACACCATGATTTTCCAAAGTCAGCACGGTACTTGGTTGTGTTCCTGGCGGAATCAGTAACTCGACTGGGCCATCCACCGTACTCACTTCTAAACGGCATCCTAAAATCGCTTGCAAGTAGCTAATCTTAATTTCCGACAGGATATTAATGCCATCCCGCTGAAATTCTGAGCTTTCCTCAACAAACAAGTAAACATACAAATCTCCCGGCGGGCCGCTGCGTAAACCAGCATCTCCTTCTTTGGAAACTCGCAGGCGGGTACCATTGTCCACACCAGGAGGAACAGTGATTTTCAGCTTTTTAGTTTCTTGCTTGCGACCAGCACCACCACAGGCTTCACACTTATCTTCAATCACCTGTCCTTCCCCATTACAGGTGGGACAGCTAGAGACTTGCGTGAAGCTGCCAAAGGGTGTGCGGGTGGCACGACGAACCTGACCTGTACCGCTACAAGTTGGGCAGGCACGCGGTCGGGTGCCTGGCTTGGCTCCCATACCACTACAAACATTACAGGTTTCTAAGTGGGGAATGCGAATTTCCTTTTCATCCCCGAATACGGCTTCTTTAAATTCCAGCTTCAGGTCAAGCCGTAGGTCATCCCCCCGAACGGGGCCATTCCGTCTGCGAGTTTGTTGACCTGCGCCCCCTGCAAAGCCGCTGAAGAAGCTTTCAAAGATATCGGCAAAGCCCATATCTTCCATGCCACCAAAACCAGCCCCGGCACCGTTAATCCCGGCTTCTCCAAAGCGATCGTAACGATCCCTGGTTTCTGGCTCGGAAAGAACTTCGTAGGCACGGTTAATTTCTTTGAACTGCTCTTCCGCCCCTACTTCCTTGTTGACATCCGGGTGATACTTCCGGGCGAGGCGACGGTAGGCGCGCTTCAGTTCCTCTTTGTCGGCATCACGTGAGACACCGAGAATTTCATAGTAGTCGCGGGCCATAGAGCGCTGGTTTGTTTTAACGATTGAGAGTAATGGTGCTAGGGACTAGGGTAACAGAAACGATTAGGCATTGGAGAAATCACGGAGATTTCCAAGCAGTTAAGCGGGTTGAAGAGCCAAAAATTGCTTTTGTGACTATACTTCTTCCCTCCAATGCCTAAGAGTGCTAGTCTACGGGTTCGTAATCCGCCGCTACTGTGCTGTCTTCATCAAAGTCAAAGTTGAAGTCTTCTTGTTCTTCCTCTGCGGCAGGTTCAGCCTCTTGGTTAAACTCAGCAACGGAAGCATTTTCATCCTCTGGGGCAAATTCTTCTGCTTCAGCACCCTTTGCCGCATTGGCGTAGATAAACCCGCCAATCGCAAACAACGTTTGCTGGAACTCGTCAATTTTTTGTTTGATTTCCTCGACCGCAATCGAGTCATCAGTCATTGCCGCTTGGATTTCCTCCATTTTCTCTGCTGCTTGTACCTGCATTGCTTTGGCTTGCAGATTCTCACGAATCAACTCTCCATTATCTTTTAGAGTCGATTCATAGCTATAGAACAGGCTTTCAGCTTGGTTTTTGAGTTCTACCAGTTCTATACGACGGCGGTCTGATTCAGCATATTTTTCTGCCTCTTGCCGCATCCGTTCCACTTCATTGCTACTGAGTCCACCTGTGTTGGTGATGCGAATGCTTTGCTCTCTGTTTGTGCCTTTATCAGCGGCGGAGACTTTCAAAATACCATTGACATCAATTTCAAAGGCAACTTCGATCTGCGGGACTCCCCTGGGAGCTGGGGGAATACCAGCTAGCAGGAATTTACCCAGGCTCTTGTTGTCTTTTGCCATTGCCCGCTCGCCCTGCAAGACGTGAATTTCTACGGAAGTCTGTCCATCCGTGGCAGTGGAAAATACCTGAGACTTGCTGGTGGGAATAGTCGTGTTACGCTCAATAATTTTTGTAAAGACTTCTCCCAAGGTTTCAATTCCTAAAGATAAGGGAGTGACATCCAGTAGGAGTAAGTCTTCAACTTCGCCACCCAAGACACCGCCTTGAATTGCGGCACCTAAAGCAACGGCTTCGTCTGGGTTAACTGAGCGATCGGGCAATCGCCCTCCAAAGAATTTTTTGATCGCTTCTTGAACGGCCGGAATCCGGGTTGAACCACCAACCAGCAAAATCCGGTCAATATCATCGGCTTTCAAGTCACAATCTTTGAGAGACTGAATCACGGGTTCAATTGTCCCAGAAATCAGCTCGCCAGCAAGTTCTTCAAACTGGGCGCGGGACAGTTCCATCTCTAGGTGCTTCGGCCCTGTTTCATCAGCAGTGATAAAGGGCAAGTTGATGGAGGTACTCCCCATGCTGGAGAGTTCGATTTTGGCTTTCTCCGCTGCTTCTCGCAAGCGCTGGAGTGCCATCTTGTCAGATCCCAAGTCTATGCCATCAGTTTCCGTGAACTTGTCAATCATCCAGCGCACAATAACGTTGTCGAAGTCATCGCCGCCCAAGTGGTTGTTCCCTGAGGTTGCCTTGACTTCAAAAACGCCGTCGCCAAGTTGCAAAACTGAAACGTCAAAGGTACCGCCGCCTAAGTCAAAGACTAAGATGCACTGTTCTTCATCTTGTTTATCTAAGCCATAGGCAAGGGCAGCCGCCGTTGGCTCGTTGATGATGCGTAGCACTTCCAATCCGGCAATGGTTCCGGCATCTTTGGTAGCTTGTCGTTGGGCATCAGTGAAGTAGGCAGGAACCGTGATCACGGCTTGCGTCACGGCTTCTCCGAGAAAGTTTTCTGCATCCTGCTTCAGCTTTTGCAGGATCATGGCAGAAACTTCCTGCGGCGTGAAGTTGCGCCCGCGAATTTGCACATCAACGGTGTCGTCCCGACCTTTGACACAGTTATAGGGGACGCGCGATCGCTCCGTATCTGTGTCCTCCCACCGACGACCAATAAAGCGCTTGATGCTGTACACAGTATTTTCGGCGTTGGTCACTGCCTGCCGCTTTGCCAGCTGACCAACTAAACGATCGCCTGCTTTGCCAAATCCTACGATGCTTGGTGTTGTTCGCCCACCTTCTGAGTTAGGAATGACAAGGGGTTTCCCGCCTTCTAAAACAGCCAAGCAACTGTTGGTTGTGCCCAGGTCGATGCCAATGACTTTTCCCATAGGGCCTCAGCGTAAAGGTTTGTAAAATTTTTAAACTTTTCTGGGAATGGAGACTAGGGATAATTCCCAACTCCTTAAGTAAGAATAGGCGACACCAATAAACTGTCGCTGCCGCCCGTCTATTAAGTTTCTGCTGAGTCGGAATTACTTTCCTCTGAGGTTATCACGGGCTCCTCAGCTGCCGCAACTTTGACCATGGCGTGACGAAGAACGCGATCGCCAATGAAATATCCCCGCATTAGCTGTTCAATTACGGTTCCTTCCGGTTGTTCGCTGGTCGGTTCCCGCATTACCGCTTCATGGAGATTGGGATCAAAAACTTGTCCCTCAGGACGCATGGGAGAAACCCCGATCCGCTTGAGACAGTCTACCAGTTGCTTGTATACGCTCTGGTAGCTTTTATGGATCGTCATCTCGCCTTCGTCTTGCGGTTTAATATGCGATCGCGCCCGCTCAAAATTATCCACAACCGGAAGCAATTCAATAATCGTGGTTCGCTTAATCTGAGCTTCCAAGTCTTCTTTTTCCTTGGCAGTGCGCTTCCGGAAATTATCAAAATCTGCAGCAATTCTGACCGACTGCGTTTTGAAGGCTTCACACTGCCCTGAAAGCTCGTCCATCTTTGCTTTTAGGGCTTCATTTTCCTGTCTTAACGCCTCTTGTTGGCTACGGTCTCCGTCAGATATTAATTCTTCTAGAGGGATTGATGCGGCTGGCATCGTCTCTACTCCGTCTCCCCCCTCAGCCACAGTCGCTTCAGACACAGCTTCTGTAGCTGGCGCTTCCGCACTCTCAAACTGCGACTCTGAATCCGGTTCTATACTCAAGTCCACCTCCATCGCTGCTGTTTCTTCGTCTCCCACTGCGCGATCTTCCCTTGGGGTTTCATCGGCTTGTGAAGCGTTTTCCGGCAGATTTTCTTCTTTGATCATGATCTACTTAATCTTAATCAAGAGACTGCTAGCAATTGCGCTCTCATTTATTTTGTACTCTTAGGCAACCCAATTTCCACTCCGGTATCCTCTAAAGAAGATCTTGAACAATCACTACACCATTAGAGCCGAGATTGTTACTTCCGGTGAATTTGGGTATGCCTGGGCAGAATGCTGATAGTCTGCACCTAGAGCGAACTCCAAAGTGCATTGCACCTACCCTGATGCTGGCATTCTGACATATCTTTACCTCTATGCCGTTCAGCTTTGCATCCCTTAATTAAATTTAACACTTTTGCCGACACCTGCTTCGCTTGTGTCATCCCCAAGACATATTCACGACAGTCGTTGTCCAACACCTCTCTTTTCACCCACAGCCGACAACGGACGAATACTCAAAAAAGCAGGCGATTTTTATAGCCAATTGGCACTTACCCATTTCTTTTTGGGTGCAAACACAAGTTAGTAAAGGCTATTATTGAATGTCAATTCCAACGTTGCTTTAGACCTCACCGAGAGTGTTACTCCCTTAGGACTTGCCCCGAAACCTCGCCAGCAATTTTTTAGCGGATATTTTTAATCGCAGCGTGTTGGCAGATGACCTATCGGATCGGCTCTTGCCTTTCCCCTTTAGGCGATCCAGCGTACTCTAACAAGGTAGAGCCAATTCTTAACCCCGTTCGAGCATCTTTCTTAAAATGTCAGCTAACCCGGAAGCTATCTCTTCTTAGCTTCCGAAATGTAAATTCAGCCACAGCTTTTGGGAATACTTTGTCTAAGAGATATTTTTAGCAAATATGACTCACTCCTCATCACAACGACGCGCCCTTGTTGTCCGCAACGATTTTTCTCCCTTTGGCAACAAGCTGATTCAGTCAGGTTTTGTTGACAACGAACAGATGCAGCAGGCACTGGTGGAAACTCGCAAGTCAGGTAGACCCCTGACAGAAGTGCTTGAATCCATCACCGGACGCCAACTTTCACCTGAGCTGTTGCGTCAGTTCAAAAAGCAGCAGTTATTTGAACTCAAGGTTTTATACGGCGTTGAATCGTTAGATCCGGAAATTAGCGAGATTTCTAATAATCAGGTCAGTCAACTGATTGACACGTTGCTGCCGATTGACATCTGTCGCCGCTATAAATTGGTGCCCTTGTCACAAAACGACACGCAGCCCCCCTCTGTCTTGGTGGCAATGGTTGATCCTGACAATTTAGATGCTCAGGATGACTTAAACCGGATTTTGCGACCCCAGGGAATTACCTTGCAACGAATGGTTATTACCCTGGAAGACTGGAACCAGGTTATTTCTAGGTATCTGGATGAACAACTTCAGAAAGAGGAAGCCGCAAAATTCCAGAAATCTGTAGCCATTGAAGGGGATTTAGAGAATTTAGATGGTCTGGACAGTTTGCAGGATGCGCCCGACGACGCTGATGCCGACCTAGACTCATCTTTAAATGATGCCGCTGGTGCTCCCGTCATCAATCTGGTCAATAAAATTCTCGCCAAAGCCCTCAAAGAAGGGGTTTCAGACATCCACGTTGAACCCCAAGAAGAGTACTTGCGCGTCCGTTTCCGGAAAGATGGGGTGTTACGCCAAGCCTTTGAACCATTACCAAAGAAAATTACCCCGGCGGTTTCAGCTCGCTTCAAAATTATGGCAGAGCTGGATATTGCCGAACGACGCCTGCCCCAAGACGGTAAAATTCGGCGGATGTTTGAGGGTCGGAAAGTTGACTTCCGGGTTAGCACCTTACCTAGCCGCTATGGCGAGAAAGTGGTGCTGCGGATTCTAGATAACTCGGCGACACAGCTCGGATTGGATAAGTTAATTTCCGATCCAGACACCCTGGAAATCGTCAGGGAAATGGCAAGCCGTCCCTTTGGACTCATCCTCGTCACGGGACCAACGGGTTCTGGTAAATCAACTAGCTTGTATTCGGTGCTGGCAGAGCGTAACGATCCAGGGGTGAATATCAGTACAGCAGAAGACCCCATTGAGTATTCGCTAGCAGGAATTACACAGGTGCAGGTTTTGCGGGAAAAAGGCATGGACTTTGCCTCAATTCTGCGTTCTTTCCTGCGGCAAGACCCAGATGTAATTCTTGTCGGTGAGACGCGAGACAAAGAAACCGCCAAGACAGCGATTGAAGCCGCGTTAACCGGTCACTTGGTGTTGACTACGCTGCACACGAACGACGCGGCAGGTGCGATTCCGCGTTTGGATGAAATGGGCGTTGAACCCTTCATGATTTCTGGTGCCCTGCTAGGAGTGTTGGCACAACGCTTGATGCGACGAGTTTGTGCTGAATGTCGCCTTCCTTACCAACCTAGTGCGGCTGAGCTGGCTCGTTTTGGTCTCTCAGTTGCCAGTGAAGGGGAAATTACCTTGTATAAAGCTAATACCCTGCGATCCGACGAAATTAGTACAGCCCGCTCCCAAGGAACACTGTGCCAAAACTGCAATGGTCTTGGTTACAGGGGACGGGTTGGTGTCTATGAGGTGATGCAAATCACTGAGCGGCTACAAGGGTTGATCAGTCAAGGCGCTAGTGCCGAACGCATCAAGGAAGTGGCTGTAGAGGATGGCATGATTACTCTCTTAGCCTATAGCTTAAATTTAGTGCGGCAAGGTCAAACCACCCTCGAAGAAGTGGAACGAGTGACCTTTACGGATTCTGGTTTAGAGGCAGAACTCAAAGCCAAGCGCAAGAGTTCTCTAACCTGTAGCTGTTGTAGTGCTGAGTTACAACCGGAATGGCTAGATTGTCCGTACTGTATGACGCCTCGTTTTTAAGAGTTAGTTTTGGCAGATGAGTCTCTCACAACTGGTTACTGATCGCACTAGTTACTTACCAATCAATTAAAGGAGATGGCTGTTATGGAATTGATGATTGAAGACTTGATGGAGCAACTCATTGAAATGGGTGGTTCTGACATGCACATTCAAGCGGGGGCACCGATTTACTTCCGGATCAGTGGTCACTTGGCTCCTATTGGCGATGACCCGTTGACGCCTCAAGAGTGTCAGCGGCTGATCTTCAGTATGCTCAACAACACTCAGCGTAAGGAGTTGGAGCAAAACTGGGAGCTAGATTGTTCTTATGGAGTCAAGGGCTTGGCTCGCTTTCGGGTCAATGTCTACAAAGAACGGGGCTACTATGCCGCTTGCTTGCGGGCATTGTCTTCAAAAATTCCCAACTTTGACCAGTTAGGACTGCCAGACATTGTTCGGGAAATGAGCGAAAGACCACGGGGATTGGTACTGGTGACGGGGCAAACGGGTTCCGGTAAGACCACCACGATGGCGGCAATGATTGACCTAATTAACCGGACGCGAGCCGAACATGTTCTGACGGTCGAAGACCCGATTGAATATGTGTTTCCTAACGTTAAGAGTTTGATTCACCAACGCCAAAAGGGTGAGGATACAAAAAGCTTTGCCAATGCCCTGAAGGCAGCACTCCGGGAAGACCCTGATGTGATCTTGGTTGGAGAAATGCGAGATTTGGAAACAATTGCTCTAGCCATCTCTGCAGCAGAAACGGGTCACTTGGTTTTTGGCACCCTGCACACGAACTCAGCCGCACAGACGGTTGACCGGATCTTAGATGTCTTCCCGCCCATTCAACAACCACAAATTAGAGCGCAGCTTTCTAGTTCTTTAATTGCTGTCTTCAGTCAATGCTTGGTGTCGAAGAAAAACCCCAAACCGGGTGAATACGGTCGGGTGATGGCACAGGAAATTATGATTGTGACGCCAGCGATCGCTAACTTGATTCGAGAAGGAAAAACCTCTCAAGTTTACTCGGCGATCCAAACCGGGATGAAAATGGGTATGCAGACAATGGAGCAGACGTTGGCCGCCTACGTTAAGGCAGGTCAAATCTCGTTTGAAGCCGCCGTTTCCAAAACCTCCAAACCAGACGAATTACAGCGTATCCTTGGAGGTATGGGCGGAGCAGCCATGACAGCCAGGGCTGGTGCCGCAAAGCCTTAAGGAGTTCAAAATAGCTCAGGGTAGTAGTTTTTTGAGCTACTATCCTGAGCTATAAATTACCAGAACTTTCTTAACTCCACACTGACCAGATAATATTCAAACTCAAAATTCTACATAGGTGAGCAATGCCTACCTTCATCGCTGAAGTTCGGGATGCCAGAGGCAATGTTAAGAAAGAGAAAATTGCTGCCTCGTCTCCTGAACAAGTCCGTTCCATTCTCCAGAATCAGTATCCAACTGTTGGCACGATCAAGAAAACCTTTAGCATTGATCTCGATTTCTCATGGATTGAATCGAGGATAAGTAATGTCACGATCAAAGACAAAGCAATCTTCTCGCGGCAATTTGCCGCCATGGTCAATGCCGGGGTTGCCATGGTCAGATCCCTAGGTGTTTTATCTGAGCAGTGTCCCAATCCCAAACTTAAAAAGGCACTAGTTGCAATCAGTAGCGAAGTGCAGCAAGGAACTAGTCTTTCAGAGGCGATGCGGAAGCATCCTGACTGCTTTGATACCCTCTACATCAGTATGGTGCAGGCAGGGGAAGTTGGTGGTGTTCTTGATGAAGTGCTAAACCGCTTGGCTAAGGTCTTAGAAGATATGGCACGGTTGAAAAACCAAGTCAAATCGGCAATGGCTTACCCAACTGTGGTGGGACTTTTAGCCGTCGTTGTCTTTCTAGCCATGACGATCTTTCTCATTCCCATTTTTGCAGGAATTTTCGAGAGTTTGGGTGGGGAGTTGCCTGCCTTGACTGCGTTTATGGTTTTTCTCAGTGGTGTACTGAGAAGCTGGCGAATTATCATTCCGATTATCGTGATCATTGTTACCTCTATTGCCGTTAGGCAGTACTACAAGACACCAATCGGTCGCGTACAAATTGACGGTTGGCTACTAAAAGCCCCTATCTTTGGCGATCTGAACGAAAAGTCGGCTGTGGCTCGCTTTTGTCGGATTTTTGGGACTTTAACTCGTTCTGGAGTGCCAATCCTCAATTCCTTAGATATTGTCCGTGATACCGCAGGTAATCAGGTAATTGCTAACGCGATAGAAGCCGCAAAGTTAGAAATTCAACAAGGTGGAATGATTAGCCTTGCCCTGCAAAAAGAGAAAGTGTTTCCGGTCATGGCAATTCAGATGATTAGTATTGGAGAGGAGACTGGTGAGTTAGATTCAATGCTGATGAAAGTTGCTGATTTCTACGAAGATGAAGTTGAGCAAGCGGTCAAAGCCCTAACTAGTCTTATTGAACCGCTGATGATGGTTGGTTTAGCGGGGATGGTGGGTGTAATCTTGCTTTCAATGTATCTACCGCTATTCAAGATCTTTGACCAACTGGGTTAAAAATCAGTCTTAGCCGTCGCTTCAAGCGCGGTTATTTTTGGCTTTAGGGCAAAACAAAATCTACCTGTCCCTGTAATCAGTTAAGAGATAACGTGTTTCTAGAACTCCTCTAGTGCCAATTTAATCAGGGTATGGCGAATCCATCTTGTGGTAATGCTTTTTGCCCTGAGGTACTCATGCCAAGTTTGCTTAGTGAACGCTACACTTATAGCCCCTCTAGCCGACGATAAATAAAGATTTTTCCTAACATTCCCTCCTGAGTAAGAGGGACTAGGGGGAAATTAATAATCTGTAGCGTTAGTTAAGCAAAACGGTATAACCTGTGCGGATTTGAGCAAAAATTTGCTTGATTGTCCTAATTTCCCGGAAAAGATGCCTGTTAAGCAATCTAAATATGAAGCGCTACTTGCGGAGTATAGCAATCGCGATTTTGCGATCGCTTTATTGAAAGAACACCGACCCTATCTGGAAATGATTCCCAGTATGCGTCGCCCTGATGAGAGCGTAATTACCATTCCCCTACCTGTGGTAAGAATTCGCTCCCCCAAGTCCTATGAGGGGCACAACAGCAATACAGCAGCCGTTTCAGGAGCTGTTTGCCTCCCCTGTGATATCGCTATTTTGATGTGCGATCCGGAATGGAAAATTAAAATGGGGGTGGAGATTTTTGTCTTCATCCATCGTCCCCAAGAAGATTTTTCTGATTTACTGAGTCGTTGGCGTCAAACTCAGGTTTTGCTCGATAAAGACTACGAATGGTTGATGCCGCTGCGCTATCAACATATTCTCAGTGAAGGCGTTGACCGCATTTATCCCCTATTTGTGGTTTTTCCTGAAACACCGGAACGAATTCAACGGGGATTATTAGGTGCCAGTCTGCCCTTTGTAATCCAGACGGTAGAAACCCCAATAGAAGAGATACCCTCTTCAGAAGAGGGATTAGAGGCGATGGGGTAAAGGGTTTTGAGGGGGAGAAAACTCACCGGATTAACCTCTAACTATCTTTACCTAGTCTCTAATCCCCGTCCTATTTTCCTACTTCACAAACTGGGGCATCACTTCTGCTGCCGTAAATAAGCCGTAGATGCCTCGTTGATGAAGAGATTTCCCAGCTTTGAGATAGCCAAAGGCAGGGCCGCACACGTTTGCTGCCATGCTAGTTTCATCCCCCAGGGTAAAGGTGTGGGTGGAAATTTTGCCCTCAAAGGTACGACCTGTAACTTTAACGTTCGTGCTGAGGGGTTTTTTGGGATTGCGGGTATCGACAACACCGCCGACGGTGACGCGATCGCGTGAAACAATTCCCGCTAGTTCTAGCATAATGTCGTCAGCGTGTTCCATATTCTGCAAACTGATAATGCCCTCAGTTTCATCCAGTAAGGCTTCCACTTCGGCATCGCTCATCGCGCTAGCTTTAGCGACATCATACCCTGGCATATGGGCAATATCTTCCCGAATCGTTGCCCGATAAGCTTCCCAATTAGCAATTCCCACGCCAAAGGTAATGGTGACATTGTGGATTTCCGCGTAGCTTTGTGCCGCTAGTGCGGCGGCGGCTGTCAATAGCCCTGGCGTTGCTCCGCAGCCAGTCATGTAAGTAATCCCAGCGGCTTGGAATTCAGCTTGCAACTCTAGCATCTGCTCAACAGCACTGGTGCGCTTGAGAGCATCGACTAAAACCCCGCGCCAACCTGAGCGAATAAATTGCCGTGCTACAGATGCCATAAAGGTATTGGGCAAATTCGGCAGGGCAAGAAAATAGCCATCAACCTCAGCCTGGGTAATTAAGTCTTCTATACTCTGGTTGCTGAGGACACCATTGGGTTCGAGATAGCCGAGGGAACCTTGAGAGCGGTAAGTCGTGATGCAGGTATCTGGGTTTAAACCTGCCATGTTATAGACATAGCCTTTTTGATCCGCCGCCGCTACCCAGATTGTTTCACGCTTGGGAGCAAGGATTCTGGCAGCCGCTTGCCCCAATCCGCCAAAACCTAGCACGCCGACCCGCAATGGCGTCATTGCAGAAGGATAAGCAGTGGTTGTCTGATGGGGACTGGTGCCAAGATGTTCGCTCATAGTGCCTGACTTTAAATAAAACAGACTTTAATTATCTGGGTTCGTTGGCTCGATAGATCAGCCCAAAGATACACGTAAGCGTAAATTTAACTATATATATTTTTATTAAGTATTAGTTTTCTATAAAAACCATAGCTTGACTGTAGTTAAAAGTTAAGCGAAACTTACATAGAGAATAAGCAGACTCCTTACAAAATACAACTTTTTGTTAATTTAGTGCTCGTATTGATACGATTGCTGGCAGTTAATTAAGCAACAGCCAACCAATCAGACGGCAGTTTATCGGTGCGATCGCACTCCCCTACTGCCATTGCCTCACTGCATAAATCCCTTAGTTGAACATTACGCAGCCGTCAGCCATGAGCATGGAAGCCCTGGAGTTTATCATTTATCCAAATGGTAGAGTACAAGAAAAAGTCACTGGCATCATCGGCAGTTCTTGTGCCGAGGTGACAGCGGCAATCGAAGCTCAGTTAGGGCAAGTCGTCTCTCAGGAAAATACCTCAGAGTATTTTGCTCAACCGCAAAATCAGTCAGTAACAGCGACTAATCAAGCAAGCTTTACTGAATGGTAAGTTTTTTTGTCAAATCCTCAGTTATTTTCTTTAAAAAAAAACGATGTCACACTTCAGCAACATTAAAACTCAAATCCGTAACCTAGAATCTTTGCAATCCGCTTTGACCGATTTAGGAATTGATTGGAAATCGGGTTCTACCCCTGTGCGAGGCTACAAAGGACAAACCCGCAACGCCGAAGTTGCCATTGAACAAGATAATGGCTACGACATCGGTTTTAGCTGGAATGGCAAAGAATACGAATTAGTATCTGATTTGGAATATTGGCAGCAAGCATGGTCTGTTGATGGTTTCCTTAACCGCGTGACTCAGCGCTATGCTTACCACACGGTAATGAATGAAACCGCCAAGCAAGGATTTCAAGTTGCCGAACAGCAACAGACTGAAGATGGTGCGATTCGTCTTGTTGTCCAACGCTGGAGTGCGTAATTGTCATGTCTGATTCATCCCCAATGCCGGATCGTTCAGGTTTAGAGCCGGAACTGGGAGGTATTTTTCGGGATGCCCCAGAACGTTCTGGTCTAGAGCCAGAGCTAGGCGGTATGCTGCGGCAAAAAGGGGTTTATGTGGATGAAATCACCTGCATCGGCTGCAAGCACTGCGCTCATACCGCTCGTAATACCTTTTATATCGAAGAGGATTATGGGAGAGCGCGTGCAGTTCGACAAGACGGCGATCCAGAAGAGATTATTCAAGAAGCGATCGATACTTGTCCAGTTGATTGTATCCAGTGGGTGGATTATACCAAGCTCAGACAATTAGAAGAGGAACGCAAATACCAAGCCATTCCCGTTCCGGGTTATCCCATCGATTCTGCCGTTGTTGCCTCCTTAATTCGCCGGAAGAAGTTAAACAAACGGAAAAAGGGAAAATATTAGCGATCGCGCTTAATCCAAAAGTGGTTCTAAACCACTTTTTTGTAAATAAAATCCTCAATGGCTTACTGCTGTTGAGGGTTTTATTTTAGGGGGTGGTTTTCGTTAAGGATTTTTTCAACTCTCGCTTCATCTACCCTAGCCGTGAGGCGTTTGGATTCATGAATATCTCTGGTTGTTTTTGACATGCTGACCGTTGAGCCGACAGTAAAGGCTAAACCCATACCCATGTAGCCTTTGACCCAGTTATCTACGGGAAGATGCACAATGCCAATGGTCATACCCGCGATGGAAATAACAAAAGACGCCCAAGCTTGAACGACCCAACCTGTACTGTGAACTTGATTGCTCAGTGGTGATTGCATAGCCCCGCTACCTTTTCCAATGATTTGTTCGCATCATATTGGCAGCAATTATCGCTAGTAGGGTCAAGGAGGACAGTTTTATAACTGGGAAATGGCGATCGCTCTGGCAGCAGAATTTGAACAAGCGCGATCGCCAATTGAGGCATTTTTTTAATTCATCCGTTCCAAGAACGTCTCGACCTTACCATCTGGAGCTAAAACCAAACGAATCCTGGGATTTCGTTCGCCTTCAACCGCAGAAACAAACTTTTCTCCAATCAGAGGAATATCCGTGCGGTCTATATAATCTTCTGCTGCTTTACCGCGAGGAATGATGCGTTGAATAGAGCCATCACGATTGAGCAGCAGACTGTACTCCAGAGATTGGGTTAAACCCGTTGGCGGTTCCCAGCGTTGCTGGAAGTAACTTCTCACTTCCGCGACCTGGGGAACGGTGTCAAATAGGCTAGGTTTCTCTTCTGCATCATTGGCAGTAGTAGACTCGGGTTCAGCTAAAGCAGCAGTAGTGCGAGAAATACCAGACGGCGTCACCGAAGGAGTTGCTCGTTGTGCCAGTTCTGTAGGTGGCGTAGGTTGCAGTGGTGGCAAGTTGGGTAAGGATGGTGGTGTTGTCGCTGGGCGGGAGAGGATGGGGCTAGGCGACGAGCGCGACTCTGTACTTCCTGCCGCAGCACGGGGAGCGGCGAGGCTATCAATGGGCGCAGGTTTTAGCAGTGGGCTAGAATTGGGCGCGGGTTGTGGCAGCGCGGCTATCCTACCAGGAGAGGGAGCGGTTTGCTGTCGAGGTAAGGCAGGGATAGTGAGTGCTGGAGTGCCAGAACGAGCCTGACGCGAACTGAGCGCGGCAGAATCGTTAGGGAGTATTGTTAGGGGGCGACTCGGCGGTTGAGTCACAGGCGGAGGAATCGCACCAGGAGCAGGAGAAGGAACCGTCACCGCCGGGGGGGGAGGCAAGATGGGGCGGGTAGCCAGAGGCGATGGCAGCGTCGGTGAGGGAATTGGTGTGATGGGTAGGGGAGACGCTGGCAGAGGCTGCAACTGCTCGAGTGCTGGCGTCTCGCCTAAAGTGGGATCTTGAGTGCTAGCGGTTTCCTGCTGGTAAGGCTGGTCAATAATCTTCACAATAGCCGTGGTGACGCCTACTGCCAATACTGCCCCCGCCGCAATTCTTGCCCAAGCAGGTGGCATTCTCTGACCCGCAGCACCATCAAGGCTCGGCAAGGCAAGCATTTCTGTGGCATATTCATCCAACGCCGTCGCTAAGTCAAATAATTGCACTGCACTTAATCCAACGACGGCTCCTGTTTCCGCTGTTGCCAGAGAACCTAGAAACAGGTCATGAGCTACTAAACCTCTTGGTTGGAGATGAATTTTGGTCGGCAGTGCTAAAACATCTCGATTGGAGGAACCAGGGCTAGGTAAGGCGAGAGTCTGTAAGGATTCTGGCTCTTGTGGTGATTCGTTGGCAAAAATATCCTGTGTCGCTGCCGAAGGCTTCCACAACGGCAGTGCTTCCTGGTGGGGAGAGGGGAGGAGAAAGTTGTGGACGTAGGTATTAACGGTATCGCACAAGGCTTCTAGGGCTATGCGATCGCCCCGAACAGTGACTCGTTGGGTTTCCGACTGTCGCGGGTCGTCAAAGTGCAACTCAAAGCGTAACTGCTTCAAAATTGGTTGCCTTGTCCAACGAGACAAAGGCGAACTTTTTGCCACAATTTCCAGAGTGCAGGTAGGGGGAGTGTAGCGTCGCAGGACTGAGTTAGACAAAGGCATGAGATTAACTAAAGTTTTGCGTTAAGGGCTGGGGGGCTTAACTCCTCACTGTTAAAGCGCCAAGTGCTTTAGTCTCGCGAGCGATCCAGGAGTGCTAACCAGAGACGCCGATGACCATTGGGAGCGCTGTAAAACAACAAATCAATGAGTAGTTTGAGCGCCAAGTGACTTAAGGCATCCGGTGAGACCTTTTCTGCCTCATCCATCCGCTCTTGGTAAGTATTATTGAAGGCATCCAGATAATCTCCCAATAAAGCAGTGGTGTGGGGTTCACGATTTTGCTCTGCCATCTGTTCTAAGAGGGCAACAGCACGGCGGATGAGTTCATGATGCTCTCTTGCCAGATAGCAAATAATTAGCACCAGCGATCGCGCTTCTTCCACATCGAGTTTTTTCCGTCCTCCCGAACTTTTACGCAGGGGATTAGACTGACGTAGCCGCCATAAACTGACTCGATCTGCCACCAACGATTCTAAATTTAGCTCCGCTGCTGCTTGCAGCATTGCCTCCGAACCAATGCCTGCCAAGACCTCTAGTGCTAGGAGCACCAGATCTAGCTGAGCTTTGATATTGTCCAACTGCCTTGGGTCTGGCGATTGACCTAGAGGCAAATCCTTCCACTGGGGAGACGGTGTCGGTGTATTCGCTGTAGAGCGCATAACTTTAGGGTATAAAACCAAATCAATTGCGGCGCTTGTGTTGCCAGTCTTGAAACAGGACTGTGAAATTTTTCAGTCAGGTTCCCGTTTGTCAGCAGTCAGTTATCCGTTGTTTGTTGAAATTCCTCATCTATAGTCAAAAGTTTTCAATTGACAGTATTTATAACTCAGAATTCAAAACTCAGAACTTTACTTAATGTAAGCAATTGTGACACCTGTGCCGCCTTCTTTTTGCTCGGCTAGCTCGAAGCGGTCAATCAGGGGATGCCGGGAGAGGAATTCATGGACACCCTCGCGGAGCTTTCCGGTACCTTTACCGTGAATAATCCACAGGACGCCTGATGCTGTTGCTTGGGAAATGGCTTGTTCTAGATCAAACTCAGCGTCAGCAACGCGCTTACCTCGGATATCAATGGTGTTGTTAGAGGTGCGTATAGCTGGGGCGGGAGGGGGAGATGGCGCGGCAGTTGCCGGGGCAGGTTTGGGTTGTTTTACAGGGATATCGGCTTTTTGACCGTCCAAGGATTCGATATCCGCTAGCGTTACAGGCATTTTCATGATGCCGAAGCGCACCGTGAGCTTGCCGTCTTCATCGGGGTCGCTCAAGACTTCTGCGGTTTGACCTAAGCGAGGAATTCGCACGCGATCGCCTACTTTCGGTCTAAAGCCGGGTTTTGGTTTGGGAGTTTTCGCCGTCCGCCGTTGATGCTCGGCAATCTCATTAATCGCGTCAGTCGCTCGTTGGGCATTTTGTGCCAAGAGTGGCCCTTGCTGAAGCTGGCGAATCACCTTAGCGATTTCTGCTCTCGCGGCGGCGATCGCTTCTTGTACTGCCCGTTCCTGAGACAGCTTCAACTCTTGCTCCCGCGCCTGCAAATTAGAGGCTTTTTCTGATACCTCCCGATGCAAACGCTCGGTTTGTTGCAGCAGTTGACTGGCTTCTTGGGCTTTGGTTTCTTGCCGCTTCCGCTCTCGCTCCAATCCAGCGATCGCTTGGTTGACATCTTCGGAAGCTCCTCCTAAACGCTGTTGAGCCTGCTCCACAACCTCTGAGTTCAAACCCAGTCGTCGGGCAATGGTTAAGGCATTCGAGCGTCCGGGAATTCCCCAAAGCAAGCGGTAAGTCGGTGAGAGGCTAACATCATCAAACTCCACCGAGGCATTCTCAAAGCGCTCGTCTTCGTATTTCAGGGCTTTAAGTTCGCCGTAGTGAGTACTAGCAACCGTTAGTTGCGCCGTGTCTGCCAAGTGTCCTAAGAGCGCGATCGCCAACGCACTTCCTTCTGCTGGATCAGTTCCTGCTCCCACCTCATCAAGTAGGACAAGTGCTGAGTGCTGAGTGCTGAGTCCTGAGTTTTTTGGAGAGTGTACTGCTACGTCTTCGCTAAATTCTTGAGAAATAGCGTCGGAGGTATCTGCGGCCTTCTGGGGACTAATAACATTAAGAATACGACTAATGCGGCGTATATGACCAGAAAACGTCGATAAGCTCTGCTCTAGCGACTGTTCATCCCCAATATCCGCCAAAACCTCCTCAAACCAGGGCAACTCCACTGGCTCTCGTGCGGGGATAAATAACCCCACCTTCGCCATCAGGGCGGCTAGTCCCAGGGTCTTCAGGGTGACTGTCTTCCCCCCAGTATTCGGCCCGGTAATCGCTACAACGCGAGTTTGGGGCTGGATCTGCACGTCAATAGGGACGACAGGAGTGCCTTGTTCGTGCTGCTGCTGCCATACCAAAAGAGGGTGACGCAGTTGACGCAGGGTAATAGTTTCCCCAGCATCGCGGTCAATAAATCGGGGAGGATTGGCTTCTAACCATAGGCTATAACGTGCCCTAGCTGTCGCTAAATCTAGCGTTGTGGCAATGGCAAGTAATTCCTCCAAATCCGGCTTGACTGCTGCCACTTGCTCGGTAAGGGCACGGAGGATGGCTTCTTCTTCTACTTGTTCTTGTCGCCGTTGTTGACGTAGTTGATTGCCTAAGCCGACGATCGCATTCGGCTCAATATAAAGGGTCGCTCCCGTGCTGGAGGAGTCGTGGACAATACCACGAATCGCATCTTTTTGCGGTGCCTTAACGGGAATCACGAAGCGATCGCCTCGTTGCGTAATCACTTGCTGCTGCACGGCATTTGCTTGGCGCTGCAAAATTCCCTGAAGAATTTGGTGGATGCGATCACGGGTGGACTTTACCTGCATCCGAATTTCCCCTAACTTCGCACTCGCCCGGTCTGCTACTTCACCCCGCTCATCAATGCAGCGGTGAATTTCCTGCTCTAGTTCGGGATAAGTGCGGACATCAGCGACTAGCTCGGTAAGTACCGGGACATCTTCTTGATCGTCAATCATCCGCCGCAGTCGCCGGACACCAAAAAGCGTTGTCGCTATGCTTAAGAGTTCGTCTCCTGAAAGTAGTCCCTGAAGTTCTGCACGCTCCAAAGACTCCCCAATATCCTGAATACCCTCAAAAGGCAACCCAGATATCAGCTTAAGTTCCAGTTCGTATACTTCTTTAGTCTGTGCCAAGAGTTGCAGAGTTGCCTCTTGGGTTTTAGATGGATAGAGATTACGAGCCGCAACGGCTCCCAACTTCGTAGCGGCAAATGTCGCCAAATGAGTCCGCAGGCGCGACCATTCCAGTAGTTCTAAAGTCTCAGATTGAATCAAGTTCAAACATCAAAGCTTACCCTGATCTTATTATCAGGTAGTTTCCTTAATGAAGGGAGTAGGAATAACCGAAGGCTGCCAGTCATGTAGACAAACCCCAGTCCTGACCTCCTGTGATGTCGCCTAGCGATCGCCTTATCCCTAATGTTATGTATTCCTCAACTCAGTTGAGGTAGCGCCTGCGGACTCAATATGGCGTTAGAGGTAGTCGATGCTTTAAAAGAACTGCAAACGACCCAACCGTCTTCTTCCCAGGGTTCTAGAGGCATAACTGAAAACTCAGCTATTGCCTCAATTTGAGACGTCACCTCAACCTCTAGCTCCGCAAACATTGAGTTGAGAGCTTGGCGATCGCGATCAGTTAGAGGTAGGGGAGCGGCGTAATTGCTAGCCGATTTCATCAGAGTTTCTCCAAGAAACCTCGTCCCTCTTCAGGGCGGGGTAGTTGAATGTAGTGATTAGAAAACAGTTACGTATTGTTACAAATTATTACTGACTCGGACATTATACCTCTGTCGATTTGGATAGATACATGAGCTTTTAGTTAGATCTATAGGGAGATAAAGGGAAGTAGGAAGAGTCAGGGGTACAGCAAAGTGCTGAGTCGGTGAGCTGAAGATGCAACCAGTATGCTGGCTTTGGGGAATTAAGACTGTTCTCACCTATACTGCAACGGCTATATATACCCTTGGCGATGGGTGGGCGGGATGAAATTAATTATGAGAAGTGGTGACTGACCCAGTAAGAACTCAAACTCTGCTCTAATTTCCCGACTTTTCAGAAATCAGTAGTTGGACGGTTGTGGTTTAACAACAAATCACAACGGGACGATCTCGCGATCGCATCTACCCATGCTGTTTGACCTCGCCAACTTACCCTATTGGATTTTCCTGGGGATGGGAGTCCTACTGTTTTTGTTAGTGATTGTTTCCGGTGGGGGAGACGACGATTTAGACCTAGATGTTGATGCTGATGTTGATGTGGATGCCGACATTGGCGACAACTTTTTTGAGGTAGATACAGACACCGATGCCGACTTCAGTATTGGGCAGATTCTGGGGTGGTTGGGGATCGGGAAAGCCCCCCTAATTTTGTTGCTAGCGACTGACTTTAGCCTCATAGGAGTGATTGGCTGGATGTTGAATGTCGCCTTCAGTAGCTTCACAGGTAACTTTCCCAGGGGTTTGCTAGCGGTCGCAATTTCTGTCTTATCTGTCTTTATTAGCTTATTTATCGGTAGCCTGATTGCCCGACCACTAGGGAAAATTTTTGCATCTTTTGGAGAAGATGCCAGTGGCGATCGCCTAATTGGCTGCCACGGTACTGTTGGTTCCGTCTCAATTCCCCTAGAAAATCAAGGCAAAATCGGTCAAGTTGATGTCCTTGATCCTGCCCGTAATCTTGTCACAATTCATGCCACATTACCCGATTGGGCAAGCGTGATTCCTGGACGGGGAACTCAAGTCTTGGTGATCGATCGACAACCTCACAGTTATCTCGTCATTGCCAAAGAAAGTTCCGATGAAGCGAAGTGGTTATCCAATCCTTCTCGAACTAAAGATTTCAGTTAGTTACTTTCTCAACTCTTTGAACAATACATTCCCTAGTCTTTAATCCCCAAGCGTGGGTTAGCCGTTGCTTGACCTAACTCAACGCCGGATTAAGGAAAAATTGGCAAAAGACCTGAGCCGTGTTTATGTAATTTATATCCTGGTCATACCATGTCACAAACCACTAATTCTTCAACGATTCAATCTGTACCCACACAGGTATCTCTCGCTCAGATTAGCCCCGGTATTCTCTTTTTCCCTGGTGTAATTGGGGCACTAGTTGTCTTGTTGATATTAAGTATCTTGGCGTACACAAGAGTTTATACAATTACGCCAAATAACGAAGCCTTTGTCAGAACAGGCGGCATTTTTGTTAAAGAGAAAAAAGTCATTCTCTACGGGGGCTGCATTGTCCTGCCGGGATTTCATGAACTGACTCGCGTTCCTTTACGAGAACTCTCGATTGACGTAGAACGCACCGGAAAACTAGCGGTTCGCACTCAAGATTACCTCCGCGCCAATATGCGGGTAACCTTTTATGTCTGCATTAGTCCCGATGAACAAGATGTGTTGACCGCAGCAGCAAGACTTTCTCGTCAAGGGAAAATTTCTAGCGAAGACATTAAAGAAGCTCTGGAAAAACGGGCAGATGATGCCATTCGGGCAGCGGCAAAGAAAAAGAGTCTAGCGGAAATTGACTCCGATAAACTGGGGTTTGCCGATGAAGTTTTGAACTTGATTCAGCAAGACTTGAAGAAAGTTGGTTTAACCCTTAACAATATCGCGATATCTGAAATTGAAGAAAGCGATACTTACGATACCAATAACTTTTTTGATGCTCAAGGCGTGCGCTTGAGAACTGAAACCATTCAACGCTCGATTCAGCAAAAAAGAGAAGTTGAACTGAGTACGCAAGTGACGATTGAGCAAAAAGAACTGGATGCTCAAAAGCAATCTTTGCGAATCGCCCAAGAAACAGAAAGTGCCAGACTTGCTCAACAACTAGAAATTGAAGCCCTGACGGCTCAAAGAGAGCGAGAAATTCAAGCAGCAAAAGACACAGAGGCAGCAACAATTCGGCGGACAAAGATTTTGCAGGAAAAGTCCGTTGAAGAAGAAGAAATTCGCAGAAAACTGGCAATTCAACAAAGTCAAATTGAAGCGGATATTGATCTGGAAGAACGCAATAAAACGCTGAAAGTAACCCAGGCGTTACAGAAACAAGAAGCAGAAATCGCCGAAATTGTGCGTCAGCAAAAGGTAGATACGGGTAAGCTACAAGCGCAAGTGCAGATAGCAGATTCGGAACGACTGGCACGACTGGCACAAGAAGACATGGCGATCGCTGTTGCTAACAAAAAACGCGATAGCTTCCTGGCTGATGCCGCAAAAGCCAAAGCCGAGGCTTCTGTCACCACCGCCACTAGGATTGAGGAAGCCGAACGGGGAAAACGTCTTTCTCTGATTGCGGCGGAACAAGAGGCACAAGAACGGAGTATCAGCGATCGCAACGTTGTGGAAATTGATGTCTTCCGCCGCAAGCGTCAAGCGGAAATTGCCCAGCAAGCCGCCGAACTGGAAGCCGAAGCGATTCGTACCCTAGCAGAAGCCAACCGAGACAAAGCCTTAGCCGAAGCGCAAGGTCAACGGGCATTAGTTGAAACAGAAAACGCCCTCAGCGACTCAAAACTGAGTGCCAAGATTATTACCACCATTTGGCCAGAGTTGGCAGATAAACTACCAGAAATTGTCAAAGCCTTGGCTCCTCAGCCGGGAGTGCTGGGGGATGCACGGATTTACGCCTTCCCCGGTGGCAATGGCAGTAATGGCAATGGCAATGGCAATGGTATCGGTGATATTAACAAAATGCTGCTTTCCACCAGTGGCTTATCGATGATCAACACCTTCCTGGAGGACGGAAAGCTCGGCTCTTTGATCGGTCAGGTTAGTCAGCTAGTTCGCAGCAACGGCACAATTCCTACAGACGCGATCGCTAGCACCCTCAACCCAGAACCACCCGCAAGTAAAACATCCCCAACCATACCGGAAACACCACAAGCACTGATATCCATGAAGAAGCCGATGGCTCCTCCCTCCACCACAACGCCTACCGGAACAACCGAACAATCCCCGCCTTCCTAAAGACGATTCAACATTAATTAGAGACGTTCCGCCGGAACGTCTCTACAAACTAAATCTACATTTATCTGCCCTGAAGGATGGGCTAATAATTCCCCAAATCCAATTTTCGGATTGGCTCTTAATCCGATGTTCGCTCCGATTTGATACGCTATCACAAAACAGTGTTGGGAACGGGTACAAGCGTGGATATTCAAATTGGGCGAGGTAAAACAGCTCGCAGAGCTTACGGAATCGATGAAATTGCCCTGTGTCCAGGAACCAGGACACTAGACCCCAGTTTGGCGGATACTCGCTGGCGCATTGGTGGTATTGAGCGGGAAATTCCGATCATTGCTAGTGCCATGGATGGGGTAGTCGATATCCGGATGGCGGTTTTGTTGTCTGAGTTAGGGGCAATGGGTGTCTTGAACTTAGAAGGCATCCAAACCCGCTATGCTGACCCAGAACCGATTTTAGACCGTATTGCTTCTGTAGGCACTTCAGAATTCGTCGCTTTGATGCAGGAGCTGTATGCCGAGCCGATCAAGCCGGAGTTGATCGAAAAGCAGATACGCCAAATCAAAGATCGAGGTGGCATTGCGGCAGTCAGTGCTACTCCGGTTGGAGCGAGTCGATTTGGTGAAGCTGTTGCCTCGGCGGGTGCCGACATATTCTTTGTGCAGGGAACGGTTGTCTCTACGGCACACCTCTCACCAGAGTCAGTGACGCCTCTGGATTTGGCACAGTTTTGTCAAGACATGCCAATGCCCGTGGTGTTGGGGAACTGCGTCACCTACGAAGTTAGCCTCAACTTGATGAAGGCGGGAGCTGCCGCCGTGTTGGTGGGGATTGGCCCCGGTGCGGCTTGTACCTCCCGTGGAGTCTTGGGTGTAGGCGTCCCTCAAGCGACAGCGATCGCGGATTGTGCGGCGGCTCGCGATGACTATCACCGCGAAACAGGTAACTATGTCCCGGTGATCGCTGATGGCGGCTTGATTACGGGTGGTGACATCTGTAAGTGCATTGCCTGCGGTGCCGATGGGGTGATGATTGGTTCTCCCTTTGCCAGAGCAGCAGAAGCTCCTGGGCGGGGTTATCACTGGGGCATGGCAACCCCTAGTCCTGTACTGCCAAGGGGGACGCGGATTCGTGTCGGCACCACTGGCACCTGTGAGCAAATTCTCCGGGGCCCGGCAGGATTGGATGATGGTACCCACAACCTCTTGGGCGCTCTGAAAACCAGCATGGGCACTTTGGGGGCGAAAAATCTCAAAGAAATGCAGCAAGTGGAAGTGGTGATTGCGCCTTCTTTGCTAACAGAGGGTAAGGTTTACCAAAAAGCCCAGCAGTTAGGTATGGGTAAGTAGCCCAACTTGTTGCCCTTGACTAAGGTAAATCTGGAGGGGCAAGTGGAAGTGGCGATCGCCATTGATAGGAGAAAATTGTTACTTTTATCCACTCCCCAGTTCTCCCTCTGACAGTTTTCGCACTAATCCTTGGGTATAAATTTGCGGTCGTTAAAAAAATTATCCTGACAGCCCCTAGGAACCCTCGAAAACTTAAAGCTGTCGCCTACAATAGAGAAAGCCACAATGAAAATTGTGGTTCACTCCTCACACCACACTCCGCCCGGACTATGTTCGGGCGGTTCCTTTTGTTTTCTTAAGTTTTGCAGGGGCAACGCCGAACCTACAACCGAAAACGGGAAATTTATGTCTAAATGTATAGGTTTTGCGGTCGAGAACGTCTGTTTTCACTATGGTAAAATTGCGTGTAATTAACTTAGAAATAATACATCCAAGGATTTCCAGGCATGTCAGCAGCCGTACAAGTTACAGATTCCAGTTTTAAACAAGACGTACTTGAAAGTGAGATTCCCGTCCTAGTTGACTTTTGGGCTCCCTGGTGTGGTCCCTGCCGGATGGTAGCACCAGTTGTAGATGAAATCGCCCAACAGTATGACGGTCAGGTGAAAGTTGTCAAACTCAACACCGACGAAAACCCCAACGTGGCTAGCCAATATGGCATCCGCAGTATTCCGACTTTAATGATTTTTAAAGGCGGTCAACGGGTTGATATGGTAGTGGGTGCGGTTCCCAAAACCACCTTGGCAAATACCCTTGAAAAGTATTTATAACTTTCAGCCCTAAAAAGTAGTTTGGATAAAAACGGCGTGCGCTGTGTACGCTGATACCGATTAGATAACTTGCAAAAGTCGATGCAAGTTGTAGCGTACATATGGGAAAGCCTGGACATCTGTTCGCTAGTTGCATTAGTTAGCGCCGCCTGATTAATGTTGCCCTGATTTGTACTAAAAAGAAGAGCGCCTAAGCATGGTCGTGCTTAGGCGCTTTTTTGTGGCGATCGCTACTGGATAGAAACGCAAAAATGTCTCAAAGGCTACAAATGGTCACCGGGGGGGTATGGTTCTCGATAGAATAGAATGCCGTCAGCGATCGCTCTTTTATGAATATTTCTCAGCCTTCCTCTACCAATGAATCCGTTGAAAAAGACTTGACTGCACTGATTAACCAGTTGCCAACTTTGGAACATGGTAAATGGATTCAAAGGGCATTGGCAGTGCTGATCCGGCTAGCTGGGGAAGATATAGAGCGTCTGGACTGGAAAATCTTAACCACTTCCTTAGAAGATATGGAGCGGGGTTTTCAAGTTTTTCACCCCTACAGGCATACCCGCAAAGTCACAATTTTTGGTTCAGCCCGCATTACCACCGAAAGCCCAGAATACCGTTTAGCTGCCGATTTTGCGCGTTACGTGAGCCAGCAAGGTTTCATGGTGATGACAGGTGCGGGGGGTGGCATCATGCAAGCGGGAAATGAAGGCGCGGGTGCAGAAAAATCTTTTGGTTTGAATATCCGCTTGCCCTTTGAGCAGGGTGCCAATCCCTTTATTGAAGACGATCCCAAGCTCATCGACTTCAAATACTTCTTTACCCGGAAGCTATTTTTCCTCAGAGAAAGCGATGCGATCGCGCTTTTTCCCGGTGGCTTTGGTACCCAGGATGAAACCTTCGAGTGCCTAACCCTATGCCAAACAGGTCGCTCTGGCCCAATCCCAGTCGTTTTAATCGACCGTCCTGGAGGTACCTACTGGCAAGATTGGGATGCTTACATTCGCAAAAATTTAATCGCTGGCGGCTTGATTAGCCCTAGCGACCCTAACCTCTACACCATTACCGACAATCTAGATGTCGCCTACGAAGCGATTAACAGCTTCTACCGGGTCTATCACTCCAGTCGCTATGTTGGCGATCTCTTTGTCATGCGGCTGAAGTCACAACTGTCCGACGAACAAGTTGAGCAACTCAACGTCGAATTTAGCGACATTTTGGTGAAAGGGAAAATCGAAAAAAGTCAGGCACTGCCCAAAGAAGCCAAAGATGAAACCGCAGAATTACCGCGCTTAGTACTGTACTTCAATCAACGAGACTTAGGGCGATTGTATGAACTGATTGCCACCATCAACGAAATGGCGGCAACCGCGCCAGAAGCTGCCCACCCAGAGAAGAAGTAGGGTAAAGGGAGTCCTGAGTCCTGAGTCGGTGAGTCCTGAGTCGGGGAGAAAGTATGAAGTATGAAGTATGAAAGGTAAGAGGTAAGAGGTTCTCCCCTGCTCCTCTGCTCCCCTGCCCCCTGCACCCCCACCCCCCTGCTCCTCCTAACTGGCAGTTACCCAGTTAACGAGAGTACGAACTCCAAAGCCGGTGGCTCCGGCATTGTTGCAGCCGCTTTCTTTGTCTGCCCAAACTGGGCCTGCAATATCTAGGTGTGCCCAAGGTGTTTCTTGAACAAACTGCTTCAGGAAGAGGGCAGCCGTGATCGAACCGCCAGCACGGGGGCCGGTATTCTTCATATCCGCAATCGGGGACTTCAATCCCTCGAAGTACTTCTCTTCCATTGGCAGTTGCCAGAATTTTTCGCCAGCCTCTTCAGCGGCGGTTTTGAGTTGAGCAGCTAGAGCCTCATCGGTTGACCACAGCCCGGCGATATCATTCCCTAAGGCAACGATACAAGCTCCTGTGAGGGTTGCTAGATCGACGATCGCGTCCACTCCCAGTTTTTCAGCAAATACTAGCGCATCGGCTAGTGTCAGGCGTCCTTCAGCATCGGTGTTATTGACTTCAATAGTCTTGCCGTTAGAAGCGGTGAGAATGTCGCCGGGGCGCATTGCCTTGCCGCTAATCATGTTCTCGGTGGCAGCGCTGATGAAGTGAACCTCGACATCGGGTTTCAATTGCCCAATTGCCTTGGCTGCGCCTAAGGTGGCAGCACCGCCACCCATATCCATCTTCATCGTCTCGATACCGCTACCTGCGCCTTTGATATTCAAGCCGCCAGAGTCAAAGGTTAAACCTTTGCCAATAATGGCTAACTTGCGGCGGGGAGTCCCCTCCGGTTTGTAGGTGAGGTGGATAAATTTGGGGGGTAGATCCGAGGCTTGGGCAACAGCTAAAAACGCACCCATTCCTAGCTTTTCACAGTCTTCCTGTTCGAGAATTTCTAGCGCTAAACCGTGTTCTGAGGCGATCGCCTCAGCAGTTTCTGCCATTTTCATTGGGGTGAGGGAGTTGGGTGGGGCAGAGACTAATTCCCGTGCCAGAATCACGCCATCGCCAATCTGTTTAGCACGGGTAATTGCGCTGTCTTGACTCCCCAGCCCAATTAAATCAAGGCGTTCGAGTTTCGCCGCTTTCTCTTCTGGTTCTGACTTAAAGCGATTGTCCTGGTGCAGGGCAAGCAGGATTCCTTCGGTAATTGCCTGAGCTGTGAGAGCCGGATCGTTCGCCGCGATCGCTAAACTAATACCCAACGTTTTAACGCGTTCTTTTTTCGCGATCCTAGCGATCGCGGCGGCAATATTTCGCAGACTATCCAACGTCAAGGCGTCAGACTGACCCAGTCCCACCAAGATGATTTTACGAATCGGGCTATTTGCCCCCACCCGCGTCACGGCACTGCTGCCGGATTTGCCATCAAATTCTGTTTCGCCAATTAATTCTTTTAGGGTACCTGCCAGCTTTTCATCTAAGGCTGGCAAATCACCGTTCAACTCAACGGCATTTTCAAATAATCCAATCGCGAGGGCATCTCCACTCCACTCTAAAATTGGTGTCTCAGTCGCTCGAATTTCCATTCCTAATCTTCATTATTCTTTAACTACCTGTAAACCAGTATTGCTCAAAACTCTAAGGGCAGTGCCGTTAGTCCTAAGTCTGGAAAAAATTAAGAACAAACCCCTCACACCAGCGCAAAAATGCTAAAGTCTCAGGGAATCTACACAGAGACTTGCGAGTTCGGATTAATGCTAAAAGGACGAACAAACAAAATTCCTGTGGCAGTAGGAACAGGAGTATTGGTCTGCGCGCTACTTGGCTCTTCACTGTTAACACTGAAGATGACAGGGCTACTAGACCGCTGGACGGGTAACGAACAAACCGCCACTCCACTGCAACCCACAGAAATAGCACCACCATCGGCAGTGCTGCCCCTGGTATCGCTGCCACCTCAGCAACGGGCGGCACGCCTTGCAGAAATTGCCTCAGTAGATAAATCTTTAGACCGCGCCCGCGCCCGTTATCTTTTAGCAACAGATTTAATTCGACAACAGCAAGGGGAAAAAGCGCTCGTATGGCTGGAAGGGCTGGAGTCCGATTACCCCGTGCTTGCCCCTCACATAGCCATGAAACGCGCTCAAGCCTACGAAGTGATGGGTGATAGCGCCAAGGCGCAGAGTGCCTGGAAAGAGCTGCTAAAGAACTATTCCGACCAACCTGTAGCAGCAGAAGCACTGTATGTTTTGGGTAAGTCGAATCCGGAATACTGGAATCAGGCGATCGCCCAATTTCCCAGTCATCCCCGTACCCACGAGATTGTTCGCCAACGTTTAAAGGAAAATCCTCAGCAGTCGCAATTGCTCCTCCTCCTGGCAAAACACGACCCCCTTACCAAGGGCATGGGCGGTGTTCGCGATCGCTTAGTCTCTCAGCATGGCGCAGGACTAACCCCAGAAGCTTGGGAAGCCGTTGCCTTTGGCTACTGGGAAACGCGGGAATATGGCAAAGCCGGGGATGCCTATGCCAAAGCCCCCCCAACTCCCAAAAATATCTACCGGGCTGGGCGGGGGCGTCACCTTGGAGATCAACGCACAAGCGCCAAAGTCGCTTACCAACATCTGATTAAAACGTTTCCAACGGCGAAAGAAAGCGGATTGGCATTGAGACGCCTTGCGAGCCTCTCAAAGTCCAATGAAGCGATCGTCTATCTTGATCAGGCAATTAGCAATTTTCCTGAGGAAGCCCCGGAAGCTTTGCTAGCTAAAGCTGATATTTTGGAAGCTTTAGGGAGTTCAAAATCTGCGACTCAAGCCCGTCAATCCGTGTTGACTCAGTACGCCAGTTCTAATGCCGCCGCTAATTATCGTTGGAAAGCGGCACAGCGACTAGCCGCAACAGGAGATTGGCAAGCCGCATGGCAATGGGCAGCCCCAATTGCCAAGCAAAGCCCAGAAAGTGATTTGGCTCCCGAAGCCGCATTTTGGGCAGGGAGATGGGCAAATCAGCTGGGTCGTCAACAGGAAGCACGGGAAATGTTTGAGCATGTGCTTACCCATTACCCAGAGTCCTACTATGCTTGGCGTTCCGCTGCCTTTTTGGGGTGGAATGTTGGTGACTTTACTACAGTACGGCAGCTAGAGCCTCAGGTGATTCGCCCGCCAGTGCGATCGCTTCCTCGCGCTGGTTCCGCCTCCCTCAAAGAACTCTATCAACTCGGACAAGACCAGGATGCCTGGAGGCTTTGGCAGGCGGAATTTACAAACCTGAAAGAGCCAACGGTTGATGAGCAGTTTACCGATGGGCTAATGCAACTAGCGGTTGGGAAACATCTGATTGGAATTGACAAAGTTTGGAATCTGAACCAGCGAGAAACTCCCGAAGAGCGATCGCAATGGCTGGCTCTCCGCCAAGACCCTGCTTACTGGCACGCTTTGTTTCCTTTCCCCTTCTTAGAGCCAATTGTTAATTGGTCTGCTCAACGGCAACTCAATCCCTTACTCGTTACAGCACTGATCCGCCAAGAATCGCGCTTTGAGCCAGAAATTGGCTCAATTGCGGGTGCCACGGGTCTGATGCAGGTAATGCCGGGAACAGGAAGTTGGATTGCTGAAAAAATTCAACTCCAGCAATACAACCTAAAAAACCCCAACGATAACGTCAAGATGGGTACCTGGTATCTAGACTTTACCCACCAAGAGTACAACAACAACTCTCTGCTAGCCGTGGCTAGCTACAATGCTGGGCCAGGTAATGTTTCTAAGTGGGTAACCAAATACGGCTTAAGTGACCCAGACACGTTTATCGAAGCCATTCCCTTTCCCGAAACCAAGGGATATGTAGAATCCGTATTTTCCAACTACTGGAATTATCTGCGGCTCTACAACCCTGAAGTTGCTCAAATCGTTTCTCAGTATACAAGTCGCAAGTCCACTGTCCTTTTGCCTTAATTTCCCTTTTTTCTGCTGTCATGGGGGATTCTTTCCCCCTCATAGCTGTAGGTTTTTCACATTTAAGATTGTTTAGGGCAGGAGAGCAGGGGAGGATACCAACGCTAACCTGTTGACCCAGATACAATAGTCAACGAACTGCATTAATTTCTAACTGATGATGCCTTCAGACGTAGAAACTGCCCGCCAATCTGACTCAGACACAACGGAAGACTCGTCTTTTGATGAGCTGCCCTATGATGTCGAAATGTCCCTGTTCGACCATCTTGAAGAGTTACGACAGCGACTTTTTTACTCGCTAATTGCGGCAGCCGTTGGGATAGTTGGCTGTTTTTTCTTTGTTAGACCCATCGTTCAGTTGCTGGAAGTCCCCGCGCAGGGAGTAAAATTTCTACAACTGGCTCCAGGAGAATACTTTTTTGTTTCACTAAAAGTTGCTGGATACAGTGGATTACTCCTTTCTAGCCCTTTTATCCTTTATCAAATTATTCAGTTCGTTTTACCCGGACTCACACGCCGCGAACGACGCTTAATTGCCCCTATAGTTTTAGGGTCAACGGTTCTATTTTTTGTTGGCTTAGCATTTGCTTATATCGCCTTAATTCCTGCTGCGTTGAACTTCTTCATTAGCTATGGAGCAGATGTTGTCGAGCAGTTGTGGTCAATTGATAAATACTTTGAGTTTGTCTTGCTGTTAATGTTCAGCACGGGTTTAGCCTTTCAAATCCCGATTATTCAGCTTTTACTAGGCTATTTGGAAGTTGTCTCTTCTCAGCAAATGTTGTCAGGTTGGCGTATCGTTGTTTTAGGTTCAACAGTGGTAGGAGCCGTACTAACTCCCTCGACAGACCCCCTTACCCAAAGCCTCCTCGCAGGTGCCGTTCTCGCCCTTTACTTCGGCGGAATTGGCATGGTTAAACTTGTAGGGCGGTAACTTGAGTTGAATTCCTAAGAGGCTTAAATAACAACATCTGCTCGAAGAGGCGTAATTAAAAGATGGAAAAAATTACGTTCAGTGATTTCGAGAAGGTTGAAATTCGCGTTGGCAAAGTCATTCAAGTCGAAGATTTCCCTAAAGCACGCAAACCCGCTTACAAACTTTGGATCGATTTTGGTAATTTAGGGATCAAAAAATCTAGCGCTCAAATTACTAACCTCTACGAAAAATCAGCTCTAAAAGAGCAATTAGTTTTGGCGGTTACAAACTTTCCACCTCGTCAAATTGCCGATTTTATATCGGAAGTTCTTGTCTTGGGTGTAGTAGAAGATGAAGGCGAGTGTATAGCCTTGCTTCAACCCGACAGAGATGTTCCTTTGGGTAAAAGAATTTTTTAACAATCACGAATAACTAAAGCAACCATTCTGATGCTCGCTCACCTAGTTCTAGAGGAAAGCTTACCGCTTTACCCAATCTCGGACGTTCGCGGGTTTTTTCAATAAAGTCTTGTACCTGCAACGTTCCGCCCCAAGCATGAAGATAACTGGTGACTGTGTTGAGATGCTCTATATACTCTGCTTCTGAGAGTGGAAAAGATGCTTGCTCTAAGTATTTCCACATCACTTGCAGGAAGATTTTACCCTGAGTACGCCGGATCTGGATGTCATAAGAGTAGCCCCACTTATTGAGCAGGAGTTGGCGCAAGTCCTGTCCCGTCATAGTCTTTCTTTATTTAATTTAAATTTACATTTTGTTACAAATGTGACGCTTCTTGACTTCATGATACGGTGTAAAAGAATGTAATAATACCCTAAGCGCAAGCTGTAAATCCTTCTCCTGAAGGGCTTGTGGCATCCCTGCTGACAATTGAAATCGCTCTACATTGAAAAAGCAGGGATTAAAAAAGTCTGGGAATTTCTCCCAAGTAGTTAAAAAAAATATACCCTCAGGCGTTCAGTTATGGCTCAAGTTTCCGGTTCTGCTGACGTTCCCGATATGGGGCGTCGTCAATTCATGAATCTCTTGACATTTGGAACAATTACGGGCACTGCATTAGGAGCGCTCTATCCAGTTGTCAAGTATTTCGTCCCTCCTTCCACTGGTGGTGCTGGTGGTGGTGTTACAGCCAAAGATGCTTTAGGCAACAACATCGTCGTCAGCGATTTTTTGGCGAATCACAATGCTGGCGATCGCACTCTCGCTCAAGGTTTAAAGGGTGACCCTACCTACATTGTGGTGAAAGAGGATGAATCGATTGCCAACTACGGAATCAACGCGGTTTGCACTCACCTAGGTTGTGTTGTTCCCTGGAATAACAGCGAAAACAAGTTCATGTGTCCTTGTCATGGTTCTCAGTATGACAGCACTGGTAAAGTGGTACGCGGGCCCGCTCCTCTATCTCTAGCACTGGTGCACGCCACGGTGACAGAAGACGATAATATTGCCTTCACTCCTTGGACTGAGCAAGACTTCCGCACCCAGGAAGATCCCTGGTGGACTTAAATCAAACGATTAGGGACTAAGCAAAGTTTTGAGTTTTGAGAAATTGCCTCAAAGACATTTCTGACTTAAAACTCATCCATCTAATGGACTTATAACCCCATCCCCCAATTCCCCAATTCCCCAATTCCTTTTCGAGTTTTGAGTTTTTGCTTAAAGATGAGAACACCCTCTGTATCGGTGATGCGTAACTTCCTTGGCAAGCGGATCATCAGTAAAACTATCGCGCTTGTTCTGGCGACCATCGCCTTTTTCTTCACCAGTGACCTTGCCGTTCCTCAATCGGCTGCGGCTTATCCCTTCTGGGCACAGCAAACTGCTCCAGAAACTCCTCGCGAACCAACAGGACGAATTGTTTGTGCCAACTGTCACCTAGCCGCAAAAGCGGCTGAGTTGGAAATTCCTCAGTCAGTTTTGCCAGACTCCGTATTTAAAGCTGTTGTCAAAATTCCCTACGACCTGAATACACAGCAAGTCTTAGGTGATGGCTCTAAAGGTGGACTGAATGTCGGTGCTGTCGTAATGCTGCCCGAAGGCTTTAAGATTGCCCCTGAAGACCGAATTCCAGAAGAGATGAAGGAAGAAGTCGGAGGAGTATACTTCCAACCCTACAGCGAAGACCAGGAAAACTGGCTCATTGTCGGCCCGCTACCAGGCGAGCAGTACCAAGAAATTGTTTTCCCTGTTCTTTCTCCTAACCCCGATACGACTAAGGGTCTCTACTACGGCAAGTATGCTGTTCATGTCGGTGCTAACCGTGGGCGCGGTCAGGTTTATCCTGCCGGGAACAAGAGCAATAACACTGTCTACAACGCTCCTCAAGACGGACAAATCACTCAAATTTCCAAGCAGGAAGATGGTGGCTATGAAGTGACCATTCAAACAGCGAACGCTCAGACTGTCTCTGAGACCATTCCTACTGGGCCAGAACTGATTGTCTCCGAAGGACAAACTGTGGTGGCTGGTGAAGCCTTGACGAACAATCCTAATGTCGGTGGATTTGGTCAGGTAGATGCGGAAGTGGTCTTGCAAAACCCTGCCCGGATTAAGTGGCTGATGGTTTTCTTAGCGGCAATTGGTTTGTCTCAAACCCTGCTCGTGCTGAAGAAGAAGCAAATTGAAAAGGTACAAGCTGCCGAAATGAACTTCTAATTTTGCCTCACACACGGCTAATTAGTTTAGGGACAGGTATAATGCCTGTCCTTTTTTTTGTCAGATGCAGACAGCCTTTCAGCAGGGGAGATGGGGAGAAAATTGCTAAGAGCGATCGCCTCCTCCTAAAGGCACATATATTCCGTAATTGTCAACCCTTCTTAATCTTTCATCAAAGCTTCATTAGGGTGTTGTAGATTCTTCTTCATCCCTTTACCTAACCCCTTGATTCCGTCTGTATCGTCGTAAGAAGAACAGTCAATCCTTAGCTAAGAAGCAACGCAAGACGCGCCTAGCCGCACACCTTACTAACGCTTCTTCAGTACAGACTTATGACATTGACACAAGATAAAAGCAGTACACCCAACCTAGCAAGCGTCTCCCTCCATAGCTTGCCTTCTGAGCCGCCACAAAGGCTAAAGAGACGTTTAGACTTACTGCAACCTATCCGCCACTGGCTCGATCGAGTAGAGATTGACGACGCGCAGTTTGCTCGCTTTCTTTCCCAGGTAATTCCGGCTCAATGCCCTTTCGAGCGCGACATCAAACTCTTCGGTCGTCTCATCGCTCACATTCCCCCATTGTGTAAACTTAACCCGTTCTACGATCAGTTAGTCAGTCTGCGCTTTCGCGCCCTGTGTTATCTAGTCGATCGATGTGGTGAAGATATCCAGTCCTACATCTCCTAACGACAAGCCTTAGTCTGCGTAGGCGGGCTAAGTTTTTTGTAGCCCCAGGCTTGAGCCTGCGACGATAAGTATAGAATTTGGGTTAAAACACTAACAATCCTGGAAACTTGATGTAGTGGCATCATCACCAAGTTTCCAGGATTGTCAAAATTAGTTGAATTGAAGCGAAAATTTAGAACAAAGCTGTCACAGTTTACTCGGCTGTTGCCAGTTCTGTCCCACCCCGACGACGGCGGCGTGTCAGTGTATTGAACAGAATTTGTCCAATTGCCATAACTAAATTGCCTTCGAGTTCTTGGTACATTTTCATGTTCATACCAAAGGCATTATTGGCTTCCTCGACAATCCGCTCGGCGGTTTCCTCGTCAACAGGTAGGTCGTTCAAGGTTTGCCGATAGTTGGTTTTGAATTCCTTCTCATCAGCAATGTCTTCAAATTCGTAGAAGGCTATACCTTCTCCTTCATTTAAATTCATACCTCGTTGAGCCATCCCTTTGAGAATCTGCCCTCCCGATAAATCACCTAGGTAGCGAGTGTAGGAATGGGCAACTAGCAATTCGGGATTAGCAGCAGAAATTTCCCGCAGGCGATTGACGTAAGCTTCTCCAGCAGGTGAGAGCGAGATTTGATCGCGCCAGTTGGAACCGTAGTAGAAGGACAAATCCTGCTCAATGCTGGGCTTGCGATGCAGCTGAGGAAAGTCGATTTTTGAGATGATCGGATGCCCGTGATGGCGTGCCAACTCTTCTTCCATCGCTGAATAGACAAAGTAGAGATTAGCGACAAACTTCCGATAAGAGTTTTTCTCAACAACTCCTTTTAAGAAGCATTTGACGAACCCAACGTTTTCCGCCATTGTGTGAGCTTTTTTGGTGCCCTCACGTAACTTGGTGGCTAAGTTTACGCTCATACTAAATTTTCTGTCCTTAAAGTTGACAAGGCAGGCGCATCAGCCTTTACGAAAAGACTAAACTGCCTAAAGGCTTAGGATAGTCTGATTTACTGAGAGATTTTATTAAGAATGTTTACTAATGCACTATTGACTCCTCAGATCCCCGACTTCTCTAAGAAGTCGGGGATCTCGCCTTCACGAATCAAAATCCCGCCTGTATCTAATGTTGTTTAATCGTCAATATTATGTCTTCTAAAACTGCCCTGTAAAACAAAATACGGTTAGGGAAACTACACCTAACCGTACTTAAATCAATTTCTATCTTTGGCGCAAATTTTTGTTAGCTTTGGCGCGAACTGACGATTTTTAGATATCCAAGTCCATTAGATCCAGTTTTGAACCATAGGTTTCGATGAATTCACGACGAGGAGCAACGCGATCGCCCATGAGTATAGTAAAGATGCGATCAGCTTCTGCTGCGTCTTCAATCTCCACCCGTTTAAGCGTCCGGCTTTGGGGGTTCATTGTGGTTTCCCATAACTGGGTGGGCATCATTTCACCCAAACCTTTGAAACGCTGGATGGTGTAGTTGGCGTTTGCCGGGAACTCATTTTGAACCAAGTTTGTGAGTTCGCGCTCGCTGTAGCAATAGTAATGATTGCGTCCGCGCTCTACTTTATATAAAGGTGGGCAAGCAATATAAATGTAGCCCTGATCGACAAGCGATCGCTGATAGCGATAGAAGAACGTCAACAACAGCGTGCGGATGTGCGCCCCATCAACGTCAGCGTCCGTCATAATCACGATGCGGTGATAGCGTAGTTGCGTGGAGTCAAACTCATCTCCCCTAATCCCCAAGCCAAGTGCTGTAATCAACGCCTGAATTTCTGCGTTCTTATAAATCTTGGCGTCGTCGGTTTTCTCAATGTTGAGAATCTTACCGCGCAGGGGCAAAATCGCTTGGAATTGTCTGTCTCTTCCTTGCTTTGCACTCCCACCAGCGGAATCTCCTTCCACGATAAAGATCTCTGATTCGGCGGGGTCTCTTGAACTGCAATCTGCCAACTTACCTGGTAACGGAGACGATTCCAGCACCGACTTGCGACGCACCAAATCTCTGGCTCTCCGTGCTGCTTCCGCTGCTCGAAAGGCTTGAATGGCTTTGTCGAGAATCGCATCAGCAACGGCGGTATTGAACCCCAGGTACTCCGTCAAAACCTCACCGATCAAAGAGTCCACAATTCCCCGGACTTCGGTGTTACCCAGCTTGGTTTTGGTTTGCCCTTCAAATTCTGGATCGGGAACTTTGACGGAAATCACGGCAGTTAAGCCTTCGCGGATATTTTCACCCCCCAAGTTGGGTTCGTTATCTTTGAGCTTGTTTCGCTTGCGGGCAAAGGTGTTCATTGTCCGCGTCAAAACAGCTTTTAGCCCTTCTAGGTGTGTCCCTCCATCAATGGTGCGGATATTATTGGCAAAGCCCAGCAAATTATCCGTAAACGCATCAGTACACCATTGCAACGCCGCTTCTACCTGCACACCGTTGCGCTCTCCAGAGACATAAATAATCTCCTCATGCAACGGTTGCTTGTCTCGGTTCATGTAGGCGACGTATTCTTTGATGCCGCCATTGTAGTGATAGGTTTCTACCCGTGGTTCGTTATTTTTGAGTAACTCTAAGCGCAAATCGCTAAAGGTAATCCTGACACCAGCATTCAAGTACGCCAACTCACGAATGCGTCCTGTCAGCGTTGTGTAGTCAAACTCAATACCCGTAGTGATGAAGATTTGGGTATCAGGTTTGAAGGAGACAGATGTGCCTGTACGGGGAACCTTTAGGGGTTTAACTTGCAGCTCTGTAACAGGAATGCCTCGCTCAAAGCGTTGGATGTGTTCTTGTTTATCCCGCCACACCGTCACCTCTACCCATTCTGATAGAGCATTGACGACGGAAATACCCACACCGTGTAATCCTCCAGAAACCTTGTAACCTCCACCGCCAAACTTTCCTCCGGCGTGCAGAACAGTCATGACGGTTTCTAGTGCCGACTTGCCTGTTGTGGGGTGGATGTCGATAGGAATGCCTCTACCATCGTCAGTGACGGTAACAGAACCATCGGCATTCAGATCTACTTCGATGTGGCTGCAATGTCCTGCTAATGCCTCATCAACAGAGTTATCTATTACCTCGTAAACTAGATGATGAAGTCCCCGTGGCCCTGTAGAGCCGATATACATTCCAGGACGCTTGCGGACGGGTTCTAGACCTTCCAGTACTTGGATTTGATCGGCACTATAACTGCTAGTCATGAAAGGAATTCTCCGAATATAAGCTTAGAGCCAATAGTTGACTCTCCAAGGGGAAAACACTCATAAATTCTAACACAAAAGGGTTGTAGGCTGCCCTAGGGCATTCTTATGAGCAGTTTAATGAGGGGATGAACCCAGGGGTATTTCGGGGCGCTTAGGCTAGGGAGAGCGGTAGACAAGGATGAAGTGTGAAGGATGACGCGGGACAAGAGGGACGAAAGACTTCTGATTGTGGTTTGCGGTGCGACGGCGACGGGGAAGTCGGGGCTAGCTTTGGTGTTGGCACAACGGCTAGGTGCGACTATTTTGAGTGCAGATTCGCGGCAGGTGTATCGGGAGTTTGACATTGGCACTGCCAAGCCAACGGTGGCTGAACAACAGTTGGTACCGCACTATTTAATAGATATCTGTCAACCAACAGAGACGATGACATTGGCAGATTATCAGCAGCGATCGCAAACCTTGATTACCCAGTTTCATCAACAGGGAATAACTCCCCTACTAGTTGGTGGTACGGGTTTATACATTCGTTCGGTGACTAGGGGCTTGAAAATTCCGAGAGTCGCACCTCAAGCTGAGTTGCGATCGCAGCTAGCTTCTCTGACTCAAACCTACATTTACGCCTGCTTGCAACAGGTTGATCCCGTCGCTGCTCAGAAAATTCACCCGAATGACAAAGTGCGGACATTACGGGCATTAGAAGTATTTTATGTCACCGGAAAGCCAATTTCAGAGCAGCAAGGCGAAAATCCACCCAACTATCCCATTCTGCAAATCGGCTTAGATTGTGAACCTTCCCACCTCACCCACCGCATCGGGCAACGTACCGCACAAATGATCGCGGCGGGGTTTGTAGAAGAAGTAGAGTTTCTCTGTAAAAAATATGGTACAGATTTACCTTTGCTCAATACCTTAGGTTATCAAGAAGTGAAGCAATATCTAAACGGAGAAATTTCCTTATCGGAAGCTAAAGAATTAACCGTTTTGCACACTCGCCAATTTGCCAAACGTCAGCGCACCTGGTTTAAAGCCGTTCCAGAAATTGACTGGTTTGACGTGCAGCAACCGGATTTATTAGAGAAAGTTTGGCAGCGAGTGCAGGAGTTTATAAACATTGCCTAGAGACGCTTCATTGAACAGTTCTACAGAGAATCTGGATCTATGCCCATTGCCCGCAACCGCTCTGCTAGTTGTTGAGCGCGTTGTTCAGATTGTTCTGCGCGTTGCCGTTGCTGTTCCTTTTCTAGACGTTCCTGTAATGCCTGTTCATCTCCAGTCAGCAGAACATTTCCCTCTCTGTCGCACCAACGCAGCCAGACATCCTGCCTCCCTTCAAATTCTCCTTCCCACAGAGTCAAACCCAGCCCAACTTGTTCTAACCAGGTTTCTGAATCAAAGTAGCGCATTCCTCTAAGTTCATAGAGACGTAATACTGATTCTCCTAATTGTTGAGTAGGGTCATATACGATGTAGTAGCTCACTCGCATTTGTTCGTAAATTCTCAGTTTATTCCCCAGTTCATCACCTACTTTATTGGAGACAATTTCAATCGCAACTTCTGGAGGTTTGCCAAATTTCCAGACGAAGTAAGAGCGATTTTTCTTTTCCCACCAGTTATCAGGTACTTGAACATTCAGGCTGAGAAAAACATCCGGCACGATCGCAGGTTGATGGGCTGTATGGAAGATGCCGACATTAGCTTCGGCTAAAAAAGTCCGCTCTTGCCAAGAACTGTAAAGACAGCTTACTAAAAGGCGTTGTTGCTTGGCAGAGGCGAAATTATCCACAGGCGTGTCGTCTTCGGTAATTAGATTATCGGCATCTGGTACGAAGTAATCTTCAGCGAGCAAAATTGGCTCAACCATGAGTTTATTCCTTGTTGCTTGCAGGTACTATCCATAGCTTAATTATTGAATGAGCAGGAGGGCGATCGCATAACCTCCCATTAAATGTAATCCCTGCAACAATATGAGGTGGAGCCTCTGATTTACCAATCCCCCATGCTGACCCTGGATAAACAACAACGCAAATGGAACGCGATCGCCAAACAGTTTGAAAAAGTTATTGGCAAAAGCGGAGTCGTTCGCCGCAAAGAGGAGTTACTGACCTACGAATGCGACGGACTAACCAGCTACCGCCAAAAACCAGCCCTTGTGGTGCTGCCGAGAACGACAGAGGAAGTCGCAGCGCTGGTGAAAATTTGCCACCAGAATGACGTTCCCTGGGTAGCACGGGGGGCAGGGACGGGTTTATCCGGCGGTGCCTTACCTATTCAAGATTGCGTTTTGATCGTCACCGCCTTGATGAAGCGCATCCTCGATATTGACTTAGAAAATCAGCGCATCGTTGTGCAACCGGGAGTCATCAACAACTGGGTGACCCAAGCGGTTAGTGGTGCGGGGTTCTACTATGCCCCCGATCCTTCTAGTCAAATCATCTGCTCAATCGGGGGGAACGTTGCTGAAAACTCCGGCGGCGTCCATTGCTTGAAATACGGAGTCACTACCAATCACGTTTTGGGCTTAAAACTCGTCATTCCTGACGGGTCAATTGTGGATGTCGGCGGATTTGTGCCGGAAATGCCGGGGTATGACCTCACCGGAGTATTCGTTGGCTCTGAAGGTACCTTGGGAATTGCCACAGAAATTACCTTAAGAATCTTGAAAACGCCGGAATCGATTTGCGTTCTCTTGGCAGACTTTACCAGCATCGAAGCAGCGGGGGCGGCTGTTGCCGATATCATCAGTGCCGGAATTATTCCGGCTGGCATGGAAATGATGGACAATCTCAGCATCAACGCCGTGGAAGATGTAGTTGCCACTGGGTGCTATCCCAGAGATGCCGGGGCGATTTTGTTGGTGGAAATTGACGGCTTAAGTGTGGAAGTGGCAACCAACAAAAAGCGCATTGGTGAACTTTGCAAAAAAAACGGCGCTAGGGATATTACAACAGCAAGTGACCCCGAAACCCGGATGAAATTGTGGAAAGGGCGCAAAGCTGCTTTTGCGGCGGCGGGTCATCTTAGCCCGGACTACTTCGTGCAAGATGGTGTGATTCCTCGTACACAACTAGTCAGTGTCCTCAAAGAAATTGAAGCCTTAAGCGAGAAATATGGTTACGCGATCGCTAATGTCTTTCACGCGGGAGATGGCAATCTTCACCCCTTGATTCTGTACGACAATTCTATTGAGGGCGCATTGGAAAAGGTGGAAGAGTTAGGCGGTGAAATTCTCCGGCTTTGTGTCAAAGTCGGTGGCAGTATTTCTGGGGAACATGGTATTGGTGCTGATAAGAAATGTTACATGCCAGATATGTTCACCGAAGCTGACATGGAAACAATGCAATTCCTTCGCCAGGTATTTAATCCTAAAGGGTTAGCAAATCCGGGCAAACTTTTCCCTACCCCCCGGACTTGTGGCGAAGCAGCAAGGGCAGTTCCTGCCAAGCTATTTGAGGGCGTAGAGCAGTTTTGATCGCCCCAAAAAATCAAATAAGCATTGACATCGGGTTGTTAAGTGCTAGGGAAGAGAGCAATTAAATCCATTAAAGTGAAATAGGTAAATTTCGAGAACAGCCTGAAGGGAACACTGGTATGCACCTGAGTGAAATAACCCATCCTAACCAGTTGCACGGTCTGTCAATCCGTCAACTGCAGGAGATTGCCCGTCAGATTCGGGAAAAGCACCTCCAAACAGTGGCAGCAAGTGGCGGTCACTTGGGGCCGGGATTGGGGGTTGTGGAATTGACAATCGCCTTATATCAAACCCTTGACCTGGATCGCGATAAGGTCATTTGGGATGTGGGGCACCAAGCCTATCCCCACAAGATGCTCACGGGACGGTACAACCGCTTCCATACTCTGCGGCAGAAGGATGGTGTCGCTGGCTACCTCAAGCGCTGTGAGAGTAAATTTGACCACTTTGGTGCTGGTCACGCCTCTACCAGTATTTCAGCAGGGTTAGGGATGGCACTTGCCCGCGACCTCAAAGGTGAAAACTTTAAAGTAGTTTCGGTGATTGGTGATGGCGCACTAACCGGGGGTATGGCGTTGGAAGCCATCAACCATGCCGGACATTTACCGAAGACGAACATGATGGTGGTGCTAAATGACAATGAAATGTCTATTTCGCCTAACGTTGGTGCAATTCCACGTTACTTGAACAAAATTCGCCTCAGCCCTCCCGTCCAATTCCTGTCTGACAATTTAGAAGAACAATTTAAGAACATTCCCTTTGTTGGCGAGTCCCTGACGCCAGAAATGGAACGGATCAAAGAAGGAATGAAGCGTCTGGCTGTACCGAAAGTCGGCGCAGTGATAGAAGAACTGGGCTTTACGTACATGGGGCCAGTGGATGGTCACAATTTGGAAGATTTGATTTCCACCTTTCAAGCGGCTCACAAGATTTCTGGCCCTGTGTTGGTACATGTGTCAACCATGAAAGGCAAAGGATATGCGATCGCCGAAAAAGACCAGGTTGGCTACCACGCCCAAAGCCCCTTCAACCTCGCCACAGGCAAAGCAATTCCTGCTAGCAAACCCAAGCCCCCAGGCTACTCAAAAGTCTTTGCCCATACCCTGGTGAAACTGGCGGAGAACAACCCGAAAATTGTCGGCATTACCGCCGCCATGGCAACGGGTACAGGCTTAGACAAACTGCAAGCCAAACTCCCCAACCAATACATTGATGTAGGCATTGCCGAACAGCACGCCGCCACCCTCGCGGCGGGACTCGCTTGTGAAGGCATACGACCCGTTGTGGCGATCTATTCCACCTTCTTGCAACGCGGCTACGACCAAATTGTCCACGACATCTGCATCCAAAACCTCCCCGTTTTCTTCTGCCTAGACCGGGCAGGAATTGTCGGTGCTGATGGCCCCACCCATCAGGGGATGTACGACATTGCCTTTTTGCGCTGCCTACCCAACATGGTGTTGATGGCACCGAAGGATGAAGCAGAACTACAGCAAATGGTCGTCACAGGCATCGATTACACCGACGGGCCAATTGCCATGCGCTATCCACGCGGCAACGGCTATGGCGTACCTCTGATGGAAGAGGGCTGGGAAGCATTGCCTATTGGTAAGGGCGAAATCTTACGCAATGGTGATGATGTGCTGTTGGTTGGCTATGGTTCGATGGTTTATCCTGCCATGCAAGCCGCTGAAATTTTGAGCGAACATGGCATTGAAGCGACTGTGGTGAATGCTCGTTTTGCTAAGCCTCTGGATACGGACTTAATCCTGCCCTTGGCGAAGCAAATTGGTAAAGTTGTTACCTTGGAAGAAGGTTGCTTGATCGGTGGATTGGGTTCCGCCGTTGCCGAAGCACTAGTGGATAACAATGTCCTGGTGTCTTTAAAGCGCTTAGGCGTTCCCGATCATTTAGTCGATCACGCCAGTCCAGATCAATCTAAGGCAGAGTTGGGATTGATGCCGTCGCAAATAGCCGAACAGGTGCGGGAATCATTCTTCTCTCAGCAGCCGTCAGTAGTTAGTTAGAATTTTTAACGCCAAGGAACAAGAGAGGCTGATGCAAAGGTCGCAAAGTTTTTTCCTCTGTGTTCCTCCGCGTTCTCCTTGGCGTTTCTCTGCATTAAAATAGGAAATTAATATGTCACCTACCAGCCAGGTTTATGCCGTTATTTGCCACGAAAACCGCGTTCTACTAATCGATCAGACGCGGTTGCCCTCTGAATATACTGTCGTGGAAATTAGTCGCTCTCAAGATATGGCAGAGGCGATTAAAACGATGATTGTTCGAGGCGCACCTGCCATTGGTATTGCTGCTGCCTATGGGATGTATCTTGGGGCGAGAGAGATTCAAACGGAAAACCGAGAGGAGTTTTTAAAGCAGCTAGAAGCCGTTGCCAAGATGTTGCGGCAAACTCGCCCGACAGCCGTGAATTTGTTTTGGGCGATCGCGCGGATGATTAGAACTGCCTACGAAACCATTGGTTCCATCCCCGAAATTCAAGAAATATTGCTAAAAGAGGCACAGGCGATTCAGCTTGAAGATTTACAAACTTGTCAAGCCATAGGCGATCGCGGATTGGAAATTCTCCCCGCCACGCCCCATAAACTCCGCCTCCTCACCCATTGCAATGCTGGGGCGCTCGCTACAGCGGGTTATGGTACTGCCTTGGGTGTTGTCCGTTCTGCCTGGAGAGACGGGCGTCTTGAGCGCCTTTACGCCGACGAAACCCGCCCGCGCCTGCAAGGAGCAAAACTAACCACATGGGAATGCGTCCAAGAAGGCATCCCCGTCACCTTGATTACCGATAGCATGGCAGCCCACTGCATGAAGCAGGGCATGATTGACGCCGTAGTTGTTGGGGCAGATCGCATCGCCGCTAATGGTGACACGGCTAACAAAATTGGCACCTATAGTGTGGCAATTGTCGCCAAAGCCCACAACATCCCCTTCTTCGTCGCCGCCCCCTTATCAACTATCGATTTTGACCTAGCCACAGGTAGCGAAATCCCCATTGAAGAACGCGATCCAGCAGAAATTTACCAGATTGGTAACACCCTCATTTCTCCTGCTGGAATTGATTACTATAACCCCGCCTTCGATGTCACCCCAGCAGAATTGATTACCGCCATCATCACCGAAAGAGGGGCAGTTCCTCCCCATCAGTTGCAACAGTTCCAAATTAAGCAAATGGCTTAGTTTTAGTTGCTTCCATCAAAACCTCTGCGTTAAAAAAAGCACTCACTAGCAGCTTATTAACGAAAAATCAAATCTAACCGCCGCTGGGCATCTTGCAGGGCTTGTTTTGGCGATCGCTTCCCCAGCAAGACTGCCTCAATTGCCCGACCTAAATTTTCCGAAATGCGGCGGTAGCCTCTAAAAAGTGGACGCGATCGCCCATACTTTGCCTGCTCTAAAAATACCTTAACCGCAGGCTGCCCCTCGGCAAACTGTTGATACACCTCGCTTTCCCGTGCCTTCAAATTCACAGGAAGATAGCCTGTTCCCATTGCCCATTGTGTTTGAAACGCCTCACTCATCGCGTATTCAGCAAAGGTAAAAGCTGCCTGTTCTCGTTCCGGCGTCGTTTTGAACACAAACAAATTCTCGCCGCCAATTACGGTGGCATGTCGTTCTTGACGAGGGATAGGCAAAACGGCAAAATCAGCCCCCGTTGCTTGCAACGCGGCTAACGTCCAGGGGCCAGAAAACTCCATCGCCACCTTACCCGCAACAAACCCGTCCATCTCATAACCGCGTTCCGGCAACGATAGTACAGCAGAACCATCATCTAGTAAGTCTCGCCAAAATTGTAGGGCGGCGATCGCTTCGGAAGTCACCAACTGCAAATTTTCCGGATTAGTCGTATTTGCCTTATCTGTCAGTTCCCCGCCAGCACTCCACAAAAACGGCAGCCACATAAACACCGTCCAGTCTCCCTTCCCCAAAGGTAGTAAGATGCCATAGCGATCGCTACGTCCATCACCATCCGTATCGCGAGTTAACTGATGGGCAACTTGCCGCAACTCCTCCCAAGTTTGCGGCATCTGCGTTATCCCCGCCGCTTTAAATAAACTAGGACGGTAAAAAATCCCCGCATTATTCGTCCCAAACGGCACTGACCAAATACGCCCCTGGAACTGCATGGATTCCCACAAGCTAGGATCAAGTTCATCCCCCACAGGCGACGCCGCTAGTAAATCATCTAAAGGACGAATCGCCGCCATTTCCACCAAGCGACCTGTAATCGTGGGGTTGTACCACAACAAATCCGGCGGCGAATTGCCAACAATTGCTGCCAAAATCTTCGGTGTCTGTTGGTCTTCTTGCCCCACATAAAGCGACTCCACTTGAATATCGGAATGCTCTTGATTAAATTGGTCTACCAACGTTTGTAATACATCGCGATTGGATGGCGGATTTACCCCATGCCACAGGGTGATTTTTGTTACCCCACTCTCCGCCGCACTTACTGGTAACAATTGACAGCCTGTTAAAACCAGAAGCATCCAGCCGACGAGGAAGCAGTGACCAAGACGACGCCACATAGTTAGTAATTGAGAGTGCTGGAGAACGAGAAATACCACGGCAATGCTACCCGACTTGAGTCCTAGCTTGTTCTGGAGTCTGCATAGTTAGACTTTGCTGATCTAGCTTCAGGTTTTAGCCTGAGTAGATAGTCTGTCACAATATATAGAGCAAAATTGCTCTCTAGGAAGTACACCTGGAAAAGGGACACCCACACAGGTTGTCCTTCATGTGCGAATCCTTCAAGTTGCATTCATTGTTTTTTATGGCAGGACATAGTAAGTGGGCGAACATTAAGCGTCAGAAGGCAAGAGTAGACGCCAAAAAAGGAAAGACGTTCACTCAGCTTTCACGGGCGATTATTGTGGCGGCGCGTAATGGGGTTCCCGATCCTGAGGGAAATTTTCAGCTTCGTACAGCGATAGACAAGGCAAAAGCAGCAGGCATTCCCAATGACAACATAGAACGCGCGATCGCTAAAGGTGCAGGTACTTATGAAGATGACGCGGATTTAGAAGAAATTCGCTACGAAGGCTATGGCCCCGGCGGTGTCGCCATCCTCATCGAAGCCCTCACGGATAACCGCAACCGTACCGCTGCTGATTTGCGCGAAGCCTTTAAAAAAAATGGTGGCAACCTCGGTGAAACAGGTTGTGTCAGTTGGATGTTTGACCAAAAAGGCGTCGTTACTATCTCTGACAAGGTAGAAGAGGAGCGATTGTTAGAAGCGTCCTTAGCAGGAGAGGCGGATTTTTATGAGTTCCTTGAGGATGGCGAAGTAACGGCTGAGGTGTATACCGATGTCAGTAACTTAGACAACCTCAATCAGACTTTGCGAAATGAAGGTTTACCTGTAAGTGAGATGGAACTACGCTGGATTCCCGGCAATAGTGTTGAAGTCGATGACCCGGAGGTGGCGCGATCGCTTCTGAAACTTCTCGATGCCTTAGAATCCCTAGACGATGTGCAAAACGTCACCGCCAATTTAGAAATGGCTGACGAGTTAATAATGAGTATGGCTTAGAAGAAGTATGAAGGATGAAGGGTGAAGGATGAAGGGTGAAGGATGAAGTATGAAAGAGGTTACTGGTTCTCCTCATCTCCCCTACTCCCCTGCTCCCCTGCTCCCCTACTCCCCTACTCCCCTACTCCCCCGCTCCCCTGCTCCCCTGCTCCCCTGCTCCCCTGCTCCCCCGCTCCCCTGCTCCCCTGCTCCCCTGCTCCCCTGCTCCCCTGCTCAGGACTCAGAACTCAGGACTCAGGACTTTGCCATGTATTCCTTGCTTGCCCCAGTACTTCGCGTCAAAATGAAGGAGAGTAAATATTTTTAACGTTTTAGACGAATTTTTAGAAAATGGTGCTGGAATCGCTCAATCAAACAACCTCAACCTTGCCGTCACCCGCTAATCCATCAGACTTTGATTGCGATATCGCCATTGTTGGTGGTGGTATTGCCGGGGCGACGCTGGCTTGTGCATTGAAAGAGTCGGGGCTGAAGGTTGTAATTATTGAGATCCAACCCAAAGCCGTTGCCGCCGCAAAGCGCCAAGCTTATGCGATTTCTCTTCTTTCTGAACGTATTTTTGAGGGAATTGGAGTTTGGGATAAGATACAGCCAGAAATTGCGACATTTGACAAAATTAGCTTATCTGATGCCGATCATCAAGGAGTGGTGCATTTTCAGCCTGCCGATTTGGGGACAAAGGCACTGGGTTATGTGGGGGAGCATCGTCTGCTTTTAACTGCACTACAGCAGTTTTTAGACGATTGCCCTAATATCTCTTGGTTATGTCCGGCTGAGGTTGTGGGTGTGGAGTATCCCGGAACTGGGGCAAAGATTGAGGTGAAGGTGGAAGGCGAGATGCGGCAGTTGCGATCGCGTTTACTCGTTGCGGCTGATGGAGCGCGATCGCAAATTCGTCATGGGGCTGGAATAAAAACCCGTGGCTGGCAATACTGGCAGTCCTGCGTCACTGCCGTCATCGAAACGGAAAAACCTCATAATAATACTGCCTTTGAGCGCTTTTGGTACAGCGGCCCTATGGGCGTGCTGCCCCTATCGGAAAACCGCTGTCAGGTTGTCTGGACAGCTCCCCACGCAGAAGCCAAAGCCTTAAGAGATTTAGATGAAAAACAATTCCTAGAACTGCTGGAGTACCGCACTGGGGGGCTATTAGGACGATTAAAGTTGATGGGACAACGCTTTGTCTTTCCCGTGCAATTGATGCAAAGCGATCGCTACACCCTCCCCGGATTAGCCCTGATCGGCGATGCGGCTCACTGCTGCCATCCCGTCGGCGGACAAGGCTTAAATATGGGCATTCGCGACGCGGCTGCTTTAGCGCAAGTTTTGCAAGAAGCTGATCAACAGGGTGAAGATATCAGTTCTCTTAACGTGCTGAGGCGCTACGAAGGTTGGCGCAAACGGGAAAACTTCACCATTTTGGGTTTTACTGACTTACTCGATCGGATGTTTTCCAATAGTTGGTTGCCAGTCATCATCGTGCGTCGCTCAGGATTGTGGATGCTACGGCGAATTCCTCTCGTTAAATTCTACGCACTGCAATTGATGACAGGTTTAAGAGGGCGTCTTCCTCAATTAGCGCACTCTAAAGTTCAGAGCAGCATCAAGACACAAACCTGAGCAGGATTTAGGTAAATTGCAACTGTCAATCAGTCAGTTAGACAACATCGAAAGTCAGTTTCAATTTCTCAAGGGATTTAGGTAAATTGCAACTGTTACTAAGCGGAGTTTGTCGTCTTCCTCTCCTTCCAAGCTATTAAGTATCTATTCCCTAGCAAATCCCTACAACCGCGCCGCACAAACTGCCGCACCAATTAACCCCACTCGTGGGTTCAAAATAATATGTACCGGAACCTTTTCTAACAAGGGACTAACCCGCCCTTTTTGAACAAGCGCCCGTAAAAAGCTGCCTTCCTTCAGCAGCGTCAGATTTTTGGTAGCGATTCCACCCGCTACATACAGCCCTCCATAAGGCAAAAGCTTAAGGGCAAGATTCCCGGCTTCTGCACCGTAGGCTTCGACAAACATCTGCATGGTTTGCCGCGAGAGGCGATCCCCATTTATGGCCGCAGCGATCGCGATTGTAGCGGCGGGGTCAACAGTCTTTTCTTTACCCATTTCCTGTTCCCACGTCCGGATTACCTGCCCCACTTCTGGTAATTCTTGGGCAAAATGGCGCTCGCGTAAAAATTGGTAAATCGCCACGATTCCCTGACCAGAAACGACCCGTTCCACCGAAATTCGCTGAACATTGTACTTATCGCGCAAATACTGCAACAGTTGAAACTCTAATTCCGTGCGAGGGGCAAAATCTGCATGTCCCCCCTCCGAAGGAAAGACTTTATAGCTACTAGATGCCAGCTCAATTAAAAAACCTTCCCCCAAACCCGTACCTGCGCCAATGATACCAATGGGGGCACCCGGCTGAGGGGTCATATCTTGCAAGGTATATAGATCTGACGGTTCCAAACCCAAAACACCATAACCCACTGCCTCAAAATCATTAATTAATTTGACCGCAGCAATTCCCAGTTCTATTTCTAAGCGCTCTCTCTCCAGCAACCAGGGGAGATTCGTCAGCTTTGCCGTGTTGTTGACAACAGGGCCAGCGATCGCAAAACACGCCTTTTCCGGTGCTAGTGTTGATCCCAACTGCTGCCCCGCTACCGTTAAAAACTCTTGCACAATCGGCACCAAGTCAGGAAAGTTACCACTGGGGTAAGTCTCCTCGTAAAGTGTCTGCAATTTGTCTGTCTCCAGTGACAGTTTGTTCAATCGCAGGATAGTTTTAGTGCCGCCGATATCTCCAGCTAGTAGTAGTGTCATGCATCCTTTGTAGTTTTTTAGCGATCGCGTGCCAGTTGTCAGTTTCAATAACTTATAACACTCTATTTTTTCAATTAAAGCGAATGACGCTCTCGCTTTGACTAAGGTGAGACGTATCTCCCTTAAGTTTCATCTCCCATTTGTCATTTTGGCGCACGATTTTAACTAGACAACACAACACCGCATTCACTTCCGGTGTTCCACCCAGTAATCCTTGAGCCGTCCCCACCACCGAAGCACCATGACCCACCAGCAAAATGTCTTCGGAAAACTCAGCAACCAGACGTTTTGCCGTTTCCTCTGTGCGTTTCAGCACATCCTCGCTCGTTTCAGGATAATGCGCCAAGACACAGGAAGTATAGCTGAGATCGATCCGGGGAAACTTCTCCTTCAACGCTGCCAATGACAATCTTTCCGGCATCGTTGGCATCCATTCTGGATTTAGCCATTCGCTCAATCCAGCCTCTACCTTAATCGGTAAATCCAGCGCCTCAGCCACTTGGTTAGCCGTCTCTATGGTTCGCAAAAAGGGCGAAGCAAAAATGTGAGCAATTCCTTCCCCGACCAGGCGTTGACCTAATTCTTTGGCTTGTATAACACCATCGTCGGACAAAGGGGGATCGTAGGGACGTTCTGCGGTGTCAAACCACTCCGGCTTGACAAAATCAAGACGGTTTCCGTGTCTGGCAATCCAAATTGTTTGGCTCATTGTTTGTCAGTAGTCAGTTGCCTGCGATCGGTTGAAGCGCTAGAAAGTTTTGACTTTTGAGTGTAGAGTATTGAATTCAAGCTAATTAACCTCTCAAAGGTCAAAACTCAGAACTCCTTGCCTGTCCTCAATTGGGAGATTTTTCCGATTTTGTTTTCCAGGATGCATTTGTTTAGACCCTACCTGGGTAATCTCATAGTTAACAATCCTATTAGTTGTACTAGTCTTCGAGGCTCCAGGAAATAAAGCCATCCCTTGTTCAGAAATGTTACAATAGTTAACGATGCACTGCTTTACATAAAAAACTTTTGAGACATTCATGATTTTGATAGGTCTACTGGCAGCAACGGCTGTACTAGTAGTAAACTTAATTTTTCTACAGCCTGTTAGCGATTATTCGGCGTTGGTGCCTGTATTGGGTACGCGCCCCACTACGCAACACAAGTTCAAAATCTTCTCAGAGAAAACACATCGCTCGATTCCCTCTTAAGTCCGATTCAAACGCCAGCATTACACTCTTTTAACTCAATTTGTTACTTAAGCGAGCGCTATGAAAACTGCTCAGACCTCTACAGATCTAGTTCGTACCTATCTGCGAGAAATTGGTCGCGTGCCGCTACTGACCCATGAGCAGGAAATTCTTTATGGAAAACAGGTACAGCGACTGACTTCTTTACAGGAAGTTAAAGAGACCCTATTTGATCAGCAGGGTCATGAACCTACCTTTTTGGAATGGGCGAAAGCGTGTGATTTATCAAACGCCGAGCTACAATCCTGTGTTGCGGCTGGCGAATTAGCCAAACGTAAAATGGTGGAAGCCAATCTTCGCTTAGTCGTATCGGTGGCGAAGAAGTACATTAAGCGTAACGTAGACTTGCTGGATTTGATTCAGGAAGGCACGATTGGGATGCAGCGAGGGGTGGAAAAGTTTGACCCAACTAAGGGGTATCGTTTTTCTACTTATGCTTACTGGTGGATTCGGCAGGCAATTACGCGAGCGATCGCTGAAAAAGGACGCACGATTCGTCTCCCGATTCATATCACTGAAAAGCTCAACAAAATCAAGAAAGCCCAGCGTCAACTCGCTCAACAACTAGGACGAGCCGCCACTGTTTTAGAGCTAGCAACAGAACTGGAATTGACCCCTAAGCAGGTGCGTGAGTACCTAGAACGGGCGCGTCAACCGTTATCGCTAGACTTGCGAGTCGGAGATAATCAGGACACCGAGCTGGTAGAACTCCTCGAAGACACTGGCCCTTCTCCAGAAGACTTCGTTACTCAGTCGGCGATGCAAGTGGATTTAGAAAAGCTGATGGCAGATTTGACACCCCAACAACGCGAGGTACTATCCCTCCGTTTTGGCTTGGCAGATGGGCAGGCAATGACATTAGCCAAAATTGGCGATCGCCTCAACCTCAGCCGCGAACGTGTACGCCAAATTGAACGCGAAGCCCTCGCTAAACTCCGCAAACGCAAAACTGATATGCGTGAATACATCGCTGCTAGTTAAGTAAATAAGTGTCAAAAGCAGCAAAATTAATCAGCAGGTGGGTTTAAAACCCGCCTTTTTTTTTGAGTTTCTACACAGCTAACTTTGATTTGGTGATTTTGCACCGCTATAGTACAATTGTACTGAAAAAGATTGTTACGTAGCCACTCGATATCGCTATGAGAGAAGAAGGCACAAGAATGCGATTAATTCGGGACAACAGCGAGCCACTACAGCCACAATCTATAGAGCAAGAAGAGGCACGTCAGTTACCCGCAATAGTACAGTTGCCACCACTGACTCCCCAAAAAACAGGATTTGCTGTTCCCACCCCGTCATCTCCACAGAGGCTACAACAACGCACAACGGATGGATTGAAACGTTTGGAAAGTCAAGCTAAACGAATAAATTTACTTTCAACGCAATTAGAAACAGCAGTTTTGGAATTCAAAGCGATCGCCTCAGAAATCAACAGAGACTGGAAGGCTATTCAATCAAGCCGTGAACCCTCTACTTATGCCTCTATCTGCGAGTACCGCGCTACTGCTGTTCCCCAGGTTGTCTCCAAGCAAGATGGCTCCTTTAAGCTGATTGCCCGACCTGTAGACTTATTTCAAGCCGAACGAGAAGCGTCATTGTTAGCACAGGTATTACGACGTCGAGCTAGAAAAAAGCAGTCAACCCGTCGCAAGAAGTATTAAAGCAAAGCGGCTGCTTCACATTTCGGAAACACCCGCTTCTTTGCCAGACGCTACCACCAGCATCAAGGCGCTGTCGTTCATGAGCGATCGCATCATGCCCAACCTAGTCCTAGGGTGTAGGAACGCGATCGCTTTTCCGCACAAAGAGTGCAATACTTCCGAGAACTAGAAATGCGATTCCCCACCAAAGGGAGCTACCTGGGACGAGACTGAGCAATAGCGTCACAATTCCCGAAGTAATCAGCGACCACCCTACTGTTGTTTGATACTGCATAAGTTACAACTAATACCTTTTACTTAAATGTCTTTTGAGTAGAGGATAATTCACCCTACTCTATTACTTAAGGTAGCTAAAACATCAAACAATAACCTCCGTCAATTGGCATAATGCCTAAGCGGGTTTCGGCTGAAATTGAAGGATTAAGTTTGTCGCCTACCTCCGCTTCTCCCCTCAAAAAAAGGATTTTAGATTTTTCTAACCATCAGCAATGGAATTCCTAATAAGGATAGAAGAATGCTTTGAATAATTGGCGTTTGATCATTCAACCGACTCTTCTATCGGATTAATTTCTTCGGGGTTAGACGTTCTTCAAAATCGTCATTTATTGCTGGAATTCCGGAGTTTAGTTGAAGTTATGAATCAATTTCAATCTTATTTACCTGATGGAACGACCGCCAAATGGATGCTAGACGACTATCACCGCATGATTGAAGTCGGACTTTTAGAAAGTCGTCACGTCGAACTTTTAAACGGAGAAATCATCGAAATGCCCCCAGAGGGTGCAGAACACGCCCAGCAGAGTACCGATACCGCCGACTACTTAAAACAATTGGGAAACCGTGCCGTCGTGCGCGATGCTAAGCCAATTACCCTACCCGATAGCGCCAGTGAACCCGAACCCGACTTAGCCATTGTCGAACCCCTGCGTCCCTTGTATCGTACTCGTCATCCTTATCCCGAAAACATATTTTGGCTGATCGAATACGCTAACACCACCCTCAGTAAAGACCTCAATATCAAGCGCAAAACCTACGCCGCCGCCTCAATTCAAGAGTATTGGGTTATAGACTTAAAACATCGACAACTTAAGGTATTCCGCGAACCTGTTAATGGCGACTACGCGAGTGAAGAAACATTAACAACTGGAGAAATTCGTCCCCTAGCATTTTAAGACGTTGTGGTTTCAGTGCAACGATTGTTAGAAGGATAAGACCATGATCGCCTCCCCCCAACACCCCTACCTTACAGCCGACGAATACCTGCAACTGGAGGAACAAAGCCCCGTCAAACACGAATACATCGACGGACAAATCTACGCGATGGCAGGTGCCAGCGACCCCCACGTTACCATCGCCCTCAACCTAGCGACCCTCCTCCGCAACCACGTCCGAGGCTCCGGTTGCCGCGTCTACATCTCCGACATGAAAGCCCGGATCGAAACCCTGAATCGATTCTACTACCCCGATGTGATGGTTACTTGTGACTCCCGCGACCAAGAAAAACCCACCTACAAACGATTTCCCACTCTGATCATCGAAGTGTTATCCGACTCCACCGAAGCCTTCGACCGAGGCGATAAGTTTGCCGACTACCAAGAACTCGATAGCCTGCGCGAGTATGTCTTAATCAACACCAAACGTACTCGCGTCGAGTGCTTCCGTCGCAACGATGAGGGACTGTGGGTATTGCAGTCCTACACCCCAGAACAGAGAGCATTTCGCCTCGACAGTATCGACTTTGAGGGAACCCTAGAAACGCTTTACGAAGACGTAGTGTTCGGATAGCTGGGTAAATTTGGGAATACTAAATCAGGAGTCCTTTCGTAAACGTTTCCGATGGCATCCAATTTCGACTTCCTGCAAAATCGTTACCCTACCCTCTACGAACACGCCACCCACGCCGAAGCCTTGTCTACAGTGCCCCCCGTGCCAGTTGCTTCTATACCCGCTTCACCTTAGAGCAAGCCGTTCACTGGCTCTACTCAAACGACCCTTACCTCCAACTTCCCTACGCCAATAATCTCGGTGCGCTCATCCACGAGCAAACCTTTCAAGACAACCTGAAACCGGGACTGTTTCCCAAAATCCGCGCCATCCACAAGATGGGGAACATCGCCGTCCACGACTCCACCTCCATCACCCAACGGGATGCCCTCAACTCTAAGACTACCTGACCCAAAATGGCGTGATGGACCCTGGTTTGCTCTATGAGCCTCCCTTCACCGATTCACATCCAGAAGGCTTGGATGGCGTGTTTAGAGACAACGATGCCGATCAAATTATCTCGCTTGTGCGCTCCTTTAACGAAACCGTAGAGGTAGAGTTTGGGGTAGCTTGATAGCCAATTGGTCACGTTGAAAGGGCGATCGCTTTTTGAGCTGCTAGCGACATCTTTGCCTACTGGCTAACCATAGGGAAATTTCGGCGATTTGGTAGATTCAGCGACGTTCAGAGCCAACTAGAAAGTCAAAGTAGTGCGGATGGTTCCGATATAGACCGTCTCATTATTGTCATTATGTTCTGGGTTGGTAATTACAAAGAAACCTGGAGTAATCGCAATATCATCTGTGAGCTGATAACGATAAAACGCTTCCAGATGTAGAGAAGTGTCCCTATCCTCAAAGTCAGCATCGAAGTCATTTTCAGTAGTCTTCGGGGGTTGACCAATCACAATACCCCCCAAACTGCCCTCATTACCAAGATCGGGGAAACCCAAAAGTACAGCCCAAGTAAAAATATCGGCTTCTGGTTCATTGCTGAGGTCTTCAGCTTTGGCTTGAATCCAACCAACCCGACCTCCAAGGCTAAAGGTAGGACTGATTCGCAAAGAGGCTTCGGCTCCAAACGAGTTGGCGATTACTTGGTCAGCATCGCCATCAAATGGGTCATTAGCGATAGCACTACCTGTTCCCGTGCGGAAGCTGTTGTAGGAACGCACGTAGGTTAAACTTAACCCTACAGCTTCACTGGGTTGCAAAATTAATTGTGCGCTCGCTCCATAAGGGCCATCAAAAATCCCCTCTTCAGGGTCGTCGGGGTCACTAGCAATATACCCGAAAGACAAATTAACGGTCTTTCCAAAATTGTGAAAGATGCCAATTCCCGCTCCATCTCCTTGTCGCCGGATTGGATTCTCTCGCCCAAATGTGGAGATGGAACCCTCGCTACTACCGCTAAATAAAGGACTGACTGTAGGCATAAGGTCGCCCAAACCTATGCCAGCAACGCCGAGATAGACTCTTGTATTCTTACCGAGTGGAAAGCGATATTCCACCTCGTCAAGTTCCAGTTCATTGTCATCATCCCCATCAAACCCCAGATTCGCCATTCTCGTACCTGTGGCATCTTCCAATTCAGGGACGTTGCGACCTTGTAGGCGGAATTTCAGCTCATCTTCTCCTGTAAAGCTTGTCTCAAAGCCTAGGCGTACCCTGTTGCTAACAGTCAGATTATCGTCCACGGGTTCACCACTCCCATCAGCTTTTTCACCACCAGCCACCCCAATGGCAGCAATGATCACTTCTCCTTCAAACTCGGTAGTGGTTGAAAACTGCTGTGCTTCTAAAGTAGTTGTTCTGGCTTCTAAGTTGTCTAACTGTCCTCGAAGAGCAATTAATTCTGTTGAAAATTCCTCCTGCAACCGCTGGAGTGTGGTCAGGTCTTCCCGATCCACTAAATTAGTTGTGTTATTGGCAATCAGTGTATTAATTTGATTCAAACAGGCATTCAATCCAGCAGCAAACTCATATCGAGTTAGGGTTCTATTGCCTCGATAGGTACTATCAGGATATCCCGTGATGCAACCATAGCGCTCTACTAGCGATCGCAGAGCCTGAAATGCCCAATCATCAGGACGGACATCTGATAGCTGAGAAACAGATGTAACTTGCTCCATCGCGCTGTTTTCCTGGGTTTCTTGGTTCAGTTCTTCCCAAGTAGGTGTAGGCTGTTCTGGGGTTACAGTTTCTTGCTCTATCACTGTTTCTGTTGGCAAAAGCTCACTAGCGAGTGCGGTATTTGTTAGTAGCAGTGGGTAAGTCAAGGCAGCTAACCCAAGCCTGAAGTAATACCAATTTCTAATGATGCTACAGATTAGATCCCCCCGACGCCACCTTAAAAAGGGGGGGAAATCTTGAGGATTTAAAGTCCCCCTTTTAAAGGGGGATTTAGGGGGATCTTCTAAGTGTGGCATTGTTTTATTCCCGACTGAAAAACTGCCGCATGATTACTCGGCAGGACTGAATTTACTAGGTTTACTGCAAAAACAACTATTGAAATCTGTGGTGTGTGTTAGTCCGTCAACACATCAAGCGCTGGAGAATGATTTGCTCGTCAATTTGCGCCCTACCGTGTCCAAACGTTGTTCGCATAGTTCTAGTAATGCTTCAGTAAACGGACGCCGCTCTGCAATTTGAGTACTGATGTAAATGTGTCGTACCAGCGTCAACGTCGTGTAAGAGTGTATCGCAGCACGATTTGCTTCACCAGAAAGCTCGACAAATCGTTCTTCCAGAGCTACTTCTTGCTCTGCCAAAGCATCTGGACTGCCCAATGTGCGTAAGCTCTGTTCTGTAATATGCCCAATGAAATTGCCAATATCTAAACCTGGATTTCCTTCACAATAAAGGTCAAGGTCTAGTAAGTAGAGACGGTTTCCGTCTACAATCACTTGGTCTGGATAAAAGTCTCGATGAATTCCCAAGAGCTGGGCTTCTGGAGTTGCAGCACCAAGCTGTTCACAAGCTTCTAAAACTTGCTCCAACCGTTTTTGCAGGTGCGGATAAATCTGAGCTACCATCGGCAGTCGCTCATGTAAAATACGCAATTCGTCTGCTATTGTATGGCGACGTTTGGGTGGGATGCCTGCTTGGTGAAGCTTATGAGATGCTTCGGTAATGCGTTTTGCTAAAGCGATTCCGTTTTGTTTGGCTAATAGCTTGGTTGCAATTTCACCAGGCACTTTACGCTGAAGCCACATCTGAAACTCTGGCACAATTCCTATCGGTTCTGGTACTGAAATACAGTCTTCGCTATTGTCAGAAAAACCTGCATTCCAGAGGGATTGCTGGAGTTGGTAGCTATTGGTATCTGTCCCTTTTGCACGCACTTTACCAATTAGAGTGATGACCTGAGATGAAGCGTCAGGATTTTCGATTTCCAGGTCATACTCGATTAAGCAGCGTCGTCCGGGCTTATGTCGAATAACGCGGATTGCACAGAGATTGATATTTTTACTAATAGGTGTTTGACCCCACCCCAACCCTCCCCTTAGTAAGGGGAGGGAGCTAGTTTCCCCCCTTAACAAGGGGGAACTAAGGGGGGTAGTTTCGACGTTTGTAAGAGAGCTAATGTGTGATAAGCATTTTGTAAATTGCTGATGTACGTTGAGCGGATCGATCGCCCTTGCCACGAAAGGCATCTTTGGATCGGCAGCAACATTAAATGGATCAATTACCGGAACACTCAATGCCCTCGACCTCCTGAAATCACTTCAACCTCGTCATCAGTGCTGCGTACCGCAGACTGCATCTGATATAGGGCGGCATATCGACTTTGAAGTTGCATCAACTCGGAATGAGTTCCTTGCTCCAACACCTGTCCGTGTTCCATGTAGAGGATTAAATCAGCACGAGTGGCGACATTAAGGTCGTGGGTAATTATAAAAGTAGTGCGATTTTGAGCGACACGTTCAAGCGCTTCAATCACCTCTTGTTCGTTCTTTTTATCCAATCCTGTGGTTGGTTCATCCAAGATGAGGATGGGGGTTTTGCGAATGGCTGCACGAGCGATCGCAAGTCGCTGGCGTTGCCCCCCGGAAAGCGTTGAACCTCGTTCCCCCAGAATCGTGTCATATCCCTGAGGAAGCGCCTCCACGAACTCATGAGCATTGGCGAGGCGGACAGCCTTCTCAATATCCTCACGGGTAGCATTAGGTACGCCATAAGCGATGTTTTCCCAAACGGCGGCGGCGAACAGGATACTGTCTTGCAGAACCACACTAATCTGAGGTCGCAAAGACTCTATCGTATACTCGCGGATATCGCGCCCATCAATTATCACTCGACCTGCGATCGGGTCATATAGCCGCAGCAGCAAGCTAACGAGGGTAGACTTACCACTTCCGGAGGAACCGACTAGCGCCACCTGTTGTCCGGGTTGCACCTCTAGGTTAATTTCTTTGAGTAAATCTTGTCCCGGTTCATAGGCAAAGCTGACGCGATCGAAGCGTACTGCTCCCTTAAATGGAGGAGCATGGATAGCATCGGGTGAGTTGCAAACATCCGGTTGTTCTTCCAAAATATCAATCACGCGCTCTGCTGATGCTGCCGCCTTTGATAACCGTCCCGTGTATTTAGCAAAGTTCTGCACGGGTTTGAAGGCATTTTTGAGATAGGTTAGGAAGACTAAAACATCGCCCGGAGTGAGAGCATCGCGCAACACCAACCGCGCTCCATACCACAACACGATCGCAGTCCCGATCGCAATCACAACATCAACTGTCCGTTCCAGATTAGCTGACAACTTCTGCGTTTTAACGCTTTCCTTCAGACTCTTCTTGTTTTCAGTAGAGAAGATTCCAGCGAAAGCGTCTTGGAGCGAAAGCGCCTGTATGAGTTTAATTGCCCCAATCGACTCAGCAAGCGTGGCAGCAACCGCTCCTTCTCTCTGGCGCTGCTTTCGAGAAGAATCCTTAATGCGATCGCTCAAACGGGTTGCGGCAAACCAGAAAAAGGGAAAGGTGATTAATGCCAGTAGTGTTAAGTCTCGGTCGAGCCAAAACATCACCCCAACCATACCAAACAGGGTGAGAATACTCACTACCAGTGGCAGAATGGCTGTCAATATAATTTCTTGTAGCCTGCTCGTATCGGTACTAATTCGCACGAGCAAGTCACCACTCCTCGCCTTGCTATAGTAGGCGAGCGACAGGCTCTGGAGATGGCGATAAAGGCGATCACGAACTTCCATCAATACGCGACTACTCACCAAAGCCAAGCCAACTGTACTCCAGTAAGAGGCTAAGGATCGCAATCCTGTAATTGCTACAACTCCGAATGCTGAGAGAGTCAGTAGCGTGAGTGGATCGAGTGTATTGAGGAAAGGAATTGCCGCTAGTCTGTCGTCAGATGATTTAATCAGGACGTGGTCAAAGACAAACTTCAAAGGCCAAGGTTCTAGCAGCCGCAGAATCACATCAGCGAGAAGTGCGATCGCGCAACTAATCAGCCAAACCGATTGATTGCGGATGTAGGGCCAGAAGTGATACCAGAATCGTCCGAGACTGGGTATGGATTTTTGGAGCGATAGCGAAGCGCTGCTGCGAAGCGCAGATCGTGCATTTGCCATTAGCGTTTTATACCAGTTTCATTAATACTTGCGGGAAACCTCTCCCCCAGCCCCTTCCCTGCAAGGAAAGGGGAGCCTCTTTGTTCCCCCTTCCCTTGCAGGGAAGGGGGTTAGGGGGTTAGGTCACTCGTTAACTTCATGCCATTACTTTTTGAAATCGGTATTGCTCCAACCAACTGAGATACTTGGTCAAAACCCGCTAATTGGACAATGCGTTGGGTAACGGCATCCCAGGTATGGTTTTGCATCATTGCCTTTCGTGCCGCTTGCCCCAAACGAGTCGCGAGATTGGGGTCTTGGTGTAAGCGATCAAGCGCCGTAGCTAAGGCAACTGAGTCACCCGGAGGAACTAACAAACCATTTGCTTCATCTTCAATCAGCGACTTCAGTTGTCCAATGTTACTAGCAACAACCGGAAGCCCTGCCGCCATATACTCGTAGACTTTCAATGGTGAAAAATAAAAGTCCGTTTGTGCTGGATAAGGCGCAACCGCAACCGTCATGGAAGCAAGCAAACCAGGAATTTCACTAGGGGCAACGGCTCCTGTAAAATGAGCGGCATCCAGTAAGCCCCGTGCTGATAAATCTGCCATTAAATTCTCGCGTTCTGGCCCATCCCCGACAATTAAGAGTCGAGTATCAGAACATTGCTGAAAAAGTTGGTCAAATGCCTCAACTAAAATGGGTAGTCCATGCCAAGGCTTCAGAGTGCCAACAAATCCAACGGTAAATGTTCCGGCACTGGTAGGCAAAGAGGGTTTAATATTGCTGGGAAAACGGTCAGGGTTGACGCCATTCGGGATTACATGCACCCGTTGGCTAACTCCTGGATACCCCTCCTCTAAATACGTCTTGATTTCTTCAGAAACCGCAATTAGAGCCGTCGCTGCACTAAAGACTCGTTCGGCTACTCGTTCAGCACTAGTGCGATCGCTTAAACCCCGGTGTTTTTCCTGCTCCTCAATTAAAGGCGCATTCACCTCCAACAGTCCCGGAATACCGACCGCTTGGGCATACTCCATTGCGGTGAAACTCCAGAGGGAGTAACGCTCATAAATTAGGTCAAAAGGTGCTTCCCGCTCCAGTGCCAAACGCAGATCGAGGTTTGTAGATAAAGCAGCTTGTTCCCGGACAGCTTGCTCTCCCTTGGGGATAGCTGGAAGTTGGTGAACTGTCACCGTCTCCAACCCAGCAGGTGGATCGCCTCCTAATCGTGTTGCAAACAGTTCCACTTGGGCACCTTGCCGTAGCAACGAACGAATCACCTCCTGAACGTGGATCGAGCAGCCCTTTTGACCAAAAACGGGGACACCTGGATCGGCACAAATATAAGCAATTCGCATGATTTACACCTCCTGAAGGGCTTTCATTTTCGCTCGATTTGTAGTGTGGAAGAGGGTACGCAGCAAAGCTGTATTCCGGTGAATATCAAACTCTGATTCAATCAATTGCCGTGCCTGAGTTGCCAGTCGCACCCGTAAAGTTGGATCGGTGAGTAAGCGAGCGATCGCATCTGCCAATGCTTTTGGATCGTGTTGCGGTACCATCAACCCTGTTTCCTCATCGCGCACCACTTCCGGGATGCCAGTCACGTCCGTTGCAACGCAGGGAGTGCCTAGCGCCATCGATTCCAGCAGGACTGTTGGAAGTCCATCGCGGTTACCATCTTTGCCAATCACGTAAGGTGCAGCGAAGACAGCCGCTTGCTGAACCTGCTCAAACACCTCATTTTGAGGGCGGGGGCCAATAATTTCGACGATTGATTGCAGACCGAGTTGTTGAATTTGCTCTCGTAATTCTGCTTCCAGGGAACCACTGCCGATAATTTGGCAGTTAAACTGGCAACCTCGACTCGCGAGAATAGCACAGGCATCAATTAAGATTGGAACGCCTTTTTTCTCCACCAAACGCCCGACTGAGATAATCTGCGGTGGGCGATGCAAGGGCGACTCATAAGAGAATTGCGTCAAGTTCAGACCATTGTAAATCCGCTGGACGCGAACTGCGGCATCTCCGTAGGTTTGTTGCAAGTATTCGAGATTGTAGTCACTAACTGTGATTACATTTGCTGCATCACTCAGCTTCCGCTTCATATCTTCAGGCTCGACACTTTCATGGAAAATGTCCTTGGCGTGAGCAGTGAAGGTGTAGGGAATCCCAGCAAAGTGGGAGGCGAGACGTGCTACAGTCGTTGCCACCGTGCCAAAGTGGGCGTGCAGATGAGTAATTCCCTTGAGACGAACTTCACGCGCTAGCCATGCTGCTTGGTAAACGCTGCTGGCTTGTTCCCCTTGCGCGATCGCTAGCTTTGCCCAAAAACCTGGTATAACCTTGCTTGCTTCCTGAAGTTCTGCCCAGAAGTAACTAGCGGCTGTAGGTGCAAGGCTATTGAGAGACTCGCTGACCCGCCCCTGAATTGGCTTGCGAATATAGTGAACTGGGGCGCGTACTTGAGAAATGATGTTCTGAAAGTGGGTTTCAGCAGGGGGACGCAGTGCAAAAATCTCAATTTCTAATCCCGCTGCTTCATGAGCCAAAATTTCATTAACCACAAAGGTTTCGGAGTACCTGGGATATCGTTTCAGCACGTAGCCAACGCGCATGGGTTCAGTCGAAAACATCCTTGATTTCTCCTTTATGAAACTTTGCAAGCAGAGGAAACTGGAGCAGCGACTGCTGCTGCAAGTAATTGGGGCAGACGTTCCAAGCCTTTGAAATCAATACGTTCGCGGCTTCGTGGGTTCATTCCTATACTTTTACCAATCCACTCAGTTAGGGCATAGGGATTGACCTCATTGGGATGAAGCACATCAACTAGACCCAACTCTTGCAAACGTTCAGCCCGAATTAGCTGCTCGCGCCGGGGTTTCACTCGTGGCACGATGAGTGCAGGCTTCTCGAAGGAGAGGATTTCGTAAGTCGTGTTGTATCCTCCCATCGCGATAACGCAATCAGCACGGCTTAACAGTTGTGTTGGTTCCGAGATGAACTCCAACACCCGTAAACGAGAATGCTCTGCTGCCCTGCGGTGCAGGTGTTGCCGAACCTTTTGCGGCATGAACGGCCCTGTCAAGATTACTCCATTTGTTTCCGGGGGCAGATTAGCCTGGGCAAAGGCTGCCGCCAGAGTCGCCCCATCCTGTCCACCTCCTACCAGGCATAGTGCCAACCGACCCGACGGGAGATCAAGCGCCGCAAGCGGGTCAGGGCTTTGAGTGCTGGCAAATTCAAGCCGTTTGCGTTGATCGAAGCAGCCCGTATACCACACTTTTGCCGCTATATCAGGGAAAAATTTGTACTCCTTTACTGGGTCATATACATCGGGGTCTCCGTACACCCAAACGCGATCGTAATACTTGCCAATGATGTCCTCGTTAGCGGCGTGCTTCCATTCGCGCTTTACTGTTATGGGGTCGTCTAGCACATCGCGCAGACCAAGTATGCAACGAGTATGCCCTTGCGCGTGGAGATATTCAAGGGTCAGATCGAGTTCCCGCACTGCCCCTCTTGGCACGTTGTCCACAATCAGGACATCCGGTTTAAATGATTCAACAGTGGCACGGATGATGTTGGCTCGTAGGCTAATTATCTCCCGCAGCGAGAGATTCAAGCGGCGTGACTGGTACTGTCCATCTTTCCCTTTATGTAGAGCTGGGAGAGCCACATAGTCTACTCCATCCGGTGTCTGAACGTCACTTCCCTCACGCATTCCAGTAATCAGCAGAATGTCAGTCTGCAAAGGAGAGCAGGCAAGCGTTTGGGCAATCAACAGATTGCGCCGCTTGTGACCGAGACCCATTGTGTCATGGGAATACAAAGCGATTCGTAATTTCCGCGAGCTTATCTCACTATCCTGTCCAGCTAGTGGGTCTAGAGGCTGAAACCACTTTGAAGGAGAAACATTTGTTGAACTACTTGTTAATCCTGGCAAAAGAAGATTCTGTTGGGCATCAAACTTTGTAACTTCACTACTGGAACTCCTTTGTGTATCGGAGTGGTTCTGTAGTAACTGCTTTTCCACCAACATATTCTCCTCCTTTGATTCGATCTGTGTCTCTCGCTAATGTCTCGATGGGATTGGCATCTAAATTCGTTAGAGTGTTAAATGCAGGGTCAGTTTTACTAGGGCGTGAGTTTAACGGTTTTATCAAAAATTAACTTCAGATTTACCTGTACTTAATTTAAGTTTGGTAAACTCCTATGAAAAGAGGATGAAGCTTCCATGAGAGTTTTCTCATATTGGAAGCAGTAGTCTGCCTTTCCCACAGCCTTGCTCTTCTTACTTTGTAGGCGCAACACAATTCACTCCCCCTGATGTGGGAGTTGCGCCCGGATTCGAGCCAGCAACTGCTTAAGTTTAGAGTTACTAACTCCGATGAAATATCCATGAAGCTTTCATGAGAGTTTTCTTATGTTCGCAGTCGGTAGCCCATGCCTCTGACGGTCTCAATTGGATCGCCACCTAGCTTCTTACGTAGGTAACCCACATAGACATCAACAATATTGGAGCCAGGGTCATAGTCATAACCCCAGACATAATTGAGTAGCTGCTCTCGGCTCATCACTTGTCCGGGGTTGCGGAGAAAGACTTCTGCTAAGGTAAATTCTCGTGCGGATAACTCGAGCAGGCGATCGCTTACTCGAATCTGACGGGTACGCAAGTCAAGGACAATGTTACCTGCTTTTAAGAGCGTTTCTTCCTTCCTTCTGGGTAAGTGGCTGTCGCGCAACCGCAAACGCACCCGCGCCAGCAATTCTTCAAAACGAAACGGCTTTGTCACGTAATCGTCAGCTCCACCCTCCAAGCCAGCGACTTTGTCCCTCACATCATCGCGAGCGGTGAGAATAATAATCGGCAGATATTCGCCCCGACCTCGCAACTCTTCCAACACCATCCACCCATCTTTGCCAGGAAGACCAATGTCGAGAATGAGCAGGTCAAAATTGTCGCTACTAGCGATGAGAACCGCTTCATCACCGTCCTTGACGACTGTGGTGGTAAATCCGTTAGCTTTTAGACCTTTCTCCAGAAAGTTGGCGATGCGAGATTCATCTTCTGCGATCAGAATCCGGTTCATGAAGCAACACCTCCTGGGGGGGGTCTAGTGGAATCACAAGAGTAAACGTTGAGCCACCACCCCGTTGGCTGAGAAGTTCTACCCTACCGCCGTGCGCTTGAGCGATCGCACGCACAATCGACAATCCCAATCCTGCCCCCTCAGAGCGACGGCGACTGTTGGTAGCGCGTGCAAAGCGCTCGAAGATTCGCTGCTGATCGGCAAAGGCAATGCCTTCCCCAGTATCGCGCACCCAGAAATGGGCGTTGCCCTCAATAAGCGCCGAGCCAAGCGCGATCGTATCTCCATTTTTCGTGTGCTGGGTCGCGTTCTGAGCTAAGTTCATCATTGCCTGAGTCAGCCGTTGTCGATCAGCTACAACGCGCCCCGTACCTTTATTCTCCAGACGCCAGTGCCGTTCGGCTAAGGCTCTGGCTTTGGCATACAGTTCCTCAGTCAAATTGCCAATTTCCAAGGTTTCCAGGTACAAAAAATTGGGTTGCTCTGCCTTAGCCAGTAGTAAGAGGTCATCGACAAAGCGACTCATGCGATCCAACTCATCGGTGACTAACTCTATCGTTTCACGCCGTTCTTGGGGGTCGTCGCCCAGCAGTTCTAAATGACCTCGGATAATCGTGATTGGAGTCCGGAGTTCATGACCTGCATCATTAATAAAGTCTCGTTGACTGGAGAAGGCCGCTTGGAGACGGTCTAGCATCTCATTAAAGGTGATGGTTAGTTCGGCAATTTCGTCTTTTCCTTGCACGGGAATGCGTCGAGTCAGGTCAGACTCGGTAATGGCGTAAGCCGTTTCGGTGAGTAAGCGTAGGGGAGACAGCACCCGTCCAGCCACGACCCAAGCCAGCACTGAAGCCACAGCTATCACGACAATCGTCACATGGATTGCGACGAAAATTACCTCATCCACCTTACAATACTCATGGGCAGTCGAGAAGCCTACCACAAACACCCCATGAGTTTTTCCCCTAACTATCGGCTGAGCCAGATACATGATAGTGCCATCTGAGGTTACCTTTTCACCTTGCTGACGCTCACTCACCTGTGCCCAGTGCTTTACTAGATCCGAATTAGAATTTAGAGAGTCTGGAAGGACTGTATAATTGGATTTGGATTTGTAGAATTTGCCATTTAACAGCGTAATTAAAAATTCATCTTCCTCTGTAAAGTTGCGAGATAAAAATACATCAAACATAGCAGCAACTTCATTGCCGAAGGGTTGGCCTGTATATGGATTTCGTCCCTCGACTAATCGGAGAAATTCTTTTTTCTCCTGAATCAGGGATTTTTCAAACCGCTTTTCTATGCGAACCAAGAGGACTTGACGAATAGTTAAGATGGATATTACTAGACAGAACATCATCAGCACGACGTACCAGAGCAAGATACGTGTTCTGACTCCGAAAAATAACATACGCCATCCCAGATTTTTATTTGTATTTGTCACGTCTAGTAAAGTGAAAAATTTTTCAAAATCGAGCAATCGCCCAAGTAGTTTTATAGCGTCATAGCGAACTAGTACATCCCGATAGACGTAACTGACCACTTAGAGTTGCTTGACTAACAAAACTAAGAAGCTAGGTGTTGCTGAAAGAGTAATGATTTCAGCGAGGAGAGGAACTGTCTGAATACAGCAAAACAGTGGAGCAGCAAGCGAAGTAAACACTTCAACATCTCCAATGATTTGAAGTAGGTTTTTCAACGATATGTCCACACTAGGAACACCTTTTAGAACCAGGGAACCATCGGTCAAGTTGAACGAAAGTTCTGCCATACCCGAGAGACTTATAGGCAAGCTGCCTTGTCAGTTCTCCCCATCCGGCGTCCAAGAAATTTACTTCAATGCGACTTGGTAGTTGACCACTCTTTTCGGAAGCTGGAGAACTTTGACAACTCACTTGACCACGAGTATTAGCAAAGAACAAGACATCCCTGTTATACAATTCTTTTACTATTTTTATCTCAGTTTTTGAGCGAAAATATATCCCAGACCATTGCAGGAAATAATCTTTGTCAGGTTGAGCCTGAAAATATTCCTCATAATTGGTATCCGCTGGAGGAACAAAAAGCGCTGAACTATTAGCTACTTTTTCTATATGTGTTTTCCATCTCTCAGTAAAAAACAATCTCCAATAATGAGGTGTGTTATGTCCATTTTTTTGGTGTGCATAAGCTAGATGTAGGTCAGGATGTATTTCAAGATAAAAACCTGGTTTTGTCTTTGAGTACAACCAGTTATTTAATGCCTTCCTTTATGCAGAGTAGAGACGCTCCACCGGAACATCTCTACCACAAGAAAATTTCTGTTTTGATGGTCTAAACCCATTCCTAATTTACTCGTCGTGAGCGAAGCGGTGGAAGAGGTAGTCTAGGGCGTGATTCCGCAGTCTGTAGTATTCTGGGTCTTCCATGATCAGGGCGCGATCGCGCGGACGCGGGAAAGGAATGTCCATAATCTCACCGATATTCGCCGCCGGACCATTGGTCATCATTACCAAGCGATCGGCTAAAAACAGCGCTTCATCAATATCATGGGTAATCATTAGAACCGTGCAGCGGTGGTCGTTCCAGATTTTCAGCAGTTCTTCCTGCAACTCTTCCTTGGTGATGGCATCCAAAGCACCGAACGGTTCATCCAAAATCAAGACTTGGGGACGAACCGCCAAAGCCCTAGCGATGGAAACCCGCTGTCTCATCCCGCCGGACATTTGCGGCGGCTTCTTATCAGCCGCTTCCGACAAACCCACCATCGCTAGATGTTCCCGGACGATCGCCCTTTTTTGGGCCTGGGACTTTTTGGGGTGAACGGCGTGAACAGCTAGGTAGATATTTTCAAACGCTGTCCGCCAAGGCAGTAGGGCGTAGTTTTGGAACACAACCATGCGGTCTGGCCCTGGCTTGGTGATGGGCTTCCCTTGCACACGCACTTCTCCGGCAGTAGGAAAGGCGAAACCCGACACCATGTTCAGCAGGGTCGATTTGCCGCAGCCCGAGTGACCAATAACGCAGATAAACTCGCCTTCTTCTACGGTCAGGTTAACGTCTTGGAGTACCGGGTACGAACCCTTCTTGGTTGGATACACTTTGGAAACGTTCTCGATCGTCAGGAATGACTCGGAATTGATGGCGGTTGCCCTTGGCTGTCGGGCAGTTTCGCTAACACTAAAGGCAAGAGGACGGTCGATCATGGCTTTTGTTGTACGTAGTTGGTAAGTGGACGGTAAGGTGAGTGATTAGTCTGTTGCTGGCTCGTTGCTCATCTTTGCTTACCCCCCCAGCCCCCCTTACTAAGGGGGGAGTACAAGGAGAAACCTTTCAGTCCTGGGAGCAGTCAGTTTCCGGTTCCTGTTCCCGTAAGGGGGGAGTACAAGGAGAAACCTTTTAGTCTTGGGAGAAGCCAGTTTCCGGTTCCTGTTCCCCCCTTAGCAAGGGGGGTTAGGGGGGTGCAAAATTTGCAGTGACCAATGATCTAAGCAGCTACAGAAAGACGAGGTGAATCGAGAACGACTTCCGCAATGCTGAAATCGCGTTTAATCTTCAAATTGTTGAGATAGCCAATCGGATCATCGGCAGTAAATGTGGTGCCATCAAACATGGCGATCGCGCCACTGGTATATTTCACATCCAACACACCCAGTTCTCGTGCGGCGGTGCTGAACACGTTTACCCGGCACACCCGTTCCATGATTTCCACCCAGTTTCGGGGGAAAGGTGTGTGACCCCAACGTGCCAACTGAGTCATGTGCCAAAGGTGTTCAGTTCGACTAGGGCGATTGACGCCATCGCCAAAGAATAGGTGATGGGCAAACTCTCGCATCGGTTGATCGAGACTACAGAACACTTCGTTGGGGTTTCCGAGGTGGATGTAAGCAATATCTGTATTCACGTACTCCCTCTGGGCGACAATCTGACGCACTTCTTGTTCGTTGGCAGGGTCAGTACAATACTGAGATGCCTCTAGCAACGCTTTAACTAAGGCAATGTGGGTGTTGGGATAAGCGTTTGCCCAGTCTTCGCGAACACCAAGCACTTTTCCTGGATGTCCGGGCCAAATTTCTAAGTCTGTGGCGACAGTAAAGCCAATCCCTTGCATCGCCGCCCGCGTATTCCAGGGTTCCCCAACACAGAAACCATCAATGGTTCCCCCTTGCAAATCGACGACCATTTGGGCTGGCGGGATGCTCTGGAGTGACAAATCGTGGTCGGGGTCGATGCCACCACTGGCTAACCAGTAACGCAGCAGCAGATTGTGCATTGAGGAAGGATGCACCAATCCCATCCGGTGCTGGCGTTCCGGGGAGGCGAGCAGCATTTTCTTGAAATCTGCTAGAGTGTGTACCCCTTGGTCGTAAAAGCGTTTATCCAGGGTGATGCCATTACCGTTGCGAGTCATGGTCATGGCGGTGACGATGGGCAACGGTCGGTCTTGATATCCTCCCAAGGTTAACCAGAGGGGCATTCCTGATGGCATTTGAGCTGCATCTAAGTAACTCCCGACCATGCCATCCATAATGCCGCGCCAGCTAGTTTCGCGCACGAGGTTGACTTCATCTAAGCCGTGTTTCTGGAAGAAGCCTTTTTCTTTGGCAACGGCGAGGGGGGCGCAGGCTGTTAGTGGGACAAAACCAATATCGAGGTTAACTTTTTCCAGACCGTGACGCGCGATCGCTGTCGTTTTTCTCGCCCGAATTTTCTTGATACGCTTTTGCTGATTGAGGAAGTAAATTATCTCACTCCGCAAGCTGTAGTAGCTGGGGTGTTCGACTACTTCCATCCGCTTGCGAGGTCGGGGAATATCCACCTCTAAAATCTGACCAATTTTGGAACCTGGCCCATTGGTGAGCATGACAATCCGGTCAGATAGCAGTACTGCTTCATCGACATCATGGGTAACCATGACGGCAGTGACTTGGTTTTCTTCGCAGATTTGCATTAACTGCTCTTGAAGATTGCCTCGCGTCAGAGCATCCAGCGCCCCAAAGGGTTCATCAAGGAGTAGCAATTTGGGACGGATGGCAAGGGCGCGGGCGATCGCAACTCGCTGTTTTTGTCCACCCGATAGCATCGTCGGCTGTTTGTCCGCATGAGGGCGCAACCCCACCATGTCGATGTGTCGCTCTACAATTGCTTTGCGATCGCTTGCAGGCAAATCCTTCATCACCGAGTCAACAGCTAAGGCAATATTTTGCCGTACTGTTCGCCAAGGCAACAGAGAATAATTCTGGAACACCACCATCTTGTCTGGCCCTGGCTGTTTAACTTTTTGCCCTTCCAGGGTCACTATCCCATCACTCGGCAAATCCAAACCTGCAATCATGTTCAACAGGGTGGATTTACCGCAGCCGGAGTGACCAATGAACGAGATAAACTCTCCTTTTTTAATGTGTAGGTCAATCCCTTTTAAGGCAACGTATTCACCACCACCAGTTAACGGAAAAACTTTATCAACTTGATCAACCGCAACAAAAATACTCATTAGTTTTTAGTCCTTGGTTCTCAGCCATTGGTCATTTATTCTTGGTTATTAGTTATTTGTTATGGGTCAGAAACAACTAACAACAAACAACTAATCACTACTTCTTTTCCTGTGGAGCAATCCTGGACTGCAAGTATGCTATTGCTCGGTCTAGAAGCAAACCTACTGCACCGATGTAAACAACAGCCAAGATAATTTCACTGACGTAGTTCTGCTGATAGGCATCCCAGATGAAAAAGCCAATTCCGACAATGCCTGACATCACGATTTCTGCGGCAATAATTGCCAACCATGCCAAGCCGATCGCAATCCTCAAGCCTGTAAAAATGTAGGGAAGTGCTGAGGGAAACAGAATATTTAAGTAATATTCTTTACGGGAGAGTTGCAAAACCTTAGCAACGTTGTTGTAATCATCAGGGATTTGTCTGACACCTTCTGCGGTGTTAATCAGAATTGGCCAGACTGAGGTGATAAAAATTACGAAAATAGCAGCGGGTTGGTTTTGTTGCAGGGCGACTAGCGCAATCGGCACCCAAGCCAAAGGCGCGACCATCCGCAAGAATTGGAAGAGTGGATCTAACGCCTTATTAATCAGTGGCTGTGTACCGACCAAAACGCCCACGCTAATGCCAACCAGTGCCGCTAATGAGTAGCCCTGAGCGACTCGCCCCAAACTCGCCATAGTCTGCCAAAATAAACCTTTGTCTAGACCACCCCGGTCATAAAAGGGATACATCAGTAGTATCCGGGTTCGGTCATCTGTCCAAACACTCAAGGGACCTGGCAGCCTTGTCACTCCGGAGCTGGAAAGTAGCTGCCATACGATTAAGAATCCCAAAATTCCCAACAAAGGCGGCACAATATCCTTAGATTGCTTTTTCCAGAAAGCCTGGATTGCATTGTTTGAACTAGGTCTTGGCTTGCGGTTGATTGTGTTGACAGTCATTTTCTTCCCCCTATTCAGATTGGGATGTAATTTGGGATGTAATTTGAGCAGAACTTGGAAACTTTTCCGTTGTGGAGTAATTTTTGACTTTTGACGCAGCGGATATATCCGTTACCCCAAAACCAGTTAATGATTCCTTAGCCAATAACGCATCCGTTGCTAAACTTTCTTAATCGCCAGACTATTGAGGTAAGCCTCTGGATTTTCTGGGTCGAACTCTTTGCCGTCAAAAAACTTCTCAACGCCGCGAGATGTACTTGTAGGAATATCGGCATCAAATCCTGCTTCTTTAGCCGCTTCCTTCCACAAATCCTCGCGGTTGACGGCATCAATAATCTTCTTAGCTGTGTCGATATCTGTAAGGCGATCGCGGTGGAAACCCCAGCGCATTGATTCTGTTAGGAACCACAAGTCATGACTCTTGTAGGGATAGGAGACATTACCCAAATCGTCTTTCCAGTACAGGGGACCTGCCTTAATGTCATTAAAAGCTTGTTGACCATCCCCCATTTCATACTTCCCTTCATAGGGAGGAGTAAGAACAGCTACAGGTATATTGAAGTAATTGCGTCCGGCACAAATTTGCACCAATTCTGCTCGGTTTTCCGGCTTATCGCACCACTGCTGTGCTTCCATTAATCCTTTTAAAAGGGCTTTAGTTGCCTTGGGATTCTTGTCTACCCAATCGGCTCTCATCGCTAAGTATTCTTCGGGATGAAATTTCCAGATTTGGTGGGTGAGTGCTGCCATGTGACCGATATCATCAGCAACGATGCGGTAGGGCCAAGGGTCACCTGTACTGAAGGCATCCATTGACCCGTTACGCATCCCTTGCACGGTTTCTGCCGGTGGTACTGCTAACAAGTCGATATCTCTATCCGGATCGACACCACCCGCCGCAAACCAATAGCGAATCCAGAAATCCTGATTCACGTTGGGAAAGGTGTGTGCCGCTTTAAACTTGCGTCCCTGACTGGCTTCAAATCCTTTGATATAGTCGGCGGCATTGGAAATATCTAATTGAAGTCCTTTGCCCTTATGGATACCTGCGATCGCAATCCCGTTCCCCTGCGTGTTCAACTGCGCCAGAACGTACATGGGCACCTTTCTCCCATTTGTAATAATGCCCTCGCTGATCAGATGAGGCATCGGCATCTGCCACTGTCCCCCATCAATGCCACCCCCTTCAGAACCAATAGTTACGTTGTCCCGTGCAGATGCCCAGTTCGCTTGCTTGGAGACTTCAACATCGGTCATGCCATACTTGGCAAAGAAGCCTTTTTCTTTCGCAATCACTAGAGGCGCTGACTCAACAATGGGGATATATCCCAACTTAGCTGTTGAAGTTTCTGGCATTTGTTCTGGGCTGATATCAGCAGCATTAACCGCATCTGCTGCTGGAACATTGGCTGTCTCAGGTGGGTTGCCCAAACAGCCTTTGAGGAACACAGAACTGGCAGCAGATGCACCAGCAGTGATCAGAAATTTCCGGCGAGAAAACCTAGAAAAATTGGACATAAAAACTCCTTGCAGCTAATACTTTCTTGTGTAGTGCTACTAAACAATTGCTATTGTTTTAGGGAATTGAAAACTCTTGAACTCTCTTGTCGGGTTTAGGTGCTATGAGCAAGCGACGCTTAGGTTTATCGAAACCTAGCGGCTTTCCTTTAGACAAGTTGGCTAGACAATTTGGCCATCGCTGAGTTAGGTCAAATTACTAGTAAACCCAATCTATATACATAAGATTAAATTGAGTGAACTTATCATTGTGAAGTGGGTGAAGAAACTCGTTATTTCTTCCCTTTTTTGGCAATGACAGTTTGCTAACTACTTTACAACTGGGTATAGATTAACACCTTTGCCTAATGAATAATTAGTTTTCTAGGGTAAAAACCAAAGGAATATTAAATGATACTTATAAAAAAATTGTTAATGTTTTGATTGCCGGATACTCAGGATAGTTGCTATAGAGTTATATCGATAGCAACCATTGATTGTGCCTTCTATTTCAGTAAATACTTTGTTAAACTGAACGCTAATTTCTCAGGAAACTAATAATACAAAAGGAAATAATTCACCAGTCAAGTTCTTCAAAGAGGGGAATATGTTACTTTTTTCATAAGCAATTATGCTTAGCCATTGAGTGGTGGTGAACCAACTGACCCAACAGCGATCGCAAATCCAAGTCAAAGACATCATTGGTCGCAAGTTGTTTTCTGACTTTGATTTTCTGACTGTCTTGCCGCTCCAAGCGCAAGATCATCAAAAAACATCGCTTCTCCTGACAGACCAGCTCAACTATAAGTTTGCCGAATGATTTGCATTAGGGGTCGTTAGACAGATACTGCAAGCACTGCTCGTACTGGCCTGGGTAGTCCTGGGCGACCCGCTGTTCTAGGCGTTGGGCGATCGCTACATCATGCTTGGCATTGCCGATCAGGTGAGTATAGCCCAATAGTTCTGGCTGCTCCGATGAAAAGGCGGCTTCTGGGGATTCAAACAGACACTGCATTGCAACGCCTGGAAAACTAGAGTTCGTAATCTGCTGGTGATATTCTACGCAAGCCGCAAGGAAGTATTGTTCAATTAACAAACAATCTCCTAGCTTATTCTCCATCCTGACAAAAGCGGCTTGATTGCGTGGATGGGTGGCAATTTGCAAAGCCAGGTCTGTATAATAGCGAAGATTTTAGTTGGGTCTGGGGGCATTGAAGGCACCCTAGCGACAATTTGCGTTGCAGTGGGTGTACTGAGCAGGGTCGCTGCCACCGTGCCAAACCGAACTGGGGGCGTTCCCTAGTCAAAATCGCTGCCTGATATCGTAATACGATCGCCTACCTGCCCTGACTTCGGCGTAAATTGCCCAGGAAATGGGTTGAACTTTGGGACTGGAGGAGCCGCAGGCTCTACCACAAACTCTCGTGTAAATCGGTTATTGGTCGGTACCTGATCCATTAGCACATTGTCGGGATCTACCGTGAAGCTTACCCGATAGGTGCCGGGTTCATTGAGCGTGACCTGAAACTCAGTGGATGGATCGAGCAATTGCTCCTGGATTCGCAGAGCACCATGAAGGTAAATTTCTGCGATCGCCTTATCTGATGGAAGAGGGGGTATGTCGTCCGATTCATCAATTTCATCAATGACATCAAGGCTAGCCTGAGCACTCAACTCAAGTGGCTGGCTTCCAATCAATCCTGCTTTTAGCGACACCTCCGTGAGCATCGCCGGGGTTTGGGTTGCGCCATGCAGGTCATTAACGGAATGAATGCCGACGGTTTTGAGCCGTTGGATTTCGCTGTCCTGAATGTCTGGCAGTGTATTGAGCGGCTGGAGATTATCCGTGCCCAGGTCTACGGACTTGCGGGTTTCCTGCACCTGGGTATCGAGGGCGGGGGAATCGTTGGCAAAGAGGGAGCGATAGTCTGCGATTCTTGCATATTGGACTCTTCTGCGTTGGAGTTTTCGTTCTGATTACGAATACGAGTCATGGTTTTTCCTTTTGTGACGATGTCGTTTGACGTTGACGGATGACGGTCAAGCCGTCGTTTGAGCAATCTAACTGGATGATGCAACTCCAGGAGCAGGTCATTTTGCTCCCATAGCTGATCGTGACAGTTGAAACTTTGTGAGGAGGATGGTTGAGGTGTTGATGGTTCCTGCGTCTATCACAGGAACCATTACCCCTTTCCAGGGCAAAAGCATCCTCTGGTGCTGGAAGATCGATGCTGCCGAGCTCGCGGGTGGTCACAGTAACCACGCCCGTGGTTTTTCATTGGGAGGGTGTTTGAGATAATCATTTTTCGTGTGCTACACGATGAAAAATCACCTTGAGGACCCACAGGCGTTAGCCACCGCCAACGGGATGAGCCGTACCGACTTCCAGGGGATGACGGGAATCAGGCATTCAGCCCGAAGACGTCCGTATCCACCCAATCTTGTTTGAGGAGAACCCACCAATCCACGGAAATCCCTCGCTGGATGTAGGTGTAGGGCAACCAACCATAGCCTTCTTTACCCCAATCCGTTCCCCAGGAATTCCGGATGAGAATAGCCCCTTTGGTCTTAATTCCACCCGGTTTGAAATGCTCAATCACCAGGGAATCGTCGTAGCCCACTGCAATCATGGCATGACCACCCAGGGGGCGATCGCTATTCACTGGATAAGGCAATTGCCCCAGAGTATCGGGACAACTGGCATGAATCATGGGTGAGTCAAACATCATCGTGCCAAAGGTCAGGGGAAATCCGGCAGCTAATTGGGTTTTGATCGCCAGCAGCTCATCATCGTAAATATCGGGTGTATCTAACCGGACGTAATGCATCACTTTGTAGTTGGATGCGAAGGCATAGCAAAAGGCTGGGGGTTCAACATCCAGTTGGCTCAGGTCGCAAGTCCAGTACTCTTCAGGGGGTAGTCCAAACAGTCGCAAGGCTCCCATGGTTGTCCGCAAAAAGACCCCTACGTTTCCCTGCACCTTTAGCAAGTTTTTGGTGGTTTTGTAGAGGAATAGCCGAGAGCGGTGGCGATACTCTTGAAAGGCTTTTTGCTCCAGGTATTCGGCGATCGCTGTCACCACATGGGCGGTGCAGGACTCCAGTTTGCCCTGATTCTCCACAGGAGAAAATCCAGGTCGGAGATCTACAAAGGGTGACAGATCTAACTTTTTGAATTGCCGAGTCTCAATTAATTTGGCAGAACTGCCCATTACGGTATCTAACAGAAGACGAATAGTCTTGCTGGTTAGCCGTAAGTCTCGATAATCGGGATAATCTCGAATCCAGCCCATACCGTGCTGGCGACGAACAGTTTCATTCATGCAGCGTCATCACTTTTAGTCAGAAAACTATCCATAAACTGGGGAGTAGATGCAGAACCAAATGGCACAGGCGTTAGCCCCCGAACCATTCGGTCATTGAGTGCAATTCACACCGAGTCCTAAGGGGAGAAGGCTCCATAGGTTTCTTGAACTCTTGGTAATGGAACTACATAGGGTACTCTGTAAACGTCATCCCCCTTTTGAAAGGTTCCGGATTTTTAGCGTTAAATGCAAGTATCAGAAGCAAAAAAGGAAAGCACCATGACCTCAGGAATTTCCTACTCTTGGTAAGTCCCCTTTCCCAGAAGTAACTCCAAGCCTCACCGAGCCAGACTGCCTCGCTTTCAACTAATAAGCAAAGTCAAAAAATATATATCGGGGGCTGGCTCCTCATCGCTAACCGCGACACTATAAACCAAGGACTGTAAATGAGAACTAACGTACTATGAGCAAGGTCAATGTAAGTTGAAGTAGAAAAAAGCGTGATTTATCGCTGGATAAGACTTTTAATCAAGTGGTGACAGAAAATCAAATTTTGGGGAGTCAGGCACAAAAAATTGAGGGAGAAAAAACATGACTCGCAGAATAATCCAGTTCAATATCTTAGCGGTCACGGCACTAATGGCTACCTTGTTTCCAGGAGGTCAAGCTCTGGCAGAAGAAACCTACTCCCAAAAAGCTAGCCTCTTAGCTGACATTGCCGTTCAGTATAGAGCGATAGGACAATCTGAGCAGGCTCTCAAGATTTTAGACCAAGCCCTGCCCTTAGCCCAAGTGAGTACCAATGATTGCTTCAAAGGCACTGCTTTAGTAAAAGTGGCTGGAGGTTATATCCTGGCTGGACAGGAAGCGTTGGGGAAGAAACTTCTAGCAGAAGCCATCCAGATTGCCCGTACCCAAACAGCAACGGGCTGTCATGTTAGTGCAACTTCTCCGGAAGAATCTTTACTAAACCGAGCTTCTGAATACGCAGAAGTTGGGTACTACGACTTGGCTGTTGAGATTATCACAGGGGTGAACAATCCTGTGTTCACTCCTATAGAAATGGCAGAGGTGACGGGTCATTATGCCAAAGCCGGAGAGGGTGAGCAAGCAACTCAGGTCTTGAACCAAGCACTCGAAATGGCACAACGCATTGACAATGCCGAATATAGAACTCTGACTCTGAGGGGAATTGCCTCTTATCTAATTCAAGCAGGACAAACAGAACTTGTGCCTCAAGTGTTAGAGCTTGCCCTTAAGAGTACATCTGCCATCAATGAGGTACAATCCCGCGACAATGCCGCCGCCATAAAACTGTCTGGGATGTTAGACATTACTTCTCAATTTGCCGAAGTTGGACAACAACGTCGAGCCAAAGAGCTTCTCGATCAAACGTTACCAAAGATACGGACATTTGATTCTAAGCCCTTTCCCCTGCAAAAAACGCTCAACCTGGTTGAAACAGCAGTCCAGTATGCCGCATTGGAACAGAACAACTTGGCAGTCGAGATATTAGCCGAAGCTCGAGCCTCGGCACAGATAATTGATGAATCTCAAACCAAAAACAATGCAATAGCTAGGGTAGCTGGAGGTTACGCAGAAATCGGAAACTTTGAGATGGCGCAGCAAATTGCCCGCTCTATTAAAAGTGTTAACCATAGGGAGCAGGCATTCCGTGGAATTGTGCTTGCTTATGCCAAAGCCGGAGACTCTGAGCAAGCGGTTCAACTGGCAAAATCGATAGGAAGCCCATACGTCACCTTTGGAGGCATTGTCAGGCATTATTTACAGAGTGGACAGTATGACCTAGCGCTTGAGATTGTTCAACAAAATAATCTGTCTGACTTGCTGTCGGATGTGGCGATCGCTTACCTTGAGGCAGGGCAGCCTGAGCAGGCTCTAAAGATTGCTCAGTCTATCGACTCCCCGTCTGATACCAGGCATCAAAAGGATGGGAGATTTTCGGCGATCGCTCCTGGGTTTGCCAAACAGGGAGATTGGGAGCAAGCGCTTCAGGTGGCTCGATCCATAAAAGACAAAAGTTACAAAGCTCAAGCTCTGACGGCGAGCGTCGAACAACATGTGACCAGAGAACGAGAGAGCAAAGGACTGATTCAACAAATTCTTTGGATGCTTACCCGTCGCTTCAATTCTCTATTGGGCAATTCGAACGACTCAAACGACTTAAATAAAGGCAAAGCCTCGGATTTTCTAGAGCAAGCGCTTCAAGTTGTCAATTCAATGACACCAAAACGCTAAGGAGCAATATCTTGTAACAGCGCTGAACAGGAAGTGGAGTAACATTTATTCCTAGTTTCGTGGCGACAGGAACAGGTGAGACGCGATCACCTTGAGAAGTGTTGGAAAGATGAACTGCTACCTCATTTGTGCCAACCTAAAGTAATCCCAAGTTCGAGGAAGAGCAGTAAGGGGCAAAGCAATGCCCAAAGCCTATTTGACGTCCATCAGAGCCCGAGCGACAACCATATCCGGGATTTGCTCGACCCGGTGACACCTGAGCACGTTTTTCCAGTGTTTGAGGAGAATCTTGCAGGTGTTGGACAACAGGGGCAGTTGGCGGGCTTCCGCTCGGTTGCAGCCACCCTGTTAATTGCGTTAGACGGCACCAAATACTTTAGTTCGAGTCATATCTACTGCTCGGCCTGTTCAACGCGCACCTTGAAGTCAGGGGAGACCCACTACTTCCATAGCGTCATCACTCCGGTCATGGTTTGTCCAGGGCAGACACATGTGATTCCGTTGGTGCCTGAGTTTATCGTGCCGCTTTCTGGGGCATGACAAGCAGGACTGTGAGAATGCTGTGGCAAAACGATGGTTGTCGCAGCATGGGCAGCAAGCAGCCTCTCTCCTCGTTCCTGGCGACGCTTAACATCTTGTCCTTGCTATTCCACACGTTGCTGGAGTTGCTTGACCAGAAGTACAAGCTGCTACGAGCGCATTTGCCTACTCGCAAAACCTTTTTTGATGATTTGCGGGCGTTAACTCGTTATATGACATGTATTTCGATAGTTAGGATCATCTACTCACCTTCATGCTTGAATGTCTAGAGCTAGACATCCCACCGAATACCAGTGAATTTCCACAATGAGAATTGCTAGTGCGATTGCTACTTCGCCCTCTCAAATTATGGGATGTTCTGGTTCCTGATTGACTCATACCCTAGATTAACGTCAGTACGGGTTAAGCAAAAGGCTGAATCCTTGGTAGGGTAGGACTCCAAGCCCGACAGAAGAGGAAAAGGAGGGAGCGATTAGCTGAAAATATCAAATAACCAATCATTCAGCACCCCCTTCCTATGACTAGTCTAGAAGAACTATTTTGCCAGATCGATGATTTTTGCCAAAGCTTTGAACCCCGATGGCAGGCAACGCTTTTAGGTAATGGCTTGAAGCCTCGTCAGCGCCGCCGAGCCTTGAGCTTGAGTGAAATCATGACAATTCTGGTCAGCTTCCATCGGCAGTCGTACCGCAATTTCAAACATTTTTATCAGAAACACGTCTGTCTCTACTGGCGGCAAGCCTTTCCCGGACTGCCCAGTTATCAACGGTTTGTCGATTGGATGCCCTCGAGCTTGATGCCGTTGTGCCTCTATCTCAAAGAGTGCTTTGGGCAGTGCCGTGGTATCAGCTTCATCAATTCCACCAGCTTAAAGGTCTGCCACCTGACACCGGGTAATACCGATGACCGTAAACCCGTCCCCGATCTGCTTAAACCCTGCTTTGGTAAGGTGTTTGCCGACCGAGGCTATGTCTCCAAAAAGCTCGCTCAACAGTTACTTGAGGACTTTGACATCACCTTCTTTGCTAAACCTAAGCGCAACATGAAGAATTAGTTGATGAGGCTGACTGACAAGTTATTGTCCCGTCAGCGTAAGGGTTATTGAAACGATTATTGACCAATTCAAGAATATCTCTCAAATTGAGCATTCTCGCCATCGTAGCCCCATCAATTTCCTGGTCAATGTCGTCTGTGGATTGATTGCAAGAATGCCATCAGCCCACGAAGCCTTCCCTCAATCTGGACTGGGCTTTACCCTCTGCTGCTTAACCGTACTGACGTTAGATTAGCCACGTTCACACTTGCTTTTCTATCTAGAGCTAAGCTGAAAATGAAGGTCAGTTTCTCCCTAGCGCGAGGAAAATCAACTAACTCAAAAAGAAAAGCCCCTTTCATCGAGAAAGGAGCTTGTTCATATAGAAGTAATAGACCTGGCATTGAGCTATTTTCCCGTAGGGTTACCCCCAGAGTATCTTCGCCGCTGCAGCGTTTCACCACCGAGTTCGGGATGGGTCGGAGTGGGTCCACCGCGCTGGAAACACCAGGAAAAGA
>JAESGL010000135.1_pt1 | contig 95586 bp, 94 predicted proteins | sample 9269711 | NCBI WGS metagenome assembly JAESGL01 (sample SAMN14515918, study PRJNA621676) | algae metagenome | isolation source: Kastovskya adunca ATA6-11-RM4 and co-occurring heterotrophs from soil and... | place: Chile: Atacama Desert | collected 2011-06-27 | reverse complement strand
CGCCGATAATCGCAAGATCGCATTCCAGATCAGCCACTCCCCCTGTTAGCGACGCCGACGCCAAAGGCAAAGCCGGACGGGCAGGCTGGGGTGTCCGGGATGGGTGGGGACAAGACATAGCCCCTCTCTTCCAGGGAGGGGCTGGGGTGGGTTGCGAGCGTAGCGAGCTTCTGCCCTATCGACCGTAGACCGCCGCTACGCGGCGCCCCCACCCCCTAACCCCCTCCTGCTTGCGGGAGGGGGATCATGACAGCTTCTGGTCATCAGTTGCCATCCCCGCGTCCGTCATGCCGCGCTCGACCCGACATCCCGCTTTCCTACTCGGCCTTTCTCTGATCTACCCTGGGCGATGGCAGCCCGCTTCTCTTTCCTGCCCTTGCGACCAGGCTGTCGTCGCCCAACCGGCGCACAAATTTCGCTTTCCTGTAGCCTCGTTGCCCTCTCCCTGTCGCGTCGATTCCGGCTGCCCCTTGGCATTCCCACCCATCCCCCCACGCCTTGCTCAACTTATCTACATAGTATAGGGGGGTATCCTATGCACATCATCGCAGATCGGGACAAATTGCTGGCGCGGGTGCGCCGCATCGCCGGGCAGGTCAACGCCGTCGAGCGCCAGTTGGCGGGCGACGCGGGCTGCTCGGAAACGCTGCAGCTGGTCGCCTCGGTGCGCGGCGCGGTCGGCAGCCTGATGGAGGAGCTGATCGAACAGCATATGCGCGAGCATGTCGCCCGCCCCGGCCTGACCGACGAAGCGCGCACGGCCGCCACCGAAGAAATGCTGGCGCTGATCCGCCGCTACGGGAAATGACCATGCACGACGATCACGCCCATGGGCACCATCATCATGGCGCCGGCTGCAACCACGACCACGCCCATGCTGCCATACCGGCCACGCCGCCGCCGACCGATGACGATGGCGAGGAGCGCCATTATTTCGACCATATCTATTTGAGTGCCGGGCATGACAAGAATGCCAGGCGCACGCTGTGGGTCGTCTGGCTGACCGCCGCGACCATGGTGGTGGAAATCGCCTTTGGCTGGATAACCGGGTCGATGGCGCTGCTGGCCGACGGCTTCCACATGGCGACCCATGCCGGCGCGCTGGCGGTGGCCGCCGCCGCCTATAGCTACGCCAAGCGCCATGCCCGCAACCCGCGCTACACCTTCGGCACCGGCAAGGTCGGCGACCTGTCCGGCTTCGCCTCCGCGCTGCTGCTGCTGCTGACCGCCCTGTTCATCGCGATCGAATCCGGCATGCGCTTGTTCGAGCCGGTGAAGGTCGCCTTTGGCGAGGCGACCCTGGTCGCCATCATCGGCCTGGTCATCAATCTAGTCAGCGCCCTGCTGCTCGGCCACGACCATAGCCATGATCATGGGCATAGCCACGCGCATGACGACCATGATCACGACCACAAGGGCGGCCATGCCGACAACAACCTGCGCGCCGCCTATGTCCATGTGCTGACCGATGCGCTGACGTCGGTGCTGGCGATCGCCGCGCTGCTGGCCGGCCGCTATCTCGGCTGGTGGTGGCTCGATCCGGCGGTCGGCCTGCTCGGCGCCGTGGTCATCGCCCGCTGGGCCTGGGGCCTGATGAAGGACACCGCCGCCATCCTGCTCGACACCGCCGAACCCGCGCTGATGGCCAGGGTGCGCGGCCTGGTCGAAGCCGAAGGCGCCACCATCCGCGACCTCCATGTCTGGCGCATCGGCCCGCACGCCCATGCCGCGATCATCAGCCTCGCCCCCGGCGCCGACGGGCCGAAGGTCCGCGAACGGGTGCGCAGCCTGCCGCGCATGGAGCATGTCACCGTGGAGTGCGGCTGAGCGGCCGCTTGAGAAAGCCGGTTCCGGCCCGCTCCCCCGCCCTGTCCTACAGAGCCGGGCCCATGTTAGGCTGCGCCCGGCTCTTTCCCATCGTCCGGCGTCCCCATCCCCCTCGCAACATGATTTCCTACTTGAGCAAGGAAATGTCGAAATGTGCGGGAAATATGCGAAGTTAAGCGGACGAAATCCTATTTTCAGGCGGGCTTCAACGCATCCATGATCTGGCGCACCGGGCCAAGATCATAGCCCGCAGCCGTCGCCTGCGCCGACAGCGCATCGGCATCGTCGCCGGCCCGCGCGCGGGTCAGCGCCCACAGCAGGGTGCTGCGCGTGCCCGACCGGCAATAGGCCAGGATCTTGCCCTCGCCCGCCTGCTCGATCGCGGCGGCCATGCCGTCGAGCTGCCAGGGCGCAAAGCCGCCATGGGCCACCGGCACGGCGGCATAGGCGACGCCGGCGTCGATCGCCGCCGCCTCGACCGCGGCACCGTTGGTCTGGCCCGGTTCCTCGTCATCGGGACGGTTGTTGATGATCATGGTCACGCCCAGCGCCTTGGCGGTCTCCACCTGATCGACACTGATCTGGGGCGAGACATAGAGGCGGTCGGTCAGCTGGCGGAACATGGGCAAATCTCCTTCGCCCCCGCCATGCGCCCGCCCGCCACAGGATTCAAGCGTCTGCACGCCCAACCGGCATCGATGCCCCTTCATCCGTTCGTTTCGAGCCTATCGAGAAACGGGGCCACACGCTCATCCGCTACAGATAGGGCCGGATCGCCGCCAGGAAGGCGTCGCCATAGGCATCCAGCTTCTTCTGCCCGACGCCGCTCACCATGCCCAGTTCATGGATGGTCGCCGGCCGCTGCTCCGCCATCTCGCGCAGGGTCGAATCGTGGAAGATGACATAGGGCGGTACCCCGGCATCCTGCGCCAGTTCGCGGCGGCAGGTGCGCAGCGCATCGAACAGCGGATCGCCGACCGGATTGGCATCGCTGCCATTGCGGGCACTGCGCTTCTTCCGCTCGCGCCGCGGCGGCACCAGGATGCGCACCTCCTCCTCGCCGCGCAGGATCGGCCGGGCATTGGGCCCCAGCATCAGCCCGCCATGCTCGGTCGTCTCCAGCGCGTCCCGCACCAGCAACGCGCGCGACACCGGCCGCAGCAGCGTCGTCTCATCGCCATCGACGATCGCATAGACGGAAATCTTGTCATGTCCGCGCTCGCGAATCTTGTCGGTGACGGCGCCGCTCAGCACCGCCTCGATATGGCCCGCGCCAAAGCTCTGGCCGGTGCGATAGACCGCCGACAGATATTTGCGCGCGGTCTCTGTCGCGTCGACACTGGCCGGCGGAGTCAGGCAATTGTCGCAATTGCCGCAGGTCGCCGGCGGATTCTCGCCAAAGTGCCGCAGCAGGATCGCCCGGCGGCAGTTCGCGGTTTCGACCAGCGCCCCCAGCGCCGCGATTCGCGCCCGCTCGCCCTGCTGGCGCGCCGGTTCCAGCTCCATGATACGCTGGCGGGCACGGGCGAAATCCTCCGCCCCCCAGAAGAGATGCGCGACCGCCGGCTCGCCATCGCGGCCGGCGCGACCCGATTCCTGATAATAGCCCTCGATCGACTTGGGCAGGCCGGCATGGGCGACGAAGCGCACATCGGGCTTGTCGATCCCCATGCCGAAGGCGACGGTGGCGACCATCACCATATCCTCGCTGGCGATGAAGGCCGCCTGGTTGGCGGCGCGCTGGGCCGGGTCCATGCCGGCATGATAGGCGCGCACCGCCCGGCCGCCGCGCCCCAGCGTCTCGGCCAGCTTTTCGGTCGCGGCGCGGGTCGGCGCATAGACCACGCCCGGCCCCGGATTGGCGGCGAGCAGGTCGGCCAGCTGCCGGGTCAGCCCATCGCGGGGATGGACGGCATAGCGGATATTGGGCCGGTCGAAGCCCGAGATAATGAGGCCATCCTCGGGAATGCCGAGCTGGACCAATATGTCCTTGCGCGTATGCGCGTCCGCCGTCGCCGTCAGCGCCAGCCGCGGGACATCGGGAAACTCATCGAGCAGCGGCCGCAGCAACCGATAGTCGGGGCGGAAATCATGCCCCCATTCGGACACGCAATGCGCCTCGTCGATCGCGAACAGCGCGACCTTCGCCGACCGCAGCAGATTGCGGAACCCCTCGCCGCTCGCCCGTTCCGGCGCGACATAGAGCAGGTCCAGCTCGCCATTGCGCAGCCGGTCCTGCGTCTCGCGCCAGTCGGCATCGACGCTGGTCAGGCTGGCGGCACGGATGCCCACCGCGGTCGCCGCGCGCAACTGGTCATGCATCAGCGCGATCAGCGGCGAGACCACGACGCAGCAGCCGTCGAGCGCCACCGCCGGCAGCTGGTAGCAGAGCGACTTGCCCGCGCCGGTCGGCATGATCGCCAGGGTCGGCTGCCCCGCCATGACCCGCCCGACCACCTGTTCCTGCACCCCGCGGAACGTCGTGAAGCCGAAAATATCGTGGAGCAGCGTGGGAATGTCGCGGGGCATGGACTGGCCTTAGCGAGTCAGGGCCACAGGTGCCAGTAGCGCGGAGTGTCTGTTTGAGATGCGCCAGATGGCGCATTCCGGCACCAGCCCGCTCCCCCACCCGGCCACCCATAGAATACTGCCGTTGGGTGGCCGGGTGGGGGAGCGGGCTGGTGCCGTATCAGAAATCGCTCTTTCGCGATTTCTCAAACATGCGCTTACCCTGCCGGATCGAGCAGACAGCCCCAGCCCGGCTTGAACCGCGCGGTGCGCGACGCCAGCAGCGGGACATGCGCCTCGACCGCCCGCTCCTCCGGCTTGTCGGTCAGCCGTACCATCGCCATGCCCGGCTCCTTGTCCCCCTGGCAGCTGCCCATGGCGCGGCCCTCGACATAGCGGCAGGAACAGGTCAGCCGCGCGCCATAGGCCGAGCCGAGCTGCGCGCGGGCACGCAGGGTCGACCAGTTCCACGCCAGCGCCGCCAGCAGCACGACGACAATCACCGCAGCGACGATCCACCATTTACCACGAACCGCCATGGTCCTTCTTCCCGCCTCCATGCTAAGGGCGCCGGCTTATGCAGATCGAGAAGCGAATCGTAAAGCGCCTTGCCATGGGTGCCGGGCTGGTGGCGCTCGTCCTCGCCGGCACGCTGGTGGGGCGCGCCGCCCAGGCGCCTGAGCCTGTCTATAGCGTCGACACCGATGCGGTGGTCAGCGCGAGCGCGCTGCGCGGCGCGATCGATCCGCTGTTCGACGACAAGGAGATGGGCGAAACCCGCGCCCTGCTGGTCATGCGCGACGGCAAGGTGATTGCCGAACGCTATGCCCCCGGCATCACCCCCGACACGAAATTGCTGTCCTGGTCGATCGCCAAGAGCGTGACCGCGGTGCTGGTCGGCCTGATGGTGTCGGACGGACGGCTTGCGCTCGATTCGCCGGTGCCGGTCGCGGCCTGGAGCCAGCCGGGCGATCCGCGCGGCCGCATCACCCTGCGCCAGCTGCTGTCGATGACCTCGGGCCTCGACCATGCCGAGGATGGCGAGCCGATCACCGACGGCGACACCGTGCGCATGCTGTTCATGGACGGCGCGCAGGACATGGCGGCCTATGCCGAATCCAAGCCGCTGGCGCATGTTCCCGGCGAGACATTTTCCTACTCCACCGGCAGCACGATGATCCTGTCGGACCTGATGACCCGGATGCTGACCAACAGCCCCCATCCCGACGTCCGCCGCCGGGCGATGCAGATGTTCATCGACGGCCGGCTGAAGGCACCGGGCAAGCTGTCCAGCCTGACCCCGGAATATGACGCCAACGGCACGCTGATCGGCGGATCGATCATGCACATGACCGCGCGCGACTATGGCCGCTTTGGCGAATTGCTGCGCAACCATGGCCGCTCCCCCAACGGCCATCAGATCGTGCCGGAAAAATGGGTCGACTATATGCGCGCGCCCTCGCCCCGGAACGCGGCCTATGGCGCCCATCTCCGGCTCAACCGCGACAGCAGCGAGAGTGCGCTGATGCCCGGCCTCGCCTCGGCCAGCCTGTTCGGCTGCGTCGGTCATAATGGCCAATATATATTGGTCGCGCCCGGCCAGCGGCTGACGATCGTGCGGATCGGCATGTCGCCCAAGAAGGAACAGCGCGCTGCCGTGAAGGCGCAACTGGCCCGGCTGATCGGCCTCTTCCCCGGTTAAAGGGTGAATATGCCCTCGATCACCGTGCGGCAGGCGCCGGTCATCACCACCCGGTCGCCCTCCAGCCGGCAACCGAGCCGCCCGCCCCGCGCCGACGCCTGATAGGCACTGATCGCATCCTTGCCGAGCCGCTCCGCCCAATAGGGCGTCAGCAGGCCATGGGCCGATCCGGTCACCGGATCCTCGTCGATCCCGCCGCCGGGCACGAAGACGCGGCTGATGATGTCGCTGTCGTCGCCCGGAGCGGTCGCCATCAGCAGATTGTCACCCAGCTTGCGCAGGGTTGCGAAGTCAGGCTCCAGCGCCCGGATCGCATCGGCATCGCGATAGATGAAGATCGCATAGCCGCCCTCGCGCCAGCGTGTTTCGACGATGTCGCCGCCCATCCCCGCCGCCAGCTCCGGCAGCGGCCTGGGTTCGCTGGTCCAGGCCGGCAGCGACAATTCATAGCCCTCGCCCGCGCGGGTGACGGTCAGCACCCCGGCATGGCGGGTGCGAAAACGGATGGTGTCGCCCTGCATCAGCACATGACCGCTTGCCAGCGTGGCATGGCCGCACAGCTTCACCTCGACCGCCGGGGTGAACCAGCGCAGCACATAGTCGGCCTCTGCATCGTCCGGCGTCGGCACGGTGAAGGCGGTTTCGGACAGGTTGTTTTCCGCAGCGATCGCCTGCAGCACCGCATCGTCGAGCCAGGCGTCGAGCGGCATCACCGCCGCCGGATTGCCGGTGAAGGGCGCATCGGCAAAGGCATCGACCTGGGTGAAGCGAAGGCGGGTCATGGCGATACTCCTGATGGATCGCCGCCTTCATGCCGGGCCCGCATCCGTGCCGACAGGGCCGGATGCGGGCAATTGGTCCCTAGCCCAGAATCACCAGCGCCGCGCACACCGCGGTGCCGACGATCAGGTTGAGCGGCACGCCGATGCGCACGAAATCGGCGAAACGATAATCGCCGGCGGCATAGACAAGCGCATTGGTCTGATAGCCGATCGGCGTCGCGAAACAGGCCGACGCCCCGATCATCAGCGCAATCACGAGCGGGCGCGGATCGGTGCCCAGTTGATGCGCCAGCGCGATGGTCAGCGGGGTCAGCAGCGCCGCGACCGCATTGTTACTGAGAAGCTCGGACAGGATCAGCGCCGCGAAATAGACGATGAAGACCAGGCTCCATTGCGGCGCGACCTGCATCAGCGGCGTGATCCAGCCCACCATCAGCGCGACGCTGCCCGCCTGTTCCAGCGCCAGACCGACCGCCAGCATGGCAAAGATCAGGATCAGCACATCGCCGTCGATCGCCGCCCAGGCCTCCTCCGCATCGATGCAGCGAGTGACCAGGATCACGCCCACCGCGATGAAGGCGGCCAGGCCGATGCCGATCACGTCGAGCGCCGACAGGATCACCACCGCGGCCATCGCCAGGATCGCGATCCATGCCTTGCGCGGGCGGAAGGCGCGGGTGCGGCTGATGTCAACGCCGATCAGGTTGGGATTGTCTTTCAGCGAACGCATCGCGTCGTCGCTGCCCGCCACCAGCAGCCGGTCGGCGCCGCGCACCCGCGTATCGGCCAGGTCCGGGCCAGGCAGATGGCGGGCGCGATGGATGCCGATCAACCGGACACGCAGGGCATGGAGGAAGGGAATGTCGATCAGCCGCTCCCCGATCGAGGGGTGGCTGGGCGCGACCATCGCCTCGATCACCGTGCCCTCGCGGGCGGAGGTCTCTGAATCGGCGGCGATGCCCAGTTCGAAATCGCCCGATTCGCGCAGCGTCATGATCGCCGTGCCATCGGCGCGGACGATCAGCCGGTCGCCGACATGCAGTTCCTCCTGCTCCAACTCGTGGCGTCGTATCTCGCCGGCCCGCTTGAGCCCGATCAAGGTGACCGAGCGGCCAAGGACGGACAACTCGCCAATCTCCCGCCCGACCACCTCGCTGTCCGGCGTCACGACCAGTTCGGTCAGATATTCCTGCACATTGCCGCCATTCTCCCCCGCGATCGAGGGCGGGTCGCTGGGCAGCAGGAAACTGAGGCAGGCCAGGCCGATGACGCCGGCAATGGTGCCGGCCAGGCCATAGGGGGTGATATCGAAAATGCCGAAGGGCTGCATGCCCTGTTCGGCAGCGATGCCCGCGACGATCAGGTTGGTCGATGTGCCGATCAGGGTAACGCAGCCGCCCATCACCGCCACCGCATTCATCGGGATCAGCAGCTTCTTGACCGGATAGGCGGTCGCCTGCGCCAGCCGGAACATGATCGGGATCAGCAGCACGACGACCGGGGTGTTGTTGAGGAAGGCCGACAGTAGCACCGTGCCCACCGCAACCTCGATCAGCGCCAGCCGCGGATGCTTCTGCGCCCGGACCATGACCAGATCAGCGATGCGGTTGATCGTGCCGGTGCGGATGAGCGCCCCCGACAGCACGAACATCGCGCCCACGGTCAGCGGCGCGCTGTTCGAAAAGACGGAGAAGAGCGATTTCTCGTCGAGCAGGCCGAGCAGCGCGAAGGCACAGGCACCCAGCACGGAAACGACGGTCGGGGAATAGCGTTCGCGCACGAAGGCGACGAACATGCAGGCGAGAATGACCAGGCCGATTTCCGCGCGGTAAATGCCCAATAGCGCGGTGATGAAATGCATCTCGTCTTGCCCCCGTTTGATCGCGTGATCGCGTCTCTAACGGAGGTGAAACGAAATGGGCCAGCCATGGTTGCATGGCTGGCCCGTGTCGCGGCGTCAGGGGACGTTTTGACCGTCAATCCACGCATAGCGTGCTGACGCTCCCCAGGCTTACGCTCTGCCGCTCACCCTCCCGCGGGTGACCATGTCATCCTAGCGTAACATGGGTGAGTCGTCTCGCATCTTTTGCACATTCGGCGCGCGATTGGCGCGGTTCGGCGCGTCAATCGGCCCCGCACTGGGCGCGGTGCAGCAGCTTCTGGTCGGCCAGCACCAGCGCCATCATCGCTTCGACCACCGGCACGCCGCGAATGCCGACGCACGGGTCATGACGGCCCTTGGTGATGATGTCCGACGCATCGCCTTCGCGGGTCACCGTCTCGACCGGAATCAGGATCGAACTGGTCGGCTTGAAGGCGATCCGCACCTTGACCGGCTGGCCGGTCGAAATGCCGCCAGCGATGCCCCCGGCATGATTGGCCAGGAAGACCGGGCCATCGGCGCCGGGCCGCATCGGATCGGCATTCTGCTCGCCGCGCAGGCGGGCGGCGGCAAAGCCATCGCCAATCTCCACGCCCTTGACCGCATTGATGCTCATCATCGCGCTCGCCAGTTCGCTATCGAGCTTGGCATAGAGCGGCGCGCCCCAGCCGGCCGGCACGCCACTGGCCACGCATTCGACCACCGCGCCGAGCGACGAGCCATCCTTGCGCGCGCCATCGACCAGCGCTTCCCAGCGCACCGCGGCTTCGGGGTCAGGGCAGAAGAAGGGATTCTGACTGATCTGCGAAGCGTCGAAATTGCCATAGTCGATCGCGTCGCCGCCGATCTCGCTTACATAAGCGAAGATATCGACTTCCGGGATGACCAGCCGCGCCACCGCACCGGCCGCAACCCGGCTGGCGGTTTCGCGCGCCGAGGAGCGCCCACCGCCACGATAGTCGCGAAAGCCATATTTGGCGTCATAGGCATAGTCGGCATGGCCAGGACGATAGGCCTTGGCGACCTCCGAATAATCCTTCGATCGCTGGTCGGTATTCTCGATCATCAGGCTGATCGGCGTGCCGGTGGTCTTGCCCTCGAACACGCCCGACAGGATGCGCACCTCATCGGGTTCGCGCCGCTGGGTCGTGAACTTGGACGTGCCCGGCTTGCGCAGGTCGAGCCAGGGCTGGATGTCCGCCTCGCTCAATGCCAGGCCCGGAGGGCAGCCATCGACCATCGCGCCGATCGCCGGACCATGGCTCTCGCCCCAGGTCGAGAAGCGGAAGACGCGACCGAATGTGTTGAAGCTCATATCCGTTCCAATCCGGTCGCGTCGTTCTTACTTGTCCAGCGCGATGTCGGGCGCGTCTTCGGCCTTCATGCCGATGACATTATAGCCCGCGTCGACATGGTGGATCTCACCCGTCACGCCCGAAGCGAGGTCCGACAGCAGGTAAAGGCCGGCACCGCCGACATCGTCGATCGTCACGTTGCGACGCAGCGGCGAGTTCAGCTCGTTCCACTTCATGATGTAGCGGAAATCGCCGATGCCGCTGGCCGCCAGCGTCTTGATCGGTCCGGCCGAGATCGCGTTGACGCGGATATTTTCCGGGCCAAGGTCCATCGCCAGATATTTGACGCTGGTTTCCAGCGCCGCCTTGGCCACCCCCATGACGTTATAATGGGGGATGACCTTTTCCGCGCCATAATAGCTCAGCGTCAGCAGGCTGCCGCCTTCCTTCATCAGCTTGCGCGCGCGGGCCGCGACGGCGACGAAGCTGTAGACCGAGATGTTCATGGTCATCAGGAAATTATCGAGGCTGGTGTCGGCATAGAGGCCGCGCAGCTCGTTCTTGTCGGAAAAGCCGATGGCATGGACCACGAAGTCCAGCTTGCCCCAGCGCGCCTCGATCTCGGCAAAAGCCTCGTCCAGCTTCGCCATGTCGGACACGTCGCAGTCGATCAGGAAGTCCGAGCCCAGCTGTTCCGCCAGCGGCTTGACGCGCTTGGCCAGCGCCTCGCCCTGGTAGGAGAAGGCCAGTTCCGCGCCCTGCGCATGCAGTTGCTGCGAAATACCCCAAGCCAGCGACTTGTCGTTCGCCAGCCCCATGATGAGCCCGCGCTTTCCCGCCATCAAGCCTGTCATATCGTCGTTCCGTTCCCTTTGTCCTGCACGGTGCCGGCTGCTTCGTCTTCCGGAAATTCCGCCAGTGCCGCATTCAATTCGGCGCCAATTACCACGCCGAGCCCCACGAGAAAGAAAAAAATGAGGGTGATCATGACACCGGCCAGACTGCCATAGGTGCGATCATAGCCACCCAGCATCGACAATGTGACCGGCAATAGCAGAGTGACGGCATACCACCACAGCGCGGTGGCGGCGGCGCCAGGCCATTTGGGAAAGCGCTTGTCACGGTAGAGCGACGGGGTCAGCGAGACATAGAGCGAGTGGAGCGCCACGCATAATATCGCCATCGGCACCAGCTTGGCCGAGGAAACCCAGGCGATCGCCTCATCCGCGAAGGGCAGCAGCCGGTGGAGCAGCTGGTCCACCGCCGTTATCATCACCTGCATCGAAAAGGCGAACATCACCGCCAGCACGCTGACCAGGGTGATGCCGACCGACGCCAGCCGGTAACGCCAGAAGGGCTTGGTGCTCTTCGTCCCATAGGCGCGGCGCAATATGTCGCGGATCGTCTCGATCAGGCTGCCCACGGTCCAGAGCCCCACCAGACCGCCGAACCAGAGCAGATTGCCGGAACGCGCCTGCAACACATCGCTGATCGGCTGGCGCACGACATCGGCGACGCCGCGCGGCACGGTATAGAGAAAGGCATTCACCGCCGACAGCCCGTCCGACGTGCGGCCGAAGACGCTGGCGACGGCGGCCGCGACGATGAAGAAGGGAAACAGCGTCATCAGCGAGAGATAGGCCAGGTTCCCCGCATGGATGAACCCGTCACTATAGACGCCCACCATCACCCGCTTAGCGATCTCGAAGCTGCGCGATCCCGGCCGGACCCGATCGATCTGGCGATGGAATTTCTCCTGCGCCTGCGCCGCCATATGGCGGCGCGACTCCGGACTATAGGGGGAAGGCAGCGGCACCCTTGCCGAACGTCCTAGACGCCCAGATGGGTCCGCACCGCGCGACCATCCTGCCAATCCTCGACCAGCTGGAGGATCACCGGATCATCGGCAGGCACGTCGATCAGCAAGGTCACAAGCTGGTCGCCGCGCTGGCTATCCTTGCCGGTAAAGCCCTTGCCGCGCAGGCGCAGCGTCTTGCCCGATGTGGTGCCGGCCGGCACGCCCAGCATCACCGGGCCATCGACGGTCGGCACCTTCACCTTGCCGCCCTTCACCGCCTCGTTGATGGTGATCGGCAAATCGAGCAGCACATTGTCGCCATCGCGCTTGAAGAAGGGATGCGACTTCACCTCGATGGTGACGATCGCGTCGCCCGCACCGCCCGCGCCCGCCTGCCCCTTGCCGGTCAGACGCATCTGCGTGCCGGTTTCGACCCCGGCGGGCAGCTTCAGGTCGATCGTTTTGCCATCCTGCAGGGTGATGCGCTGCGGCGCCAGCGTCGCAGCATCAACGAACTGCACCGCCAGCCGATAGGCGACATTGGCCCCCTTGGCCGGCGGCGCGCCGCGACCAAAGCCGCCAAAGCCGCCGCCTCCCCCGGCGCGACGACCCGCGCCGCCGAACAGGCCTTCGAAAATATCACCGAAATCGGCGCCGCCCTCGTTGAACTCGAACCCGCCGGGACGGCCACGCCCGCCGCCACCGCCACCAAAGCCGAAGGGGGCTGTCGGATTGCCATCGGCATCGATCTCGCCCCGGTCGAAGCGGGCTCGCTTGTCCTTGTCCGACAGCAGGTCATAGGCGTTGGTCACGGCCGAGAATTTCTCTGCCGCCTTGGGATTATCCTGATTCTTGTCGGGGTGATATTGCTTGGCCAGCTTGCGATAGGCGGACTTGATCTCCGCTTCGCTCGCGCTGCGCGCCACACCCAGAGTGGAATAGGGATCCGCCATCTATCATCCTGTTATGCTGAAACCGGTATTTGCCGCATCACGGCCATATCGCCCCTATGTGGCCGAAGGCCGGGCATCGTTCAAGCTGCGGCGCATCCGTATCGACAGTGCGGTGCCGGGAATCTAAGGCAGGGGCATGACCGATCCCTTCGCCCTTTTCGACGAGTGGTATGCGCAGGCGCGCGAGACCGAACTCAATGACAGCAACGCCATGGCGCTGGCCACGGCCGATGCGCAGGGCCGCCCGTCGGTCCGCATGGTGCTGCTCAAGGGCCATGGCCCCGACGGCTTCATCTTCTACACCAATTTCGAAGGGCGCAAGGCGGGCGACCTGCTCGCCAATCCGCATGCCGCCCTGCTGTTCCACTGGAAGTCGGTGCGCCGCCAGATCCGGATCGAGGGCAGCGTCGGCCCGGTCGACGACGCCACCGCCGACGCCTATTTCGCCACCCGCAGCCGCGACAGCCAGCTGGGCGCCTGGGCTTCCGACCAGTCCCGCCCGCTGCCCTCGCGCGCCGTCTTCATGGATCGCTATGAAGAGGTGCGCGCCCGGTTCGAAGGTGGCCCGGTGCCGCGCCCACCCCACTGGTCGGGCTTCCGCCTGACCCCGGAACGGATCGAGTTCTGGCAGGACCGCGAGCATCGCCTGCATGAACGACGCGTCTTCACCCGCCAGGAAAATGGCTGGAACGAAGGGCTTCTCTACCCCTGAGCGAGCACCATGCCATTGTCCTGCCGTAAAACAGGGCGCGGAATATGGTGGCTCATTCGTCTATCCCCGCACAGTCCAAGCCTGCCCGATTGCGGGCTGGCCGGGCGCCTGTTAGGTGTCACCACCCAGCAGAACAGAATGAATGCGCGGGCGGACCGCTCGCTGGCTAGAGGAATATAATGCGAAATCGACTGACGGCCTACATCCTGACAGGCATGGTCCTGGGCGTGATCGTGGGCTTCGTGGCCAATCTTTGGGTCGGCGGGGATGAAGCGCTGGCCAAGGATGTGGCGGGCTATTTTCACCTTCTGGCCGACATCTTCCTTCATCTGATCAAGATGATCATCGCACCGCTGGTCTTTTCCACGCTGGTCGCGGGCATCGCCCATATGGGCGACAGCGCGGCGCTGGGTCGGATCGGCGGGCGCGCGCTCGCCTGGTTCATCATCGCCAGCCTGATCTCGCTCACGCTCGGCCTGATCTTCGTCAACTTCTTCGAGCCGGGTGCCGGCCTCAACCTCGTCCGGTCGGGCGCGGATGCAGGCGTCAACACCGAAGCACTCAATTTCCGCGACTTCATCCTGCACGTCTTCCCGACGTCGATGATCGGCGCGATGGCGGACAACCAGATCCTGCAGATCGTCGTCTTCTCGCTGTTCGTCGGCGTGGCGCTGACCGCCATCGGCGACAAGGGCAAGCCGATCATCACCGTGATCGAGGCGCTGGTCGAGCTGATGCTGCAGGTTACCGGCTATGTCATGCGAGTCGCGCCGCTCGCCGTGTTCGGCGCCCTCGCCTCGTCGGTGACGGTGCAGGGCCTGGGCGTGCTCAAAACCTACGGCGCGCTGGTCGGCGAATTCTACATCGCCCTCATCTGCCTGTGGGTGCTGCTGTTCGGCGCGGGTGCGATTTTCCTGGGCAAGCGGATGTTCAAGCTGATCCGCTATGTCCGCGAACCGATCCTGATCGCCTTCTCGACCGCCTCATCGGAAGCCGCCTATCCCAAGATGCTGGAACAGCTCGACCGGTTCGGCGTGCCGCGCCGCATCTACAGCTTCGTGCTGCCGCTGGGCTACAGCTTCAACCTCGACGGCTCGATGATGTATGCGACCTTCGCGACCATCTTCATCGCCCAGGCCTATGGCATCGACCTGCCGATCGCGACCCAGATCACGATCCTGCTCGTCCTGATGGTCACCAGCAAGGGCATCGCCGCCGTGCCGCGCGCCTCGCTGGTCGTGGTCGCCGCCACGCTCGGCCAGTTCGACCTGCCGGTCGAAGGCGTCGCCTTCATCCTGGCGGTCGACCATTTCATGGACATGGGCCGCACTGCCACCAACGTGCTGGGCAATGCCATCGCCACTTCGGTCATCACCAAGTGGGAAGGCATGCTGGAAGTGGAGGAGCCGGTCGACGTGCCCCATCCCAAGGCGCCGGCCCATACCCCGTCCCATGGCCGGGCGGGGCTGGAACTGGCCTCCGACATGGTCGACGAAGACCGCAAGGGCTAAGCGTCCTCAGCCTTACCCAAAAAAAGCCCCGCCTGCATCATGCCGGCGGGGCTTTTTCTTACCAGAGGACGCCGCGCACCGGCGTGACGGGGTCTGGCGCCGGATCGCCGATCGACTGGAGCAGGTCGATCTCGATCGTCCGGCACATCGCGGTCAGCGGCACATCATGCACGCTGTCGGCAAAGGGATCGGTCAGATCATCGCCGATCCGCAGCACCGCCATGAACATCAGGCCCGCCACCGTCGAACCGAGCGGCGTGGCGAAACCCAGCGTCTCGACCAGCCCGATCGGCAGCAGGATGCAGAAGAGATGGGTGAACACGACCGGCAGCAGTCGATACTGGAAGGGCAGCGGCGTGTTCTTCAGCCGCTCCATCCCGCCCTGGGCATTGGCAATGTCGACCAGCACCTTCTCCATCTGGGTCTGCTGAATGGTATCGATCCAGCCTTCTCGCCGCGCCATGTCGATCCGCCGGCCCGTGCTGTCGAGCAGGCCATTGGCCGGATTGGCGCGCGCCAGCGCCTTGCCCTGATCCTCCTCGCGCAGGAATTTGGTCACATCCTCGCCGATCGTCTGGCGCCGCAACTGGCAGCGCAGCGCATTCACATAGGCGATCTGGCGCTTGACGATTTCGCGCTTGAGGTCGCGGGCCTCCGGGTCGGGCAGGAAATTGCGCGCCGAACGCGCCAGGCTGCGTGAGGCGTTGATCATCGCCCCCCACAATGTGCGCCCTTCCCACCAGCGCTGGTAACTGCTGTTCGACCGGAAGCCCAGGAACAGGGCGAGGGCCGAACCGAAGATGGTGAGCGGCAGCGAGGGGGCCTTGAACGGCAACAGATAATAAGCGGCCGTGACCGCACAGTCCCACACGAACAGCGCGGTCAGCGGTTTCCACACTTCCGATGCGATCCGGCGCATGCTGGGGACGGCATCAACGATCATGCAAGACTCCTTCTGGTGAACCGGCCCAACGCCCGAGCATGCGGCTATGCTCCGTCGATGCCCTAACGAAACGAAATATTGCCGGCCGCGCAACCCGCTTCCGCATGGCTCGTTGGTCGGGAGGAAGAGGAGAGGCCATGAGTGATCCGGGCACAGAGGAACAGGCGGGCCGACGCGCGGCCTTCTCGCTGCAGTGGCAGATGCTGGCCGGCTTCCTGATCGGCCTCACCGCCGGGCTGATCGCCTATGCCGCGACCCCCGGCGCGCCCTGGATCGATGCGGTCACCCGCTATCTCACCGGCCCGATCGGCCAGGTCTTCCTGCGCCTGCTGTTCATGCTCGTGATCCCGCTGCTGGTCTCCGCGCTGATCGTCGGCATTGCCGAAATGGGCGAGATGCGTTCGCTGCGCCGGGTGGGCCTTCGCACCCTCATCTATACGCTGATCGTGTCGGGTATCGCCGTCGTCATCAGCCTGGCGCTGGTCAACCTGCTGCAACCGGGCGGGGGCGTCGATCCGGCACAGGCGCGCGCACTGCTGGCCGATGCGGGCCAGGGGGCCAAGGCGATCCTCGACCGCGGCGCCGACACGCCCACCGGCATGCAGGCGCTGATCGCGATCATCCCCGACAATGTGATCGCGGCGATGGCCGACAATGACATATTGGCGGTGATGGTCTTCGCCCTCTTCTTCGGCATCGGGCTGGTGCTGGTCCAGACGAAGGAATCGAAGCTGCTGCTCGACGCGATGGAGGGGCTGTTCGCCGTGACGATGCGCCTCATATCGATCGTCATCCGCCTGGCGCCGATCGCCATCGCCTGCTTCATGTTCAACCTCGCCGCCCAGTTCGGCTGGGACTTGCTGCTGCGCCTGTCCGCCTATGTCGGGGTCGTGCTGCTGGCGCTCGCGATCCAGATGTTCGGCATCTATTCGCTGCTGATCGCCCTGCTGGCGCGCCGGTCGCCGCTGCGCTTCTTCGCCGCCGTGCAGGAAGCAAGCGTCATGGCCTTTGCCACCGCCTCCTCCAACGCCACCCTGCCGACCGCCATCCGCGTTGCGGAGGAGAATCTGCACCTGCCGCGTCGCATCGCCCGCTTCGTCCTCACCATCGGCGCCACCGCCAACCAGAATGGCACGGCGATGTTCGAGGGAATCACCGTCCTGTTCCTCGCCCAATTCTTCCATGTCGACCTCAGCCTTGGCCAGCAGCTGATGGTGATGCTGGTCTGCATATTGGGCGGGGTCGGCACGGCAGGGGTGCCTGCCGGGTCGCTACCGGTGGTCGCGATGATCCTGGCGATGGTCGGCATCCCGCCCGAGGGGATCGGGCTGGTGCTGGGCGTCGACCGGCTGCTCGACATGTGTCGCACCGCGCTCAACGTCACCGGCGACCTGGTGGCCGCGACGGTGATATCGGCGCGCGAGGAGATCAGCGCTGCGCCTTCGCCGCCTGCGCCCACCAGATGAGCGTGTCGGCGAAACCGGCAAAGCCACGGTCCAATGCTGCGCCGCCGTCACCGTTAGGCTGGGCATTTTCATCCAGCGTCTGCTGGATCTGGCCGACGCTCAGCCGCTCGGGCATCACCGCCATGCCCATGGCGGACAATGTCACCGTCCAGTCGGCATGGCTATTGACCCCGGCGAAGCGGCCCATCGAATAGCTCGCGATCGCGGCGGGGCGGCGGTCGAACTCCTTGAGATAATGGTCGACCAGATTCTTGAGGCCGGGTTGCATGCCACGATTATATTCGCCCGCGACGAAGACGAAGGCATCGGCAGCGGACAGGCGCTCGGCAAGATGCGCCATGGCGGCGGGCGCCTCGCCGGCCGGGTAGTCGCTGTAGCGCAGGTCGAGCATCGGCAGACCGATCGCCTTGGCATCGACCAGTTCCGCCTTGTGGCCCAGCCCCTCAAAGCCGCGGATCAGATAATCCGCCAGCCGTATGCCAAGCCGGCCGCGTCGATAGGAGCCGTAGAGGACGAGAATGTCGAGTGCCATGCGGAGCCTCCTGCCTTGATGTCGAAAGACTTGTCGCATCCTGCCCCGATCGGGTCCAGCCGGCGTTCCAATCTTTCAATATTTCACGATGCGAAATTGCATTTCACATGACGGAACGCCATCATCGCATCAATGACCGACACGGGAGGATGCGGATGAAGAGGATGGCGCTGCTGGCCTGCATGGGCCTGCTGATGGCCAATGGCGATGTCGAACCGGGCCAGCCGATCAGCCCCCGCTTTGCCGGCGATCCCTCGCCGCACTGGTTCGACGACCGCTGGTATCTCTATGCCACCGACGACGCGTCCAATTCCGGCCGCTACTGGGACAGCACAAGCTGGCGCCTCTACAGCTCAACCGACATGAAAAGCTGGCAGGATGACGGCGCCTTCCTCGACGTCACCACCTTCAAATGGGCACGGCCCGATGCCAAGGCCTGGGCCCCCGAAGTCGCTCAACGCAACGGGCACTATTATTTCTACGCGCCGATCGGCGGTGACCGGATCGGCGTTGCCGTGGCCGACCATCCCCAAGGCCCTTATCGCGACGCGCGCGGCAACGCGTTGATCGACAAGGCGCGCGACGCCAATGCCGGCGCAGAGCCGATCGACCCCGCCGTCTTCATCGACACGGACGGACAGGCCTATCTCTATTTCGGCACCCGCGTGCCCAAGGTTGTGCGGCTGAAGCCCGACATGATCCATGTCGATGGTCCGATCATGGATGTCGTCGTCACCGGACTGCCGGCGAGCGACCCCAAGAAGAAATATGGCGAGGCGCCCTATCTCCACGCCCATGGCGGCCGCTATTATTTCAGCTTCTCGACCGGCTGGCCCGGCCAGATCATCTATGGCACCGCCGCCTCGCCGCTCGGCCCCTTCGCCTATGGCGGCGTGATCCTCGACTATCTGCCGATCTCGACCAATCATCAGGCGATCGTCGAGCGGGGCGGCAAGAGCTGGCTCTTCTATCATGACAGGCTGCTGCCCGGCGGCGGCGATCATCGGCGGTCGATCACCATCGCCCCACTGACCTATGCCAAGGACGGGGCCATCAAGCCGGTCGAGCGCCACGCCCCGGAATGAGGAAAGGCCGGACGTTTCCGCCCGGCCTCTCAATCTCTCAGCGCAGCTTGGCGATCGACAGCCCGTCCTGCTTGGCGCGGGTCTTCACCGATTCCTCGCTGCGGGTCAGCGCCTTGGCGATCGCCTTCAGCGCCATGCCCTTCTTCGCGAGCGTATGTAGCTTCTGGACCTCATCCTGGGTCCAGGGCTGCTTGTGCCGCTCGAAGCGCTGCTCTCCCATGCCCCTTAATCCGCGAAGGGATCGCGGACGAGGATGGTGTCGTCGCGTTCCGGGCTGGTCGACACGAGCGTGACCGGGCAGCCGATCAGTTCCTCGATACGGCGGATATATTTGATCGCCTGTGCCGGAAGCTCCGCCCAGCTGCGCGCGCCGGCGGTGGTTTCGCTCCATCCAGCGATGCTTTCATAGATGGGCTCGGCCTTGGCCTGGTCCTGCGCGTGGGCGGGCAGATAGTCGAAGCTCTGGTCGCCGATCTTGTAGCCGACGCAGATCTTCAGCTCTTCAAAGCCATCGAGCACGTCCAGCTTGGTCAGCGCAATGCCGGTCACGCCCGAAACCGCGACCGACTGGCGCACCAGCACCGCGTCGAACCAGCCGCAGCGGCGCTTGCGGCCGGTGACGGTACCGAATTCATGGCCCCGCTCGCCCAGGCGCTGGCCGACGTCATTTTCCTGCTCGGTCGGGAACGGGCCCGAACCGACGCGGGTGGTATAGGCCTTGACGATGCCCAGCACGAAACCGGCGCCATTGGGGCCAAGGCCGGTGCCGCTCGCCGCCGTGCCCGCCACCGTGTTGGACGAGGTGACGAAGGGATAGGTGCCATGGTCGATGTCGAGCAAAGTGCCCTGCGCACCTTCGAACAGGATGCGCTTGCCTTCCGACTTCGCCTTGTTGAGCGTCAGCCAGACCGGCTTCACGAACGGCAGGATGAAGGCAGCGATCTCGGTCAGGTCGGCCATCAACTGGGCGCGGTCGATCGGCGCCTCGCCGAAACCAGCGCGCAGCGCATCATGATGGGCGGTCAGGCGATCGATCTGCAGGTCGAGATCGTCGAGATGGGCGAGGTCACAGACGCGGATGGCGCGGCGGCCGACCTTGTCCTCATAGGCCGGGCCGATGCCGCGACGGGTGGTGCCGATCTTGCCGGCGCCCGATGCGTCTTCGCGCAGACCGTCCAGGTCACGGTGGAAGGGCAGGATCAGCGGGCAGGTTTCGGCGATCTGCAGATTTTCCGGCGTGATCTCGACACCCTGGCCCTTCAGCTTCGCGACCTCGTCACGGAAGTGCCACGGGTCCAGCACCACGCCATTGCCGATCACCGACAGCGTGCCACGCACGATGCCCGACGGCAGCAGCGAGAGCTTGTAGACCTTCTCGCCGACGACCAGCGTGTGGCCGGCATTATGGCCGCCCTGGAAACGGGCGACGACATCGGCGCGCTCCGACAGCCAGTCGACGATCTTGCCCTTGCCTTCGTCACCCCACTGGGCGCCGATCACGGTAACATTTGCCATGGATACACTCCTCCGCCCGCCGCGCGGACCGGCCATGCCCTTCGACGGGACTCGGCATGCCGGTGGAATAGGATGGGCGGGGTACGCCCTGTGCGGGGCGCGCGTTAGCCGGGCATGGCCGATGCGTCAAGGTTGGAGGCACATTACACTTTGATACCAGGTGCCGACTTTACGGCAGGATGCGCCCTCGCGATCATGGCGGCGCAGGGGGCAGCGAAGGACGATCCATATGCGCAGACGGCTGATTCCCATCCTGATTCTCTCGCTGCTCGCGGGCACACCGCTGGCCGCCCAGGGCCAGACGGCCGCCGCCGCGCCACAGGCCATGACCTATGGCCATGATCCATTGCAGGCGATCGACTTCTGGCCGGGCAAGGGCACGAAGGCACCGCTGGTTATCTTCGTTCATGGCGGCGGCTGGAAACGCGGCAGCAAGGACAATGCCACCGGCGCGGCCAAGGCGCCCCATTATACCGGCCTTGGCTATGCCTTCGCCTCGATCAATTACCGGCTGGTGCCCGATGCGACGGTCGAGAGCCAAGCGCAGGACGTCGCCGATGCCGTCGCCCATCTGCGCAGCCGGGCGGCGACGCTGGGCATCGACCCCAACCGCATCATCCTGATGGGCCACAGCGCCGGCGCGCATCTGGTCGCGCTGGTCGGCACCGATATGCGCTATTTCGCCAGGGCCGGGCTGAAGCCCGATGCGGTGCGTGGCATCATCGCGCTGGATGGCGCCGCCTATGACGTGCCGACCCAGATGGCGCAGGGCGGCCGCTTCATGGCGAAGACCTATGAACAGGCGTTCGGCACCGATCCGACGCGGCAGAAGGCGCTATCACCGACCTTGCAGGCGGCAAAGCCCAACGCCCCCGATTTCCTGCTGCTCCATGTCGATCGGGTCGACGGCACCGCCCAGTCCAATGCGCTCGCCGCCGCGCTGCGCAAGGCGGGCACACCAGTAGAGATTCATGCCCTACCCGGACGCGGGCTGCTCGGCCATATGCAGATCAACCGCGAGATGGGCGATGCCGACTATGCGGGCACGGGCATAGTAGACGCCTGGCTGCGTCGCCTGTTCGGTCAGTAGACGCGGGGCTCGCGGCCATCCAACCAGTGCGAACAGCGCTGGGCAGCGCCATCTTCGCCGTCCGCCAGCGCCGCAACCGTGTGCCAGCCCTCGGCCCGCAGCGCGGCCGCGCGCACGGCATCATGGCCCACCGGCAAGAAGAGGCGCCGGGGCCGTTCGTCGCCAAAGCCCGCGTCAATCAGCGGATCGGGATAGAGCGAAAAGCCCATGGCTGGCTCATCCGTTTCGCCGGCACGGGCAATGGCATAGCTGCCACCACGGCCGATCTCGCCGATGAAACCCTCGGCAAAGATAGAGAAGCCGAACCAGTTCTGGAACTCGAAGCCATGCCGTTCGGTCGGGTCGAGGGTCAGGGTGATGTCCCAGCCGATCGGCTTGGCAATGGCGCGCAGGCCCGCGATGCGGCTGTCTATGGCGCCACCCAGGCTGGCGCTGAACGCCTCCAGCCGTTCCATCGCGGCGTGGAAGGGGCCAGTCGCCTCGATCAGCGGCAGATAGGCGGCGGCGGCCGGGCTGATCGCCACCAGCGCGCCGGCATCCTTGGCGTCCAGTTCGGCGCGCACGGCTTCCAGTTCCTCTGCCCCCAGCGGCAACGGACCAGCAGCCAGCGCGTCGATCAGGTCGGGCAAGGTGAAATCGATGGTGATGCCGGTGACGCCGGCGGCGGTGAGCGCCTCGATCGCGATATTGACGATCTCGACTGCGGCGGCGGCGCTGTCGCTGCCGATCAGTTCGGCGCCCAGCTGCATCTTCTCGCGCTCGGGGCGCAACTGGCTCGCCTTCTGGCGGATCACCGGCCCGGCATAGGACAGGCGCAGCGGACGCGGCGCGCTGCGCAAGCGGGTGGCGGCGATGCGGCCGACCTGCGCGGTCATGTCGGGACGGAAGGCCAAGGTGCGCTGCGACACCGGATCGACGGCGCGGACCAGATCCTGCGCGCGCATCGACTTGAGCCGCTGGGTAAGCGTATCCTCAAACTCCGCCAGCGGCGGCATGACCCGCTCATAGCCATGGGTCGCGACCGTATCGAGCACGCGGCGCGCCAGGCGCGCGGAAGCTTCGGCCTGCGGCGGCAGGCGATCGGATAGCCCCTCCGGGAGCAGGCTTGGCGGGATCATGGCAGTCACCTTATGGCTCCCTCCCCCCTTGGGGGGAGGGCTGGGGAGAGGGGGTTTCGTGCAACGCCTGCGCAATCATGCTCAGCACCCCTTCGATATTCCCCATCACATCGGGATTGGCAAAGCGGATCACATGATAGCCCAGCGATTCCAGAAACTCTGTTCGCCGCGCGTCATAACGATCTTCGGCAAAATGTGTATCCCCATCTACTTCGATGATGAGGCGGGCCGCCTTCGACGCAAAGTCGACGATATAGGGCGCGATGATCGTCTGGCGGGTGAATTGCCGATTTTCAAAGCGATTGGCACGTAGCGCCAGCCAGAGTTTCTGTTCGGCGGGAGTGGGATTGGCGCGCATCTGTCGCGCGCGTTCCTTGAGGATTGGATCGACACGCATGGGTGCTCCCCCCTCTCCCAAACCCTCCCCCCGAGGGGGGAGGGCTTTTTAGAGCTTAGGCGAAGCGCAGCAGCTTCACCTGCTTCACGCCGGCGAGGTTGCAGATCGCCCAGCGCAGCGGTTCGGTGACGGTGCCGTCCACCGACAGCAGCAGCACGGCTTCACCGCCCTGGTTGCGACGGCCCAGGTGGAAGGTGCCGATATTGACGTCCGACTCGCCCAGCTTCGAGCCCAGGCGACCGATGAAGCCCGGCGCATCCTGGTTGACGATGTAGAGCATGTGGCCGTCGAGATCGGCTTCGACCTTGATGCCGAACAGCTCGACCAGACGCGGCTGGGCATGGCCGAACAGCGTGCCGGCCACCGACTTGTCGCCTGCTTCGGTCGAAACGGTGACGCGCACCAGCGTCTGATAGTCGCCCTCGCGGTCATGGCGCACTTCACGCACGTCCAGGCCACGCTCCTTCGCCAGGAAGGGCGCGTTGACCATGTTCACCGTGTCCGAATAGACGCGCATCAGGCCGGCCAGCACCGCGGCGGTGATCGGCTTCTGGTTCAGCTCGGCGGCATGGCCCTCGACCTCGACCGCAACGCCAGTGATGGCATCGCCTTCCAGCTGGCCGATCAGGCTGCCCAGCTTTTCCGCCAGCGCCATATAGGGCTTGAGCTTGGGCGCTTCCTCGGCCGACAGGCTGGGGACGTTCAGTGCATTGGTGATGCCGCCGTCGAGCAGATATTCGCTGAGCTGTTCGGCCACCTGCAGCGCGACATTGACCTGTGCTTCGTCGGTCGATGCGCCCAGATGCGGGGTGCAGATGAAGTTCGGCGTGCCGAACAGCGGCGATTCCTTGGCGGGCTCGGTCTGGAACACGTCGAGCGCGGCGCCGGCGACATGGCCCGAATCCAGCGCCTCCTTCAGCGCCGCTTCGTCGATCAGGCCGCCACGGGCACAGTTGACGATACGTACGCCCTTCTTGGTCTTGGCCAGATTTTCCTTCGACAGGATGTTGCGGGTCTGGTCAGTCAGCGGCGTGTGCAGCGTGATGAAGTCGGCCTTGGCCAGCAGCGTGTCGAGGTCCGCCTTTTCCACGCCCATTTCCACGGCGCGCTCGGGCGTCAAGAACGGATCGAAGGCGACGACCTTCATCTTGAGGCCGAGCGCGCGGCTGGCAACGATCGACCCGATATTGCCGGCGCCGATCAGGCCCAGCGTCTTGCCGGTGACTTCCACGCCCATGAAGCCGTTCTTGGGCCACAGGCCCTGCTGCGTCTGGGCATTGGCTTCGGGGATCTGGCGGGCCAGCGCGAACATCAGCGCGATGGCATGTTCGGCGGTGGTGATCGAGTTGCCGAACGGCGTGTTCATCACGATCACGCCCTGGGCCGATGCGGCCGGGATATCGACATTGTCGACGCCGATACCGGCGCGGCCGATGACCTTGAGGTTGGTCGCGGCGTCGAGAATCGCCTTGGTGACCTTGGTCGAGCTGCGGATGGCGAGGCCGTCATAGGCGCCGATCATCGCGGCCAGTTCTTCCGGCGTCTGGCCGGTGATGACGTCGACCTCGACACCACGCTCGCGGAAGATCGCGGCGGCGCGGGGGTCCATCTTGTCGGAAATAAGAACCTTGGGCATGGGAATATCCTTCTGGAATATCTGTAACCGTTCGGGCTGAGCGAAGTCGAAGCCCTCCACTGAGCGAAGCGAAGTGGCCTCCCTATCGGTCGGCCGAGCCCTTCGACTTCGCTCAGGGCGATCGGAATTTGAATGAAGTTAGGCAGCCTTGGTCTGAGCGTAGGCCCAGTCGAGCCACGGGCCGAGCGCCTCGATATCGGCGGTCTCGACCGTGGCGCCGCACCAGATGCGCAGGCCCGCCGGGGCATCGCGATAGCCCGCGACGTCATAGGCGGCCCCTTCCTTCTCGAGCAGGCCGGCGAAGGCCTTGATGAAGGCTTCATCGGCACCCTCGACGGTCAGGCAGACGCTGGTGGTCGAACGCGAGGCTTCGTCAGCGGCGAGATGGCCGAGCCAGTCGCGTTCGGCGACGATCTTGCCCAGCGCCGCCGCATTGGCGTTGCTGCGCGCGATCAGGCCATTGAGGCCGCCCAGCGACTTGCCCCATTCGAGCGCAAAGATCGCGTCTTCCACGGCCAGCATCGACGGGGTGTTGATGGTTTCGCCCTTGAACACGCCTTCGGCGAGCTTGCCCTTGGCCATCAGGCGGAACACCTTGGGCAGCGGCCAGGCGGGGGTGTGGTTTTCCAGACGCTCGACGGCACGGGGGCCGAGGATCAGCACGCCATGGCCGCCCTCGCCGCCCAGCACCTTCTGCCAGGAGAAGGTGGCGACGTCGATCTTGGTCCAGTCGATCTCATAGGCGAAGACCGCGCTGGTCGCGTCGGCGAAGGTCAGGCCTTCACGGTCGGCCGGAATCCAGTCGGCGTTCGGCACGCGCACGCCCGACGTGGTGCCGTTCCAGGTGAACAGCACGTCGTTCGAGAAGTCGACGGTGCTAAGGTCAGGCAGCTGGCCATAATCGGCGCGGATCACGGTGGGATCCAGCTTCAGCTGCTTGGCGGCGTCCGTCACCCAGCCTTCGCCAAAGCTTTCCCAGGCCAGCGTCGTCACCGGGCGGGCGCCCAGCATGGTCCACATCGCCATTTCAAAGGCACCGGTGTCGCTACCCGGCACGATGCCGATGCGGTGGGTGTCGGGCAGGTTCAGCAGCTCGCGCATCAGGTCGATGCTGTAGGCGAGGCGGGTCTTGCCGATCTTGGCGCGGTGCGAACGGCCGAGCGACTCGGTGGCCAGCTTGGCGGCATCCCAGCCCGGAGGCTTGGCGCAGGGACCGGAAGAGAAAAAGGGGCGAGCCGGACGGGTTGCGGGCTTTGCGGCAGGCGCAATGGTGGCGTCAACGGCAGTCAGATCAGTCATGTAATGCGTCTCCTTACAGAGAGCACGCGCGGCGTTGGGACCGCGTGGCCCGTCGGCCGCCCTAAAGATTTCGGAAAAAGAGTCAAGCCGCAGCAAAATGCGACGAAATGACAGCGCCGTTAACCCATCAGCCCGGAAAGCCGTGGTAAATGCGGGATTGATGGTAGAGCGGGCGACGAAAAATTCGGTTTGGCGCAGCGCGGCCCTGGCCGCGACGATGGCGAGCATGCTGGCCGCCTGCAGCGGCGACCTGGTGCCCAAGGGTCGAGTCGCGCGTGCATCCAAGCCGGTGAAGAGCGCGCGCCCGGCGCCCCCGCCCGCGCCGCCGCCGCTCGAAACCCGGCAATGTTTCGCCAAGCTGCAATCCCAATCGGTCGCCTTCACCCCCCTGCCCGATCAGAATTTCGGTGGCGGATGCAGCGCGATCGGCAGCGTCAAACTGCTCGACATCGGTGTGCCGACCTCGGGCCTGGGGGCCATGACCTGCAACCTTGCCGCCAATTTCGCCGCCTGGTCGCGTTATGCCGTGCAGCCCGCCGCCCGGCTGATCCTGGGCGCGGAGATCGAGAAGATCGAGACATTCGGCACCTATAATTGCCGGCCGATCGCGGGCAGCGGCAAGCTCAGCGAACATGCCCACAGCAATGCGATCGATGTATCCGCCTTCGTCCTGAGCGACGGGCGGCGGATCAGCGTCGAGAAGGACTGGAATGGTGACAAGCGGACCCGCCAGTTCCTGGAAGTGGTCCATGCCAGCGCCTGCAAGCGCTTCAACACGGTTCTCTCGCCCGACTACAACGCCGCCCATCATGACCATTTCCATTTCGACATGGGCGGCCGCGGCGGTTTCTGCCGCTGAGCGGGAATCACAAACGCGGCGGCCTTTGCCGCGGAGCGGAAATAGCCAACTTGGCGGATTTTCCCGCTAACGGTCTTGGCATTGTCACCTGCCGCGCCTAGCTTGTTGGGAATGACCAAGAAAGAAATTGAAGAACGCAAATTCCGCCCCGCACGCCAGGAAGCGGACGACGCCAGGAAGGCGATCGAAACCCCCCAGACCAGCAGCGCCGCCTACAAGCTCGCCTTCCAGGACAATGAGTTCCTGCTGCGCGAGGATCTGCGCCCGGTACGCTTCCAGCTCGAATTGCTCAAACCCCAGTTGCTGATGGACGAGGCGCGGATCGAATCCACCTTCGTCTTCTACGGCTCCGCCCGCATTCCCGAACCCGATCAGGTCCAGGCGCGCATCGACGCGGCCACCACGCCCGAACAGAAGAAGATTGCCGAAAATCTGGGCAAGAAGGCCCGTTATTATGAGGAAGCGCGCAAGCTGGCGCGGATCGCGGCGCAATATCCGGTGAACGCCGCGGGTTGCCGCCACTTCGTCGTCTGCTCGGGCGGCGGTCCCTCGATCATGGAAGCGGCCAATCGCGGCGCGGTCGATGTCGGCCAGACCACGATCGGCATGAACATCGTGCTGCCGCATGAACAGGCGCCCAATCTGTTCGTCACGCCGGAACTGAGCTTCCAGTTCCACTATTTCGCGCTGCGCAAGATGCATTTCCTGCTGCGCGCCCGCGCGCTCGCGGTCTTCCCCGGCGGCTTCGGCACGTTCGACGAGATGTTCGAGCTGCTGACCCTGATCCAGACCGGCAAGATGAAGCCGATCCCGATCCTGCTGTTCGGCAAGGATTTCTGGAACAAGGTCGTCGATTTCGAGGCGCTGGCCGATGAAGGCGTGATTTCGCACAATGACCTCAACCTGCTGACCTGGGTCGAGACGGCCGAGGATGCCTGGGCCGCGGTGCAGGACTTCTATCACGACAGCGAAGCGCCCGGCTGCGGCTGATGCGGCCGATCCATGGGGCCTTTGCGCCCTTGCCCTAATCCCCGCCGGGGATTAGGGCCCGGCCATGCGCGCGGACCTGGCCCATGTCGACACCTGGATCTTCGATCTGGACAATACGCTCTATCCGGCGAAGGCGGACCTGTTCGCGCTGATCGACGTGAAGATGGGCGAATATATCCAAGGCCTGCTGGGCTGCGACCCGGCCGAGGCGCGGATCGTCCAGAAACGCTATTTCATGGAGCATGGCACGACCCTGTCGGGGCTGATGCATCATCATGGCATCGAACCGCGCGAATTTCTCGACTATGTCCATGACATCTCGATGGAGCGGCTGGCGGTCGATCCCGCCCTCAACGCCCATATCGCCGCCCTGCCCGGCCGCCGGCTGATCTTCACCAATGGCGATGCCACCTATGCCGGCCGCGTGCTCGACAGACTGGGCCTGACCGGCGCGTTCGAGCTGATCCACGACATCCATGCCTGCCGTTATGTGCCCAAGCCCGATCCGTCGGGCTATGCGGAACTGTGCAGCGTCCACGCCGTCGACCCGACCCGCGCTGCCTTTTTCGAGGACATGGCCCGTAATCTGAAGCCCGCCAAGGCGATCGGCATGACCACCATCTGGGTCAATAACGGATCGGAAGCGGGCAATCACGACCATCATCCCGATTTCATCGATTATGAAACCGACCATCTGACGCCGTTCCTGGCGGATATTTTTGGGGAAAGACCATGAGCCAAGACCTGATCGCGATCATCGACGCCGCCTGGGAGGACCGGGCCAACATCAACCTGTCGACCCAGGGCGACGTCCGCCAGGCGGTCGACAAGGCACTGGCCCTGCTCGACAAGGGCGAACTGCGCGTGGCCGAGCCGACCGAAGCCGGCTGGCAGGTCAACCAGTGGGCGAAGAAGGCCGTGCTGCTCTCCTTCCGCCTCAACGACAATGTCATGATCGACAATGGTCCGGGCGCCGGCCACTGGTGGGACAAGGTGCCGAGCAAATTCGCCGGCTGGGACGAGGCCGCCTTCCGCGCTGCCGGTTTCCGCGCCGTACCGGGCAGCTTCGCCCGCGCCGGCAGCCATATCGCCAAGAATGTCATCCTGATGCCCAGCTTCGTCAACATCGGCGCCTTCGTCGATGAAGGCACGATGGTCGACACCTGGGTGACGGTCGGCAGCTGCGCCCAGATTGGTAAGAATGTCCATCTGTCGGGCGGCGTCGGCATTGGCGGCGTGCTGGAACCGCTGCAGGCCGACCCGGTCATCATCGAGGATGACTGCTTCATCGGCGCCCGTTCGGAAGTGGTCGAAGGCGTGCGCATCGGCAAGGGATCGGTGCTGTCCATGGGCGTGTTCATCGGCCAGTCGACCAAGATCATCGATCGCGCCACCGGCGAAGTGTTCATGGGTGAAGTGCCGCCCTACTCGGTCGTCGTCCCCGGCTCGCTGCCCGGCAAGCCGCTGCCCGACGGCACGCCCGGCCCCAGCCTCTATTGCGCCGTGATCGTCAAGCGCGTCGATGCGCAGACCCGGTCGAAGACCGGCATCAACGAACTGCTGCGCGACTAATCGAGCGAGGGGGCGGTCCGCCGCCCCTTCACCCCTTGAGCGCGAGCGGCAGGCCCGCCGCAACAAACACAACTTGATCCGCCACCGCCGCGACCCGCTGGTTCAACGTGCCGGCCAGATCGCGAAAGCGCCGCGCCAGCGCATTGTCGGGCACGATACCCAGCCCCACTTCATTGGCGACTAGGATGATCGCCCCGTCATGGGCCAGGATCGCGGCACAGAGCGCGTCGGCCGCCGCCTCCCCATCCCGATCCGCCAGCAGCAGGTTGCTGGCCCACAAGGTCAGGCAGTCGACCAGCACGGTCTTGCCCCGCGCCGCCGCGATCGCGCCGGGCAGGTCGATCGGCGCCTCCACTGTTTCCCATTCCGGCCCGCGATCGGCCCGGTGCCGGGCGATCCGGTCGGCCATTTCCGCGTCCCAAATCTCGGCCGTGGCGATGAAGACGTGCGCGCCGGGCAGCGCTTCCGCCGCTGCCTGGGCATGGCGGCTCTTGCCCGATCGCGCGCCGCCCAGCACTAGCAGGCTGCTTGTCATATCATGTCTCCCGCAAACAGTGCCTGCAACCCGGCCACCAGCCAGAGCAGCAGGCAGGCCTGAACATAGATGGCCAGCGCCCAGCGCAGGTCGAGCGGATCGGCCTCGCTTCGCCCGCTGCCGATCCAGGGCTTGTCATGGCGCACGCCATCATAGCGGATCGGCCCGGCCAGCCGCAGGTCGAGCGCGCCCGCCATTGCGGCTTCGGGCCAGCCGGCATTGGGCGAGGCATGGTTGCGCGCGTCGCGCCACATCACCCGCCAGCCGCCACCCCCGGCCAGGCAGAGCAGGCAACCGGCAAGCCGCGCCGGGATCAGGTTCATCAGGTCATCGGTGCGCGCCGCCGCCCAGCCGAACGGCCCCCAGGGGGCTTCACGATGGCCAATCATGCTGTCGGCCGTGTTGACCGCCTTATAGGCCCACACGCCCGGCAGGCCCAGCAGCAGCAGCCAGAAGAAGGGCGCGACGACGCCGTCGCAGAAGCTTTCCGCCAGACTCTCGATCGCGGCGCGGGTGACGCCGCTTTCATCGAGCGATTGCGTATCGCGGCCGACGATCATGCCGACCGCCTCGCGCGCGGCCGACAGATCATCGGCCGCCAGCGCGCGATGGACGGCGCGGACATGGCTATGGAGGCTGCGCAGCGCCAGCGCCGGATAGGCCAGCAGGCCGATCAGCAGCCAACTCCATGGTTCGGGCAGCCAGAAGCGGAGCAGATACTGGACCAGCCATCCGCCACCGCCCGCTACCAACAGCAACAGCAACACCGTCGCCATTCCGCCCATTCTCCGGGCGAAAGCGCTATGCGCCGGATCATTCCAGCGCGCAGCACAATGATCGATGAGCCGCGCAAATCCGCCGACCGGATGGCCGATCCGGCGATAGAGTGCCGCCGGCCAGCCGACCACCGCATCGAGCGCGAGCGCCAGCAACGCAACCGGATCAGCCATGGCGCAGCGCCCGTTCCAGTCGGGCCAGGCCCATCGCGTCGGCCGGTAGGCCGATGCGCAACCAGCGCGGCTGGGCCTCGAACGGCCGGGTCAGGATCGCCTGCCCGGCCAGCCGCTCGAACAGGACCATGGCATGGGACGTTTCGATCAGGCGGAAGAGCGGGCTTTGGCCGATCGACTGATAACCGCAGCGCAACAGCAGCGCGTCGAGCGCCTGCGCCTCCCGCTGGAGCTGATCGCGCATCGCTTCTATCCAAGCTCTATCGCGATAGGCGGCCGTGCCGATGGCAATGGCGGCGGCCGATACGGGCCAGGCACCCAGCCGGTCCCGCACCCGCGCAACGATCGCACGCGGCGCCACCAGAAAGCCGAGGCGCAGGCCGGCAAGCCCGAAAAACTTGCCGAAGGAGCGCAACAGCATGAGCCGGCGATCATCGGCCACGAAGGGCGCAAGGCTGATACCCGGTTGGCCATCGGCAAAGGCCTCATCCACCACCAGCCAACCGTCCGGCCCGCGCCGGTCGAGCAAGCCCAGCAGATCGGCCACACCATGGATGCGCCCGTCAGGATTATTGGGATTGGCGAGGATCAGCGTCTCCCCGTCGGCCTCGTCCAGACGGTCGAGATCGACCGGCGCGGCGCCGGGCACCATCGCGCCATGGGTGCGATAGGCAGGGCTGGCATGGCGAACCGGACCGTCGAGCAATGTGCCAACGAGGCGCAGGCCAACCTCCGTCCCCGGCAACGCACAGACATGATCGGCCGCGACGCCGAAATGGTCCGCCGCCGCCTGTTCGAGCGCGCGCAGCCCCTGCTCGTCGGGCAAGGCGCGCCAGTCGATCGCCTGCTCGGCAGCGCCAGGCCAGGCATGGGGATTGATGCCTGTGGATAAGTCCAGCCAGCTTGCGGGCGCGCCGCCGAAATGCGCGCTCGCCGCCGCGACACCGCCGCCATGCCATGTCCAGCGCGTCGTCATGCCGTGCCACCCGCAATCAGGGCGACGAAAAGCAGCCCGCTTTCAATCAGTTCAATGCCCGCGCCATGGCCATCGCCGGAAATGCCGCCCAGCCTGCGCTTCAGCCACAGGCCCCAGACCAGCATCAGCAGCGGCGCTGCGAGCAGGGCCGGCAGCCACCAGGCGGCGATTATCAACAGACTTATCCACAGGGCGATGTGGATCGTTTTGACGGCATCGGCAAAGCGCGCGCCCAGCCCGGCATGCAGGGGCGGCAGCATGCGCGCCCACAGCAGCGGCCCGATCCGCGCGGCAAAGGGGATGAGCAGCAGCGGCAGCATGATGCCCCGCTCGACCAGCGCATGGAGCAGCAGCAGCTTGGCGATCAGTTGCAGGCCGATCGCCACCACACCGAAACTGCCGACATGCGGGTCGGCCAGCACCGCCAGCAGCCGGTCCCGCCCCTTATGCACCGCGCCGCAGGCGTCGGCGATGTCACCCAAGCCGTCGAGATGCAGCGCCCCGGTCACGCCGACCCAGCAGAGCAGCCCGGCCAGCGCCCCGATCCAGGGATCGATGCGAACGCCAAGATTGACAGCGAACATGACAGATAGACCGACAATCGCGCCGACCGCCGGAAACCATCGAATGGACCGTGCGAAGTCTGTCTCGTTCGCTGTCACCTTCGGCATCGGCAGGCGGGTCAGAAACTGGATGGCAAGGACCAGCCCCTTCACGGGCGCAGGCCCGTGATGCGGGCGAGTGGCGGCTCCCCGGTCCAGCGCTCCAGCGACAGCAAGGCGGCATAGGGCAGGCCGAAGCTCCAGCTCTGCTGCACGCTGAACCCGCACAGATGGGCCAGCGCCGCGCGCATCGCCCCGCCATGGGTCAGCACCAATGTGGGGACGCGCGGCAGATCCTCGACCGCATCGGCGATCCGCCCCAGCAATGCCGTCCAGCCCTCGCTGCCCGGCGGCGCGAAACCATCGGGATCCTGCCAGAAACGGGCGAGCGCCTCGGCATCGACATCGGCCGGGGCCAGGCCATCCCAGATGCCGAAATCCAGTTCCCGCCAGCGCGGATCGACCCACACCGGCAAGCCGGCGCGCTCGCCGATCGCGGTTGCCGCCTGGCGGGCGCGCTGCAGGTCGGACGTCACGATCATCTCGATCTCCAGCCCCTCCGTCTGCGCCAGGCAGGCGTCGATGCCCGCGCGCGTCGGCACGCTGTCGGTCCGCCCCAGCAACAGGCCGGGCGTCTCGGGTGCGCCATGCCGCAGCAGGTGGAGCGGCATGCCCATCATGTCGCGGTCGACACCGCCGCCTCGGCAAAGGTCGCCATGCCGCTATGCGCGGCTACGGCCGCACGGACGATATTGGCCGCCACCGCCGCGCCGCTGCCTTCGCCCAATCGCATGTCGAGGCGCAGCAGCGGTTCAAGGCCCATCCGCTCCAGCAGCAGGCCATGGCCCGGCTCGGCCGAGCAATGGCCGGCCAGGCAATGGTCGGCAAAGGCCGGCACCTGCGCCACCAGCGGCGCGATCGCGGCGCAACTGATGAAACCGTCGAGCAGCACCGGCACGCCCAGCTGGCGGGCGCGCAGCACTGCGCCGGCAATCGCCGCCAGTTCGCGTCCGCCCAGCCGGCGCAGTGTTTCGAAGGCGCTGTCCGGCGCATCGGCATGGAAGGCGAGCGCCCGATCGATCGTCGCGGTCTTGCGCCCGATCCCCTCGCCATCGACGCCCGTGCCGGGACCAACCCAGTCACGCACCGCACCGCCAAAGCTGCGCGCGCTCAGGGCTGCGGCGGCGGTCGAATTGCCGATCCCCATCTCGCCCACGACCAGCAGGTCCAGATCCTCTTCGGCCGCCGCCGCGCCGATCGACAGCGCGGTCAGGCACTCCTCCTCGGTCATGGCCGGGGCGATGGTGAAGTCCGCCGTCGGCCGGTCCAGATCGATCGATCGCACCGCCAGTTCCAGCCCGGCGACACCGGCCAGGGCGTTGATCGCCGCGCCGCCGGCGGCGAAATTGGCGACCATCTGGGCGGTCACGGCGGCGGGATAGGCGCTGACGCCATGGACGGTGAAGCCATGATTGCCGGCAAAGATCGCGGCACGCGCCCGCTTCAGGCGCGGCACCGCGCGCCCCTGCCAGCTTGCCATGAAGATCGCGACATCCTCCAGCCGGCCGAGCGCACCCAATGGCTTGGTCAGCTCAGCCTGCCGCGCGCGTGCCGCCGCGCTCGCCAGTTCCTCGGCCGGCGGCAGATTGGCCAGGGCATTTTCGAAATCGGTGATCGAGGCGAAGCTCATTCGACGACAAATCCTTCCGGCGGGGTACGGGTGATGAAATGGCCCTTCACGCCTTCGGGCCATTCGCGAAAGGCGACGCGGCCATGCTCGCTGGCGGCATAGGCAATGGCATAATCGAGGATCGCGCGCGCCGCATCGGCATCCGGGGTGAACCGCCCCATGACATAGCCGACCTTGCCCGGCGCGCGCAGATGGACGGTGCAATGATCCTGGCAGGCGAACAGGCATGGCATGTCCTGCACCGCGACGGTGGCATAGCGCGGGTCGGAGGCCTGCACGCTGCGCAGCGCCTCCGCCAGCCGTGCCCCGCCACGCACGCCCTCCTCATCCTCCCGCGCTTCGGCCGAATGACGGCAGGTATTGCAGGCGACGATGGCGGGGCCGGGTTCGACGGGACGCAGCATCAGAAGCGCCCCCGGAAGCCGGCATAGATGCTGCGGCCGAGCGTGCCATAGCGATAGGCCGTCATGTAGTTCTCGTCGAAGAGATTCTCGACGCGGGCGAACAGGCGCAACGCCGGGGTGAACGCATATTCGGCGCGCAGGTCGACCAGTGTATAATCGTCCAGCCGGGTGGTGTTGGCCGCATTGTCATAGCTGTGGCCGGACCAGCGCACCGCCGCGCCGGTGGTGAGGCCGAAGGGCCAGGCATAGCTGATCGAACCATTGGCGCTGTTCCGCGGCCGACGCGGCAGCCAATTGCCTTCGTTCGCGGTGCCGTCCGAACGATCCTCCGCCACGGTCCAGCTATAATTGCCGTCGATCGTCAGCCCCTTGACCGGCTCGACCGCTGCCTGCGCCTCTATGCCATGCGCCTTGGCGCGCGCGACATTGAGATAATAGCCATAGCGGCGGGTGGTGGTGCCGGGCGTGAAGCAGAGCGGATCGGTCGAGCTGGAGGAACAGCTATTATAGATGATCTGGTCGGTCGTGGTCCGATCGAACCAGGTCGCGCCCAGTCGCAGTTTCTCGCCAAAGAAACGCTGCTCCGCGCCCGCTTCCCAGCCATGGGCGCGTTCGGGATCGAGCGCCTGATTCCCATATTCGGAAAAGAGCTGATACAGGGTCGGCGCCTTGAACCCCTCGCCATAGCTGGCGCGCAGCACCGTCCCGGTCGGCAGCGCCCAGACGCCCCCGGCGGAAAAGAGGGTACGGCCGCCATAGCGGTTATGATCGTCATAGCGCAGCCCGCCGGTCAGGGTCAGGCCCGTAATCGGCTGGGCATTGAGCTGGCCATAGACGCTGGTGATCTCTGCCTTGCCGCGCGCCGGATCGGGAATCGGCACCGAAAGCGAAGCCGAAGGGGACACGCTGCGGAAGCGGCTATTCTCATTCTCCACCCCGAACAGCGCGGTCCAGCCGTCGGCGATCGCGAAGCTGCCCTGATATTCCAGCCGCTGGTTGCGCCCCGCCGCGTCGAAGGTCCGCTTGCGCTGGTTGCGCGGATCATAATTGTCGCGATCGGTGTCGGTATAGCCATAGCCGAAGCGGTTGCGGAACCGGCCGTCGAGCAGCGCGACGTTAAGGCCGGCATAGCCGACAAATTCGCGATTGGTGCCATAGGCGGGGCTGTCCGCGCTGGTGGCGTCGAAATCGACCCGGCCGTCGGAATAATAGCCGCGCAGGTCCGCGCTGATCCCGTCCGCCAGAGCCACCTCGACCCGGCCGGTGACGCTGCGATTGGTATAGCCGTCCTTCTCCTTGCCGCCAAAGGCCGGGCTGATCGCCGAAATGCCGTCGGTGGTGAAGCTCTGGCCGCCGATCCTCCAACTGACCGGGCCGGTCTTGCCGCCCAGCGCCGCACGGGCGCTGACGGTGTCGCGCGACCCAGCCTCGATATCGAAGCTCCCCTCCAGCGGCTGTTCGGGCATGGCGGTGACGACATTGACGACGCCACCGATCGCCTGACTGCCCCACAGGGTCGACTGGGGACCGCGCAGCACTTCTATGCGCGAGGCGTCGCCGACCAACAGATTGGCGAAATTATAGCCGCCGCCGGCCGAGGACGGATCGTTGAGCTTGACGCCATCGATCACCACCACGGTCTGGTCGGATTCCGCGCCGCGGATGCGCAGCGACGTCGCCGTGCCATAGCCGCCATTGCGCGAGATGCTGACACCCGGCGTGCGCAGCAGCAATTCGGTGACGCCCAGATCCTGCGCCCGGTCGATCGCTGCCTTGTCGAGCACGGTGACGGAGGCCGGCACCTGATCCACCGGCGTGGCGAGGCGGGTCGCCGTGACGAGGATCGAGGATGCCCCGGCATCGGCGGCGGCATCGGGCGGTGGCGCCTGCTGCGCCTCTTCGGCGAAAGCGGTGGTGGAGAGAAGGAAAGAACAGAAAGTCAGATATTTGAACACATGAGCCCCCGGACGAGGGACCGCATCCCAGGGACGATATCGGTGCCCGGCCGGGCGCGACATGGTCCCCGCACCTATGCGGTCCACCTGTCGCCACGCGGGTTCACCCCCGTCCGCTCGGCACACCCTGTCCGCGCGAAGGACGACCGCGACGGGCAGGTCTCCTGGCTCGCGGGTCATCGCTGATTCATGCCGCCTTCTCAGAACCTTGCGGTCCCAATGGCATATGGCACAAAAGCTCGCCGCTCACAGTTGCAGGGGCAGCCGGGGTCTTGAACCCCATTCCCTTTTCATCCCCGCTGCCGGGGAACCTGTCGCAGTCCGGGCGATAGGCGAGCCCGACTGGAGCGTCAATCTTCCTTGCCTGGCGGAGCGCGCGGGCTAAGGGAGATGGCCATGCGGATTTTTGCGCCCATCGGCCCCGGCAAGGGGATGATCGCCCTGGTGATCGCCCTGATCGGCGGTGCCACATTATGGGCGGCCACCGCTCGCCAACCTGCCAGTGCAGGCAAACGTCCGCAACGGATCGTGTCGCTCAACCTGTGCGCCGACCAGTTGCTGGTGGCGCTGGCCGATCGCGACCAGATTGCCGGTCTGACCCATAATGCCGGCGATCGGCAGATGTCGGCGGTGGCGGCCGTAACGAACGGCCTGCCCATCCTCGACGGATCGGCCGAGCAGATTTTGGCGACCAATCCCGATCTGGTGATCGGCATGCCGGCGCGGCGCAATCCGGCGATCGCGATCCTCAAGGCCCAGCATTATCCCGCCGTCGATCTGAAAAGCGCGGACAGCTATGCCGATATCGTCGCGTCGATCCGCACCGTGGCGCAGGCGATCGGCCATGCCGACCGCGGCGAAGCGATGATCGCGCGGATGGACCGGGAACTCGCCGCCCTGCCCCGCGCGCCGAAGCCCAAAGTCGCGGCCTATTATCAGCGGCGCGGCTACATGACCGGCACCGGCACGCTGGTCGACGACCTGATGACGCGGGCCGGCCTGCGCAACCTGGCCGCAGACCTTGGCAAGCCGGCGATCGCGCAGGTCAGCTTGGAGGAGATGGTCGCCGCCCAGCCCGACTATCTGATCGTCGAGAGCGCCACCGACCGCATCACCGACCAGGGCACCGAAATGCTGCATCATCCGGTGCTGCGCGACATAGCGCGCATCAGCCTGCCCCAGGCCTGGACCGTGTGCGGCGGACCGGCCTATGTGCAGGCGGCACGCGCCCTCTCCCAGGCCGTCAGCGCCCGCTGAAGCTGGGCCGGCTCAGCCCTCGATGAAGTTGGCGGCGACTTCGGCCGGCACCCGCATCAATCGGCCGCTTTCCTTGTCGATCATCGCCCAGGTGGATTTGGCCGACACCTTCACCTTGCCGTCCGGCCCGGTGAACTCGATCAGCCGGTCGAACCGCGCGCCGCGCGGTCCTTCCGGAATCCAGGTGCGGCCCGACACGACATCGCCCTCGGTCACGTTACCGCGATAATCAACCTCATGCCGGGTCACGACCCAGATATAGGCGTCGACATGGGCCGGATCGGCATCGGTCGTCCAATGTTCGACCGACAATTGCTCCATCCACTGCACCCACACCGCATTGTTCACATGGCCCAGCACATCGATATGCTGCGCCTGCGCGGTGAACTGCTTGGTGAAGCTCGACGCCATCAGCCTTCCACTCCCAGCTGCCACAGGATGAACGCAAATTCCTCGGCGGTCTCATGCAGGCTCTCGAACCGGCCCGACTTGCCGCCATGCCCCGCGCCCATATTGGTCTTGAGCAGCAGGATATTCTTGTCGGTCTTGGTGGCGCGCAGCTTCGCCACCCACTTCGCCGGCTCCCAATAGGTGACGCGCGGATCGTTGAGCCCGGCGGTCACCATCAGCGGCGGATAATCCTGCGCGCTGACATGGGTGTAAGGGTCATAGGACTGGATGGTGCGGAATGCGGCCTCATCCTCGATCGGATTGCCCCATTCGGGCCATTCGCCCGGCGTCAGCGGCAGCGTTTCGTCCAGCATGGTGTTGAGCACATCGACGAACGGCACATGCGCCACCACCGCGCCCCACAGGTCGGGGTCGGAGTTGATGACCGCGCCCATCAGTTCGCCGCCGGCCGATCCGCCCGAAATGCTGATCCTGCCCTTGGCCGAATAGCCAAGATCGATCAGCCCCTTCGCGACATCGACGAAATCGGTGAAGGTGTTGGTGCGCTTGTCGAGCTTGCCGTCCAGATACCATTGCTGGCCCATATCGTCGCCGCCGCGAATATGGGCGATGGCAAAGGCAAAGCCGCGATCCAGCAGCGACAGGCGGCTGGTCGAGAAGCCCGGCTCCATCGCCAGACCATAGGCGCCATAGCCATAAAGGTGCAGCGGCGCGCTGCCGTCGCGGGGGAAGTCGACGGGATAGACGATCGACACCGGAATCTGCGTGCCGTCGCGCGCCGGGATCATCAGCCGCTCGGTGGCATAGCGGCTGGCGTCATAGCCCGAGGGAATTTCCTGGACCTTGAGTATCTCCAACTCACCCGTTGCCAGATGATAATCATAGATGGTGTCGGGCGTGACCATCGATTCATAGCCGATGCGCAGCTTCGTCACCTCATATTCGGGATTGTCGTCGAGACTCGCCGAATAGCTGGCTTCCGGGAACGGAATGCGCTTTGCCGCATGGGTCGCATAATCGCGCAGCTCGATCTGGTCGAGCCCGTCCTGCCGCCCTTCGGTGACGTAGAAGGTCTTGAACAGGGTGAAATCGGTCAGGTAGAAATGGGCGTCGGCGCCGATCACCTCATCCCACTGGTCGGGCGCATCGAGCGATGCCTTCACCAGCCGGAAATTGGGATGGGTGTCGTTGGTCTTGATATAGAGCGTGCCCTCATGCTCATCGACATCATATTCGCGGCCGGCCTTGCGCGCGGAGACGAGCAGCGGCGTCGCGGTCGGATTGTCGGCCGGGATCAGCCAGGCTTCGCTGGTGACATGGTCGCCGGTCGCGATGACGATCCATTTTTCCGATGAGGTGAGGCCGATCGAGACGCGGAAGCCCTCATCATCCTCATGGAACAGCTCGACGTCGCTCGCGACATCCTGGCCCAGCCAGTGCAGCCGCGCATTGTCGGTCCGCCAATTTTCATTGGCCAAGCCATAGAGCAGCCCCTTTGAATCGCTGGTCCACACCAGCGACGACAATGTGTCGGGAATCACCTCGGGCAATATCTCGCCAGAAAACAGATCCTTGATCCGCGCCTCGAACCGTTCGGAGCCATTGGTGTCGATGGCATAGGCCAGATAGCGGCCGTCCGGGCTGACCGACATGGCACCCAGCCGGAAATAGTCATGGCCCTGTGCCAGCGCCGGTTCGTCCAGGATCAGCTGGTCGTCACCGCCTGCTGCCGGCTTGCGATACCATTTGCGATATTGCGCCCCGGTCTCGAACGCGCGCCAGTAGATATAGTCGCCATCCTTCTGCGGAACCGACTGGTCATCTTCCTTGATACGCCCCTTCATCTCGTGGAACAGCGTGTCGAGCAGCGGCTTGTGCGGCGCCATCGCGCCCTCGAACCAGGCGTTCTCGGCCTCCAGATAGGCCAGCACATCCTTGTCCTTGACGTCGGGATAACCGGGGTCGCGCAGCCATGCGTAAGGATCGTCCACCGTGATGCCATGATGCGCGAAACTGTGCGGGCGGCGTTCGGCGATCGGCGGGGACAGGGGCGGCTGCATTTGATCGGTCATTAACTATCCATGGTCCAGACGGGGGCTGCGCTGGAATAAGCGCGCCGGCCCCTCTATGTTGTCGGCATTATGGCCAACGCAAGAGGCCGGAATGATCCAAGGGAAGTTCGATGTCCAGTTATGAAGATCGCCTGAAGGCCCTGCGCGCCCAGCTGGTACGCCAGAAGCTCGATGGTTTCGTGGTCCCCCTGACCGACGAGCATATGAGCGAATATGTCGGCGCCTATGCCCAGCGGCTCGCTTGGCTGACCGGTTTCCAGGGTTCGGCCGGCAGCGCCGTGGTCCTGCCGGAGGAGGCCGCGATCTTCGTCGACGGCCGCTATACGCTGCAGGTGCGCGAGCAGGTGGACGGCGCCCATTGGCAATATGAAAGCGTGCCGCAGACCTCGATCGCCGCCTGGTTGAAAGACCATGCGATCGAAGGCGCGCGCATCGGCTATGATTCTTGGCTGCACACCCGCGCCTGGGTGAAGCAGGCCACCGAAGCGCTGGCCCAGAAGGGCGCGGAGCTGGTGGCAGTCGACACCAACCCCGTCGATGCCGTCTGGCCCGATCGCCCGGCGCCCAGCGACGCCAAGCTGGTGGTCCATGAGGATCGCTATGCCGGCAAGAATGCGGCCGAGAAGCGCGCCGACATCGCCGACTGGCTGGTGTCGAAGAAGGCCGATGCCGCCGTCCTCTCCGCGCTCGATTCGATCGCCTGGGCCTTCAACATTCGCGGCAAGGATGTCGAGCGCACCCCGGTCGCGCTCGCCTATGCCATCGTCCATGCCGATGCGACCGCCGACCTCTATGTCGCGCCGGAGAAGATGGACGAGGCGGTTGCCAAGCATTTGGGCAACGCCGTGCGCATCCATGACCGCGCGGCCTTTGCCGATGCGCTGGCCGACCTCAAGGGCAAGACCGTCGTCGCCGATCCCGAGCGGGCGGTCGCCGCCATCTTCGAGGCGCTCGACGCCGGCGGCGCCCAGATACTCAGCCTGCGCGACCCCGCCGTGCTGCCCAAGGCGATCAAGAACGACACCGAAATTGCCGGCCACAAGGCGGCGCAGGCGCGCGATGGCGCCGCCTTGAGCCGCTTCCTCCACTGGATCGCGGTGGAAGCGCCCAAGGGCGGCCTGACCGAACTCTCCGCCTCGGACCGGCTGGAGGCGTTCCGCAAGGATACCGGGCTGCTGGAGGATCTGTCCTTCGACACGATCAGCGGCGCCGGTCCCAATGGCGCGGTCGTCCATTATCGCGTCGAGGAAAAGACCAACCGCCCGATCGAGACCGGCAGCTTCTATCTGGTCGATTCGGGCGGCCAATATCGTGACGGCACCACCGACGTCACCCGCACCATCGCCATTGGCAGCCCTAGCGAAGAGATGAAGCAGCGCTTCACTCTGGTGCTGAAGGGCCATATCGCGCTGGCCCGCGCGGTCTTCCCGGTCGGCACGCGCGGCGGCCAGCTCGACGTGCTGGCACGCCAGTATCTGTGGGCGCAGGGTCTGGATTATGCCCATGGCACCGGCCATGGCGTTGGCAGCTTCCTGTCGGTGCATGAAGGGCCGCAACGGATCGCGACCTTCGGCGGCGGCGACGAGCCGCTGGTGGCGGGCATGATCCTCTCGAACGAGCCGGGCTATTACAAGACCGGCGAATATGGCATCCGCATCGAGAATCTGGTGCTGGTCGAGGAACGGGCGATCGCCGACGGCGAAAAGCCGATGCTGGGCTTCGAGACCCTGACCTTCGCGCCGATCGACCGCAACGCCATCGCCACCGACCTGCTGGATGCCGGTGAGCGCGCCTGGGTCGACGCCTATCATGCGCAGGTGCTGGCCGTGGTCGGCCCACAGCTCGAAGGCGAGGCGCTGGCCTGGCTCCAGTCGGCCTGCGCGCCGCTCTAATCCGAATCAGTCCTTGGACGATTCAGGCGCGGGGGTGGGCTCAGCCCCTTCCCGCGCCACATCGCGGCTCTGGGCCTTGCGCCGCCGCAAATTGTCGCGCAGCGCCTGCGCCAGCCTTGCTTTCTTTTCGTCCTGGGTCTCGCTCATGACCAAGCGCATAAGCAAAATGCATTATCTGCCGCAACCCGCCTTGACAGGAGGCAATGGGGCGGCCATAGGCGCGACCTCCGAAGCGCACGGCGCGACGGAGACGAAATAGAGTGCTGCCGTAGCTCAGTGGTAGAGCGCATCCTTGGTAAGGCTGAGGTCGCGAGTTCAATCCTCGCCGGCAGCACCATTTCTCCCCCGACAAATGAAAAATCAGATCATCGCCCATCCGGCGAGAACCAGCCCCTGCGCCGCGGCGATCAGCCATAACCACCGGACGAAAGGCTGTTTGCGCGTCTTGTGACGAAAGAGGTGGCGCGCGGCAAATGCACCCGGCACCCCGCCTGCAAGCGCCCAGAGCAGCAAGGTCCGCTCGCGGATTCGCGCCATCCCCCGCACGGCCCGGCGCTTGTCGAACCCGAACAGCATGAAGGCCATCAGGTTCGCCAGTAGCAACCAGGCGAAGGCGAGGAACTGCGCGGCGGGAATCGGCTCAACCGCGCACGGTGACGCCGATCCAGAGCGTCCTGGGCGTGCCCAGGTCGATCGATCCACCGGCATTGCGGGTGACGATATCCTCGTCGAACAAATTTTCCCCGCGCGCGACCAGGCTGATGCCGTGGCCGATCGGCAGCCGGGCAAGGGCGTCGAGCGTCAGCGCATCGGGCAGCACGTCGCTCTGCAGGTCATCCTCATATTGCTTGGCCGTGTAGCGCAGCGTGGCCGACAGTTCCGGCCCGGCCTTGGGCGCCCAGGCCAGCGTCGCGCTGGCGAAATGGCGCGGCACCTGCGCCGGGGCGAAGCCGTCGAACGCCATGCCCGGCGCATCGACCTCGCTGTGGCTGTACGCATAGGAGGCGAGCAGCGAGAAATTCGCCGGCAGTTGCGCGCTGGCGGTCAGTTCGACGCCCTTGGCCACGATCGCATTCACATTCTGCCGCTGGCGGGTGTTGGTGGCGATGGTGACGTTCGCGATCGCATCGTCGAGCCGGTTGTAGAAAAGCGTGGCGGACAACTGCACGCCCGGCGCCGGGGTGAGGTCGATGCCGCCCTCCACGCCTTTCAGCTTCTCGGGTTTCAAGGCAGCATTGGCCTGGGTGGTGATCGGGAAGACGACGAAGGGTCGATACAGCTCATTGAGCGTGGGCAGGCGGAAGCCGCTATAGACCGCCCCGCGCAGCGCCACCGCATCGCTGACATGGTAGAGCGCGCCGGCCCGGCCGGAAAATGCCCAGTCGGAGCGGTTGGCGTAGCTGCTGTCCTGCGTCACCAGGCCGGCCGCACTGACCGCCTTGTAGAAGCCGTTGCGGATCGACCAGCGATCGGCCCGCACCCCGCCGGTCAGGACCAGATTGCCAATCGTCCAGTCATCCTCGGCAAAGATGCCGCTGGTGATCTGGTCGCCACCGGCATGGCGGCGCGATGTCAGCGGGTTACTGGCGATGCCCGCATTATAGGCATCCTCATACATGTCGCCGGTGGCGAAGCGGCTATCCACGCCGATGCGCAGCACATGATCCTCGCCCACCGGCGGGCGCAGCTCGATCTTGCCGCCGATCCCGGTCGAGGGCGTGTTGCGCTGGTCGAGCGACTTGCGGAAGCTGGTGGAGGAGATGACGATGTTGGAGAAGTTGCGCGCCTGGAGATAGGCGAGCGCATCGACCTGCCAGCGCCCCCGGCTGATATAGCGGATGCTGGCGTCCTGGCCCTGGCTCATGCTGTCGGCGCCGGCAAAGCGCAGCGTGCGATTGTCCTGGAACAGGGTGCCGCGAAACTGGATTTCCGAGGTGGCGTCGATCGGCGCGACGGCACGCACATTGGTCGACCAGCTGTCATAGGCGGCGGGCACGGTGGCGGCGACGCGCTGGTCGCGGGGTGTGGTCTGGAAACCGTCGCCCCGGTCCCAGCGGCCCGACAGCGACACGTAACCACTGCCCAGATCCGGCGCGATGCTGGCGGACAGCTCGGTCGCATCCCTGCTGCCGTAGAAGGCGCTGGCACCGAAGGCCGGCATCTGGTCGCGGGTGGCGCTGGCCAGTTCGATCGTACCGGCGACCGCGCCCGCGCCAAAGGCTCCACTGCCCCCGCCGCGCGTCACCCGCACCAGCGACAGCCGGTCGGGCACCAGGGCCGAGAAGGGGATATAGCCGAAGAAGGGATCGGCGACCGGCACGCCATCGAGCAGCACCAGGGTCCGGCTCGACGCATTGCCACCCAGCGCGCGCAGCGTGGCGCCCTGGTTCGAGGGATTGGAGGCGCGGCTGTCAGAGCGGCGGAACTGCTGGAAGCCCGCGACATCGGCCAGCACGCTCTCGATCCGCCCCGAGGCCGCATCCTCAAGCCGATCCCGGTCGATCACCACAGACCCATAGGCCGGCGTCCCCGGTGGCAAGGACAGGCCCGTGCCCGTCACCACGATCGACGCGGCCTCATCCGCCGTCACATCGGGCGCCTGGGCAGCGGCGACGCCGGGCAGCGCGCACAGCATCAACGGCAGCGGCAGGATTTTCATGAAGCGCGTCCCCTTGGTCCGATTTTGCATCGGGGACTAGGAAGTCGCGCCCGCCACTGTCAAGCCGCGACCACCGGCAGCGCTGCCATGACCAATATCGCGCAGATACATGCACACCATGGCCAAAGGCGGCATGATTCGACGATTCGCCATGAGCCGATCCACAGCCGCGTTCGCCCCGGCGCCACCCGCCAATTTAATCACACCGCCAAAACCCCCGGAAAACGGGGGATTTTTTCCTTTTTCAAAAAGTTTTTCATTTTTCTGCAATTCAGCCCTTGCCGACTTTGGAAACCACTGCTAGTTCGCCGCCACCCGCCGAGAGGGACACACTCTCCCGGCCGCCAAGAGCGGGCGTAGCTCAGGGGTAGAGCACAACCTTGCCAAGGTTGGGGTCGAGGGTTCGAATCCCTTCGCCCGCTCCAGTTTTCCTCAATAATTCTAATTCTTTATCGCGAGGCGAGCGTGCCCGAAATTGGGTACGAGCGTTCCGAGTGTATGACACGTATCCAATTCGTATCCATTTCAAATCGAGTTTATGGCGAGGTTCGGCGGCACTTTTCGTGCCTTGATCGCTGTGCGTCCGCGCCGAGCAGTTAATTTGGTCGCGCTGCGCACGTATCGAAGCGCTGCCTTGGATTAGCTGTGACACCAAGAGAGGAAGAGGGCGGCGGCTGTCGCCGTGACGGTTCGAGTGTCGGGAGAGAGGCTCCCGGCCGGACCGTCACGGAGACATGTCATGACGCAAGTTCAAGTTCTCGACGCGAGCCCCGACCGGAGCGGTGGCTACAAGGTTGATGTCAGTCGCGGCCAGCGTATTGGGCGGGTATCGTCGGAGTGGTTCACCCGCCCCGCGGACGAGCGCTATCTTTCGCTCGACGGGCTGATGGCATCGGTGAAAGGCCGCGCAGAGCGCAGCCGCACACGCACGGTCGAAAGTGCGGCGGTGCGGGTCGAAGCCAGCCGCGACAATGCCGAACGGCTCGACCTGATCCTCCCCGGTGCCGAGCAACCGATCGCGCCAACCCACTGGAGCTTCGGCCAACTGGCAGCTTTGGTCGGTGCGCCGGCGGCGTATTTGCGGCAGCTTCCGGCGCCGCTGGCAGGCATCAACCTGCAATATGGCCTCACCAACCACCGCGCTGAGCAGGTCAAGACGCTGGAAACTGATGATGGCCGGATAGAACTGCGCGCCGTCACCGGCCCTGACTATGGCCGCATCTACGACCACGAACTTGTTGCCGCCGTGCAGCGCATTGCCGGCAACGGCACCGGCGATACGCGCTGGAAGGTGCCTGGCGTGCTCGACTGGTCGACCGGCATCTACAATCCCATGGTCGATATCAGTGTCGATACCACCACGCTGTATGCGTCCGACCGCGACGTGTTCCTGTTCCTGGTCGACGATCTCAATCCGATCGAAGCGGGCAAACTGCCCGACGGATCGCCAGACCTCTACTTCCGCGGCTTCTACTGCTGGAACTCGGAAGTCGGCGCCAAAACGCTCGGCATTGCCAGCTTCTACCTCCGCGCCGTCTGTCAGAACCGCAACCTCTGGGGTGTCGAAGATTTCGAGGAAATCAGCATCCGCCACAGCAAATACGCTGCCAACCGCTTTGCACATGAGGCAGCACCGGCGCTGACCCGGTTCGCCGATTCCTCGCCGCTGCCGTTCGTCAATGGTATCCGGCAGGCGCGGGAGCGCATCGTCGCGCGCTCGGACGAGGATCGCACCGATTTCCTTCGCAAGCGTGGGTTCGGCAAGGCCGAGACGGCCAAGATCATCGACACGGTGCTAGCCGAGGAAGGCCGCCTGCCCGAGTCCGTGTTCGACTTCGTGCAGGGCATTACGGCTTACGCGCGGGGCAAGGCGCAGCAGGACGCCCGGCTTGATCTGGAGGGTCGCGCGAAGAAGCTGTTCGACCGGGTCGCGGCGTAAGCCTTCGTCTCACGGTCGTTCCGGTTCGCGGCGTCGCTCTCTTCAGAGGAAGAGGGCGGCGCTTCGCTTCGTGACGGTTCTAGGTGTCGGGAGAGAGGCTCCCGGCCGGGCCGTCCGGAGAAGTATCATGCCCAAGTCCAATCCCAAACTCGCGCTCAGCGTCTCGCGCGACATCCCGTTCGACAGACTGGTGCTGTCGCAGTCCAACGTCCGCCGGATCAAGGCGGGGGTTGGGATCGAAGACCTCGCCGAGGATATCGCCCGGCGCACACTGCTGCAGTCGCTCACCGTCCGCGCCGTCGTCGATGCCGACGGCAACGAGACCGGCATGTTCGAGGTGCCGTCGGGCGGTCGCCGTTACCGAGCGCTCGAACTGCTGGTGAAGCGCAAGCAGCTCGCGCGCAATGCGCCTGTGCCGTGCATCATCCGCACCGCTGGCGATGCCGAGGAAGACAGCCTGGCCGAGAACATCCAGCGGGCACCGCTGCATCCGCTCGACCAGTTCCGCGCATTTCTGGCGCTTCGCGAGAAAGGCCAGTCCGAGGAGGAGATCGCCGCCCACCAGTTCGTGTCGGTGGCCGTGGTCAAGCAGCGCCTGAAGCTCGCCAGCGTGTCCCCGAAGATCCTCGACGCCTATGCCGAAGACGAGATCACGCTCGACCAGCTGATGGCGTTCACCGTCAACGGCGACCATGAGCGTCAGGAGCAGGTCTTCGAACGGCTCGCCGGCTCCTACGACCGCCAGCCTTACGCGATCCGCCGGATGCTGACCGAAGGCGCGGTGCGTGCATGCGACAAGCGCGCCCGATTCATCGACATCGACGCCTATATCGAGGCGGGCGGCGGCGTCATGCGTGACCTCTTCCAGGGCGACGACGGCGGCTGGCTGCAGGATGTCGGTCTGGTCGATCTGATGGTCTCCGAGCGCCTGCGCGAGGAGGCGATGAAAGTGCAGGCTGAAGGCTGGCGCTGGATCGATGCCGCGCCCGACTTCCCCTATGGCCACACCTACGGGCTTCGCCAGTTGCGCGGCACGCCTGTGGAGATCACCGCCGCAGAACAGGCCACGCGCGACGCGCTCCAGGTCGAATATGATGCACTGGTCGCCGAGCATGAGGACTCGCCTGAACTTCCCGACGAGGTCGACGAACGGCTGGGCGAATTGGAAACCGCGATCGAGGCGCTTGACCAGCGACCGCTGGCCTATGACGCAGACGAGGTCGCACGGGCCGGTGCGTTTGTCAGCATCGCGCCGGATGGCAGCCTGCGGATCGAGCGCGGGTTTGTGCGGCCCGAGGATGAACTGCCCGTCGAGCCCGAGCAGGGTGCGGTCGTGGAAGGCGACCACGGCCATGCCGACAACGGCACCTATGATGTCGGCGATCAGATCGACATCGAAAGCAACAATGTCGAGGTGGCAGTTGAGCCGGAGGAGGATGAAGGCTTGCGCCCGATCCCCGACCGGCTGATGTCCGAATTGACCGCGCATCGGACGCTCGCGTTGCGGGACGCGGTGGCCCGTTCGCCCGAGGTGGCGTTCCACGCCTGCCTCCATGCGCTCGTTTTGCGGCTGTTCTACCGTTATGCGCTCGACAGCTGCCTTGAACTCGACGCGAAGCATGTCGGGTTCGGCCAGCAGGCATCGGGGCTTGGTGACACGCCGTCCGCACGGGCATTCGATGCGCGGCACGAGGCGCTTGCCAATCTGCTACCCGCTCAGTCCGAGGCACTGTGGGATACGCTCGGCGACATGGACGGCGAGCAGCAGAAGGCGCTGTTCGCCCATTGCGTCGCCTGCACGGTTAACGCCACGTTCGAGGCTTACAATCGCAGGCCCCGTGCGCTCGCCCATGCCGATATGCTCGCCAAGGCGGTCGATCTCGACATGGCGGCGGCGGGTTGGATGCCGACGGCCGACACGTTCCTTGGCCGGGTGACCAAGGCGCGCATCGTTCAGGCGGTGGCAGAAGCGAAGGGCGAACGGGCGGCTGAGGGCATCTCGCATCTCAAGAAGCCGGACATGGCGGCGCGTGCGGCGGTGCTGCTCGAAGGCAGCGGCTGGCTGCCCGAACCACTCCGCACGCCCGGTCGGGCGATGCCAACGCCGGTCGAGATTGAGGGCGATTCGGCGGGCCACGAGTCCATTGTCGATGCTGATGCCACTGGCGAAGCGCAGCCGGCGGCAGACGACGGCGCACGGTCCGTGGCGGACGAGGCGCGGATCAACGACAATGCCGAGGCCGAGGGCGACACCCCCTTCGCCGTCGCCGCCGAGTAGGTCGCGCTCCCCAGACCCGCTCGCAACGGAGGGTCCGCCGTTTCCCCGCGGCGGACCCTCTTCTTGTCTCAGGAGGATCAGATGCCGGATGCATCCGACCTTGCCCGGCAGCTCGCACGCAATGCCGAGAGCGTCTGTCGCCACTATCTGCCTCAGGGCCGTCGACAGGGGCGCTACTGGCTCATCGGAGATGTCGAAGGGACGCCGGGGCGCAGCCTGTTCGTGCGACTGACCGGACCCGAGGCCGGCAAGGGCGCTGCGGGCAAATGGACCGATGCAGCTACCGGCGAGCATGGCGACCTGCTTGACCTCATCACTGCCAACCAGCGATTGGCTTCGCTTGCCGATACGCTCGACGAGGCGCGGCGCTTTCTGTCTCTGCCGCCGCCAGAGCCAAAGGCATTTGAACCGCTGCCGCCCGTACCGACAGGATCGCCGGAAGCTGCACGACGGCTGTGGGCGATATCGCAGCCGATCCATAACACGCTTGCAGAGAGCTATCTGCGCCAGCGCGGCATCATCGCCTTGCGCGAGTGCGGCTCGCTGCGATTCCATCCCAATTGCTGGTATCGCGCCGATGCTGACGATCCACCCGGCACGCCGAGCGCGTTTCCGGCATTGATTGCAGCAGTCCGCAGTGATGACGGATCATTGACCGGCATCCACCGCACCTGGCTCGATCCGAACGGCAGCGGAAAGGCACCCGTCGCCAGTCCGCGTCGCGCCATGGGTAATCTCCTCGGCAACGGCTTGCGGTTCGGTCGGGGCGGATCAGTCTTGGTCGCCGGAGAGGGCATCGAAACGATATTGTCGCTCCGCCAGATCATGCCGACCATACCCATGATCGCCAGCCTCTCAGCGGCTCACCTGTCCGCGTTGCAAATCACACCATCGCTGCGTCGCCTCTACATTGCGCGCGATAACGATCCCGCTGGACACCATGCGGCTGACACGTTGGCCGAGCGTGCGATCAGGGCTGGTATCGAACCGTTGATGCTGACTGCCAGCCTTGGTGACTTCAACGACGATTTGCAGCAGCTTGGCCAGAACGAGATGCGGGCAGCGGTGCGAGTGCAGCTTGCCCCGGAGGATACCGCACAGTTCATCGGTTGAGCATAGGCGGTGACGTCTCTGGGCCCGGCTCTGCTCGCCATGTTCCGTCACTCCCCTGACAGAGCCGCGCCTCGACCTTCGAGAGGGGCGAGAGAAGCGGTGGCGGACCGGGTCGGCAACGGCTGCGCGCGACTTTCTTCCCCGCCGCGACCACCCCACGCGTCAAGCCGCGCGGGGACCCCGGATCCGCGGCTCCTCGCGCGCCAAGAAAGTCGTGCTCGCCATCCTCCGCTGCGCTGCGGCCACAAGGGTGCCGACCCGCTCCGCCCCCGCTCTTTGCTCGCCCATGAAGGCCGCGAGAGGCGCGGTCGACGGAGGAGCGAAGCCCATGACAGAGCACGACGAACCCCACGAGCAATCCCCGACCGCGCATATTCTCGATGAACTGCAACTCTACGGCTTCCGGCCATTCCACGACGAACCCGACCCGCGACCGTTGCCCGAAGGCGACCGTGTCGCAGGTGCCGTCGCTGACATCTTCGACGCGCTGATCGGCACACTGGCCGACACGCGGCTCGAACCCGATCTCGACGACCTGCTCTGGTCGACTGTCAATCTGTTCCACCGTGCCTCCGAGCGGATCGAGCGCGAGCTCGACGACAATGAGCAGGCACAGCGTCGATCGCAGCGCGAACAGGACGGCTCCGAGGTGGCATCGGTCGAACTGGAACGATTGTTGGCCGAAGGCCTGACATTGATCGAACGGCGCAACGCCCATGAACTGATGCGTGATGCTGCCTGCGATCTCTATCGCACCCACACCGGCTCGGCCTGGCATCCCCGCCATGGCAGCCTCGTCAACCGCCGCGCCCTGACCGCTGCGATGGTCGATAGCCGCGATTTCATCGCCGCACGCCGCCGAGCCGAAACCGAGGTCATGCTGCCGACTGGCCCCAAGGTCGCATTCACCGGCGGTAAGGACTGCAACGATACCGATGCCATCTGGTCGGCATTGGACCGCGTCCGCGCCAAACATCCGGATATGGTGCTGCTGCACGGCGGTGCGCCATCAGGTGCTGAACGCATTGCTGCCTGTTGGGCTGACAATCGCAAGGTCACGCAGGTAGCGTTCAAGCCCGACTGGGCCAGGCACGCGAAGGCTGCGCCGTTCAAGCGCAATGATGCGATGCTCGACGTGCTGCCGATCGGGGTCGTGGTGTTCCCCGGTACCGGCATTCAGGACAATCTTGCCGACAAGGCTCGGAAGCTGGGCATTCCCGTGTTCGACTTCCGCAAAGGTCAGCCGCCGACCTGATCACTGGGCATTGCCCACCGCGGGCAGGAGAACTGCCCCTACGGTCATCTGCGTCAGCGGCAAGACGGCAAACCTTCGGGCGGTGAATCGATGCTGCATCCCGTTCCGAAGCGGGAAAGCCCCGCTCTCTCTGGCTTACCTCTGACCTATGCGCCGCCTTGTGACGATCAACCCGCAAGGGGTCCGCTAAGCACAGCTTGCGGCCTTCAGCTTCGCCTCCGGTGATCGCGGCCGCGCGTCGGTCGCCTGTGCGCCTGTCGAGCGGGGACGGTCCCCGCTCCGGAAACAGGAGCAAAGATCATGACGCTTCCCACCGCCCAGAAGTTTGCCTGGAGCCTCGCCAACACGCTGATGACGTGTGTGGTGCTGATCCAGACTAGCGATGGTTACGCCGTCATGACCGATGCCGATTACGATGGCGATCCGACGCTGATCATGCGGGTATACGATCCGTTCTGATGCGCCGATTTGCACCTCAAACCCCCTAATCGACTGGACCGATGCCAAATTCCGACAGCTCCTGCTTGCTCATGCAGCGTCGACCGCGCTCTCGCTCAAAAGCAGGACAGAAGCATTTATGCAAACACGCTATCACGATGTTTATTTTCCTCGGAGCATATCATAAACACCGATGTATGATTTGCATCTGGTGCCTCGAAGATTTTCCGAAGCTCTCACTTGAGCACGGAATTCCCGAGGCGCTGGGCTGCCCGCCCGACCTGGAACTTCGCGACACCACCTGCGCTGGGTGCAACAATCGCCTCGGTACGATCGATCAAGCTTTATTGAAGTCGTTCGAGGCGATCAGTGTGATGTATGGCGTGCCCCGCAAGAAGGGTCGGCCGCCCACCATCGACAGCTGGCGTGCGATCAGCAGCGAGCATAGGCCTGAAGGACCCCACATCTTCATCAATGGCGGCCCGGGCATCATTGATGCCAACGGCAAGAAGCTCTATCCGGCGGCGAAGTCCAATGGCGTCACCGATCTCTGGATGAAGCCGGACGAAGGCAAGCTCGGCTTCAGTATGGAGTTCGGCAATGACCCGCGCTTCCTGCGCGCGCTTTACAAGATCGGCCTCAATCTCGTCGCGAGAAACTACGGCGCCGCTGCCGCCACTTGTCCCGACTACGAACATATTCGCGCCTTCGTGGGCCAGGACAAATCCGGCTCGGCGCTTACAGCCGTGTTGGCGACGGAGGTCATTCCGAGTGCGGTGACGCACGCGTCCGGACCGATCGTAAAGCCGGGGCGACCCTATCCCATGTTCCGGGTCACGATATTGGGCGTCACCTTCATTCTCGATCTCGGCCCAGATCAGCCTGGGCTGCGCGATATGCGCGGCGCGTCGACGATCATGGGCGAAAGCCTTTACGTGTTCCCGACGAAGCGCGCGGCCTGACCGGCTGAAATCACGATTGCGGCGGCGCAAGCGCGCTTTGGCGGATGACCGCGGACATATGCGCTTGGGCCGTGTGCGGATGGACGGCGGTGACGATCGCCTCGATCACGGGCGGTTCCAGCTCCGCGCGTCCCCAGTCGAGATGGACCGGCGCGTCATAGGCGAGCTCAAGCGGCTCCTCACCGGGCGGCGCCAGCATGTTCGTCCAGCGGATGTTGGGGCGGGTGCGTAGGCGCGACGGCCACGTCCCATCCAGTGCGTTGGCCTTGAGCACGATCTGCAGGCAAACCGAACCCATGGTGGTGACGAACAGCATATAGGGGGTGTCCCGGCTGACGGAGGCCCGTCGCAATAGCGCTGCGGCAAACAGCGGCGGGGAATTGCCGATGATCGAGAAGGAGATACCGACGACCATGTGCGGCAGCAGATCGTCGTCGGGTGAGCCAAGCCAGGCGATGATCTTCGTGAAGTTCAGCAGTTCGTCGTCCGGCAGCAGCGCTACCGCCATCTTGACCAGCGACTTGTAAGCCTTGGCCGGAACGAAGCGCTCGGTCCCGCCAGAGATGCGGAAGACAAATTCGCCAGTCTTGAAGTTTACGCCGAAATGGTCGCCCAACGGCGTGCCGTTGGCGCGCATCGAGATCGACCGCTGGCCATCGACGATCCGGTGGCGGATCGATGCGGGGCCGTCGGTGCGTCCGGTTTGGCGCACCTTGTTGCCTTTGCCCTGTGTGCCGCCGACCGTGAGGATCGCGCCCATGCTCTTGACCAGCGCGTCGTCGAACGCGCCGAACCGCGCGTTGCAGGCGTCGCATTCGTCGAGCGACGTCACCCATTTATTGCCGAACGCCTCGGGCAGCGTATGCGCGACGTTGCGAAATGCACGGGGGTCGGTCTCGCCGCAGAACCGGCAACGCCCCTTCGTGCCCAACGTGACGCCCGGCTCGCCCAAACTGCCTTGGACCATGGCGACAATCGCATAGACAGGGCAGTCGAGCGACGCATCTGGGGGCGCGGACAGGACCATTCTCCATCTTCATCTATGTCGTGGCAGCGGCGCCGGATCGGTCGCGGCTTGGCGATCGCGATCTGAGTTTTGCGTGCGGGCGGTTCGCGCGGCGAGCGACCGCGGCCTCGCGGATCGCCTTCTCGTCTTTGGCGATCGCCCGCTCGGACTGCGCCAGCGCGCGCGGGATGCGGTCAAGCAGCTTGTTGAGCGCCATCAATTGCGCGATCTTGTCGAGGGTCCACGACGTCGGCAGCAACAGCATCGTTATGTGCATGAGGCTAAAGGCCAGATTCTGGCCAGGCTCGACAAACCCTACATTGCTGGCGCCCGCAATCAATGCATAGTGGCGGTCGAGCGAACCAAGTCGATAGGCGATGCCCTTGGTGCTGGCATGCACATTATGGCTAGCCATCTTGTAGTGCGATCGCATCATCGCGCGGCCGGCGGCATCCTCGATATTGCTGAAATTGGGTCTCGAGTTGCCCAGATGCGCCGCGACCCAGCCATAGTCGCCTCCGAAATCCTTGCCGTAACGGCTGATCGCATCGGCATAGTCGCGCTCGATCCGCGCGGCCGCGCGTTTCGAGAACGGCGCATAGCCGAGCTTCAGATGGCATTGCTGATATTGCTCGAGACCCTTTTTCGCCTCGACGATCTCGTGGGCGAGATAGCGTTCGGCCAGAGCTTCGCCGCCATCGCCCAGCACCATCGCGACGCAGGCGACCTCGTGCAGCGTGCGCCACCGCGCCATGGCACCGTCGGAATAGCCATTTTCCATCAACACCATGATCTCGGACGCGATCTGGATCGCCCGGACATGGAGATGCGACAATGCCTTGTTGAGATGGACGCGACGGCGCGATCTCGAACGGCTGGCGCGACGGTGAAAGTCGGTGCCGATGTCGCGCGACAGTTCGATCAGCATCCTCAGCGCATCGAAGCCCTTTCCCCACCGTGCCTGGAGATTGGCGCGAAACTGATCCAACTGGATATCCGTCGCGTCGCGCCATGCCGCCCAGTCTCGTTCGTATCGACGCAGCATCTTGATTGCCGCTGCTTCAGCGACCGTGTGGATCAGATCAGGTATCGTCTCGCTGATCTTGTCGACATATTCCTGCACGCGAGCAGTGTCGGCGTCGGTAAATTCGAGCATGATGTCCGCATCGGAGTCGATTTTGACTACGTCGTCGCTGTCATCACTTTCGTCTGAGGAAGCTCGAAGCAGCTGATCGACGATGGAACTGATCAGATTTTCATCCTCTGCATAACCTCCCGCCTTGAGCTTGTCGCGCACCAGCTCGGCCGCGACGATCCGCGGCATGGTGGCCAATTGCTCTTCAATGATGGATTGCAATGAGACCATCGACTGATGCCCAAGATAATGGCGGGGATGAAAAGGTATCGGAACGAAAGGAAAACGACAACGGGGCGGTAGTGCCCGCCCGATGTCGGTCATCTGCGCCGATCGCGCAGCGCGACATTGTTCAATCTGCAGCCCGACTGTAGATTCCGAGATCAGATGGCGATCACCAGAGACAATCACTTTGTCCCGCAATGGCATCAACGGGGCTTCCTTGAATCTGGTCGCTCGACCCTTGCCTATCTCGACCTGAAGCCGCCCATCAAGATCCTCGCTGACGGGCGCGTTATTGAAGAGCGGTCGCTGTTCGACGCGCCCACGAAGCGGTGCTTCTTCCAGACCGACCTCTATTCGACATTCTTCGGTACGGAGGTGAACGACGAAATCGAGCGGAAGCTGTTCGGCGATATCGACACGCGCGGATCGCAAGCAGTCAGAGCCTTCGCAGGAACCGACATCGCCGCCTGGCACGAGCATTTCGGGACATTCTTCGAATACATCGACATCCAGAAGCTGCGGACACCGAAAGGACTGGCGTGGCTGCAGGCGCAGTATCCGAAGCTCCACCAGAACGAACTGATGATGGAAATGCAGGGCATCCGCCTGCTCCACACCACGATCTGGACCGAGTGCGTGCGGGAGATCGTCTCCGCCGAGGATGCCGGCGTGAAGTTTCTCCTGACCGACCATCCGGTGACGATCTACAATCACGCCCTACCGCCCGAAGCGCCGCAGTGCGCCTTTCCCGATGATCCGGGGATCGCACTGAAAGCATCGCAGACCCTGTTCCCGATGAGCCGTGACCACTGCCTCATCCTGACCAACCTCGAATATGCCGAAAATCCGTCGGTACCACCGCTGGAGAAGCGGATCTTCGCGCGCAACTTCCGCCAGTCGATGGTGCGCACGGACAAGATGATACGCACGCGGCGGCTCACCGACATCGAGGTGGCACGCATCAACCATGTGCTCAAAGCGCGGGCTCAGCGCTATATCGCCGCCGGCAAGCGCGAATGGCTCTATCCCGAACAGCACGCCGTCGGAGCATGGGCCGACATGGCCGCGACGCTGCTACCGCCACATGACGAGCTTTGGCATTTCGGCGGCGAGACATATGTGGGGTTCGAGGATGGCAGCGTCCGTTACCAGGATGCGTTCGGCCGGACCGAGAAGGAACGCGAAGTCCTCAAGAAGATCCCACCGGCTAAGGAGCTGGCGCCGGGCGCGCCTTGCGGCTGTGGATCAGGACATCCCTACCGCATCTGTTGCAAGTCCAGATCACTGGCGCTGCGACCAAGCTGGACAGAGCGTAGCATTCGCGAGCGCAATCTGGTCCTTCATCGCGGTATCCTGTCGATCCTGGGTCTCGACGCGGGCAAGGACTGGACAGCAGTCAGGCGCGAGTTGACCGATGACCAGATCAAAGAGGTCTACTTTCTCTACGAGGCGCTCTGGCCGCTCGAGACCGACCTGCTCGCGCTACTGCCCAAACCTGACGGACGTCCGCGCGCGGTCTACACCGGATCGCTCCATCCGCAGTCCATCGTCGAATTCGCGCTAGGCGCGTCGCTCTATTTCGGCGAGCTAATCGTCGAAACGCCATTCGTCCATGCCGGCACCATGGCTAAGAAGTATCGGCCGACCGAGCATCCGCGCAGCTATCATCTCGAATTTCTGAAGGCCGTGGCCTTCTTCCTCAACGTCTTGCCGCTTGTGGACGCCGGACTGATCAACCTCATCCCGGATCCATGGACCTTCGACTTCCATCTCCGCCGCGAAACTATGGCTATGGCCGAGGAGCGCGCCGCTGGAATCGACATAAACCTCCGGGAAGAGCCCCGGCTGGAGGAATTGGTGCGTCTCGACTTCATGCGAGACATGCTGATGTGGCCCCGGGACGCGCAGGAGGCCCGTATGCGTGAGAACTTCCCCGATCTTGATGCCACCGGCATCGTCGAAATATGGTCCGAGCTGGAGCGGTTGAAGGAGGAGGACCCGCTGACAGCCCTGCAGGACGGCATCTTCGATGGCGGCAAGGAAGGCGGCCAGTTGCGCCTGATGCAGATGGGGCCGAATTTCGAAATCGCCATGTATCTGGCACAGGCGACCGGGGCCTCCATCGTGACCGACAGCGCCTTCCGCTGGCGGGAGATTCTCCGCGCGGCGCGACCGAGGGCGGGAGCGCCGTCGGCTCGGCTCAGGCAGCTCGCCGGAAATCTCGCCGACGCCGCCTTTCTGTTTCCCGACAACCCGGATCGCATCATCCGGTTGGCGCGGGAGGGCATATTGTCGGGCTATCCCACGCTGTTCGGCGAGATGTTCCGGTATCTCGCCGCTGTCGAAGATCGCGGTCCCCGGCCGAATTTCGAGGCGGGGCTCACTTCCCGGTTCGCCAGCACGCACACAGCCGCCCAGAAGGTGCTTCGCAAGCGGGGAGAATCGGGCAACGACGGCAGGATATCCGGTATCTTCCCGCCCACCGGTATTCAGGACAACACGATCAATCGCTTGTTATTGATGTCGAGCTCTGAGCATCACCTGCCGATTGTGCCCATGGCTTTCTACATTCAGCGCCCGAGGGCATGATCGACTCTCTCTGACGCTCGAAATCGTCGCTGAGATGCCGTACGTATCTTAGCATTGCCGACTAAAGCATGGCGTCTAGCAGACGCCTAAAGGGATGCTAGTCGCTCAACACCACATATCGAGAAGGCGCCCAGCAAATTTCGGCGCCCGATAGCGCCTTCACTCCTACAAACCCAATGATTAAAGGCGGCCCGGATGCTGCTTTGCAACTGCGAAATCGGAAATGCGCAAGACCTGCCCTTTCGCACAACTGTCCTTGGATGAGTTTACCGAACCCAATCGATCCGCTGGTGAAATCGCTTGCTTTTCATCATGACATCATGATATTCATACTTCAAACACTGGGAGAAGATAGCCTTGTCGACGAAAAACAGCGACACGCTTCAGCTCCGGGTGCCGCAAGCCCTCAAACGTAAGTTGGCTATGGACGCCGCAGAGAGCGGCGTCACCATTCGCACGCTCATCCTCAACGCCTTGGTGTCGGCCGGCTACGAAATCCCGGAAGACGAGATCCGCGACAAGCGGAAGGTGCGCTGATGACAATGGACATTGTCGGGGATCGCCAACCGGCCATTCGCTGTCGGCATGATAGGACCTCTAAAGCCCGCGGCGCAGTGATCGACCTGTTCTGCGGTGCGGGAGGCCTCTCGCACGGCTTTCGTCTCGAAGGCTTCGACGTCGTCGCCGGGATCGATTTCGATCCCAAATGCCGGTACCCGTTCGAGCAGAATAACGACGCGCCCTTTCTCTTGGCGGACGTCGCGGAGATCGACCCCGAGGATCTTGCGTCTCGTTTCAGGCCCGATCTGCCGCGCATCCTCGTCGGCTGCGCGCCCTGTCAGCCCTTCTCCAAATATTCCCAAGGGCGCGAAGACGGCCGATGGCAGTTGCTGGAACATTTCTCGAGGTTGATTTGCGAGGTCAAGCCCGACATTGTCTCCATGGAGAACGTACCGCGGCTCCAGAAGTTCATGGATTCCTCGGTGTTCAACTCTTTCGTTCGCACGCTCCGCAACAACGACTACTTCGTGGATTGGAAAGTCGCCTACTGCCCGGACTACGGCATTCCCCAATCGCGCTCACGCCTCGTGCTGATCGCCTCCAAGTTCGGGCCGCCTGGGGTGCCCGAAGCAACGCATGACGCCGAAAGCTATCCGACCGTCCGGGACGCGATCGGCAAATTGCCAGCAATCAACGCCGGCTGTGCAGATCCCGACGACCCGCTGCATCGCTGCAGCGAACTGTCGCCCAGCAACGTGAAACGTATGCTTGCGTCCCGGCCGGGCGGAAGTTGGCGCGATTGGGACGACGATCTGGTGACCGCGTGCCATCGACGCGAAACGGGCCAAGGATATTCCTCGGTCTACGGACGGATGAAGTGGGACGAACCTGCACCGACCATCACCACGCAGTTTTTCGGATTTGGGAACGGCCGTTTCGGTCATCCGGAACAGGACCGAGCGATCTCGCTGCGGGAAGGAGCGCTTATCCAGACCTTCCCGTCCGACTACGCGTTTGTACCAGAGGGGCAGAGGGTCGAAATCAAGACGTTGGGCAGGCTAATCGGGAACGCAGTTCCGGTAGGTTTGGGACGAGCCATCGCGCGACGTATCCGCGCGCATCTCGACGAGTACGGCGCGTGACCGCCCGGTTCGACGACGTCGAACCGCTGCGCCGCCGGATCATGTCGGCGGTGGGCCAGCGCGACACCAAGCCCGAAATGCTGGTCCGAAGGCTGCTGCATTCCATGAACTATCGCTACAGGCTGCACCGAAAGGACCTCCCGGGACGACCGGACATCGTCTTCGGTCGGCGACGAAAGGCGATCTTCGTCCATGGATGTTTCTGGCATCGTCATCCTGGCTGTTCGAAAGCCAGCTCGCCCAAAACCCGAGCGGCCTTTTGGGCAGAAAAGTTCGATCGGAACGTCGAGCGCGACCAACAGGTCGAACGCCGCCTCGCCAACATGGGCTGGCAAAGCCTGGTAGTCTGGGAATGTGAGACACGCACGCCGGACGCTCTGTCGCTAAAGCTTCAAGCCTTTCTCGAAGGCAGCGCCGGCAACAGGATCGCAGCATGAGCGCGACAACGGTGCGCCGAAAGACCGCGGTCGTCGACGAGTTCGCCGCCCAGGTCGCTGCCGACAAGAACCGCGTTACGCACTTCAAGGCAGACTCGGCACTCCTGCGCGAACTCGGCGAAAGGCTTGTCGGCAAGCCGTACATTGCCTTGGCGGAGCTCATCAAGAACGCTTACGACGCCGACGCGACGCGCTGCGTCATCACGCTCACGAGCTCGCGGATCGAGGTCGCGGACGACGGCCACGGTATGACCGAGAAAGAATTTCTCGACTATTGGATGACCGTCGGCACACGCCACAAGCAACATTCTGAAACAAGCAGAGCGCTCGGCCGACGTGTCACGGGATCAAAGGGAGTCGGTAGACTTTCGGCGCAGTTCCTCGCGGAGAAGATGCAGCTCATCTCGACAGCCAAGGGGGCGCGGGAAAGGCTCCACGCCTTCGTCGACTGGGAAACCGCGATCGACACCGGCAGCCTCACCGAAGCCGAGGCACTCTACCGGATGGAGCCGACCGACCCGGCGATCTATCCCCACTCATCACCCTGCGGCACCGTCGCAATCCTTCATGGCTTGAAGCAGGCTTGGGACGAGGACGAGATCAAGGAACTCGGCCGGCAAATCTGGATGTTGAATTCGCCGGTCTATCTTTTCGGCAACAATCGCCGCCGACGCGGGGACCCCAACGACTTTCGTATCGTTTTCAAGACCGACCTGCCCGGCATCGACGAAGCGTTCGAGACCCAGCTCAGCCAGGCGCTCGAAAACTATCAGGCGATCATCAAGGGGCGGATCGAGCGTGCCGGAGGTCGCAACGTCTCTCGCGTCGCGGTCGCGTTCGATGACAACGTTTATTCCGAGCGATTCGACTGCCCCGATTTCTTGCGCGAGGCGGATTGGGAAATTCGGATTTACAACTTGGCGGGTCGCCAAGCTGGCGGCGTTTCGGTCTATGACATGCGGGAATATTTCGAGAAATACGGAGGCGTGACCGTCTTCGACAAAGGTTTCCGCCTGCCGTACTACGGGGTCGAAAACGACTGGCTGGACCTCGAATACGATCACTCGCACCGTCGTAATCGTTCCAAGCTGTTGCCCAACCATCTCCATGTCCCGCGCGCTCTGAACGACCTACCGACCCAGGGCCGGATCTTCGGGGTCGTCAACGTTAACACCTCCCGCGAGAACAAACTCGCCGACGGAAGCCGTAAGAGCTCGGGCGAATTCCTCAAGATTCAGGTGTCGCGCGACCGGCTCGTCGCGAACAAGGCATTTTCGGCCCTCAAGGACGCGGTGCGTCAGTCGATCGATTACTACGCGACCTTGAAGCGGCGGCGCGTCGCGGAAACAGTCGAGATCGTCAGGCCGTCCGAACGGCCGGAGTCGAAGCTGCGGCGGCTTCGCAAGCTGGTCGACGACGCGCTGGCGGCATATCCCGAAGACGACACGATCGCGGCGATCGAAGCCGAACTCGACGACGTCGACGCCAGCCTCGAAAAGGTTCGGGAAAGCGACGAAGCGTCCCGAGTCATCCTCGGTCCGCTCGCCTCCGCCGGCATGGCGGCGCTCGCGATTGAGCACGAAACGCGCAAGGAAATGGTCGCGGTTCGATCGAAGCTTCGTAAGCTGATCGAAATCGCCGAAGCCAACGACCTGCCGGACCTTAAGGAGACGGCTACCGAACTGTCGCGATGGATCGACCGCCTGGAGGCGACGCGCAACATCTTCCTGCCGATGATGGATGCCGACGATCGCGAACGAATCGAACCGCTCGAATGCGAGGCCGTGGCGCGGACCGTCATCGACAACATTCGTCCGTTGTTGGGCAACGTCGTCATCACTTTCGACATGCAAAACGGGCTCTATTTCCCGCCCGCAGCCTATTCAGAATGGAGCGCGATCCTTCAGAACGTCGTGCTTAATGCTGCTAATGCTACCCTCGACTCGGCGTCGCCACGCATTGAGATCTCGTCGATGCTGCATAACAAATACGGCTATCTCTACGTGTCGGACAACGGCGTCGGCATCGGCGACGACGCGAACGAGCTGTTTAAGCCGTTCAAACGGAAGTCGAACCTCTCGCCCGAACGGCGAGAACTCGGCATGGGAGGGACGGGCCTCGGTCTGACGATCGTCGAAATGATCGCCGAGAACAGGAACTGCGACGTCGCCTTCGTCGATCCAGGCGACGGTTGGAGCACGTCCTTCGAACTGAGTTGGCGGGTGGAGCGATAGTATGCGGGTGAGGGTTTGCGACGACGACGAAGCGATGGCCGAGGGGTGGGTTGCGGCCATCAAGAAAGTCACCGACGGCTACGACGTCGAGCGCATGGCGTCCGCCAAGAAGGAAATCTCGAAGCTCCTCATGCGAAAGATCGCCGCTGAAAAAGAGCAAGACCCGGCGGCCGTGTCCTGCGGCTTCGACGACGTCGACATCCTCGCCGTCGATTATGACCTGCTCCATTTGGACGACGACGGTAGCCGCACGACCGGGGAGGGCGTAGCCAGGCTCGCGCGCACGTTTTCGTCTTGTGGCGTGATCGTCGTCATGAACCAGTTCAAGGGGCCCCAGTTCGACTTGGGGATGCGTGGCCATCTCGACAGCCACGCGGACTTGAACGTCGACGCCAATCTCCTCGGTCGTCCCGCCCTTTGGAACGACTTGGAGCCAGCGGCAGGGCAATTCAACCCGACGACTTGGACGCCGTTGCCGATACTCCTCTCTGCCGTGCGCACGCTCGCCGCCGACTTGGAAAAGGCAGGACTCGATGCGACGATCATGGATCTGCTCGGCCTTCCCGAGGAGGCGCTCGCGGAACTGTCCGACACCGCGTTCGGCTTCGTCGACTTGGAGGCAGAAACGGCCGACCAGCTCGCTAAGGTGACGGTACGGGACTTTCTGAGGCAGGCGCTGAGGGACGAGGCCCTCATGAAGGCGTTTGAAGCACACTCGCCCAAGACCCTGTTCTCGTTTTCGGCCTTTCGGATCGCGAAATGGTTAGAGCGGGCAGTTCTAAGACCGATGGACGTTATCGTGGACGGCCTTCATCTCGTCGATCGATTGCCCTTCATGATCGATCCGGAAAAAATCGACGTAGCCGACCCGGCAAACTGGCACAAGGCTGCCCTGAACCCCGCCGAATTTCTCCGTTGGGAAGTTCTGGCTAAATATCGCAACGAGAAGGCTTCGGCTCGTCTCGGTCGCACAGTCTTTGATTGGTTTCGGCTCGCTGGGGACGACCAGATCGAACAACTGCAGGATGCGTACATAACCAAGGACGAGGTTCGGTTCTTTCTCGCCGAAGACACATCGAGATTCGTCGCGCGCGAAGCGGTCACCCGATTTCGCGCCGACTTCCACAACTTCGGCGATCGCCGTGCCGTGGAACAGCTGCGCGGCGACGTAACTTACGGACCGATGCGTCGCGTAACGTTCGGCTGACGCATGGAAGACGAGCGCGAAGCAATACGGTTGATACTCGACCGCCTCAGGGAAGACGGATTGGCGTGGTATCGTCACGCAAAGGCAACGGAACTCGGCACTTTCGAGGGTCGGGTCCCCGGAAATTTCTCCGTCTTCGAGACGGGCGAACACCACAGCGTATCAAAGAAACCCACAGGACAACTGCCAGCTAAAAAGATCCTCGTGATGCGGCCGTCTGGTACCGATGGAGAAGAGCTACTTGGCCTGTGGCTGCGCTGGGACTTCGACGACACACCATTTTCCTTCCGTCTTTTCATCGGACAATGGGCGAAGATCGGCGGTGAGAAGACCTTCAACGCATTTCGCTTCGAGGCCCCCGAAAAGGGTGACAAGCACGATTATTATCACTGCCAACCTTGCCGCAATTTCGGAGACCGGGAACAGGTTCCGAATGCGGCGTTGGTGTCGGAGCACTTCCCCACGATTCCGATCAACGCATCCAACGTAGTTGAATTGACGGTTTGCGCATTGATGGCGTGTATGGGGCACAAGCAGTTGCGGGGTTTTTTCAGGAAACTGTTGACCAGCTCAGCCGCTGACAATCGACCGCTTAAGGCAGCGTTCGCCAGAGTGCTACCCAGTGCCACATAGCTCATAACTTTTGGCAAAATTCACCTTCGGACCGATCGTCGACATATTTGTTTCACATGCATGAGCGCGCCGCCCCATCGCGCCGGATAGTAACGGTTTGCTTGCTTAATCGTGCATGACGATGACAAGTCTTGCTCTCCGGTGAGTTGTCGACAATGATTTATCTTTCTGGGGCCCCTCCCAATCTGGTCTGCTCACGGGTTTGATCTGGCCGGGACCGGCTTCGCCTCATCCGCCTAACCGCAACGGCGGGCTTGCGACTTTCTTCCCCTGACCGTCGGTCATTCCTCGCGAAACAAGAAACTCGCAACCCGCCGTCCTCCGCTGGCGCTGCGGCCGCAAGCGGTGCGGCTGCGTCCGTCCCGGCCTTTGGATCACCCATCGAGACCGCAATCGGGCGGTTCGATCCAAGAAAAGGAACTTCATCATGGCAACCATCGGCACCTTCAAGAAGACGACTTCGGGCGAATACACCGGCGAAATCGTCACCCTATCGGTTCAGGCCAAGGGCGTCCGCATCATCCCACAGGACACCCGCACCAACGACAACGCACCATCGCACCGGGTTCTGGTCAACCGCGCCGAAATCGGTGCCGCCTGGAGCAAGACCTCGAACGAAGGCCGCGACTATCTCGCAGTCAAGCTCGACGATCCCAGCTTCAACGCGCCGATCTACGCCAACCTGTTCGACGACGAAGGCGGCGAGACCTTCAGCCTCATCTGGTCGCGCCCGAACGGCCGCCGCAGCGACAGCTGAGCCGGCCAGATGCCCCGCCCGGGAAGCCGGGCGGGGCTCTCCGCTTTCTCAAGGGCGCACATCGGATCAAACCGCGACGGGGGTCATTCTCCGTTACGGTCGGGCCGACGAAGCAAGTCGGCAGCTTCAAGCCCCAGTTCGCGTGCCAGTCGATCGACAACGTCGATCCCCGCCGAATAGACGCACCGTTCGAGCGCGCTGATGTAGGTTCGGTCGATTTCCGCCCGATGCGCCAACTCTTCCTGCGACAGGCCAGCGACGCGGCGAGCGCGGCGCAAGTTTGCGGCCAAAACCTCTCGTATTTCCATGGATACGAAAGGCGATCATTGCAGAGCATTCAACCACGGAGTATTCTCGACAAAAAGAATCTAAGGAGGTCATGTCGGTGAAATGCGCTGGGAAAATGACGCCGCGGTCGGCTTCGCACCAACGGAGCGCCGTCCGGATTCTGATCCTGACGCTGCAAAAGGTGCGTTCAGCTATGCATGACTTGCAAGTATTTTCCGGCGGCAGTTCCGTTATTGCAGTCGCGGGCAAGAGGGGGGATTCGCTGCCATGAATTGCCGTTTCGACGACATTGCGCCTGAGCTTCCGACGATCACGCCCTATGACGAGGCGCACCTCACAGACTATCTGCGATTGCTCGACGCTGACGCCGATGGAGCCGATTGGCGAGAGGCGGTCTCCGTGATTTTCGACATCGATCCTGCCCGCGAACCGGAACGTGCCGAGCGGATGTATGCCACCCACTTGGCCCGCGCGCGGTGGATGACGGAGGTCGGCTATGCCCATCTACTGGCGCGCGACGGCGAGCTAAAGCACTAACGTTTCAGTCCATTTTGGAGAAAGCTCGGCGCATCACGTGCATGGCAGCTTGCAGCTTTGACGCTTTTCTATAGGCGACGGCATTGCCACGCTCTGGTCTGCGGGCCGCGATGGTCGCGGCAGGGAGACTGTTATGCCCAGGCCGTCGAACAAGCGTACCAATGGCAGTGAGAAGGCGGCCGAAACGCTCGGTCGCGCCGAACTCGCCGCCGAATTTCTGAAACGTAACCGCAGCTATCGCGCCGAACATGCGCAAATGGAGCAGCGGATCGCGCGCAATGCAATCTCACGCCAAGCCGCTGAAGCTGCATTTGCGCGGCGTTGGGGGTTGTCCTTTCGCCTATGCGCCTGGTGACCTTGCCGACACGGTGATCTGGCGGCCCGAACTGACCGCCGTCACCGTCATTCTTGACGCCGCGCCGGACGGATTTGGCGATGCCAAAGCCGTCGATCCGCTGAAGCTGGGTGCGCTTCTGGCCGATCAGGCGGGGGTTGAAGGTCGGCATGTCGTGGTGGCTGACCGGTACGGCGAACACTCGCTCTGGCTGCGCAATGCTGCGCCCGGTCAGCCGCTGGCAGCGATCATCCCGCTCGACAAGGATTTCACGACGCGGGTGACGAGCCTGTTGCGCTTCCATCGCCGATTGTTCGGGAAACAGTCGGGGCCACCGGCACGCGGATGGCCGCTTAGCCGCTACCGGCAAGCACGCCTCGCCATGATGCTTCAGGCGCTCGATTTGCGCATGTCAGGGGCGAGCTATCGCCAGATTGCCGCTGCTATGGGCCGCGAAGAAGATGCCGAACTGGCAGCGACCGAATGGAAAACATCGGCCGGGCGGTCGTTCGCAATCCGGCTCGTCCGCGACGCCACTGCGTTGATGAATGGCGATTATCGCAAGCTGCTGCGTATCCGTTGAACCGGCTTTCGCGGCTCTCGGGCAGGGGTAGTCACATCCCCGCGATCACAAATCTTCATACTCCACCTCTCAGGGCGCGCTTCGTCATTTTCGCCTCCTGCCACCCCCGACCGCAGGAGCCCGACCTTGCCTGATACGACGCATAATCTGCCGCCCCGCTATCTGCGGACGCCGGAAGCCGCCCGCTTCCTAGGGCTGTCCGGACGGACGCTGGAAAAGCACCGCTATTTCGGGACCGGGCCAACCTATCGCCGCATCGGCGGGCGGGTGGTCTATTCGGTCGACGACCTTCAGGCCTGGGCCGATCTCGGCACCAAGCATTCGACCAGCGAGCCAGGTCAGAACGACCTGCTTCCGCGCGCCAATTCGCCCTTCGCGCGGAGTCGGCAATGACGAACTCGCCAGCGCATCAGCGACACGGCACCCCGCGTCCCGACAACATGACTCACGTGCGACTGACGTGGATCGAGAAGCGGATCGAGCATTGGATCCGCTTCGGCCGGATCGCCAAGGACGAAATCGTCGATCGTCGCCGCCGCATCGTCAGCTTCCGTCCCGGCACCGTCTTCGCATTCGTTCGCTGGCTCGCCAATGACTATGGCACCGTCAGCTCGCGGATCGACATAGTGCGTGCGGTCGGCGGAGAAGAGCCGTTCACGACGCTGCCCTTCGTGCAGCCCGGCGGCGACATCCTGCTTACCATAGAGGGCTGGCCAAAGGTCTCTCAGGTGCTTGCCCACATCGACGCGGTGGACAGTGCAGGCGTCGATCCCTGCGATGCCGCACCCGATCATTGGCGGCACGTCCATAATCGCATCGCCGCCGGACATCAGCCACGCGCTTACACGATAGAGCGCCATCGGGCATGGCTCAGGCGCCGGGAGATCGAAGGATGACCCGCCGCTTTTACATCCGAGCGACCGCGGTTGCCGCCGCTTCATTCGCCCTGTCATTCGCGGCAATTGCGGTGACCCATCCGCTGCCACGACTCGTCTGGAACGCCAGTGCGAGCGCGCCGATCGGGCTATACCGGATTCAGCCAGACGCCGATCCGCCGCTGGGTACGCTGGTCGCGATCGCACCGCCGCCGCACCTTGGCCGCTGGATGGCGGTGCGCGGCTATCTCGGCGAAAACGTGCCGCTGCTGAAACATGTCGCCGCCAAGGCGGGGCAGCGCGTTTGCCGGATTGGCAGCGTCGTGAATGTCGATGGCCGACCTGCCGCAGTTGCTTTGATGCACGATCGCGCTGGCCGTCCACTGCCTGTCTGGGGCGGCTGCCGGACGCTTGGGGCCGGGGAGCTGTTGCTTCTGAACCCCGCGCATCCCGACAGCTTGGACGGTCGCTATTTCGGCCCATTGCCTGCGTCGACCGTGCTCGGCCGCGCCGTCCCGATCCTCACCCGACCTACGCCCGACGCGCCGCTGACCTGGCGCTGACCTCCTGTCTCGAACTCCAACCGAAAGGACCATTCCCATGCAGATCGGCAGCTTCATCCGCACTAACAAAGGCTTCGAAGGCGTCATCGAAACGGCGACGCTCGATATCCGTATCTCGCTCGTCCCGGCTGAACACGGTGGCAACGACAAGGCACCCGACTGGCGTGTTCACCGCGGTACTGACGGCGAAGGGCCGGAAGTGGGTGCGGGCTGGAACGAGAGCGGCGAGCGGGCGGGTGATTACGTCTCGCTCCGCATCGACGATCCCAGCTTTCCGCAGCCGATCCGCGCGGCGCTGTTCCAGAACGCCAACGATCCGGCGTCCTGGTCGCTGCGCTGGAGCCGACCGCGCAAGGCCCGTGAACAGGATTGAGCCGATGCATCCTGCCGCGATCAATCGGGCTTTGAAGCTGCGCTTGAGCGCCGCAACGCTGACCGCCCTCGCGCTGCTTGCCGTGTTGCCGATCGACGAGGCAACGGCGTTGGCTCAGGAACCGAACCCGCCGCCCGCGCCGTCCGCCGTCACTCATCCATACGCGCCCCATGTCGCTGACGCGGCGCGGCGGTTCGGCATTCCCATAGCCTGGATCTGGGCGGTCATGCGTGTCGAAAGCGGTGGTAACGCCCGTGCCGTTTCGCGCGCAGGCGCGATGGGCCTGATGCAGATCATGCCCGGAACGTGGGCACAGCTTCGTGTGCGCCATGGGCTGGGCACTGACCCGTTCGATGTGCGCGACAACATCATGGCAGGTGCGGCCTATCTGCGCGAAATGCACGACCGCTACGGCAATGCGAGCGCGATGCTGGCGGCTTACAATGCCGGACCGGGGCGATACGACGACCACCTCTCGCGTGGCCGTCCATTGCCCGCCGAAACAGTTGCATATTTGGCTCGGCTTGGGTCAGTCACGGGCACTGCCAGCGTCAGGAATGTTGCTGTTGTCGCGCCGCCTGATCGCTTTGCGTGGCGTCGCTCGTCGCTGTTTGTCCGCACATCCGCGGCCACAACAGAAGCTGACTTAGCGCAACCCGAAGACGAAATTGCCGCGGTCGATGAACCCACGGCTAAGCCAGCAGTCGCCAGTTCGACGCCACCAAGTACGTCGCCCGCAATGGCTATCGACAGCCTCTTCGTTCCCCGCGCTGGCGCGGGTCGACCGCAATGATCGCTCCAGCAATCAGAGGGTTAGTCCGGATAGAAATCAGGATGGATCAGGGAGAAAAGTGCCTGAGAAGACGATTGCAAGATACAAGGCACGCCCCGCTACGCCGGAAAAAGCAGGCTTTTCCTCGGCTTAACATGGGGGCGTCAGTCGACGAGCGTGCCGCTCGGAAGGGAAATGCGAGTAATTTCAACGCTTCGCGTGGCACCACCGCCAGTATTGGCTGCAGACGGAGCCCGCGATGAGCGAGGATCGCGAGTTCCGCGTCCGGCCCGGAAAGGCGAAGCGGGGCGGTGGCGGTGGGCGCCAGGCGCGCGGTCTGATCGCCGATATTCTGCGCGCCGCTGCAAAGAGCGGGGCCGCACGCGGTGGCGGTTCGGGCGCGCCGCGTCGGCGGGGTCGATCGAACTTCGGCAAAGGCCGCACCGCTTTCGCGCGCAGCCGGCTGTTCGGCTCGGGACGGCGCGTGCTGGTAAAAACGCTGCCCGTCCGTCATCGGATCGGCGGGCGACGCATGGCGCCGCTCTCGGCGCATATGTCCTACCTCAAGCGAGACGGGGTCACTCGCGACGGTACGCCTGCCCAAATGTTCGACGCCGATACCGACCGCGCCGACACCTCAGCCTTCGCCGAGCGCTGCACGGACGATCGCCATCACTTCCGGATCATCGTCTCGCCCGAGGACGCGGCCGAGCTTACGGATCTGCGGGACTACACCCGCGATCTTGTCCGCCAGATGGAGGTGGACCTCGGAACCGGGCTCGATTGGGTCGCCGTCGATCACTGGAACACCGACAATCCGCACGTCCATCTGTTGGTGCGCGGGGTGACCGATACCGGCGCCGATCTCGTCATCGCGCGCGATTACATCGGCCACGGTCTACGCTCGCGCGCCGAGGAACTCGCCGTCGCCGAGCTGGGGCCGAAGCCGGAGCACGAAGTCCAGCGAGCGCTCGATCGGGACGTGACCGCCGAGCGCTGGACCCGGCTCGACGTCGAAATCCAGCGCACGGCGGACGAACTCGGCGACATCGATCTGCGTCCCGAGCGGCCCGGCCCGGACGATCCACCATTGCGCCGTCTGATGGTCGGGCGGTTGCAGCGGCTTGAGACGATGGGCCTTGCAGTTGAGGGCGAGCCGGGACGATGGGCAGTTACCGAGGGCGGGCGTTCGAAGCTCCGCGAACTGGGCGAGCGCGGCGACATCATCCGCACCATCGGCCGAGCGCTCAAGGATCTCGAGCAGGAGCGGCCGCTAGACAGCTATGCCGTAGTGAGCGGTACGCCGGAGAAGCCGGTCGCCGGCCGGCTCATCGACAAGGGTTTGCACGATGAACTGACCGGCACCGCCTATGCGGTAATCGACGGCACAGACGGGCGCACCCACCATGTCCGCTTGCCTGGCATCGAGGCGCTGGAGCAAAGTCCCGAACTTGGCGGCATCGTCGAGCTTCGCGCGATCGGCAGGGTCGGCGAACGGAAGCCGACGCTAATCCTCGCCACACGCTCGGACCTCGGCCTTGCCGCGCAGATCAAGGCGCCCGGCGCGACCTGGCTCGACCATCGCCTTATCGAGCGCGGCGCCGGCATCGCCGACGGCGGGTTTGGTGCCGAGGTCCGGCGCGCGATGGACGCCCGCACCGATCATCTCGTCGGCGAAGGACTGGCCCGCCGCTACGGCGAGCGAACGGTGTTCGAGCGAGGCCTGATCGACACGCTGCGCCGGCGCGAATTGGACTCAGTCGGCAACAGACTCGCGAGCGACACCGGCCTTGCCTATCGGCCGACGCACGCCGGCGAGAAGATTGCCGGCGTCGTTCGCCAGCGGCTCGCGCTCGCATCCGGCCGCTTCGCCATGATCGATGACGGCCTCGGCTTCCGCCTCGTGCCCTGGGGCAGCGCCCTCGAACAGCAACTCGGCCGCCAAATATCCGGCGTCATCCGAGACGGCGGCGGGCTCGACCTGATGACGGGCCGCAAGCGCGGCCTCGGCCTCTAGCCAGCGCAAGGAGACAAGCATGTCCGCGACGAAAATCCTGTGGGGCCAACTCATCGTCGTGTTCCTGATCGTGCTCGCCGGGGTGTGGGGTGCGACGCAGTGGACGGCCGCTGCGCTCACCTATCAGCCCGAGCTGGGGCCGCCTTGGTTCATGGCGTTTGGATGGCCGATCTATCCGCCGCCCGCCTTCTTCTGGTGGTGGTTCAGCTTCGACGCCTATGCGCCCGACATCTTTCAGACCGGTGCGTTTATAGCGGCGTCGGGCGGCTTTGTGTCGATCGCCGTCGCCATCGGCATGTCGGTTTGGCGCGCCCGCGAGCTGAAGAACGCCGAGACTTATGGCTCAGCGCGCTGGGCAACCGAGCGCGAGGTTCGTGCAGCCGGCCTGCTCGGACAGAACGGCGTCGTGCTCGGCAAGCTCGCTCGCGACTATCTCCGCCACGACGGCCCAGAGCATGTACTGTGCTTCGCGCCGACACGGAGCGGCAAGGGCGTGGGGCTGGTCATCCCGTCCCTGCTGACATGGCCGGGTTCGGCGATCGTCCACGACATCAAAGGTGAGAACTGGACACTGACTGCTGGCTTCCGCGCTCAGCATGGCCGCGTCCTTTTGTTCGATCCGACCAACGCCGCTTCTGCCGCATACAACCCGCTGCTAGAGGTGCGGCGCGGCCAGTGGGAGGTGCGCGACGTGCAGAATGTCGCCGACGTACTGGTCGATCCCGAAGGTTCGCTGGAACGCCGCAATCATTGGGAGAAGACATCCCATTCCCTGCTGGTCGGCGCGATCCTCCATGTCCTGTATGCGGAAACTGACAAGACCCTGGCGGGGGTCGCGTCTTTCCTGTCCGATCCGTCGCGCACAATTGAGCAGACGCTGGCGGCGATGATGGCGACGCCGCACCTGGGCGAAGCTGGCGTGCATCCAGTCGTCGCCAGCGCAGCGCGCGAGCTGATGAACAAGTCCGACAACGAGCGGTCAGGCGTGCTCAGCACCGCCATGTCGTTCCTCGGGCTCTATCGCGATCCCGTGGTCGCGCAGGTCACGCGAGCGTGCCAGTGGCGCATATCGGATCTGGTCGAGGGCGATGGGCCGGCGACGCTCTATCTGGTCGTGCCGCCCAGCGACATCTCGCGCACCAAGCCGCTCATCCGCCTCATTCTCAACCAGATCGGGCGCCGGCTGACCGAGGAGCTGACCCCGAAGCAGAGCCGGCATCGCGTGCTTTTGATGCTCGACGAGTTTCCCGCGCTCGGTCGGCTCGACTTCTTCGAGTCCGCTTTGGCCTTCATGGCAGGCTACGGGCTCAAAGCTTTCCTTATCGCGCAGAGCCTCAACCAGATCGAGAAGGCTTACGGGCCAAACAACGCGATCCTCGACAACTGCCATGTCCGGGTGAGCTTCGCGACCAACGACGAACGCACGGCCAAGCGCGTCTCGGATGCGCTCGGCACTGCGACCGAGATGCGGGCGATGAAGAATTATGCGGGGCACCGGCTGTCGCCGTGGCTGGGGCATCTGATGGTGTCGCGTTCGGAGACCGCCCGTCAGCTCCTCACCCCCGGCGAGGTCATGCAGCTCCCGCCCGACGACGAGATCGTCATGGTGGCGGGCGTCCACCCGATCCGGGCGAAGAAGGCGCGCTACTTCCATGACCGCCGGCTGTCCGAGCGGATCACCAACGCGCCCAAACCGATCGCGAGCGAGGCTTGCCCCGACGATTGGACCGGTCTAGCCGCCACAGCCGATCCAGCACAGGTGGCTCGGATCGTTCGAGCGCAGGAGGACGCGGCCAATGGCGGCCTGCGCCGCGAACCGGAGATCCCTGAGCATGTCGCCATCGCACCCCAGACATCGCCGGCACCCGCCAAGGAGTTTGCGATCGTCGACGACGAGCAGGACGACGCCGCCCGGCAGGCGGCCGTGCGTCGCCGGATGCAGGGCCTCGCGCGGCAGGCATCGGTCGATCCCGGCGACGGCATCGAGCTGTAGGAGGGCGAGGTGCGAACCCGACTCAACGTCTATTTCCCGCCCGCTCTCGCCAAGCAGGTCGACGAGCTCGCGATCCGGCGGCGCATTTCCAAGTCGGCGATCATCGAGGCGGCGGTGACATCCTACCTCTCGCCCGACGGCGCCGACCGGATGGAAGCGGCGTTCGCGCGCCGGCTCGACCGGCTGTCGCGCCAGGTGCAGCGGCTTGAGCGCAACACGGGCCTCTCGACTGAGGCGCTGGCGCTGTTCGTGCGGTTCTGGCTCTCCGTGACGCCGCCTCTGCCGGAGGAGGATCAGGCGGCGGCTCAGCTTAAAGGCCGAAAGCGCTACGAAGGGTTCGTCGAGACGTTGGGGCGGCGCTACGCCAGCGGCAAGAGCCTGCTCGACGAGATACCGGAGGACGTGTGGTCTCCCCATCCATCAAAAAATGAATGAGCCGTCTGGCCGATCCAACTCCGCCAAAGTTCCAACGAAGATCTGAGATTGCTAGTGTCATGAAATGTTGTCCAAGCTCGGCGCGGGGGGCATATATGACTTTAAATGATCAATAAACGCGCGCAGTTTGGGGAGGACCTGGCGGCGATCGGGGTAGTACAGGAACACACCCGGCGTCTCGGGCGCAAACGTCGCTAGTACTTGCCGCAGTATGCCGTTTTCGACCGGCGCGACGGCGATCGGCTCAGGAACCTGGGCAAGTCCGACCCCGTCGATCGCAGCATCGAGCAGCGTCGGATAGTCTCCGGCGATGAGCGGGCCCTTCACGATGACCTCGACCGGCATGCCGCGATCCACCAACTGCCAGGGCGCTGATCCGCCGGCCGAGCGCCGCAGCCTGAGACAGGCGTGATGCTTCAGATCCGCAGGCTGTCCCGGCACGCCGCATCGCGCGAGATAGTCCGGGCTGCCGACCACGACCATGCGAAACGGCGGCGTCAGCCGCACCGCGATCATGTCGTCGGCGATGAACTGCCCCATCCGCATTCCCGCGTCGAAACCCTGCGCCGCGATATCGACGAACCCTTCGCTCGCGGCTATTTCCAGCTCGATGTCGGGATAGGCGACAGCAAAGGACGCGAGCACCGGCCGGATGATCAACGGGACGACCGAGCGGGGAACGGCGAGGCGCAACAGCCCGGCAGGGCGCCCGCCAAGATCGCTCGCGGCAGCGCCGGCGGCTGCCAGCGCCCGATAGGCCGGCTCCGCCTCCGCCAGAAAGCGCTCGCCCGCTTCGGTCATCCCGACGCTGCGCGTCGTCCGCACGAAGAGCGCGACGCCAAGCCGCGCTTCGAGGGCGCGCACCGCCTGGCCCGCCGCGGACGGCGTCACTCCGAGTTCGGCGGCCGCCCGGCGGAAGCTGCGGTGACGCGCGACGGCCAGAAACGTCTCGACGCCGTCGAGCGCGCCGCGGCGGATCGTGAAGTTCTTCTTCATAACCAGTGCACATTATCGCAAATAGTATGTCATCGGAATGGCGGGGTACGAATGGTTCCAGAAAGGGAGTCGTCCAATGGCCAGCCTATCCAAACCCCGCATTCTCGTGACCGGTGCCACCGGCAAAACCGGTGCCCAGGTGGCGTCGCAACTGCTCGATGCCGGCTATCCCGTGCGTGCCTATGTGCGGCGCGAGGACACGCGTAGTGCGCGGCTGAAAGCCGCCGGCGCCGAGATCGCGACCGGCGACCTCGCCGATCCGCTGGCGCTGCGCGATGCCATGCGCAGCGTGCAGCGCGGCTACTTCCTGCCGCCGTTCGACCCCTACATGATACAGAGCGCCGCCGCCTTCGCGATCGCCGCGCGCGAGGCAAGGCTCGAATCGATGGTCGTGCTGACCCAGTGGCTCGCCAATCCGGCGCACCCGTCGCTTGCGACGCGCCAGCACTGGCTGGCGGACCGGCTGTTCGCGATGCTGCCCGACACGGCGCTCACGATTGTAGAGCCCGGCTTCTTCGCCGACCTGCCATACATGATCCTCCTGCCCTATGCCGCGCATATGGGCGTCCTGCCCTTTCCGGGCTGCGGCGACGGCCGCAATGCGCCGCCATCGGTAGACGACATCGCCCGCGTCGCAGTCGCGGCGCTGATCAATCCGGCGACGCATGCGGGCAAACGCTACCGCCCGACGGGTCCCGACCTGCTCTCGGTGACCGAAATGGCGCAGGTCATGGGCGCGGTGCTCGGGCGCAAGGTGCGGCACGTGCCGCTCCCGTTCTGGATGTTCTACAAGGCGGCGGGAATGGACGGGATCGACCGTTTCCTCCTTAGCCAGCTTGCCTCCTACATGCACGAGCATGACCGCGGCGCATTCGCGATGGGCGCGCCGACCAGCCACGTGCTGGATGTCACGGGGCGTCCGCCGGAGAGCTTCGAAGCCATTGCCCGGCGCTATGCTGCTCAACCGCACATACAGCGCACGGCGCGCAACTTTCTTCGGACGCTCGCCCGGTTCATGAGCGTGCCGGTGCGCCCGGGGATAAGCCCGAGCCGGTTTGCCGACGCGCTCTGGATCCCGAAGCCGAGCAATCCCCAGCTGAGTGCCAATTCAACCTTCTGGCAGCAAGAGCATGGAATTGGGCCGATCGGCGATAGACCAATGGGAGATCGAGTGGTCGGCGCGGCTGCCGACGCGCCCCTCGCCATGCACACCTGACCGTTCACTCCGACCCTTGAGACAGCCGCGTCGAAGCCGCAGATCATCCGACATGGCGGTGCAGTCTTGATGACCGGGTAACATTTCGCGTCGGCCACGCCCTCCACCCGCCGTTCGGGGTTCATTCGGCTGTAATGGTCTGCCCGTGATCGCATCCGTCGAACCGGCTTGAGCGAGACCGCCCTTGACATGATACATTGATATCAATATATAAGGTGCCATGAGCACGTATCAGGACATCGGCAATGTCTGCTTCGCACTTCACCTTCGACGCGCTGCGCGGCACGTCGGGCGGCTCTATGACGATGCGCTGCGTCCGGCGGGGATCAACAATGGACAGTTCTCGCTGATGACGATGCTGGCCGCAAGGGACGACTGGACGATGCAGGCAATCGCCGACGCCCTCGGCCTCGATCAAAGCTCCCTGAGTGCGGCGATCAAGCCGCTGATGCGACGGCAGCTGCTGGTGAAGGAGGCGGGCGAGGACGACGCTCGCGTCCGCAAGCTCCGCTTGACCCCCGATGGCCAGCGCTTGCTTGAGGAAGCTCTGCCACTGTGGCGCCTGGCACAGGACAAGGCGGAAATCCTTTTGGCCGACCACAAGCCGGAGTCGTTGCGGTCCGCCCTGCGGACGCTGGGCTAGCAAGAAGGGCATTGCTTAATGAGCACGGACGAAAACATTGATATCAATTTAGTGCGCCCCGCCCTGCTGGCGTTGACATGTGCATCGTTCGCACTCGGGACCGAGGCCTATGTCTTCGCTGGCCACCTTGAGACGCTTGTTCACGACCTCGATGTCAGTCTGGCGACGGGCGGCCTGGTGGCGGCGTCCTTCGCGATCACCTATGCGCTTGCCGGACCACTGCTGACTGCGCTGACGGGGCGGACGGATCGGCGGCTGCTGATCCTTGCAGGACTGATCGCGCTGTCCGTGCTCAACGGGCTTGCGTCGCTCGTGACCAGCTTCGGATCTCTGATCGCGCTGCGTATCCTGTGCGGTATCGCCGCCGCTCTGGTCGGCCCTACAGCGTCAGCCGCGGCGGCGATGCTGGTGCCGCCCGAACGGCGGGGCCGGGCGATGGCCGCGGTGCTCGCCGGGATGACTCTGGCCTTCATTCTCGGCATTCCATTGGGGAGCGTCATCGGCGCATGGGGCGGCTGGCGCGCCTGTTTTGCGTTCGCGGGCGTGATTGCTCTGGCCGCCGCGATCCCGATCGCGGTGCTGCTTCCGGCGTTGCCTGGCCGTGGGTCGGCGTCGATGAAGACGCTCGCATCGGCCTTCAGCCCGCATGTCTGGCGAACGCTGCTCCTGACGCTCCTCGGTTTCGCGGCGACCTTCACTGTCATCGCCTATATCGGTCCGGTCGCCGCGCACATTGCGGACCTGCATGGTTCCGAGGTCGGCGGCCTCCAGGCCCTGATCGGCGTCGGCAGCATCATCGGGATCGTGATCGGCGCGCGCTTTGCCGACCGACCGGATGCGACGACGATGATCGCGACGAGCTTCGCGGTGTCCGCCCTTGCCCTGTCGCTCTACTCGGCGCTGCCGGCAAGCCCGCTGACCGGCGTCACCCTGATCGCGGTGCTGGCGTTCGCGATGGTTGCAGGCGCTGCCGCTCTGTTCGCGCGCACGCCGGTGATCCAGACCCGTCTTGTCGCGGGCGCGCCGGACAATGCGGCTGTCCTCCTGGCTTTCAACGGGTCGACGGTCTTCGTCGGTCAGGGCGCCGGCGCCCTGCTGGGCGCGGTGACCACTGCAACCTTAGGGCTTGGCGCGCTCGGCTTCACCGCTGCTGTCGTCGCCACAATCGGATTGGCCGTGACTCTGACACTCTCAACAGCACGCGGTACTGGCGCTTCGCCTGTTGCCGCCGATCAAGCAAAGGAGGCTTCCTCATGAACAGCGTCGCTGAATACACACCCGATACTAGGCCAACCGCCATCGCCGGCGCCCTGTTCGTTGCAGCCTGGGCAGCGGCCGTCGTCGTTGCCGCGCAGACTGGCCTGCTTGGACGACTATGGATGCCAATGATCGCAGCCCTGGTCGCACTGGGGATCGCGGTCCCGACGATGCTGTACTTCGCGCTCGCGCGCATGCGCCGACTTGTTGGATGGCTAGGCCTCCGGGCGATCACGGCGTTCCACGTCTGGCGCATTCCGGCTGCGCTCCTCTTCTTCTGGTACGGCTTTCAGGGCGCGCTTCCGCCGGCTTTCTGGATCCTTGCAGGAGTGGGCGACTTCATCGCCGGCGCATGGGCCCTGCGCGTCTTCATCCGCGCCGATGCAACGCTGCGCGAATATCGCGCGATGCACCGGTTCGGCTTCGCGGATTTCGTGGTGGCGGTCGGGACGGGCCTGACCTTCACCCTGCTGCTCGATCCCCGCATGGCGCCTATCGCGCAACTGCCGCTTGCGCTCATTCCGCTCTTCGGCGTCGGGCTGTCGGGCGCGACCCATATCTTTGCGTTCGACCTGATTCGAAAGGAAAGCGAGATACGCAAGGCGCGGAACTAGGGTCTGTACCTAATCCGCTGCTCGGTTGAATGCAGCGAGGCCGTCGAGCACAGCGCGGAGAGCTTTGGGGCCTATTAGTTGGGCGTATCGACGCTCAAGTTCGGCTATGACGTCGAGGCTGTCGAGCATCAGCTTCTTGCCCTCTTTCGTGAGCTCGAGACGTCGAACCCGGCCGTCAGTCGGATCAGCAGTCACTTGCAGGTAGCCGGCGCTCTCTAGCTCGACCGCGAGTCGGCCCATTGCTTGTTTGCTGATGCCGGCGCGCTCCGCTGCCTGGCTGACACTGCCGCCGACAAGCGGCATGTTCGACAGCAGCGTCGTATGGGTAGAGCGCAGTCCGGCATAGCCGCGCGCTTGCAGCCCTTCGACCACATCCCGATTCACGATGCGCGAAGCGCGCAGCAAGAGCTGCCGCATGTTGCGGCCCCTGAGCGTCTCCTGGTCGCAATCCGAGCCAGCTTTCCTCATATAGACACCTAAAGTTACTTCTTTATAGTAACCTCAGGTTATCAATGGTTGGGAGCGTGCCGCAATGAGCAATCAGACCTTCATTCCTCCATCAGCCGACGCGTGGCTCAGGATAGACGTTCTGCCCGGCGTCGAACTCCTGCCGCTCGCCCAACCCGTCACAGACGGGTCGATCCACAAAGCCCGCCTCGCAAAAGGCACAATCATCCCCGTCCATACGCACCCGGCCGATGAATACGTGCTGGTGCTCTCCGGCACGATTGAGACCGGCGGCCAGCGCTGCGAGGCAGGTACCTTCTGGATCACCCCGACCGGCAGTCGGCAGGGTCCGCATGTGGCGATCACGGACGTGGAACTGCTCACCGTCAGATTGGGAGCGATGGGTCGCTTCGGCGATGCCGAATGACGAGATCGGCTCCGTTCTGGGTTGCGCAGCGACAGTGGAAGGCAAAAGCCTTCACATTGTGGACGAGTTGAGTCTGGACCCTAGGCGTTTCGCGGGCCAGCGCTTCGACCTGCCGCCGAGCGAGGTTAGGTCGGTCCAAAGAACCCGACCAATTGATGACGGCAACCAAGAGACCGCTGGCAAGCGTGCGCGGGAAGCCTTATGCGGTAAATGATGTCCGATCCTGATTTTGTTTTTGATCGCGAGTCTCTCGATTACGCGCTTCATAAAATGGCTTCTCGAACTGCTTTGCCAGCAGAGGGAGGCGCTGGGTTGCCTCATTCTCTACCGGAGTCAGGCATTGGTGGCCGCGCCACTCTCGATTTACTCGCGCCTTTAGTTTTGGACCGAGCCGCAAGGCTCGATGGTCCAACCGCACTGGCACATATGGACCCGCCGACACCTTGGATCACTTGGGCGACGACTTTGTGGAACGCGTCCCTCAATCAAAATCTTCTCCATCCTGCGACCGCGCCGGTTGCGCGCGAACTCGAAGAACTGGTGGTCGCCTGGCTCGCCCCATACTTCGGTATGGGGGGTGGCCACATGGTGCCCGGTTCCACGATCGCGAACCTGACCGGACTGTGGGCGGCACGTGAGATTGCTGGCGTCGAAGACGTCATATTTGGCGAAACGGCCCACCTATCCATTCCAAAAGCCGCGCACCTGCTCGGCCTGCGCGCTCGGCCTTTGCCATGCGATCGGCTGGGCAGGGTGCGGCCCGATAGTCTACCCACCAAGCTCGACCGGTCGGTCATGGTGCTCACGGCTGGCGCCACGAGTACGGGCGCTGTCGATGATCTTTCGCTCATCGGTCAAGCCGCGTGGACTCATGTCGACGCGGCCTGGGCGGGACCGCTGCGGTTGAGCCGGACCCACTCGGATCGGCTTGCCGGCATCGAGCATGCAGACTCGATCGCGATCTCTGCTCACAAATGGTTGTTCCAGCCGAAAGAGTCGGCCCTGACGCTGTTCCGCGACGTAGCCCGCGCTCATGAGGCAATCAGCTTTGGTGGTGCCTATCTAGCGGCACCGAACATCGGCGTTCTTGGATCTCATGGTGCGACAGCCGTCCCGCTGCTTGCCACTCTGATCGCCTGGGGTCGCGAAGGTCTGACGACAAGGATCGACCGTTGCATGTCGATCGCTGACGAACTGGCCAAGCTGATCGAAAGCGATCGTCAGTTGGATCTGCTTGCAGCGCCACAAACCGGCGTGGTTGTATGGCGTCCCTCTGACTCCAGCCGCGTTGATGATCTCTATTCGGCAATGCCGACGGGATCGACATCCGTCACCATGGTCGCCGGGGAGCGGTGGTTGCGAAACGTCGCCGCGAATCCGAACGCGGACAAAGAAGCATTCGCGGCTGCCCTAGATGCGAGTCTTCGGTCGCTGGCGTTTTAGGGACCGACCAAGCCTCGGGCAGCGCAAAGCGTTCCGCCGCAGGCAACGTATCTTCCGCAGTCCATACTACGCCGGCAATCAACTGTTGCGACCTCGATAATTCTGCGTCTCTTGCTGTGCCCCGACAGCCGGGCGGCGGTTCGCCCGGTCCTTCGCAGGGGCTTGGCTGTGAGCGTTTACCCGATCCGATCCGAGGAGAAATCACGCAGCGCGCGGATGCTGCGCACCGCGCTCGGGCCGTCGATCGCGGGCTGGCTCGACGACCCGGCGGTCATCGAAGTCATGCTCAATCCCGACGGTCGGCTGTGGCTCGATCGGCTCGGCGAGGGCGTTAGCGATACCGGCGAGGTGCTCAGCACAGCGGACAGCGAGCGCATCGTCCGTCTGGTCGCGCACCATGTGGGCGTCGACGTTCACGCCCGGTCCCCGCGCGTCTCGGCTGAGCTGCCGGAAGGCGGCGAGCGGTTCGAGGGATTGCTCCCGCCCGTCGTCGCCGCGCCGGCCTTCGCCATCCGAAAGCCCGCTGTCGCGGTGTTCACACTCGACGGCTATGCGCGCGCCGGGATCATGTCTGCGGCCGAAGCCGAGGCGCTACGCCACGGCGTCGAGAGCCGCGCCAACATCCTCGTCGCCGGCGGCACCGGCGCGGGCAAGACCACGCTCGTCAATGCGCTGCTCGCCGAGGTGGCGAAGACCACCGACCGTATCGTCCTCATCGAAGACACGCGCGAGCTGCAATGCGCCGCGCCGAACCTCGTCGCCATGCGGACCAAAGACGGCGTGGTCTCGCTGTCCGATCTGGTCCGCTCGTCGCTGCGCCTGCGCCCCGACCGCATCCCCATCGGCGAGGTGCGGGGCGCCGAAGCGCTCGACCTCATCAAAGCCTGGGGCACCGGCCATCCCGGCGGCGTCGGCACGATCCACGCCGGCACCGCGCTCGGCGCGCTCCGCCGGATGGAGCAGCTCATTCAGGAGGCCGTCGTCACCGTCCCGCGTGCGCTGATCGCCGAGACCATCGACCTGATCGCCGTGCTGGTCCGCGACGCCCACGGACGCCGGCTAACCGAGCTGGCCCGCGTCGACGGGCTCGACCCCGCGACCGGCGACTACCGCCTAGCACCATTCATCACCCCCGAGCCCGGAGACCTCCCATGATCCATGCCCTTGCGTCTGGCGCGCGCCGCGCCATGCTCACCGCCACCGCCAGCGTGATCGCGCTGACCTTCGCCGTTCCGGCCCATGCGGGCGGTTCGTCGATGCCGTGGGAAGCTCCGCTGCAATCCATCCTCGAAAGCATCGAAGGGCCGGTGGCGAAGATTATCGCGGTGATGATCATCATCGTCACCGGCCTGACGCTGGCGTTCGGCGACACGTCCGGCGGCGCGCGCCGGCTGATCCAGATCGTGTTCGGGCTCAGCATCGCGTTCGCGGCCAGTTCCTTCTTCCTGAGCTTCTTCAGCTTCGGCGGCGGGGCGCTGGTCTAATGGAAGCGACAGACGTTCCTGGCTCGCCGATCGCGGGCTACTACGCCCCCGTCCACCGGGCGCTGACCGAGCAGATATTGCTCGGCGGCGCTCCGCGCTCGCTCGCAATCGTCAATGGCACGCTGGCGGGCGCGATCGGCCTGGGCCTCCGCCTGTGGATCGCCGGCTTGGTCATCTGGGCGGTTGGCCACGGACTGTCCGTCTGGGCGGCACGGCGTGATCCGCAGTTCGTGGACGTCGCCCGCCGCCACCTCCGCTACCCGACATGGATGGGCATCTAAGTATGGAAGCCGCCCTCATCAGCGCTCGCCTGCGAACGAGCACGCCATTCATCGGTCAGCATTCCGCTGAATCCCCAATCTTCGTCGTCGATCTCCTGGATGACGACATGGGTATGCTCGGGCTTCTTGCCGAGCACACGGACAAGCGTGTTCGTGAAGTCTGCGACGATCTCGCGTTTCTGATCGCGCGTCGCTCCACGAGTTATCTGCACGTTGATGTATGGCATCGCGCCTTCCTTTCGGATCGGACCGTTAGCAACGCCTACGTAGCACCCGATTGCGCGCCGGTCAGTGCGAAGATCCATCCGTTGATGTTCGGGGGCCTTTAGTCATGATGAGCTTGCGTGAATACCGCAACAAGGCGGCTCACCTCGCCGACTTCCTGCCCTGGGCCGCGCTGGTCGGCGAAGGCGTGGTGCTCAACAAGGACGGCTCGTTCCAGCGCACCGCCCGGTTCCGCGGACCCGATCTCGACAGCGCCACACCCGCAGAGCTGGTGGCGACCACCGCGCGTCTGAACAATGCGCTGCGCCGACTCGGCTCCGGCTGGGCGATCTTCGTCGAGGCGCAGCGTACGCCTGCGCTCGATTATCCCGAAACTGCGTTCCCCGATCCACTCTCGGCACTTGTCGATATGGAGCGGCGCGAACAGTTCCGCGAGGAAGGCGCGCATTTCGAGAGCCGCTATTTCCTCACGTTGTTGTGGATGCCGCCCGCAGAGGAAGCCGCGCGAGCAGAAGGCTGGCTCTACGAGGGCCGGTCAACGTCCGGCGTCGATCCGTGGGAGCTGCTCAAAGGCTTCACCGATCGCAGCGACCGCGTGCTCAATCTGGTCGAAGGCTTTGTGCCCGAGGTCCGCTGGCTCGATGACGCCGAGACGCTGACCTATTTGCACAGCACGGTATCGACACGACGCCAGCGTGTGGGCGCGCCGGAGACACCGATGCACCTCGACGCACTACTGGCCGACGAGCCGCTAACCGGCGGACTCGAACCGCGCCTGGGTGAGCATCATCTGCGGACACTCACCGTCGTCGGCTTCCCGAGCGTCACGTTCCCCGGCCTGCTCGACGAGCTGAACCGGCTCGCCTTCGAGTATCGCTGTGTGACCCGCGCGATCATGCTCGACAAGACCGACGCCACCAAGCTGCTGACGAAGATCAGACGGCAATGGTTCGCCAAGCGCAAGTCGGTCGCGGCGATCTTGAAGGAGGTGATGACCAACGAAGCGTCGGCCCTGACGGACAGCGACGCTTCGAACAAGGCGGCCGACGCCGACACCGCCCTGCAGGAGCTTGGCGCCGACTATGCCGGCATGGCCTACGTCACCGCGACGGTGACGGTGTGGGACCGCGATCCCGCCATCGCGGCGGAAAAGCTGCGGCTGGTCGAGAAGGTCATCCAGGGCCGCGACTTCACCGCCATCCCCGAGGGCATGAACGCGATCGAGGCGTGGCTGGGGAGCCTTCCCGGCCACACCTACGCCAACGTCCGCCACCCCCCGATTTCCACGATCAATCTCGCCCACCTGATCCCCCTGTCAGCGGTATGGGCGGGGCCGGAACGGGACGAGCATTTCGGCGCTCCCCCCTTGCTTTACGGCACGACCGAAGGCTCGACCCCGTTCCGGTTTTCTCTTCACGTCGGCGATGTCGGCCACACGCTGATCGTCGGGCCGACCGGCGCAGGCAAGTCTGTGCTGCTCGCGCTGATGGCGATGCAGTTCCGCCGCTACGATCAAGCCCAGGTCTTCGCCTTCGACTTCGGCGGCTCGATCCGCGCCGCCGCCCTCGGCATGGGCGGCGACTGGCAGGATCTCGGCGGGATGCTCGCCGACGAGACCGGCGAAGGCGTGCAATTGCAGCCGCTGGCGGGCATCGGCGACCCGTCCGAGCGTGCATGGGCGGCGGAATGGCTGGCGGCGATCCTCGCCTCCGAAGGCGTCGCGGTCGATCCGCAGGCCAAGGAGAATCTGTGGTCGGCACTCGGCTCGCTTGCCAGTGCGCCAGTGTCGGAACGTACGCTGACCGGGCTGGCCGTGCTGTTGCAATCGCAGCAGCTCAAACAGGCGCTCGCCTCCTATTGCATCGGCGGACCGTGGGGCCGGCTTCTCGACGCCGAGGACGAGCGCCTGGGCGAAGCCGCCGTGCAGGCGTTCGAGACCGAAGGACTGGTCGGCGCAGACTCCGCCGCCGCCGTTTTGTCCTACCTGTTCCACCGGATCGAAGGCCGGCTGGACGGCTCACCGACGCTCATAATCATCGACGAGGGCTGGCTGGTTCTCGACAGCCCCGACTTCGCCGCGCAGCTCCGTGAATGGCTCAAGACGCTGCGGAAGAAGAACGCCAGCGTCGTGTTCGCCACGCAGAGTCTCGCCGACATCGAGACGTCGAACATCGCGCCGGCCATCATCGAGAGCTGCCCGACGCGCATCTTCCTGCCCAACGAGCGCGCCGCCGAACCGCAGATTGCCGCCACCTACGAACGGTTCGGCCTCAATGCCCGCCAGATCGAAATCCTCAGCCGGGCCACGCCCAAGCGCGACTATTACTGCCAGTCGCGGCGCGGCAACCGGCTGTTCGAGCTGGGGCTTGGCGAGGTCGCACTGGCGTTTACGGCCGCCTCTTCCAAGACCGACCAACTCGCCATCGCCGAGATCGTTGCGACCCATGGCCGCGAACGCTTCGCGGCAGAATGGCTGCGCCACCGCGGTCTCGCCTGGGCAGCTGATCTGCTCCCGCCTTTGCCCAACTTCCCACCCCCAAAGGAGACCTGACCCATGAATGCCAAACTCTTGTCCCGCGCTGTCGCTATCGGACTGTTCGCAACAACCAGCCTCATTGCCGTGGCCATCGCGCCGCCCGCACAAGCGCAGTTGGTCGTGAAAGATCCGACCAACTATACGCAGAACGTGCTGCAGGCAGCGCGCGCGCTTCAGCAGATAAACAATCAGATCACCCAGATCCAGCAACAGGCCCAGAGCCTCGTCAACGAGGGCCGCAACCTCGCGTCGCTGCCGTTCAGTTCGCTCCAGCAACTGCAGCAACAGATTCAGCGCACCCAGCAGCTGCTCGGTGAAGCGCAGCGTATCGCCTACGACGTCCAGAACGTGCAGCAAGTCTTCGAGACCCGCTATCGCGGTGCAGCGCTGAGCGGGACCCATGCCGATATGGTCGCCAATGCCAATGCGCGCTGGCAAGATAGCGTCGCGGCGTTCGAGGACGCACTGCGGGTGCAGGCAGGTGTCGTCGGCAACATCGAGGGTGCAAGAACGGCGATGGACCGGCTGGTCTCATCCAGCCAGTCAGCGACCGGCGCGCTGCAAGCCGCGCAGGCGGGAAACCAGCTTCTCGCGCTCCAATCCCAGCAGCTTGCCGACCTGACCGCGCTGATCGCGGCGCAGGGCCGGGCGCAGGCACTGGAATCGGCGCGGACATCTGCCATCGAAGCAGAAAGCCGCGAGCGTTTTCGCCGCTTCCGCGCCCGCAACTGACATGGGCCGTACCGCAAAAATCGCCGCTGTCACAGCGCTCGCGGGCATGATGGTGACGGTCGGGATCCTCTCCGCGTCGAGGCCAGAGCCTGAGCCTGCGACCGTCCCGGCGGCAAGCGAGCCGCAAGCCGCGACGACGGCGGCTGATCTTCGCCGCTGCCGGGCCATCACCATGCCCGACAGCGGCTGCGAAGCGGCCTGGGAGGCCAAGCGCCGCCAATTCTTCGGACGGGACGAAAAGCCATGAACGACACCGGCGTGATCGACACCTTCCTCGGTGTCTTCACGAACTACATCGACAGCGGGTTCGGCCTGCTCGGCGGTGAGGTCGCGTTCCTGTCGACCACGCTCATCGCCATCGACCTGACGCTCGCCGGGCTGTTCTGGGCCTGGGGCGCAGACGAAGATGTGATGCAGCGCTTGGTGAAGAAGACACTGTTCATCGGCACCTTTGCTTTCATCATCGGCAATTTCGGCACGCTCGCGACTATCGTGTTCGAGAGCTTTGCGGGGCTGGGCCTTCAGGCCAGCGGTGGCAGCCTCTCGCTCGCCGACTTCATGAAACCCGGCGCGATCGCCGGGACCGGGCTCGATGCCGCCGATCCGCTGCTCGCAGCCACCGAGAACCTGCTCGGACCGGTCGGACTGTTCACCAACTTCGTCCAGATCCTGTTGCTGCTCCTCGCCTGGATCATTGTCGTCCTCGCCTTCTTCGTGATCGCGATCCAGGTGTTCGTGACGCTGATCGAGTTCAAGCTCGTGACCCTCGCAGGCTTTGTCCTGTTGCCCTTCGCCTTTTTCAACAAGACCGCCTTCATGGCCGAGCGCGTGCTCGGCCATGTCGTATCCAGCGGCATCAAGGTACTGGTGCTCGCCGTCATCACCGGCATCGGCACGACCCTGTTCAGCCAGTTCACCAGCGGATCGATGGGCGCCGAGCCCAATCTTCAGCAGGTGATGGCGATCGCGCTGGCGGCGCTGACACTGCTTGGGCTTGCCATCTTCGGCCCCGGCATCGCAAACGGCATAGTCTCGGGCGGACCGGCGCTAGGCGCAGGCGCTGTGGCAGGCACCGCGCTGATGGCAGGCGGTGTCGTAGCCGGCGGCGCGGCGGCGGCGACTTTAGGCGCAGGCGCAGCAGCCGGTGCGATCGCCGGAACGGCGCGAGGCGGCGCCTTCGCCTCCGGCGCTGCGAGCAGTGCCTATGCGCTTGGCTCGGCCGGGAAGAGCGGAGGGGCCGCCGTTGCCGGCGGGGCCGTCGCGGTCGGCAAGGCTGCAGTCGGTGCTGCCATGTCGCCGCTACGCAAAGCCGCCGCATCGCTGAAGGACAGCTATCGCTCCGGCGGCCGGGCCGCCGTTACCGCAACCGGTGGAACGCTCTCCGGGGGAGATCCAACGCCACCAGCCCCCAGCGGGCCGCCCGCCTGGGCCGCCGCGATGAAAAATCGTCAGGCCATGACTCACGGTGCAACCATCGCTGCCCACACGCTGCGCTCGGGCGATGGCGGCGGGAGCGGCGCATCGGTCGACATCACTCAGAAGGACTGATCCCATGTTTCGACGACCCTCCATCCGCTACAGCCAGACCCCAGAACCTGTGACCCCATATCAGCGCGCCGCGCAGGTGTGGGATGACCGGATCGGTTCCGCCCGCGTGCAGGCGCGGAACTGGCGGCTTGCTTTCTTCGGCGCGCTGACACTGTCGGGTGGGCTCGCTGCTGGCCTCGTCTGGCAGTCGGCGCGCGGCCATATCGTGCCTTGGGTGGTGCAGGTCGACCGGTTAGGCGAGGCGCAGGCGGTTGCACCCGCCGAGGCCGGTTACCGCCCGACCGACCCGCAGATCGCGTTCCACCTTGCGCGTTTCATCGAACAGGTGCGCAGCATCCCGGCTGACTCGGTCATCGTCCGTCAGAACTGGCTTCGTGCTTACGACTTCACCACCGACAAGGGCGCGCTTGCGCTCAACGACTATGCCCGAGCCAATGACCCGTTCGCCGATGTGGGCCGGGTCCAGGTCGCGGTGGACGTGTCGAGCGTCATCCGCGCCTCGCCCGACAGCTTTCGCGTCGCCTGGATCGAGCGCCGCTATCAGGACGGCAGTCTCACCGCCACCGAACGCTGGTCGGCGATCCTGACGGTTGTCGTCCGGCCACCGCGCACTCCCGATGCCCTGCGCAAGAACCCACTGGGCGTCTTCGTCAATGCCCTCAACTGGTCGAAGGAGTTGTCCCAATGACCGCCATTCCGTTTCGCCGCGCAGCATCGGCGGCGCTGCTCGTCTCCGCTGCCGCGCTCGCTGGCTGCGCAACCACGTCGTCGAGGCCGGCCTTAAATACCTCTGACGAGCCGCCGGTAGAAATCGCCGCGACCCCCGCGCCCGAACCGGTGCGCCAAGTCGAGATGGTGGCGATCCCCGAGCCCTTACCGCTGCCCGGCCAGCTGAAACCGGTGAGCGAAACCCCGCGCGCGACCGAGCCATCCGATCCCCGCCAGCGCGTCGGCGCGGCGAACGCCGCCGCCCGCGTGCAGCCGGTGCGCGATGGCTTCATCAATGCGATCCAGCAATATCCGTGGACCGATGGCGCGCTATACCAAATCTATACCGCACCCGGCCAGGTGACGGACATCGCGCTGCAGGAAGGCGAACAGCTCGTGGGACCGGGGCCGGTCGCGGCCGGCGACACCGTGCGCTGGATCATCGGCGACACGATCAGCGGCACTGGATCTGCGGCGCGGGTCCATATCTTGGTCAAGCCGACCCGTCCGGACCTCGCCACCAACCTCGTCATCAATACCGACCGGCGCACTTACCATCTGGAACTGCGCGCAACCGCTTCGACCTACATGGCGTCGGTCTCATGGACCTATCCGCAAGATCAGCTCATCGCGCTGCGGTCCGCCAATGCGCTCGCAGATTCCGCTGCACCGGTCGCGACCGGGATCGATCCGGCTGCGCTCGACTTCCGCTACCTCATCGAAGGCGACCGTGCATCGTGGCGTCCGGCGCGCGCTTTCGATGACGGGCGGCAGGTGTTCATCGAGTTTCCGCTCGGTATAGCTCAGGGCGAGATGCCGCCACTGTTCGTAACCGGGCCCGCAGGCGATGCAGAGATCGTCAACTACCGCGTCCGGGGCCGCTACATGGTGGTCGACCGACTGTTCGCCACAGCCGAACTGCGTTTGGGTGACCGACGCAGCGAACAGCGCGTCCGCATTATGCGCGACGACGGCCGGGAGCGGCGGCGATGAGCGAGCGCGTCGATGATGCCGAAGTGCCACTCGAACCGGCAACACCGCAGCCGGCGATGGCCGATGCCCGAGCGTTCCAACTGCGCGGAGACCCGCCGCGCGTCATGCGCCTGTCGCGCAAGGCGCTCGCCGTGGTCGGGGGTCTAGCCGCTCTCGGCATCGGCGGCTCGCTGATCTACGCGCTCGCCCCCGCTGCCGAAAAACCCGCGCAGGAACTCTACAACACCGAAAGTCGCTCCACGTCCGAGGCGATCACCTCCGGTCCGCAAGACTATGCCAATGTGCCCAAGCTCGGTCCACCGCTCCCCGGCGATCTTGGCGGGCCGATCGTGTCAGCGCAGCAACGGGGGGAAGCAGTGCCGCTACCGCCAACAGGTGCGGAGCCCGCCCAAGCCGATCCGCGTGCGCAGGCAGCCGAAGCGGCGCGGCAACGCGCTCAGCAGGAGCGTGAGGCGGCCCGGATGAGCGGCGTTTTTCTGAGCGGCAATGCAGGCGGCGGTGCGACAACTTCGGCCTCATCGCTCGTGCTTTCTGAACCGACTGCACCACAGCCCCAGCAGCCAGCCGCGGCGTTGAGCGATCAGGCCGCGAAACGTGGTTTCCTGGCGCAGGCCGCGAACCAGCGCACGGTTAGCGCCGAGCGTCTCACCGCACCCGTCTCGCCTAACGTCGTACAGGGGGGCAGCGTCATTCCCGCCGCGCTCATCACCGGTGTTCGCTCGGATCTTCCCGGCCAGATCACTGCGCAGGTGACGCAGAACGTCTATGACAGCCCGACGGGCCGCATCTTGCTAATCCCGCAGGGCGCGCGCCTGATCGGCGAATATGACAGCGAGGTCGTGGCGGGACAGACCCGCGTACTGCTCGCCTGGGATCGCCTCATTCTGCCTGACGGCCGCTCGATTGTTCTCGAGCGCCAGCCCGGTGCGGATGGCGCCGGGTTTGCGGGTCTGCAGGATCAGGTGAACCAGCACTGGGGCAATCTGTTACGTGCTGCCGCGATCTCGACCTTTCTTGGCGTTGGCATTGAGTTGAGCGCGGAGAGCGAGGACAATCTCGTACGCGCGCTACGCCGAGGGACTCAGGACACGATCAATCAGTCCGGCCAGCAGATCGTTGGGCGGCAGCTCAATGTGCAGCCGACGCTGACCATTCGACCGGGGCATCCTGTTCGGGTCATTCTGACACGTGACCTTGTACTTGAGCCGGTTGGAGGAAAACGATGACCAAGCTCAAACTCGGCCCGCTTGCGGATGACCGCCCCGTGAAAGTGACGATCGAACTGCCAGCTGCGGTGCATCGCGACCTGATTGCCTATGGCACCGCACTCGCGGCCGAGACTGGTGGCGAAGCCGTACCGGCTGAGAAACTGATCGCGCCGATGCTTGCGCGTTTCATGGCGAGTGATCGAGGATTTGCCCGGCGGCGCAGCGGGAGAACTGGCTGATCGTCCTCACCGCTCGGCACGGAAGCGCTTGAAGCGTTCCTTGGACTCGACCGTGATGATGGCGGTTTCGGCGTTCGCACATTCTTCACCTCGGATTGACCCGTCGCGGCATTCAGCCGCCACCTGTCGCGCCTCGACGATGTTCGCCTCGAAACACTGCGTACTGCGCGGTGCCGCGGGAGCAATCATTGGCGGCGGTAGGCTATGCGGGATCGTCGTTGGGCTTGACGGCATGATGAAGGGGCGAGCGACGAAACTCGCGCTGAAGCCAATTACGAGCGTGACGGACACTAGAATCAGAAGCTTACCTCGTGCCATGAGGGGTTACCTCATTTTCAGACGGCTATTTTCCGCCGAAGCCTTCGTGACGTCAAAAGACAGCGCAAAGCGATCGCGGACAAACGCCAAGAAGTGCTTCAATGCTGGGTTGGAATTGTGCTCGTTCCAGTATCCCGAATAACCGGTAAGTGCCGGCCCCTGCTCACCATGCACCGGGCGATAGACAACATCAGGATAGTGAACTCCAATTGAGCCTTCGCACACGACCGAGAGGCGTCGGCCCGCGCCAAGCAGGCTTAGCACGGTCTCGCGGCTAGTCTGGGTTAGCAGGATGTCGGGTGGGGTGCCGGATTGCGAAAGCCGTCCCAGCAACATATCGCGGATGTGGGGTCCCGGATCCGCCTTGGGCAGGATTAGCCGCTCCTCTCGGAGATCCGTCCAATGCACTACTTCGCGTTCAGCGAGCGAGTGCTGCGTAGGCACTGCGACAAGAATGCGTTCGCTCCAGAACGGTTCGCGTCGATACCCGTCATGGTTGGCATGTCCCTTCAGTATTGCGATGTCTATCTCACCAAGATCCAGAGCCGCGAGCAGAGCACCCCGGTCGGCTTCGACGCTCTCAAGATTAACTTCAGGACTATGCTCCTTCCATGCCACGATCGTCGCGCGCAAATTCCCGGCCGCTACGGAAGTGTTGTGCCCCACGATAAGGGAACCCACCCGACCCTCTCCACCAGCGCGCGTTAGCGCCACCAAACGATCAGCATTGGCTACCATTGCTCGCGCGCTCTGTATAAAAAAGGTGCCGACGATCGTAGGTGTTATTCCTGCGCGGCTTCGGTGAAAAAGCTTCGCGCCTACAGAATGCTCCAGCCTCACGATATTCCGGCTCAACGTCGATTGCTCGACGTCGAGCGCGCGAGCTGCACGATAAAAACTTCCATGATCAGCGGCTGCAACCGCATACCGCAATTGCTTTATCTCAAATGACATTCAATCGACCGCCTCAAGAGCTGCAATGTGGATAAGCAAAAAGCTTGCCCGTAATTTATCGTACATATTCGGCGTGATCATTATTTTTCGTGAGAACATTGAATAAAACTGGACTAGCTATAGACAATATTATTGCTACCATTGTCATTGCAGCGTTTGTTGCCTCGTCGAAGATGCCAAGACGGGTTGCAACCGCAGATGCTGCAATGATGAGGCTCAGCCGTGCGGTTAGCAGGACACCACCGGAGACTGCCGTCCGTGCCCCGTATCGTTTGATAAGCAACATGGACGGTATTATCTTGTTTGCGAGCGCAATAAGCAGAATGCTCGGGATCAGTGCTATCATCGAGATTGAGCCCAGCAGCGCGCTCAAGTTCAAATTTAGTCCCACGGAGACGAAGAAGAACGGCACGAAGAAGCCATACCCGAAAGCTTCGATGGTCTCCCGTAGTTGATCGCCGCGCGGAACGATCTGACCTAGGATTAGGCCCGCCAAGAAGGCCGCAAGCACGAGTTCCGATTCGAGTTCGATAGCCATCCAAGCGAATACGAACAGAAGCGAGAATGCGGCGCGAACGAAGGGCTGGCTGGTACGCGAAGACAACCTACCGGTGCGAAACCAACGACGAGCAAATGTTGCTGCGGCAATTGCGGCCGCAGCAGACGCTACTAGAAAGAAACTACCGCTCGCCCCCCACGGATCGCCGTAAATGACGATTCCAGCCAGGCTCGAAATGGCGACCATCGTGACAAAATCGGCCAACAGCGCCGTCGCTAATATCGTCTGGCCGTAAGCCGTCTCTGCAAGTCCGCGCTCCTGGATGGCAGGCACCACAATACCTACAGAGGTCGTGGAGAGGACTATCGTGTAGATGGCGAGATGCGTCCACGGCTGATCGGCCCCAATCAAGAACAGAACACCAAGCGCCGCTATGACGATGGTCAGAATGGTCATGACGAGCGCCATCCAGATTGGCCGCGTACCAGAAACATCGGAACTGCGACCCGCAAGCCTGCCGAGGTCGATTTCCAGTCCGGCAATCAACATCAGGCTGGCTAGACCCAGTTCGCTCAACAATGTCATCGCTGCGTCGTCCGATGCGATGGCACCAATCCCGTGCGGTCCCAGGAGGACGCCGACAGCAATCTCCAGAACCAGAGTGGGAACAACCGCATAAAGGGCAAGGCGCGCCGCGAAAGCGGCTGCAGCACTGCCCAAGGTCACAAGCGCGAGGGTTACCATGGCCGACATCGACTCATGGCCTTCCGCGCGCCGACAGCTCCGACACTCACACGCCTTCGATGACGAGTGCAACGCCCTGACCGACCCCTACACACATCGTGCATAATGCGTATCGGCCACCGGTCTCGGCGAGCGCCCTAGCAGCTGTGAGTACCAGCCGCGCACCGGACATGCCTAGCGGATGCCCGAGAGCGATCGCGCCTCCGTGCTGATTTACATGGGGCGCCGCGTCCTCGATACCGAGCAGGCGCAGAGATGCTAGAACCTGCGACGCGAACGCTTCATTCAGTTCGATGAGGTCGAGATCCGACACCCCAAGCTTCAGTCTCGCCAACAGCTTCTCGGTCGCCGGCACTGGCCCCAACCCCATAAGGCGTGGTTCGACGCCCGCCGATGCCATTCCGCAAATGCGCGCGAGCGGTACAAGATGATGCGCCGCCATCGCCGCTGACGAAGCAAGAAGCAACGCGGCAGCACCGTCATTGATTCCAGATGCATTCCCGGCGGTCACCGTGCCGCCGGGTCGAACAACAGGCGGGAGGTCCGCTAGTTGTGCTTCGGTGGCCGATGGCCGTGGATGTTCATCATTCGTGACAATGGTTTCATCGCGGCCCCGAACCCCGGGAAGGGTAACCGGGATCATTTCGCCTTGATGCCAGTCGTGCGCCGCTGCCGCCCGTTGCTGGCTCCTGAGCGCGAAGGCATCTTGATCTCCGCGCGAAATTTTGTGCCGATCGGCAACATTCTCCGCTGTCTCGGGCATGGAGTCGGTCCCGTGCAAGGCGTCAAAGGCAGGATTTGCGAAACGCCAGCCGATGCTGGTGTCTTCGATTTTGGCCTTCCGCGACCATGCCGCTTCGGCCTTGCCGAGCACGAACGGCGCGCGCGTCATCGACTCCACGCCGCCGGCGACGACGAGATCGGCTTCACCGGTCATGATCGCACGCGCACCATGCGCTACGGCGTCTAACCCAGAAGCGCAAAGGCGGTTGAGTGTCACCCCAGAAACGGAGACTGGAAGCCCAGCGAGCAACGACGCCATCCGCGCGACGTTCCTATTGTCTTCGCCAGCCTGATTGGCGCAGCCGAGAATCACTTCATCGATGGCCGCGGGGTCGAGTGCCTTTTGCCGTTCGATCAACGCCTTGATCGGCAGCGCCGCCAGATCGTCGGCTCGAACCCTTGCGAGCGCGCCACCGTGCCGGCCGATTGGTGTGCGCAGTCCTGCACAAATATACACGTCCCTCATCGTCATGCTGCATAGGTCGAGTGATCTGGCCGAACGCCAGCCCACGCGTTGGCAATCAACTCACGAATGACCTTGGGCTCAATCGGACGAGGGTTCGCGTAAGGATTGGCGAAAACGATTTCGACGGCCCGGTCGATACCGTCCTCCGGCAAACCTATGTCCTTCAGTGCAACCGGCGCTCCCGCGTTCTTGGCGACGTCGAACAGCTTGCCCGCAACTCCCTCTCCGCCGAGCGCACGCTTTATCGCAGCGACTGCTGGGCGAACCGCCGGTGCATTGAACGCCAGCGCGTGCGGCAGGATGATGGCATGCGTTTCGGCATGGGGCAAATTGAACGACCCGCCGAGTACGTGGCAGAGTTTGTGATGCAAACCGATGTTGCTAACGCCCAAGCAAACTGCACAGAGCCACGCGCCGTAGAGCGTATCGCTTCGCGCCTGTGGGTCGGATGGACTGTCAGTTACGGCGGGTAAGCCGCGGTAGAGCGCCGCGATGCCGCTTTCGGCCATCAACGAGATGACCGGGTTGGCATTGCTCGCGTAGAGTGCTTCGACCGCGTGCGCCATGGCGTTGAGGCCGCTTGTAACTGACATCTTCAACGGGAGCGTGAGCGTCAGATCCACATCGTAGATGACCGTTTCCGGCAGAACCTTGAGCGTGCGCTGCGTCGTCTTGATGCCATCCTCGGTCTGACCGAGTATGGGCGTCATCTCGGAGCCGGCATAGGTGGTCGGGATAACCAACTGGGGCAAATCGGTCCGCAGAGCGATCGCCTTGCTCAAACCGATCGTGGACCCGCCGCCGATCGCCACGATCGCATCGACTTTTGCGTCGCTGACCAAAGCCATCGCCGCGTTGGTCACCTCGACAGGGGTGTGCATCGTCGCCTGGTTAAAACTAGCCACGTGAAGCTCGCCAAGCCGTGCTGCAAGGTCAGTTGCGACGCCGACTTGCTCGGGGGTCGACAGAACCACCGCACGCTTTCCGAGCCTCGCTACTTCTTCGACGACCTTGTTCGTCGTCCCGCTGCCAAATATCACTCTTGCTGGCAGCCCTTCGTAGACAAAAGAATCCATTAGTCAGTCCCCCCATGAGCCGCAGCGGTTCGGGCTTTCAGGTCGCGAAGTATTGCAAGTTCGTCGGTCGTTGGCGGCGCGCGTCGGTCGATACGGTTGCGGATCTTGAGCGGCCACCCAGTTGCGTCGATGGCCGCTTGTGGTTCCACACCTGGATAAAGCGCGGCGAGCTCGAACTCGCGGGTATCCGGGTGAGGCTCGAGGACACCGTAGTCGGTGATAATGCATGTCGGTCCTCGGCCTGCCAGTCCCA
>JAESGL010000132.1_pt1 | contig 96751 bp, 94 predicted proteins | sample 9269711 | NCBI WGS metagenome assembly JAESGL01 (sample SAMN14515918, study PRJNA621676) | algae metagenome | isolation source: Kastovskya adunca ATA6-11-RM4 and co-occurring heterotrophs from soil and... | place: Chile: Atacama Desert | collected 2011-06-27 | reverse complement strand
TGCAGGTAGTATTTTTTTACCTGGCTATCGCCCTATTTTCTACTTGCAGCTAAAAAAGAGGATCCTTTTTTTCTGCCGAAAGGCGACGGAAAGAGGAAGCTCAATAAATGCTCCTGCAGAGCTTTTTATGCCTCCGGCGGGAGAAGGCTCCGAAATCGGAAATTGAATAGATTAAGGCTGCATTGAAGTTTTTCAACTGATCTTTCTTGTGCTGGTTGTAATTAGTATATTGATTGATCATTCTTTTATTCTGATATGATTTTCACTGATCTATTAAATCAAAAAAATAAACTAGTTTTTCCTGAATTAAGAAAACTAGTGGACATGGCTCATGCCAATCAAACACATCCTGGAGACTTGCTTTTGATCAGTGAAAATGGGTCATATGAATATGACCCCCCTATTCTTAATGGTGAACAGATGGCTCCGTTTCTTCTTGGTCCTGGTAAAGAAGGACTTTCTTTTCATACTCATTCTGACTTCATAAAACGATTCATTGATGATAATATAATAACAGACTCTACTTATGAAGAATACAGGAGCAGGCTTACATATTCAGAAGAAAGAAAAGAAGAAATAAATAATCTTCAAGAGGCTGAAGCTCACTCTATTCAATTAGAAATGCTGGTTTATCTAAAAATTTGGGAATCAGATGCTTTCATCAAAAGATTATATCAGCTGGTTCAATTAATGAAAGGGAAGGATTACGACTGGCATTTTAAAATCCTAGAGCACGAAAAAGAAGAAGGTGTACACTATACAGATAAAAGGGATCCCTTAATAAGAAGCAAAATCAGGGAAAGTATAAAAACAGCAGGTTTAACAAATCTTTATGATGCTATAAAATCTGGTTATGTTACCCAGATCAGAAATGCAATAGCTCATTCTCAATTTCATATTTTAGGTACTGGAATCGTGCTCAACAATTACAAAAAAGGATCTAAGGGATCACCCTTCCCTGCAATCACTTTTGATGATTGGACACATATGTTTCATAGCTCTTTAATTGTTTATGTATGCTTAGGCCACCAGATGAATAGGATTTCCCAACTCTATAGTGAGCTTGCTGCACTTACCGGCAACATTATGGAAGTACGAGCTAAAAGATTAGTAATTACAAAAGTTGAAAAAAAAGTTGAAATAAAAGCTGGGGAAGAAATCAAGGTTCAAGAGGTAAAGAAATTTAAGTCAGAGACAAAATATCTAACGTTCAGGCCGGAAGTTAATAGATGGAACTGGTATGCTGATTAGCAGCTTTTTAAAAACACTTAATCTAACTAAGCAAGGCTAATATTATGTTCGTAGTATTCTAGTGCTGCCTCTAGTGGTTTATTCCGATAGCGAACAATTAGATAGCTCCTGCCCTTTTTCCTTTCAACTAGCTTCACATCAGTTTTATATATTGTACCTACCTTATAAAAGCCCCTGTTCTTTCTTGAACAGGATAAATATAATTCTGGTACTGCCTGACCTGAAATAGCCTTAAGGCGAATCTTGCTGCCCTGTTTGATAGATTTAATGAAAACGTCAAGGTATACCATTCTCAACACTTTTAGCTGATTTCTAAGTGCTTAGTGGTTGGCCTGTTTTTATTTGTATAGTTGGCCACCTGCAGATCATTTTCGGGATTGTATACATTAAACCAACGCCAGCCCTTATGTTCTCTATCCAAAAATTGGGTAAACTTCTTAAGATCGTTATCACGATACTTTAGGCATTTGGCACTTCCATCTTCGTTATTGCCGACCTTTACAATGAACTTAAATTTTTTGAGTATCATTTTTAAAAATTGGTGTTTGAAGGTAGTAAATATTTATTTATGTTTCCAAAATATTGGACAACAGGTAAATTTTATGCGTGCAAATACTGCTATTGTAGATCAGTTTGCCAAGCTGCAGGCTAATCTACCAAAGATCATAAGGGATTCTGGCATGACTGTTTCCTATGTGTGCGAAAAAACTAATATACCCCGTAGCACTTGGCATTTCAAGTTAAAGAATTTGTCTTTCACACCCAAAGAAATGCATATAATATGTGAAGTAATAAACACTCACTAATTATATTTGTTTTTTTAGATGTATAATAACCCTATGTCCTTTTAGATTAGTGGTATATGGAAAATGTTAGCAATAGTTTTAGAATAGATAAAAACGTCGCCCATAACATTTTGGATCTCGATGTTTTTAAAGATGATTTGTTGGTAGCAAAGTCATTGATATACTATTTCTGCTATTCCTACCAGAATGATATGTTTGGCTTTGGCTCGATTGATCCTTATGAATTCAGCAAAGCCTTTGGCTTTACTGCTAACTATCTTCGCAGTAAACATCCAGATCCTTTACAGTTCAAAGGTCTTTCCCAAAAAAGAATTGAAGAGTTAAAAAGGGAAGAGGAAAATAATCCGGAGAATAAAATCTGGGACAGTATACTTGAAAATGCTCTTTGGCATCTTTATACAACAAAGGTTGTATTCACCAGGGGAGCTAAAATCACTACTTCAGATGGAAAGAAAAAGTATACCAATGAACTAGATAGTATTCAGTTCTTAAGGAGCTTAAAAGCTGTATTTACCAAGTCTAAGGCTGGCCAAGTAAAAATCATGTATCATTATGAACTTGACCCAGCATTTCTAAATAACCTGACAGAATACTATTTAAAAGGAGACAGAGATGTTATTCAGTCCTTGAGAAAGCCAGGGCTAGATGATATTTATATCTATCTGAAAAATTTAAGAGACAGCTTATATCATGGCAAAAATCAGCAAACGGAAGCCATGCCTAACTTTGACATGCTCTGCAAGCTGGCCCACATCAACGATGAACGTCCAAGACAAAGAAAGTTTAGGCTTAATAAAGCCCTCGACAAATTGAAAGACACTCCAGATATGGAATTTACTTATGATTGGACTAAACAACCAGGCCAAAAATATAAGTACATGCTAGTGTTGAATTTCAAACCTAAATTTTCAACTCTTGAAGAGTTGGAAATTTACCGGCAATCCGAGCGCATTCACATATTCAGACAAAATCTAATCCATGAACTAATTAAGATTTTCAGAAAGAAGTACCCCTCCTACTTTGAAGATAAAAAAGAAGAGAATATTTTAAAGTGGCTTCAAAAAGGAATGGAAAAAGACCAGTCAGAAAAAGCCCTGGCTTTTCAAAATGCTTATTTTACTACCTGGGGCAAAGTTGTAGAATCATTTGATAAGCAAACCATCAATTGGTTAAAGGCACTTCCGAAAATCAAGAGCTTAAATGAAATTATAAGTTTTGAAGAGACTAAGGCTTGATTAAGCCTTAGTTTTTTTTTGGTGCCTATAACTGAAGACAACTATCTCAAGGTGCCTAGAAGTGAAGACACTTGTTTAAGATGCCTATAACTTAAGACACTTGCTTTAAGGTGCCTACAACTGAAGACACTTGGTAAGGTGCCTACAACTGAAGACATTTATATATAAGCTGCCTAGAAGTGAAGACACTCCAAAATGGTTAAACACTGTTTTTAACATATTTAGAGCGTTCAAAGGTGCCTACAACTGAAGACGTTAGTAAGTTGCCTACAACCGAAGACACTTACTCGTGAGCTGCCTATAACTGAAGACGTTTAGTAAAGGTGCCTAGAAGTGAAGACACTTAAAGTAAAAGATTAAGCTGCCTATAACTGAAGACAAATGCCAAAAAGGATGCCTATAACTAAAGACAATGGGCATTTAAGCTGCCTATAACTGAAGACAATAGGCTTTTTAGCTGCCTACAACTGAAGACAATACTTAATAGAGCTGCCTATAACTGAAGACGATACACTTCAAAGCTGCCTATAACTGAAGACAGTTTGAAGATAAGCCGCCTATAACTGAAGACAGTTTTACTTGAGCTGCCTATAACTGAAGACGTACGGAAATAACATAAAACATTGAAAGATAAATAGTTATATTTATTAGCTGCCTACAACCAAAGACGTAATTATAAATAACAATAATACATTTAAATAAAACGGTATATGGATGAATGGCGCAAGAAAGGTAGCGATCCATTGCTCTTATTATTAGCCAAAACCTGAATGCCACAGATACTGTATTAATGAATAGGTCAGGTTGCGGCCCGGCCAGCTGCCGAAATCTAGAAAGCACTTACATAATTTTTTAAGCATGAAACAAGCTTTAGCTCCTTCTAATCTGATAAAGATATTTCTGCTGCTCATGAATGGTTTTACAGTGTTTGCCATTTCAGCTTATGTCATTATCTCGGATATCTACGCAGTTATAAAAGCTGTTCTTATTTCAGCACTAATCATCATCGGCTATTATCTCCAGATAACAGGCTATGATTTATATGGCAGCAAGAGATATAAAAAGGCCTATCCATCAGGGTTCTTCTTTGGTGTCTTTCTAATTTCTTTTGCTTTCCTGATCGCATCATACTACCTGGTGCTGTTTACCGAGTTTAGAGATCACCTATTGATGCTTGTAGTATTTACAGCTTATGTATGGCTCCTGTACCCCTACCGGCAAATACTATTCTCCAAAGAGAAACTAAAAGAACATTTGGAGCTGACAAGAAAAATATACTTTGGAAATGGTATTAAGCAGCTGGGCTTTTCTATCCTAATGATAATTTTCATATCGACAGCTTACGTATTTCTTAGCTCTACGCTGCCTCCATTTTTTGATCTAGGTTGGACGAGCTTATTCTTTGATGATGCCAGCACATCTAATGTTATTGGTATTGGCATAACGTTCTTTACAGGATCAGCATATAAATTTTTACTAATACCTTTGGCCATAGTGATTATTACTTTACTTGGAGATCTTGCCTACCAGGAAGAAATTCTTTTCCGGAAGGGTAAAACCAAGTTCATTTCCATATTCCAGGCCAGTACAACATTTGGTGCCATTCATTTACTCGTTGGAGTGAGCCTTAAAATCGCCTTTTTGTTGAGCCTTGTAGGCTTCATCTATGCTTTTTTCTACAATCTTCAGCTTCGATCCCTTAAAAAGCGATATCCCTTAAGATTTGCTAATATGGCTCTTTTTAGAACAGCGGGTTTGCATGCTACTACTAATAGCATTTTGTTTCTGATGATGATCACCATCACCTTGTTTAGCTGATATAGCTCAATCACTATTAGAGCAGACATAAAAAAAGGGACACAAGTCCCTTTTTCTATTTTTCCTCTAGCTCAGCTAATTAATTCTCTCAAAAACTATCTCAACATTTGCTGTTTGTTCAACCATCCCTGCAGATTCATTGGGTATGATGTTAGCATTCACTACCACTTTCTTTTCGGATATTTCTTTAAAGCTCCAGGTGTGGTCGAAGTGTTGGAGATGAATATTTTCTACAGGTTCAACATCATACATTTTCAGCATAGCTCTACCCACCATATCAACTTCAGCTGTCTTAAAGTCGCTTGAAAAATTGATGAACATGGCTGAATTAACATAATTAGTTTCCTGATCAGAGCACACCTTTTCACTTTCGTCAATAGCAAAGATCACTACATCAATACCCAGCTCCCCAAATTCGTATATGTTATCTTGCCTGCAGGCCGGTAACATGCTAAGCCAATTAGTACCAACTGCTCCTACTCTTGGAGTAGATGATTCCATTTTTGTAATACGCCATTTAGACTGGCCATTAAAGACACTACTTCTTAGATTATCTTCATTTCCAGTATTATCATCTGGTGTTACCTCGTCTTTACCGCATCCAAATAAGAGAAGAATAAGGCCAAAAATTGGAATACACCTCTTCATAAGTCAAAAATGGTTAAGGTCAAAAAAAATTAAACCTAGTCAGCTCTACACTAACCAGGCTTTAATATATCTAATTTAATAAACTACTTAACAACTAGGCTCCTGGAGAATGTTTTATTATCCTTGGCAGGATCTTCGCAAGTAAACTTGATGGTGTATTTTCCTTTTTTATAGGCATAAGGTTTGAAGGTTCCATTGAGAATATTTCCCTGCTGCATAAGCTCGTCATAGCTTATCTTAATCCAATCGTTTTGCCTGTACTCCTTTCCATCAATTTCTAAAACGCCATCAACTGATATATCACTTACTGTAAACTGAACTACATACTCCTGCTCTGGTAGATAGAACTCTTGTTGCTTAAGATAGATTTCATAGTTTGGCTGTTGGCCAACAGCGATTGTGTCATTATCCCCCTCTATTCTAACTGTAAAATTATATTCCGGTGCATTAAGAACTGCTTTCAAGTCTAGAGTAGTAGCACTTGATTTACCCTTGTTATCATAAAGATTAAACTCAACTACATTCTCTCCAGCCATTTTCACTTTATAGCTTAGTTCATTTTTCAGAGAAATCTCTACCCTCTCATTTTCTTCTACCCTTTCCCCATTCAAATACATTTCTCCTTTGCCAGCTACCTGGACAAAATCTAGGAAGTATTGAGTGCTACCGACCACTCTTTCAGTATTGATATTAAGATCGAAACTAACTACTTCCTCCTGATTAACGGTTCGAGGAAGAGCACTTAAACTTGCAAAAAATGGGAAGCTTTCAATAACATCAAGTTTATCTGTAGTGCAGGAAGCAAGTATAATTAAAATGAGTGCTGATATATAACGTTTCATAATAATATGCTTTAGCGGGTTCTAATCATAAATTTCAAGCCAGCTCCCATATTCATATGGAATTTTTTTAGATCACTCTGGGGCAACCATCTTTCTTTAAGTGACAGTAAAAAAACTACCCTGTCGCTTAAAAATATTTCTCCATCAACACCAGCTGCTAGGCCATACAAAAATGAATTATCATCAAGCACAATGGAACCATCAGTTAAAGTCGATCTCCCATTATTTATGAATTCATATCCTACATTTGGCCCGATTCCTACATTGATGAAAAAGTCTCTTCCCTGATTATGCAGAATAGGCAGATAGATTAAACCTTCTACCAGGTGCCGGTTTACATTTACTAGATCAGGACCAGACGATATATACTTTATACTCCCATTATAGCCTACCTTCCAATAGGTAATTCGCTTAGTGAACCAGGAATAAGACCCATTCCAGTAGAAGCCAGAATTATCCTGTTTACCTGTCCGGAAGTGATCTACAAACCCTGCAGTTACCTCTAAGTGTCTAGTGCCATCTAAATGCCTCTGGCCTGAAGCAAGCATTGGTATATTAAGAAGTACTGCCAATGCAATAACTAATTTTATTTGCTTCATCACCGGATTAGTTTAGCGTTAACGATTTCATCATTGTCTAAGCTAAAGCTTAGATGCCGGCCACCATTCTTCTCATACATTTCTATGACAAGATCTTTATCCTCTGGGATGGTGAATTTTTGTAGAGCAACAACGGAAACGGATTCTGATTTACCTTCTATAGCTTCAAGTGTATTGTACTTGCTGATTGGCTCCAGCTCCAGTTCCTGGACTGTAGTGTTTTTGGTTATTTTCTTATCACGTACATAGAATTTAATGAAATCTATATCATACCTGATGTGAGAATTATTCTTTGACTTAAGCTGAAAAAACAGAACGTTATCTTTGATGTAAATACCATCAAGGGTAAACTTCATATTATGCCTTTCAGAGCCAACATGCTTAAGGTTTCTCCTGCTATTTACTAAACTCGATGATATCTGCTCTATCTCCGATTCGCTCATTAATACATCATCAAAAACCAAATAGGATGAATTAAGAATGTTATCACCAGGAAACACCGTTCTGCCTCCTGATATAGTAACAGCTTCGTTTTTAAGATTTACACTTAGGTATGCTGGATCTGGGCTGTAGTTCGCAAGGAATGTATAAAAGCTACCATCAGCTGTAATGACACTAATTGTTGTTTCTTCAAAACCTTGTCCTGTTGCTTTAAGCTTCAAAACGTTTTTAACACCTTGCGCCTGCTCCCCTATTATATCAAGGCTGCCGATATCTACTGAAATGATTGAAGCAGGAAAAATAAGGCTCGTAGTTTTGTTGTGAGTAACAAGCAAATTATAGGCTGTCATTAAAGAAGCAGAATTGAAATTCTGTACCATATAAGCCTTTGAGGGTACGCCACGATCAACGTCAGCTTCTCTTGAAACTGTAGTAACTACTGGCTTGCTACTTCCAGTATATGGATCTCTTGAGCTGGCCTGTTGAGCAATAGCTTGATTGCTGCAAAGACCTATTGATAGCAATACACTTGCTTTTAATGCCGCTTTTACCATGTTACTTGCTGTTTTTGTCAACTAAAAAAATATTATGATTTGCCTTTACAGTCACTTTTACCACTTTCATCTTCTTAGAGATCAGCGATTTAGTTCCTTCTATAGCGGCACTAGCTGCCTGGGCTTCAATTGTAGGACTAAAAGAACCTAAATCAACTCTTCTGCTGGTTCGATCTAATGTTTGTCGTGCCATCTGACCTTCCATAGCACCATATATGCTTACACCTGGTAGTCCATCAGCATCATAAACTTCTAATTCTATTGGATAAAGGACATTCCCATAGCGTACAGAACTAATTGTGATTTCAAGCCGCTCTCCATTGATTTGCCCCATACCATAAATGAAATTCCCTTTTGGTATTCTGGTGCCATTGATATAGATATCATCTTCTAGGCGCATTTTGACAGTTTCGCCGCCAACCATCGTTTTGGTTTCATGGATCACTGCAGCTATGATATTACCCTGCTCTTTGCTCTGATTTGAGCTTAGCCCATGGAAACCTGTATTTCTTGGAGCTTTAGAGACAGAGAAGATTTTACCAGAATTTATCAATGCTGTATCTTGTTTATACTGCTCTAGTCTTTGCCTGTAATGATCTGCTCCAGTGTAGCCTACATTGTTATGTTTTGCTTCGCTATCAACGCTAAAGACCCTACCTCTTTCCTTTGCTGACTTTTCTTTGTATTTCTCTCTTATCCTTTCAGGATGTTGGATATCAAGAATCTTTTCAAGCATTCCATTTATTTGCTCCATCTCTGGGTCTGACCCGCTATTTTCAGTGGCCATCTTCATCATATTTTCAAGCCGATCAAGTTCAGGATCACTTTCTTTGTATTTGACATTATTACTGGCAGTATATCCGCTTGACCCTGCAGGTGTCCCTTTTTGTTGAGCTGCAGCAGATTCCATATGATCCAATTGCTTGTATAGTTTATCAAGCTTAGAATCAATTTCAGCTGTTCTCTCTTGTACAGAATTCGAAGAATTGCTGATATTCGTTTTAAGCCCTTTACGCTTCTTATTACTTGCAGTAGTGCTATTCTTAAAGCTGAACGGATGCTCCTTTTTTACTTGAGGCTTTACAGTATCTTCCGATACTAGTTTAAGACTGTTGTTACGTTTGCTAAATGCTTGAGGCTTTCTGTTACCTACGCCCTCCTGATTTATTCCGGAAGATCCTAATTGCTCTTGCTCATACTTACTTAAAGCCTCTTCCAGTGTGTTTAAATCAGAATATGGATCTGATTTCTTTTGCTTGAGTAAGGCGATACTATCTTTAAGTGCCTTCTCATATAAAGCCATTTTGTCAAGCGACAAATCGTTAGGTACAGCTTCAGGAATCTTAATGTTTATTCCTGACACATGCAGGCCTGCAGCTTGCGCTTCCTCTCCTTTACCACCACCCAAAGTCCAAAAAATGAAGGTGCCAAAGAATGTTACAAACACAGGAATTATCTTGTAGAAATTCCTCTTTTGAATAAATTTTTGATCATGGTTGGCCATAGGTGATTCAATTTTGATTACTCATTACATATTCTCTAAGCATATTCAGGCTATCTATTAAATGTGGCCTAGCTTGCATCAGGCTATCAAAAGTTGCAGGATGATTCTTGGAGAGACTGTCAAAGTATATATCGTATCGCTGCAGTTCTAAATATGATTCCACAAATTGCCTTCTGTCATTTTCTGGATCTCGTTCTGGAAAGTGATTGTTGGAGCTTTTAACAGTTTCTATCTTGCCAATACTTCCAAAGCTTTTTTTATTTGAGTTAAGGGTATCATATATCACATACACTACACCCAGGCCCATAATCAGAAGCATTAAAAAGATAATTGTTATTCGCTTCCTCTCACTTAAAGAACTATCAACTTTCTTGAGCCGATCATTTATTCTATTGACACGATCAGCCATTGGATCATGCAATTTTTCTCCGAGTTGATTAATCAACCCCTTCCTTTTTGAATTTTTGCCTAATCCAAACATTACCTTTGTTTTACTTCGAGGTCTTTGTTTTCAAGTACTTGCCATTTCTCTATTAGAAATCCGTGGCTGTTGTTGTCGCTCCTGGCCACATTCCTTAAATAGCCTTCCGTTACCAGACTTCGAGTAACTATAGATGTGGATCGGATTATTTGTTGCTTCCCTTTAAAAGTGAACTTATATGGGTAGTTGGTAAAATCAACAGCCACCGAATCAACAATTACATCTTGGCTGACATTGCCAGATATCATAGCCGAATAGTAGCCCTGCTCTTTTAGGTTTGAGTATTGAGAGAAAGCGCTTTTATCAGCAAGTACAAGAGCCTTTTTAACGTTATTCTCAATCGCTGCCATGTCAGGATCCAGTTTAAAAAAGAACCTATGAAAATCCTTCACGTGCTGCCTGGCTTCTACAGGCCTGTTTTCATTCATGTTCTTTGACAATGCAAGCATCAGAGATTCACCATTGGCCAGGACATAAATTTTTTCCCGAGATGATTGAGCAAAGTCATATGACCATTTTACTATATATACCGCTATAGCCGTAAGGCAAAGGGTATAGATGATTACAAAGAGTTTAATCTTTCTAAAGGCTGAATCAATATTTGTTAATGATGTGAACATGGCTTAAAAAATTTAACCTCTTAGTTTTTCTATGTTGTAGCTATTTTCATCCTTTTGGGGTGATGCACTGTCAGCTCTTAAGCGTTCGTACAAACCTCTAGCCCCATCATATGCTTGACCAGCACCCCATGTAGCTGCTGCTCCAACACCACCAGCTACAGTTCCGGCTCCTGATGCTGCCATGCCTGCAGCACCACCGGCAACCATAGAAGTGATAGTATTTACTGGCCTCACTGCCCCGCCCCATGAACCTGCAGTAATAATCCAACCGGCAATAGTGGGTACAGTAAAGTAACCTACTATTCCGAGGACCATGAAAACCAAAAATGCAGTATCAGTAGCAGTAAAGAAGGTATCTCCCCCATCGGTTATTTGAAAAATATCCAGCTTTATCATTTCTTCCTGAATGAAGCCCAGGATTGAGCCAAAAACATTTGCTACCGGAAGCCAGAGAAATACATTTATGTACCTGGCCAGCCAGTGAGTTAACGTTTGACTGAAACCAGGAAAGATCGAAATAGCAAAGGCGACCGGCCCCAGCATGGATAGAACTATTAAAAAGAAGGTTCTAATTGTATTGATACATAATGCAGCTGCTTCATATAGAACTCTTAAAACTTCATACATCCATTGCTTAATAGTCATGCGCAGATTGTACTCAAACCTTTGCATAGAAAACTGAATATCAAATCCTACTTTATCCAAAAAGTCAGCTTCAGGATCTACGTTTTCAGTCATCCAGGCATCTTTACCATTAGGCTCCACATACCATTTATACTTTTTAGTAGCTTTTAAAACCTCCTGTTTCTGCTTTAATAATGCTTCAATGTTAGCGTTTGACCCATCAACCATGTCTCTGGTAGCAAGGGTAATAGGATTCAAAAAACCATTTATTACAGAAAGCGTGACAGGAAACATAATAATGGCCATGCCTATCGCAAATGGTCTAAGTAGTGGAAATACCTCTATACTTTCATTCTGAGCAAGATGGCTCCAGATCCTAGCACCTATATATAGAAATGCACCTGATGCACCTAGAACCCTTGCAACACCTACAAGCATATCAGCTCTTTCCATCATGCTATCATAGGCACCTTGTAGGATCTTATTTAGCCCCTTCACATCATCGGCCATTCCTTGCGCCCAGCTGTCAAGGCTGAATAGGAATATTAGGCAGAGAGTTAAAAGAGCTATTTTTTGATATTGAGCTTTCATCTTAATTTTTCAAAAGTTCTATCCCCATCTGTCACTGTATTGCTTGCTTCATCAAAAAAGAGATCATTTCTAAGTTCTCTTTCAATTGTATTTGTAGCTGCATCATACCTGGCATCGTACGTTCTCTTTTTAATGCTTAAAACACCTTCAGGCATCAATACTGTAGTAGAGTTAATCATTACTTTAGGATCTGATTTCAGCTCTATCACCAAAGTATCAGGGGGAATTTCATCACTAGTCTTTTCAATCCATACCCCTATGAAATTGTCTATTCCCTTTGATTTTTCAGATGAAGCTTTTACTTCATTTGAAGTAGTAGCATCGTTTGTATCTCCTGAATTACAAGAGAATACAGAAGCACTTATAGCAAGAATCAGTAGTTTTAGTTGTCTCATTTTCAATTGGTTTAATCCTGGTATCCGTGTACTTTGACCATCTGTTCATTTCTTAGGAGTTCTTCAGCTCTGCTTTCAGATATGAAAAACATTTCCTTATTGAAGATCAGTAAACTATGATAAAGATTTCTGCTCTGCAGATGAACATCATCAATCAGGAGAAGTCGCTGGGAATCATCCATCTCCATTTTATCATTTACTGCAATGTCAATCATCAGAGAAATGATTTTCTCTGTTTCTTCTACCAATAGGATATATCGATCCTCGATAAATTCTTTTTCTTCTTCAGTAAAATTTTCATTATCCTTAAAGTGATTGATTGCTGTTTTACTAGCATCAAGTATTTTCTTTTGAAGATCTATGGCTTGAGCGTATCGAGAATATTCTAAAATGGTTGGGTTAACCTTTTTTCTATAGTTGAAAAAATCATCATGTTGATCAAAATCCAACTTCCTGATTGCCTTGATTATATCAAGATTTTCTTCATACATTTTATAGCCATCTTTTAAGACTCCTATAAATGCTGCCAATGCCCCATTTTGGGCAATCATTCTATTGATCTGCTTTTTCTTTTGGTTTATGAAATCTCCAGCTTCTGGCGTTAATTCACTAACCTCAACATTTGATATGTTAGCTACATCAGTTATATCCTGAGCATTTACAGAGGTGATACCAAAGAAGATCATAGAAGCTAAAAGTGTTATTTTCTTTACCATGACGCTCTTATTTATTCTTCTAGGCCATACAACTTCTGGAAACGATCCAATGCATTATCTTCATCAGTTCTTTGAAAGCTGATAAAACTTAATTCTTTGTTGAAAGTGGAAAGAGCATGATAAGCGCCCAAAACATCCAAGTAGATCCTGTCAATTGCTTTGAGCCTTTCATCATCCATCATTTTAGCCTCTCCGCTGGTGATTACTATTAGAAGTTCATCAAGACCTTTTATAGCAGTTTTTGAAACTTTACCATATACTCCAGACATATAGGCAATTTCTTCTACACTAAATGAAGGATCATTTTTGAAGTGATTATAAGAATCCTGGGTTAAGTCTTTTATTTTAAGCTCAAGCTCTATGATATCGGCAATTCTCTTGTATTTGGCTACTTCAGGATTTACTTCTTCCAGGCCATCTAGGAAAGTCTTATGAATATTAAAGTTGCCTTCACTTATACCTTTTACAACCTTTAAACCACCATCTATTATATCATAGGCGGTCTTCATTTGGGAGATGATGTTTTTAAGCTCTGAAAGCTTTATAACATCAAGAGCTACAACCTGGGCCTCGTGTTGTTGTGCGTGAGATGAATTGATAGTACAGGCACCTACAATTAAAGTTGAAAAAAGAATCTTTTTCATGGCTAAAAATTAATATCCATACAGGGTTTTCATTCCTTCATTTTCGTCTACCTCAGCTGCTCGCTTTTGCGCTAAGTATCCAATGGAACCAGAGAACTGTATCAGTGCTCTGTAATTAGACTGTATCTTAGTATGGGCCTGATCAATAATAATCATTCGATCTGCATCACTCATTTTAGTTTTGAATGATGTTATGACTATCTCTAGCTGATCTATATTATTGACACTTTCTTCCAGGATATTCATATATACCTTTGCGATATGGTCTTTTTCATCGCTAGTAAATAGATCACTCCCCATTACAAGGTTTAATGACTTCTCATGCATTTCCAAGATCCCTTTTTGGAGTTCTGCCACTTCCTTTGCTTTCTTTAGAAGTGCTATTTTATTCCTTACTTCAAGCAGCTCCTGGAAGTAGTCTTCGTACAGCTTTTTTGATTTTTCTGACCATTCTGCAATTTCTTCTAGGTGAAGTTTTTGCATTTCGGTTTCAATTTTTCTAAGCGTATTCTGTAGCCAGATTTGTTGGGTTTGAAGCTTTTGTAGCTTTAAAGAGATTGCTTTTAGGGCAGCAATTAACGCCTGCCTAATTATTTCAACAATTGGATTTGCTGCTGTTTCCACAACAACTTCGCTTCTAACAGGAACAGGCCAAGTTGTAGAGAGTAGAAGAATCATGGCCAGCGAAAAAATTCTCTTTTTCATAAGCTTTGATTTATGAAGCCCTTAGCTCATTTGCATATTCTCGTATTGCTAGGTTCATATCACCATTCCATTTTTCCTGAAGCTTATAAAGCTTAGTTTTCTCTGTTTGCTCGGTTGTATAGGCCAGATATTCTTCTGCCGATACTTCTGTTCCATAGACTTTGCTTTGCACACCACCCAGACTAAAGAATACTTCTTTGTACCTTCTTCTTGGATCTAAATTTTGGTTGATAGAAAGCACTAATTGCTTTTCCTTATCAGTAAGCCCTAGAAGCTCCTGGATCTGATCAAACTTGTTCATGTACTTGCGCTGATCCAGAAGTATTTTGCAGTCAGAGTTAGAAACGATAGTGTTTTTCACTACAGGAGAGCTAATAATGTCTTCTACTTCCTGGGTAACCACAATTGCTTCACCAAAGAATTTTCTAACCGTTTTGAAGAGGTACTTTATGTATTCTGCCATTCCCTCTTTAGCAATTGCCTTCCAAGCTTCTTCAATCAGAATCATTTTTCTAACACCCTTCAGCTTTCTCATTTTGGAAATGAAAACCTCCATAATGATAATTGTCACCACAGGGAATAATATTGGATGATCCTTGATGTTATCCAGCTCAAAAACAATGAAGGGTTGCTTTAACAGATCAAGGTTCTGATTAGAATTTAGCAGGTAGTCAAATTCCCCCCCTTTGTAATAGGGTCTTAATACATAAAGGAAGTTTTTAATGTCAAAGTCCTGCTCCCTTACCCCCTGCTCTCCAAGCATCTCTCTAAATGGACCTTCAACAAACTCATAAAATGAATCAAAGCCAGGGAATACCTCTGGGCATGCTTCAAGCATTTCAAAGTACTTAGTAATTGCATTAGATAAGCCTACATATTCAGCCCTGGTACTGGCTTCATCATCTTTCTTCCATAGGGCTTGAAGAAGCGTTTTAATACTTTCTTTCTTTTCAGTATCCAGTATATCGCCTTCGCCTAAATAGAAAGGATTAAACTTTATAGGATTTGATTCTTCATAAGTGAAGTAATACCCCCCTGCTAATTCGCAGAGACCTTTGTAAGAATGGCCTACGTCCACAAGTACAACATGCGTTCCCTGCTCATAATAGTGCCTAACCATATGGTTAGTAAAAAATGACTTACCAGATCCGGAAGGGCCAAGAATAAATTTATTCCTGTTTGTGATGATACCCTTTTTCATGGGTTCATCAGATAAATCAACGTGCACAGGCTTACCGCTTAATCTGTCAATCATCTTTATCCAGCAAGGTGAAAGACTTGAGAGATAGTTTGTTTCCAAATTCCAGAAACAAGAAGCCTGTTCAACAAATGTATCAAAGGTATCTTCAGAGGGAAGATCTGCAGCATTACCAGGTATACCAGCCCAAAAAATTGGCCCCAGACTTAGGGTTTCTAGTCTTGGGGTTCCATCAAGTTGAGATATAGCAGAAGAAGTTAAATTCCTGATCTCCTTTAAGTCCTCTTTTCTTTCTGACCATACCAAAACATTAAAATGGGCCTTAACCATTAGCCGCTGTTTTGCGATAGCTTCATTTAAGTATTCATCCGTGGCCACCTTTGCAATGGCATTTTCACGGGAAGTAGCCATAAAAGATTGCAAGTTCTTAGACTTGGTTTCTAGTTCTCTTTGAGTTTTTGCAGGATCCTCGATGATTATATACTGATTGTATATGTGATTACAATTCAGCAGCAAACCTAGTGGAGATGCAAAGCCTAAAGAAAATTTTGTTTTATCGGTTGAAAGCTTATCATAGCTAGTCCTAGAGCCGCAATAAGCAGGAAGATCCAAAGGATCCGACATTGTAAATAGATTGCAATACTTATTGCCAATCTTCAGACCATCGGTAAAATCAAGATCTTCCAGGCATGGCAGCTGTTCATCAGGGCATAGAGTCAAGTACTTTTCAATTACCCCAGCCTTTTCCTTTGTGCCGGCAATATCTTCATCGGTCAATTCGAAAAAACGAACAGAACCGATATCAGATAGAATTCTGGTGAACTGGCTAACACTATCTAGAAAATCACTGACAAGTTCCTTGTTAGTGGATTCTTTGGGTACTATGTTGTTTTTAGAAATAGTAGAATATAGGCTTGTAGATTTTAACCTGGTTGGTACTTTCTTAGTGATGTAGAGATAGCAATAATGGTTTAAGAAGGGTCGCTCGTTAAAATGCCTTTCGCTGCTTCGGTCCAACATCGTTAGATCCTTTTCAAAAGAAGCTTTATACTTCTCTTCTACAAACCAATCTTGTTTATGAACGACTGTATGTTTAGGAAGTACTCTAAATGCTTTTACAATAGTTTGATGTAGAGATTCATAATCCTGATTGCTCATTGAAAATATCTCTGGCAACACTACTCTAAAAGCGCATGTGATATCTCCCATCTTAGAAAGTATGCAGTTCTTTTCTACTGCATAAATGGGTAGATTTTTTTCAATAGCTTTTGCCTTTACCAATACAGCCATAACCTTGCTATTTGTTCTTTTTTAAATCAAGAAAGACCTTTCTTGATCTTATCCGAATCCATCTGGGTTGTTGTGCTTTTGCTAATGTTTTACTGATTCCGTGTACACCATACTTGTTGTTGAGCTTATAGATAAACATCACTGTTCCTCCACCTAAAAAAACTATGATGAAGAATAATGTCCACAGACCAATACCTATCGCTTTGAGGATGGCAAACAAGACAAGAAGAAAAACAAGCCCCCCTCCCATTACATATAGGAAGGGGCCTTTTAGACCTTTAAACTCTAGGGGCTTGTTTATTCTTTTGTTAACCGCATATACACTAGAAGACATAAATGCTTAAGCTACCCCAAAGAAGGAAGACAGCACAAATCCAACAGTTACCAGGAATACACATGCACCGAACCAGCTTGCAGCAGATTTTCCAGTATCAGGATCACCAGCTTGCATTTTGTTGTATACCTTAACTGCTCCTATCAAACCCATCACTGCACCAATGGCCATAACCAACTGTCCAACCGGACCAAAATAACTAGCTACCTGGGTTGTTGCTTCAGTAATACCAGCTGCGCCATCTTGAGCAAATACACTGGCAACTGAAACTAACATAGCAAATGCTGTAGCAGCCGCTTTCTTAGAAACTGAATTGAAACGGGTGTTTTTGTTGTGCTTTTTCATTTTGTTAAAAATTTAGAATATGGATAAAAAAGGGTTAAACGCTTAATCAAGATTGTAATGGGGGGACCATTCTTGCGCCTTTCATCTTAAAGGATGAATTAAGCTACTTCAATTAGTGTGCTCTCTGATTGCCAAGCTTTCCAGAAATTCTTTAGATCTTCTCTGGCATCTTCTCCAGTAGATTCCTGGATTCTTTCAGTTACATAGTCTTCTATGTCTTGTTGCATGATGGAGCCTGATATCTCCATAGCAGGGGCTAAAAGTTGTTTGCAAATTGTGGCAGTATCCTTTTTACTTGTGTCCACACTTGCTATTTCAGCCTCTAGAAGAGATGCCATAGAAAAGAGATAATCAACACTAACACCCTGATCAGGTTGTAAGTCATGTTGCTTTTCAGCATCTTGTATAAGCTCTAGAGGTATTTCATCTACAACAACCCATTCTTCTTCTTGGCCCAGTTCATTAGCTGCAGATTGATCTTGTGCAGAATCCTTATCTTCGCTGTTGTTTTCAGCTTCTTCCTGGATTACATTATACAACTCTTCTAGATCTACAACATCTGCTTCATCTTCTATATTTGTAATTGCGTCTTCAATTAACTCTGCAGGGTTGTTATTTGATGTTACATCATTAGATATACTTGTACTTTCGTCAAGTATGGGTAAAATTTTTTTCTCTTCGATTTTAGCCTCTGCTTTCATTATCTTAGTGATAACTTCATGCTTAGAAGCTCCCAGAGACGGATTTACGTCCGTCTTTGGGAGTAGGCTATTAATAAGGTCTTCCTGGGAGTTTATAGAGGTGCTTTGGCTCTGATTTGTTTCGGATGGGGTAGTCACCAAATCAGAAGCTGAACCTTTACGTTTAGACGTAAAGCGTTCAGCTATCTCATTACGATAAAATAAGATTGTAAAGACAAAGTAGTAAATGGCAATGGCTATGCCTACGAATAAAAAATATTCACCCCAAGATATTGAACTAAGCATAGTTAAAAAATTTATGTTGAACCTTAGAACGCTAGAACCTTAATGATTCCTTATCTTCTTTCTTTCTAGCTGCCTCTATCCTTTTTCTAATTTCCTTCCCGTACTTTCTAAAGTGTTCAGCAAATACATTCTCTGCATAGTCTCCGATGGTAGTACCATCTCCCAGGTACTTGATAATTTTTTCTATACTCTTATGGGTTTCTGCAGATACATATATGCTTGTTCCTTTTTTGCCTACTTCAGAAGGAGCTAAGAAACTGTCAAATTCAGGATCATTAATAGAGTTGGAACTTTCAAGGGCAGAAGGCTTAACGTTGCTTTCATTAATTTTAGCTGTATCCAAATTTTTGTCTTCTTCAGCTGGAACATCAGCAGCAGTTACTTGTTGTGCTGATATGTTCTTTGTAACTTCTGAAGTCGAAACCGTATTTTTAAGAGCTTGATCATCTTCTTTCTTTGTACTGGTATCCTTTTTCTCTACTAGTAGATCAGAAAGCCCACCACCCAAATTCAAGCTTGATTCTATCGGGAATACGGTTTTTCTTGGCTCGGCCTTTTTCGCCCCTTTATTTTCCTTATCTCCTTTATTTTGTGTTTCCATTTCAAATATACACTTTTAGTTAATAAAACAAAACGTAAAAATTATTTTATAACAAATATACTATGTGTTGAAAATTACTTCACACATTTCCCGTGTTAAACCTTGAATGTGATCGTCTTTAATAGTATCCATAGAAGGAAATAAAGTGCTCCGGCCAACTTGTCTTTGGAACTTCACCGAATCAGGTACTTGGCTTTCAAATACATTATATCCTTGTGAGCGTAGATATTCTTGGGTTGATTCTAGCAAATCCTTTTTTGCACTAGTCTTGACTTTGTTCCAGAATGAATGAAAAGAGTTTAGGCTGGTGTTTGGCTGCTTGGCAATGTCCTCTTTGATAAACTTTAGAAATTCTATGTTTGAGAGTAGAGACATTTCCTCTGCTTCCAGGGGAACGAATATATGATTGACACTAGACAAGCTCTTTCTAATGTTTTCTATGTTCACTGTACCTGGTGCATCAATAAGGATAACATCGAGGTCATAGGCTGTTAACTTTTCCAAAACTTCAGGTAAAAGCTCCATTCTAGCTGCTTCTACAGGATAAGCAGGCATGTTTTGAGCTACAAACTTATCCATTAGGCTCTGATCCGATTCCAGCTCTTTTACTTCCCTGGCTCTTATGTGCTTGATAGAGAGCTGGGGAAAATCACAATCAATAACTGCTATCTTCTTTTTAAGTAGAAAATGAAGAGAAGAAGCTAAGGAAATACAGTGGGTACTTTTGCCCGCCCCTCCCTTTTGAGAAGCGAAAGCAACAGTCTTTACTTTGCCTTTTGCCATATGAAAATATTTAGATTTTTAGAACCCTTACTTTATGCTTGCTTATATATGTTTAAGCAGTTAAATATATATCTAGCTGTCTAGCTAATCAAATATTTATATGGCTAGATGCTTAATTACTTGTCTAAGTAAATGCTTATACAAATATATAAATATATATTTATTTGCTTACACATATAAGTAGTTATTTATGTGTGCATATAACTAGATGCTCGTGTAAATACTCATACAGGTATATAAACAAGCAATTACTTACACAAACATACAAATAGATACATATCTATGTAACTATGTAACTATGTAACTATGTAACTATGTAACTATGTAACTATATATATACTTAATAGCTATAAAGCTAAATATCTAAACAACTTCCTAGCTATGTATATATTAAATACATGGCCATGCATTTAAATAGCTGCTTAATTACATGATTGTATAATCACCTAAATATTATCTATATGCGTGGATAGCTGGGCAGATTTATATGTGTTCAGTCATTTAGCTGGATAGCTTTCTAATTATCAAGCTATTCTGGTTATTCAGCCCATAACTCAAGGAGATGGGGTTTAGGGTTGAAGAAATTTCTTCTTTATTTTTCTAGCTATGTAACTACATAGCTATGTAGCTATTAGCTATACATTTTATTTTTGAAAAATGGCTTTCCAGCTGGTTTAAGCCTTTTTTCATGTTTTCTATCTCCATTTTGCTGCACGACATTTTCTGTTTCAATCTTATCAGCTTCAAATAATTCAGAGCTGGGCATATCCATTCATTAGAAATTTCCATTGACAATAAACTAGGGACCCCTTATATTCGTAGAGAAGGTAGTACAATGGTACTAAGCAAGATGTGTTTTTGGAACCAAAAACTAATCTTGCCTTTCCAAACGCTAATGCATGGAAAGGGGGAAAAATCCTCGGAACTCGGATTTTTTAAATGCTGCTGATTACAGCTCTGCCTATGTCAGAAGAAAAAGATAAGCGCACCAGGGGGGGTAGACCCAGTTTGAAGCCAGAAGAAAGGCTAGAAAAGAATGTGAAAACACGCTTAACGGAAAAGGAGTACCTTGAGCTGGAGAAGCTTCTTAAAAAAAGCAATCTCAAAACTATGGCTGAACTAGCCAGGAAAGTTCTAACAGGGGGGCAATTCAATATTTATCACCGTAGCGATAGCCTGGATGAAGTGATCGAAGAAATACGTTTGCTTAAGAATGAAATCAACCATATTGGTGTAAATATCAATCAGCTTGTTAAGAGATTTCATCAATCCGAAACCTCTTTTACGCTTCAAGATATAGGCGGTATTATTTCAAGTCAGGCAAAACTTGAGAAGAAATATGCGGAGCTTCAGGAGAGATTTGATAAGATTTCTGATCTATGGTTGCAAGAATAAATACAGGAAAGAATATTGCTGGAGCAATCCTTTACAACGAAATGAAAGTTGGAAAAGGTGAGGCTGAATTGATTCTTGCTGGTAATTTTATCAAGGACAAAGACAGTTTAACATTTGAACAGAAGGTAGGCTACTTTAAGAAATTTCAAGAGAAAAACGAGAATGTTAAAACGAACACCTTTCATATTTCCTTAAACTTTGCGGTAGGAGAGAGGCTAGATCATAAGACCCTGGGGGAAATTAGCCAACGCTACCTTGAAGGTATTGGATTTGGCAGCCAGCCATTTCTTGTTTATCAGCATAATGACAGTGCACATCCTCACATTCACCTGGTTACAACTAACATTACGCGCGAGGGAGAAAAGATCAAGGATAATAATATAGCTAGGGAATTATCAGAACCTACCAGGAAGAAAATTGAAGAAGACTTCAAACTTGTAAAAGCAGAAGGAAGACAGAGCCAGACAATGAATGTTGCTCCAGTAGATTCAATCAAGGCTGTAGAATACGGAGCTTTAGAAACTAAAAATGCAATATCAAACACGGTCCGATTCCTTGCAAAGGATTATAAGTATACTTCTTTGAGTGAATATAATTTACTGCTTGGCCAGTACAATCTTACTGCCATTGATGTCAAGGGTAAATTAAAATCAGGGGATGAATTTAAGGGCTTGATGTACTCCATCATTGATGGAATTGGCAAACGTGTAGGCACTCCTGTTAAGGCAAGTAAACTATATGGTAATCCAGGGATTGATTTCTTAGAGAAGAGATTCACCCAGAATGAAGGAGCAAAATCTAAGATACGGCCAGCTCTTAAAGCTAAAATAGATCGAGTACTATCCTCACATGCTTCTATCAACCGGAAAAGCTTTGAAGAGGAATTGGCTAAGGATAAAGTACAGGTTAAGTTCAAGGTAGCTGCAGATGGTAATGTACATGGCATCTATTTTATTGATCATAAAGCTAGAGCTGTTTTTTCGGGAAGTCAGATAGGTAAGCAATATTCAGCCAAAAATATTCTAGATAAACTGGCTACAACTACAGTTTCTAAAGAAGAGCTGAAGCAGTTTTCTAAACCATTATCCAATCAATACCAGGATATAAAGAAGAGTAATCCTAAGTACTTTTTTGAAAGCAGCTTGATTAAGGATCTGGATAAGGTTGATTTGTTATCAGGTCTAAAAAAACAGTTTCCCCAAGAAGGTGAAGACAAACTTCACAGGCTCGTTGATCACTTCAAGGAGTACAAGCGCAATGGCCTTGAGCAGCAAATAATAAAAGAGCAGGGGTACTTTAAAATGAATTCCAGCACTTTAATTGGGTACATATCATCTAACAGATCCTTATCTGTTTCTGATAAAGTTAAGTTCCTTTCAGCAAATGATATCCACCTCAGGCAAGTTGGAGATAGTATCAGGGTGAACCATGTGAAGGGTGAACATATTGGCTATGTACTTCCGAAATCACTTCAGGATGCTTTAATCAACAGGAATAACAATGCCGATAATAATATTCTACCCGAACAGGCTGCACTTAAATTTTCTAAAAAGGAAATGAAGGTAATTACTGCCCTGGTGTTTGCTGGCATGAAAAAAGTAGATCTATCCCCAGATCTACTATATAATATTAATTCTAGAAAGGTTTCTTCATTTCTCAAGCCAGGTGAATCAAAGCTTTTTGAAACTCAAATTAACAGACTGGCTATAAGAGATGCTGGCCAGCATATCAAGAAGGATTCAGATATCAGTAAGGTTGTAGGATCTCTTCTTATAAGGGGTATAGTTGTTGAGCCAGTAAACAAAACTAATGGGTTAGGATATCGCATTGGTGCCTATAATACCGACAGAAATAATTTTATTCCTGTTTCAGCAGAATTCGGAAAATTCTTACATAATAATGGGTATGACAATTCCTTATATTCTTCACTCCAAAAACAATTTATAGGATCAAGTGATAAGAACCCCTGGAGCTTAAAATATGCCTCTGTAGTGAATATCCAGCGAAGTTTAGATACTGGTGATCTTTCTTATATGCAGAGAGCCTTAAAAAATATTGAAAAAATAAATAAGCCTTTGCATGATAAATTAACAAAAGTTGTAAATTCAGTACAACCTATTGGTCCGATAAATCAGTTAGGGAGTATAGATCAAAACAAAATTCATTTGGTTGGAGAAAGGCTTCAGAAAGAGATCCTTAAACAGCCAGATATGAATTTGAAAGTTCAACAACCACAAGCTAATTCATTGCCCAGGAATCAGGACAATACTATTCTGCATAATTCAGGATCCAGAGGCTTGCTATCTCAATTGCTGGATGCTGGCTATTATGATACAAATCAGCAGATGATCAGGGCTGAAACAAGAAAGAGAAAACGAAAACCTAAACTATTGTAAATATGGAACCCAGAACCATTACAACAGAGAAAAAGGATAGAACGCCTATTCGTCCTATGCTAAAGGTAATCTCTATGGATGATTTGAACGCTCTAGCCAAGAAAGTGGAAGATCAAGATGGAGATATTGATCTTTTCAAGCTGGTTAATGAATTGAAAAAGATTCAGAAAACCCCTTTAAAATAATTTTTATGTTCACCTAAATTTTTTCTTATGTCAACTACCGGCGAAAACGAACAGGGTCTAAGGAAGGTGATTGATTTATTACGCTTGGTCAGTATTTTTATTCTCATCCTTCACTTCTACTATTTCTGCTATGGTGCATGGGAACAGCTTGGGTTATCTCATGAAATTGTAAATAAGCCCCTTCAGAGGCTTGCATCTCAAACAGGCTTCTTCAATAGTTCTTTTTATAGTAAGCTTTTTGCTTTGATTCTGTTGTTAGTTACTCTAGCTGGAAACAAAGGAAAGAAAAGTGAAAAGCTAAAATGGAAGCACGTTCTAACTTATTTAGGTTTAGGTGCAGTATTTTACTTTGGCAGTTATTTTTTACTGAACTTCCCCATTGAACAAGTTCTAAGAGCCTATATGTATGTTGGCGCTACAGCCATCGGCTACCTTTTTATCCTGACAGGGGGAGCAAAGGCAAGTCGCCTAATTAATGTTTCACTTGGTAAAGATATCTTCAACGAAGAGAATGAAACCTTTCCTCAAGAGGAAAGATATATCAACAACGAGTATTCGGTTAATCTACCTACACGTTACCAGCTAAAGAAGAAAGTTAGAACTGGATGGATTAATGTTGTTAATCCATTTAGAGCATCGGTTGTCTTTGGTACACCTGGATCCGGAAAGTCTTTTGCTATTCTACAAGAATTTATCCGGCAGCACATACAAAAAGGATATTCCATGTATGTCTATGACTTTAAATTTGATGATCTGTCTAAATACTGCTTTAATGTTCTTTTAAAGCATTCTGAATCCTATCCTATAAAGCCAATATTCTGCTTAATCAACTTTGACGATCTATCAAAGAGCCATAGATGTAATCCACTTGCTCCAGAGCACATGACAGATATAATGGATGCTGCAGAGAGCGCAAGATCTATTATGTTATCTCTTAACAGAACCTGGATCCAAAAGCAAGGTGATTTCTTTGTTGAATCTCCAATCAACTTTGTTACAGCGATAATCTGGTTTCTTAGAAACTATCAAGGGGGTAAATACTGTACCTTTCCTCATTTGATTGAATTCATTTCCAGAAAGTATGATGAAATTTTTCCGATTCTTGGAGCTAACCCAGAGATTTCAAATATAGTGAACCCTTTTGTTGAAGCGTATTTGAATGGTGCAGTAGACCAGCTGGAAGGTCAATTAGCTTCTGCAAAAATTCCTCTTTCCAAGCTTACTTCTAAACCGCTTTATTGGGTAATGACAGGTAATGATTTTTCCCTTGACATTAACAATCCCCAGGAGCCTAAAGTACTTTGCATTGGTAATAACCCAGATAGAAAAGAAGTCTACGGAGCAGCACTAAGTTTGTACAATTCCAGAGTAGTACGCTTGATCAATAGAAAAAATCAGCTGAAGTGTAGTGTGATCGTTGACGAGCTGCCAACTATTTATTTTAGAGGCCTCGATGATCTTATAGCTACTGCTAGATCAAATAAAGTGAGCGTTTGTCTTGGCCTGCAGGATATGTCTCAACTAATTAGAGACTATGGGGAGAGAGAAGCAAAGGCAATCATAAATACAGTTGGTAATATATTTAGTGGCCAGGTTGTGGGTGATACTGCAAAATTCCTCACCGAGCGTTTTGGAAAAATCCAGCAGCACCGCCAGAGCATATCTGTAAATAGGAACGATACACCTATTACTACAAGTACACAGCTGGATTACATGATACCCGCATCTAAAATTTCTAATCTTTCTCAAGGTACTTTTGTAGGAAGCATAGCAGATAATTTTGAAGAAAAGATAAAATTAAAGACCTTTCATGCTGAAATCGTTGTAGATCAGAGTAGAATTAAAGAGGACAAGAAAGGTTTCGTTGATCTGCCTGTAATTCGAGAAGTTAGTTCAGCTTCTGTAGATGCAAATTTTTTAAAAATTAAATCTGATGTAGTAAACATCATTACAGAAGAAACCCAGCGAATCAAGAATGATCCAACGCTTTCTCACTTGATAATACAGAAAGCAACAGAGAAAACTATAGCCAGTTAAGCAGTGAATGTAAGTAATACATTAATAGGAAAAAGACTAGCTCAAGCTCGAAAGGAACTTGGGCTGACACAACAAGCGGTAGCAGATCTATGTGGGTTTGGTGAAAGGGGCCAAACGCTTGTGTACAATATAGAGATAGGCAAAGGGGGTTCATCTAAGATTTATAGCATACTTACTTTATATCTACAACGTGCAATAAATCTAAACTTCATTTTTGACCCTGAAGAGCCTACATCACTTCCTATTTACAATCATCAAAAAGTAAAGGATGATGAAGTCTTTGTTGGCTACATCAAAGACCAACTACAATCTTACTCTCTGTTAGTTGATAATGCTATGGATGAACTAAGAAAGGCAGAAATGCAGATAGAGGACTTTAAAAATTATTTGAGCATAGATTCTAATGAAGATACTCTTGATTGATTCTTTTCTTTTTGAACTTCAGTGAGCATGTCTAAAAAATAAGATGGATCCAATGGGCGTCCATCTTTTTTTATTGTGTAATGTAAATGATCTCCTGTAGCTCTGCCGCTGCTTCCTACCTTTCCAATATTTTGTCCAGCTACTACCTTATCTCCCTTTAATACCTTAACTCCTGATAGATGGCCATAAAGGGTTGTAAAGCCATTTAGATGATCAATCTCAACGACTAAGCCAATATATTTGTCAACTTCAGTTCTCACTACTACTCCCGAAGCAGTAGCAAACACACTCGTACCCTTTTCTGCTACTATATCAACGCCTGCATGGAATGATTTTTTCCTGGTAACAGGATGAATCCTATTCCCAAAACCAGAGCTAATGCGATATGATCTATCCGGTAGCAGAGGATAAATTACTGGCAAGTAACTTATATGGAAACTTCCTGCAGGGAGCTTTCTTAAAAGCTGTTTAGTCTCTTTTGGGCCATTAATCATTCTTACTATACTATATACAAGGCTGTCATAAGAATTAAACCCTTCGGTCTTTTCTCCATCAAAGGATTGATCCCTTGCCTGGGCATTTGCGCCTATAGAGGTAAATAAAATAAATATAGTAAGTATAAAAACCTTCATACACTATTTATATTTGTATTAATACCTTAAATTACAAATAAATTACATGAACGGTTTATTTTTTACTTAATTGTTTGTTAATTTAACTGCATAGTCTCACAGGGTTTTCCGGTTCCGGCTAATCCCATTTTTAATCATAAACTTTTTTAGCTATGGGGAATACTCAATTGATTGATAAGGAAATTCATTCAAATGACCTTAATCATGTTTTTGCCAGAAACAAAAGAGATGATAGCCTTTCTATTTTAACAAAGGATAAGGACAGGCTAAGCTTAACACCACTATCTGCTGAATCAGATTATAAATCTTTGTCTTTAAAAGGGCTGATTCCGATCAAAGTTTCAGATAGTATGCTCAAAAATTTCACTACAAATTTTCAGAGAGCATATGATACTTCTAAAGGTAACTTAGAAAAGATCTCCGCTAACCTTGAGCTGTTCTCTCAAAAAATCAATTTAAAGATTCCCCCAAAGCTTGAGAACTTAAAGCCCCTGGCACTTGGCGAAGGAAGCCATAAAGAGAATGCTAAAATAGACCAAGCTCAATCTCAAGTAAAGCTCTCTGATAATACATCTAAGATAAAGGAAGCAACTAAACTTCCGGAAGGTCAAAAAGTACTTAATGTATCTTCACGGCCTTATATGGATGTTGTATCAGAGGCAGATCACAGCAAGGGAGATTTGAGCAAGAGGACCAGGATATTTATTTCTGATAATTCAGATAATAAGTCAATAAAGAGTGAATTAAAAGGAGCCAATGAATTTTTCAAGTCACTTACAAATGATGATAAAATCAAGCGAAGTGCAGATGATATCAAAATAGTTGGAGCTGGAAATTATGAATCAAAAGACCAGTTTCTTAAATCACTAGAAAAGCTTCAAGATTCAGTTAAAATTGGAGCAAAATTGGATTTTCAGTCAATGCGTAATGTTGACGTTATGGCCAAAAATATAGTCAATGATAAATCTTTAGGCCAGGGAAATAAAAATCTTAGTCAAGAGGGGGAGAACACAAAAAAAATATCAAATTCACCTAGCCAAACCTCTAATGAACCCCAGGAGAAAAAATTAAGCAAAAGGAATCTTAAATCAGAGGAAAGCTTTAAACACCAAGCTAATAGTAACAATAGTGATATTGGGAAAAGTGTAAAAGATACCTTAAATTCCAATGTTGGTACATTAAACGGTGATAAAAGCACAGTTAATAACCTGAAGGCAGGGGAGCCTATCAAGTTAGCCATTACTAAGACACCAGTAGAAGAGAAACAATCAAATTCAGAAAAAATGGACACTACAAAGAAAAATGTTCAGTCCTCTGAAGAATCAAAAGGCCAGATCAATGGAAGCTCCAGAGATAAAAGCCAGCCAAATACAATTTTTAGAGAGAAAGATGTACCCTGGAAGTTACTAAAACCTTTTGGCGTAACAAAAGAAGGGTTAGAACAGAAGGGAAAATTAAACGATTTTTTAAATGGGGAGAAAACCCCTCTTATAACAAAGTCTTCTATTAACATCGGGGGCATAGCCGTTTCTAATTTTAGCGGCAAGTTTAATCTGGTTAAAAACGAGGAAGGTAAATTAGAACCTCGTATTACTCTATCGAAAAGCCAGCTGGATATCCCAAATCAAAAATATGGGCATAATTTCTCGGAAGAAGATAAGAACAAACTAAGCAGTGAAGGCCACTTAGGTAGAAAGGTTACTTTGACTTCAAAATCAGGAAAGGAATATGGCGCTTACTTCTCTGTCGATAAAGAGACTAATACAGTTGAAATGATGCCAGCATGGAAAATAAGAATTCCAGATAAGATTAAAGGCGTTGATCTAGATCAGCAGCAGCGAAAGGATCTTGCCGAAGGTAAGAGAGTAGAGGTAAAGGGCTTGCAAGATAAGGAAGGCAATAAGTTTAATGGTTCTGTTCAAATTAATGCAGCCAAGCAAACCCTTGAAATTAAAGCAGCACCAGGACAAGCAAAAGAGTTGAATCAATCTCAATCTAACTCCAACAAAGAGGATTTAAAACAGAGTGCACCTCAACAAGCTCAATCTATTCTACAGCCCAGAAAAGAGGGTAAAGGCAAATCAATATAAGTATCCAACGCACTATTAAATACAAAAAAAGCCAGGTGCTACTTGCATCTGGCTTTTTTGTTATTTGGCTTATTAGTAAAAGCCTACTACCTGTTGATTCGATGGCTGGCTGTTAGGAGCTGTAGCGGCCTGATTCCATTCATTAACTATCAAAGGCTCCATAGTCAATAATTCGCTCCATATGGCTGCTACATATCTTAAGTGAATATATGCGTTACGCTCCATTTGAGCCATCAATTTCTTAGGGTTAGTATTTGATGCAGATAGCTTTATATCGAAGCTTTGAGATAGTTTATTTTGATTTAGGAAAGCTAGATTTAGAATAACACTACCATGTGCGGCATAACCCGACATAATTACGGTTACACTTAAATTCTGTCTTAACACTGGGGTAACATGGTTATCCCAATGGTAGCATATGTTTGATACAAAATGTTGATCCATAATTCTTGTTTTTACTTATAGTTGATCTATCGACAATTCATATAGCAGTTAGTAGCTTCGGTCAAAGGCCAGAAGAACATCACCGCATTTATTTCGCATCTCTCCGGCACTTCCGTGCAAAGGTAGGATCCTCTCTATTTCTTACCCGCAATAGAAAATTAAAAAAATCTCCACCTTGCAGGTAGTATTTTTTTACCTGGCTATCGCCCTATTTTCTACTTGCAGCTAAAAAAGAGGATCCTTTTTTTCTGCCGAAAGGCGACGGAAAGAGGAAGCTCAATAAATGCTCCTGCAGAGCTTTTTATGCCTCCGGCGGGAGAAGGCTCCGAAATCGGAAAATGAACTTAATTTCAGTTAAAAATATTTACATATAAAGTATTGGCAACAGAACAACAACAATAATAATTGTTATTATGCATTAAAACACATTATATTTGTAATGAATAAGCATATACATTAAATAATAGTGTTTGTCATTTTCATTTGCTCCCTAGGTACATGCGTATTTTTGAGATAAGTAAACTTGATCCTGAAGATCTTTTAGAGCTTCTTAAAATAAAGGATGATTCAATTTTAAAAGAGCAAATTGAATTGCTGCTCAACGAATATGTAAATAGAAATAAGCTGACTTTTAATCCTAAGTTACTTTTTCTAGAACTGCAGCTAAAGCTTAAAAACCATGAATACCTAGATGTTCTCAATATTCAATTACAAGGCCAGTACCAAAATAGAAGGGTGTGGCTCTTTGGTAAGGAGCTTACAATTGAAAGAAGCTACAAATTAAGAAAGCACTCTATAAGTTTTGATTGGGGGTACGGGGGTTCTGCTCCAGCTCAACTATCGTTAGCTATATGCCTGGAAATTTTTTCAGAACGAAAAGCTTTAAAGATTTATCAGCAGTTCAAAAAGATGTATGTCTCTCCCTTACCTAAAGGAGATTTTTTAAAAGCGATTCACATTCAAATTTAAAAACAAATGAATCCAGATGAATTATTTGCTCTTCAAGATCCCAGAAACGGCAAATGGATGACATTTGATCCGGCAGCTGAAATTTATTCTGATTGTAATATTAAGGAATTAAAGATCTGGGATGTTTGGGACTTTACCCTTGCTCAATATGTTTCGAGAGAGAAGCTTGTTTTATCACAAGGCTTAATTATAAAAGCCTTGACTAGAGAAAGTATAGAGTTATTACCATTCAAGCTGTTATAATTTTTTGCAACTCTATTAAAAGAAAAAACCCTCTACTTCAAGTTTCCTTTAGTTAGAGGGTTTGAAAGGGGTTACCTTTCTTGCACCATTAAAATACTATGATTTTGCCATGTAGTCAATATTTGCCTTAATTATTTTTCTTTCCTGTTCTTGAACTTATACTGTTATATTTGAACCTGAATTATGATGAATCAGCTACCAATAATTTTGGACTTACGTTCGCAGGCAAGACAGCTGGCCAGAAGTTTTTCGGATGATGAAAGGATTAAATTGGTTCAGCAATTTATGACTTGTGCTGTAACTGCATATTTTCCCGAGGCAAGACTATTAATGCAATCATCTGAAAATGAATTAGCTGTTAATATTGGAATGTATGCGCGTGGATTATCTTTAGACGAAGCTTCATATTGGTTGGGTTCAATCTATACGGTAATGCTTCCGGATGAATACCGTTCTAGTAAAGGTATATATTATACACCCCCGAGTATTACAGCAAGGCTATTAACTCTTTGTGAGCAGGCAGGAGCACAGTGGGGCAGTGATAGAATATTAGATCCAGCATGTGGGGGGGGTGCTTTTTTAGCTCCCGTTGCTATTAGAATGCAAGAAGCACTCAAAGATCTTTTGCCTATTGAGGCTCTAGAACATATCGAAAATCATTTAGTTGGGTTCGAACAAGATTCTTTTGCTGCATGGCTCTCACAAACTTTCCTTGAAGTAGCTACGATTGATCTTACCAGGAAAGCAGGTAGACCAATTGGTAATCTTGTTATAGTAAGGGATAGCTTAGAAACAGCACCAGAGGAATATGGTACTTTCAATGTTGTAATAGGTAATCCTCCTTATGGAAAAGTGAAGCTTTCAGAACAAGATAGAAAAAAATGGTCTCGTAGTTTGTACGGACATGCTAACTATTATGGGTTATTTACTGATCTGGCTGAACGCTTAGTAGCTCCTCAAGGTCTTATAGCATATGTAACACCATCAAGCTTTCTTGGGGGTCAGTATTTCAAAAACTTACGTGCACTTCTGACCACACTAGCGCCACCAGTTGCCATTGAATTTATTAAAGCGAGGAATGGTGTTTTTGCTGACGTTTTACAGGAAACGTTGTTAGCAGTTTATAGAAAAGCAAGTAGCGATAGGATAGTTGGTATAGGTTACATACAAGTTCAAGAAAGTGGGAATTTGATTGTTGATCAAGGCATGAATCAAAGGTTGCCTCAAGATCCTACTTCTCCCTGGCTGCTCCCTAAAAGAATTGAAGAGCAAGATATAATAGCAGTGCTTCATCATTTTCCTTTTAGGCTTTCTGATTTAGGTTATAGTGTCTCTACAGGACCTCTGGTATGGAATAGGCATAAGGACCGTTTATTTCAAATAAAAGAGCGCAATTCTGTTCCCTTGATTTGGGCTGAATGTATTGACCCTTCAGGTAGTGGTGTGTTTAAGCATAAGGCAACAAGGAATCATGCCCTTTGGTATTTACCTTACGATAATAAGGATTCTAATATTGTAACTACTGCTTGTGTCCTTTTACAGCGTACTACCGCACCAGAGCAGACAAGAAGACTAGTTGCTGCAGATCTTCCGGAACAGTTTTTGAAAAAACACAAAGGCATGGTTTCGATTGAGAATCATGTCAATATGATTAAACCTAATGGGAAGCAAGTACTTTCATTGAAAGCAATTGCTAGATTATTTAATAGTGAAGTAGTCGACCAAGTATTTAGGTGCATTAATGGCTCTATTGCTGTATCTGCTTATGAATTAAATAATATACCTTTTCCAAATCCAAAAGATTTAATGTTACTTGATAGTCTTTTAGAAAAAGGTGCCTCTGATGCAGAGGTTGAAGAGTATATTAGAAGTCTATATGGAGCTGTACTATCCCTCTCCGCTGCCTAGTGTTGAAACCATAAAGGAGCGTTTAGAAAAAATATTCTTTGAAGGAATAAGTGATCGTAACTTCCTGATCAGGGAAGCTGCAGCCAAATCCATATTTACCTTCTTATATATAGGAGCCATTGAGGGAAATGCTATTTGGCTAGCACCCAAGCATATTTATCGTATGGGAAATGTCCAGGCAGATAAGCAAAGCGAAGAGGAAAGAGAAAATTACTGTACAGATTGTAGAAGGCCTGGCTATAAATCAATTTCAGAATCTTGGTATTCTGATAACTCCCGTGAGCAAGTGCGAGATGAAACGATAAATGGCCTTGTGCAAAAGGGAGCAATACTAGTTAATCAAACTATACCTACAACAAGCAGTAAGGGACGTTATTCTCTTAAACGTAGTTTTGCTGATCTCTTTATATTAGATGATATTGAATTTGAAGATACAGTTGAGCAGTGGCAGAAGCATAATTTAAATTCAGCTGAATTAGCTAGAATACAAATCATGCAAAGAAGACAGGCTTCTTCCTCATCTGTAACTGTTAATTTTCCAAGTGGTGAAAGCAGGGTTATGAAGGTTGGAGAAAGCTCTAACATAACCAAAGCGGTAGTTGAAGAATTTGCAGTGAGACACTTAAAGTCACCGGCTGTTGTATGGATAAGCGAGAGCGGAAATAAAGTAGTTGCTCAGGATGATGAACTAATGCAAAGCATTGGTCTAAGTATTGATCAATCAACACTTTTACCAGATGTTATTTTAGCTGACCTGGGTAGAGATCGCATGCTTTTTATTTTTGTTGAGGTAGTGTATTCAGACGGGCCAATAACAGAAGATCGAAAGAGGCAGATACTTGAAAAATTAGTAGCTGCAGGCTATACAGAAGATAATGCTCTTTTTGTAAGTGCCTTTGAACATAGAAATTCTTCGGCTTTAAAAAGACGTTTTTCAGGTATTGCAGTAGATAGCCTTGTGTGGTGTATGGCTGAACCTGAATTGCTTATTTGGCTAGGGCAGAATAAGATGGTGCCATTTTCTCTAGATATAGAGAAGCTTTAGGAGTAAGCAGTATATTCTCCTTTATTTTCAGAAGTTAGAAAAATACCATAAGAGCGGTCATAGGGAAAAGACATGCTTTTTTCCTGATCAGCTTTTTCTGGATCTGAAAATCTTTTTTCTTTTCCAATGGTAGAAGGTTGACCATTCTCAATTTTCCAGATAGCATAGAACAGACTTGCCTCGTCCATTAAACTGATAATGGAGTTCTCATTTTCTTTAATTTGATCCTGCTTTTCGATTGTAGCAGCTAAGTTGCGTTGATCCTTTAGATTAGGATCCTGTTCTCTAATTCTGAAAATATCAATTGAAAGGCTTTTAATATCGGACTTGAGTTTTTCTATTCTTAGTAATGCCTGCTCAATCTGGGTGCTCATATAGGATCTGTTTGAACGTAAATTTAACTTAATCTTTTATAGAAATAACAGTTACGTCAATCCAGTTCCAGCCGTTGCGCTTTGCTACCCATTCCAGTATATTCCAGGCATGCTCCAAATTTCTGACACCTCCAATAATATAATATTCATTCAATACATGATTTTTATACCTTGCAGTCATATATCTAAAGACCTCGTTTAATCCTTCTTGAAACTACAGGAGATTGTTTTTCTGCTTTATCCTGATGCTGCTCCCGAGCTGGTTTTCCTTCTTTCAGCTCCTTTGAATCTTGCATTAGCTTTCTCATTTCCTTAGCCTGATCTTTTTGCAAATCTGAACCCTTTTCCATTCTCTGTATTAGGTGTTCATGTGCCTTTGGCACCATCTGTTTTATTTGCTGATCATTAAGCTTGAACTCTTCAGCTTTTTTAAAGAATGATAAGTTATGGTTATGTTGTGAAGTGGGGAATACCTGCTTTAGCTCCAAGTTTTCTTTCTGCAGCTGGCTTCTATCCATTCTAATAAAATACTGGACAGCTCCCCCAGCTCCGTATAACGGATTGTTCTTTACTATCGACCTTTCGCATTCAATATCCTTTTTTACCTGATATAATGCAATGTGTTGAGGGTAGGTATGTTCTTTACTAAATGGTGCTCTGAAGGGTTTAACCTGGACCTGTTCTGCATAATGTCTTGCAGAAGGCTTGTTATCAATCTTAAATACACCAATGCCTTCACTAAAATAGTTAGAGGCTGTTGCTTCTCTTTTATTGATCACATCAGCTGCTCGATAATCCAACTGACTAATAAAAGTGCCAGCTTTAAGCACATGGGGTTTCCAATTGTCTACACCAGGATAGTATTCGGATCCCTGCTCTTTTTTGGCTTCGCTCATGGTTATATGCCTCTATGAATTTTAAGTGCATTTCGTTGGTCCCAGATCACACCTCCAGCGTAATATTCATCAATGCCTACTTGAATACTTTCAGGAAAAATGAATTTTTCCTTAAGTGCTTCTGGATCTATTGGCCCAAAAAACAGGAATGTGCCGATACCCCCATTTTCAAAAGTAAAGTGCTTAGAGTGAGGTATATTTCCCTGCTCGATTAGAAACTCGATCACTGGCCTAAGATGTGCTGTTTGATCGTTAGGATCAGGAGAATCTTTTAATATTCTAATTCTACTATCCTTTTGCTTGTCTTCCATTGCTGCAGGGTCTTTAGATACTAGATGCTTTATATCTTGGTAAGATACTGGCTCTTTGCTATATACTCTATACTTTTTGTTGTAAAACTCCGAGAACAGAAGCATTTGCCATTGTCCATCTTCTTTTGAAAACAGAACAAGTTTAAGTGGCCTTATCCTGTAGTTATTACAGATATATGAAGCGATTGCTTCGTAATCTGGAGTGGCCTCTCCAGGAACCTTGACAACAGTTATTCCGCTGGTCCTGTCCAGTGAAAAGCTAAATTGCTGATCTTCTATTTTTGCATCAATATAAGCCTGCATAGATTAAAAAGTTTGGTTAATAAATTTAATTTAAGTCACTGTAATTTGAAAGGTTACTGCTTGTTTTTGAGAGGCTTAACTTACCTCTAATACACCCTTTTGCATTCGCATGCTTTCTACCTGGTTCCTTATGGTGTTAGCTACTTTCCAACCATTCCTAACACCTTTGATTACTACTACAGGGGTGCTTCTATCGCTGGTAAATAGAATGACATTAGATAGTCCAAATATTCTTAGAAAGAATGGCATATGCACTGCATAGTCTTGTACTCTGTACAGCTCCAGAGCATTTATTACCCTACTGAACACACCTCGGCTATGAACAAATCTTTCAGAGCTTAGAGTATATCGGTTACAGGCAGTTATTACTGCTCTTATTAAGGATAGGGTAATAGGAAGGGGTAGTAAATATTTCATAATCCATCCAAAATCTAATATAAAGGCAATCAGTGGAATCATAGAAAATATGAACCAGCCCAGGTTAATTAGCTGGGATGGTTTGGCTGTCCATAATGGTAGTTCATTAGTTTTCATACCTTAAAATTTACTTGTTAATAGATATTATTAAGACTTCGATATTCCTTAAAAGGAAAATGATAGCTGATATGAATCATTTGTTTTTGGCCTGTAATTCTTATTTGCTTCAAAAAATGCTTTTGCAAAGCCCAGAGGCGTAATGCTTCTTAGTTCTTTGGTTCTTTCGGAACTTCCACCAAGTCTTTGAGTAAAGGAACCCTGGCTGCAGAGTTTTACAGGCTCAACTCTTTTATTAGGCATGTTATGATTAAAATCTCCCCAGAGGCCAGTTCTTTTTGTATATGCATTGCACTTCACCACATACGCGGCCTCTTCTGCAGTTACGCTCTTACCTTGCTTCTTTCTTATTCTATCTAGCTCCTGGTGATCTGCAGCAGATAGCTCCAGGTAACCGGCATAATCGCAAGGATCAAAGTATAATGGTTTAGGTAATTGGGGAAATAATTTGCCTAGCCTACCAACGGGGTTTTCAATCGCCCAAAAGAAAGTGCCTTCCCAATCCGGATCTGTAGGCATGAATAAGTCAACCAATTTAAGTACCTGGTACACCAGCTCCATACTTGCAGTTGTTGTTCCATCCTGATCTTTTTTCCACCAGTATTGTGCACCACTCTTTGTAAATTCAGTGCATGGTACTGCTGCCAAGATGCCATCTACATTTTCAAGAGTGTCAAGTGTTGTTTCAGCTGAATCGAAATGATGAACATCTCTTCCATCTTTTATATCCCAGGTAATTACATCATCACCTCTTTGTGAAAAGTACTCTGGCCAGTTACCGGAATGATCAAATACGCTTAATATGGTTTTCATAGAGCTTCCTACATTTAAAAGTTGATCTGGAGCTGGCCATTCTTGCCTACTTTGAGTTTGTTTTCCAGATAGTAAAAGCCTGCCTTAAGTTCTTCATGGCACACACCAAAAGCACCACCAATGGTAATGAAGCAGGGTTTAACTTCATCTTTTTTCCATTGCTTAAAGCATTTATCTTCCTTTATTCTCTCACTATTCTGATCGTTGAAATGCTGTAAACCTTCTCTAATACAGGGTAGGCATATTACCCAATTCACAAAGCACATAGAGTAACCCTCTTTCACCTTTTTTTCACACCAGGGGCAGTAAGCTTGTTCACCAACTTTGCCCTTGTCTCTCGTGCTTTTTTTATCCTGTAAACCGTATTCGCTGTATCTTCCCATGATGTTGTTACTTTATTAGTCGTGACAAAATCCTGCCTGACAACCAGAGCCGGTGCCAAATAAAAAATCAAGCTGTAATCCTAAATTCTTAATCTGCTGCAATGAAAGATCATCCTTGAATGTATGGCCAATCATATCTTCCCAGATCATACTCCATAGCATGATAGATCTGTTGTTGTCAAAGTTTTTGCGCAGTTGTTGAGGATCTTTCCAAAAGCAATTTTGACAGTTAGAATCTGGAGCAAAGGGGACTGTCTTATCTTTCCAGAAGTCTATGATGTTATGATGCCAAATTTTATCATCTAGCAGGGGGAATTCACCAACACGCCATATAATATCTTCCCATCTATGTACATAATAGAAGCCATCTGAATGCTGCCTTGCTGCTTTTTGGATTACAGGATTTTTAATTTCATCCAGGCTCCAGTACTTCTCACAATGGGTTGCGTAGCGGAAAGTATCATCAAATGTTTCCTTTCTTTCCTTTTCATCGTACCTGTACCCTAATCGCATCTTTACAGGCAGTTCCCCCCTGATGTACAGATATTCGAAGATTGGAATCATCTTCAATATTGTAGTGCAGAATCTTTTGGTCCTGTTAGGGATTGCCCTTTTCAGCAGAAGCATTTTTTCCCAGCCCATTCCCCTAACCCAAGTAATTTCTCGGCCAATGAACTGCTCCAGCTCATACATGGTAGTAAGAATTATTGGATCTTCAGATGTAGCCACAAATTCAGGCCAATGGCTAGAGGTTTTCTGCAGCTTATCGTTAGCGTATTTCTTGAAGAAAGGATCTATCTTATTGCTTGCATTAGCATTGTGATTATCAATGCACACCAGGGCAAACAGGTTGTAATCTGCAGGGTAATTGGCTGCTACGTAAGAGCTGGTTTTTCCACCGGAAAGGCTGTTTACTGTCTTCATTACCTGCTTGTTTTATAGTATTAATGTAGTCATATAACACCACAAAAGCAAGTAAAGTTTTACATAAATTGCTGATTGTCAAATATATTATATAAGTGTGTATTGTTATTTATTTATACATGATATGTCTAAAAAATCACTTAATTTTGATTCAAATCTTTATTGAAGCTTGATATGAATTTTAGCGGAGAATGAATAAGTACCTTGCTTTACTTCCAGTACTTTTAGGATTTCTGGGCCTATATGTTTTAAAGCTCAACGAGAGCAAAAAATTTCTAAGTAAAGATACTTTCTATCTTGTTTGCCTGATTTCTATTGTTGCAAACCTGGTTGGGGCTTTTCTCTGTATTGCAATATTATTTCAATAAGCTTTCAGCTGTCCTGGTCCTGCTCATTGATTGGCATGATTTCTATTCTATAGCCAATCTTATTTAATTCTGAATCGGCATTATCAAGCCAGCCAATCAGCTTTCTTCTGAAATTTGATCTTTCGGTTTCTCCGGCGATATCACAAAACTTCTGCCAAGAAAGCTTTTCTTTTTTTAGAATAGCTTTAACCTGTTCGCTGGTATTATTCTCTTCCATTTTTAAATCGTAGACTTGTTTCTGTCGGGATTTATCATGCTTTTATATTCCAGATAATCTTCCTGATCCATGTGAAGCTGAACATATTCATCAATTCCAATATCATTTTTCTCCATCACATATCTGGTAAAAGGAAGCATTCTTTTACATTCTTCAAACCCTGCAGTTTTCATGGCTTCTCTTAAATTATCTGGTAACCCTTGCAGCCATTCCTTATAATCTTCTTCAGTTGGAGCAAGTCTTTGCGCGTCATTATGGTAGCGGTAGGTAATATTGCCATAGGTATAAAACAATTCATGGAATCTTCTATGCTCCTGGGGACAGCTGGCCAAATACTTCTCCTGGGCAATGTTGCATTCAGGAACGGGATGCTTTACTTTGATCATCTAACAGCTTGATAAGTAAATTAGAAAATCATGGAATAACCACGACCTTTTTTATTCTTAATGTCGTTTTTGGGTAGTATTTCCTGATACTTGGTTATTTCTTCTTTAAGATATTTTTCATACTGCCCAAACATGAATCCTTTGAAAGGATCTAAACTATTTTGTTTTCTTGATTCTTGTAAAGCAGTGAAATAATCTGCTTTATCTTCTTTATAAACTATTGACATAGGAAGATCACTAACTTTCTGAATGTAATTCATTAGCAGCCTGCTTGTTCTTCCATTCCCATCATAGAAAGGGTGAATAGTAACTAGATTGAAGTGGGCACCAAATGAAGTTTCTAGTTTATCAATCTTAGTTTTACTTTTGTCTAGTAGTTTGTTAACGGCTTGAGAGAGATCCTTCACCAAACCTTCTACTTTGTCATAGTTTACAAAATAACTTCCCCCTGCACTAACATTTCCCTTTCTAAACATTCCTTTTGATGCATCAATGGTTCCAAGTGCAGTATTATATATACCTCCAGTGGATTTCATGACGTGTGCGTTTATCTGTTGAATGAATTCGGGGGAAATAGAACGTTTTTCTTTAGCAGATCCTATTACAAATTGTAGGGCTAAATAATGATCCTTTGTCATAAGGCTATGCTCAAGAGGCTTGCCTTTTGGGGTCATATTTTCATCCAGGAGTAACCTTGTTTCTACTTCGGTTAGTGTAGATCCTTCTATAGTACTTGAGTGATGTACAATAGCATAGCTATTAAATTTATCATAATCAATCACTTCAGAAAGCTTATATTGCTCATACTGATCAAGCAATTTCTCTATTGAATCTTTCATAAAGTTTTTGATTTAGCTTTCTTAAATGATCCTGGTTCAAATGATACAGAATCTCCCCACCTTATTGTTTTATAACCCAGCGGCATGATGATACTAAGCTGACCATTAACAGCAAATATATCACCTATACTCGATGATCTGCAGTTATCCAGTTCTGACGTTGCTCTAATATTTTTTGCCCTAATCCAATCTCTATCACCATTCTGGGTAATATTATATATTCCTTCTAACTGGACATTATCTATTTCAGCAACTTTCTCATAATCATATTCAGATATTAAATAATTGCTTTCAAAAATGATATTAGGGTCATAATTCTTTCTTAGGTATACCTCTACCATTTTCATAAGTTTATTTTCCATAGCTGATGAATTATATGATACCTGGTACTGCAAATGGATCTGGTGCTTGAAGTATATAATAGGTTCCATCTGAAGAAGACAGCTGGCCAAGAAGTAAATCATGTTTCCAGCAAAGCTCATTTAGAAATACTTTCTGTTCAGTGGTAATGTTATTTATACCTTCAAATGCCAGTACTTCATGATCCCAATCACTTCTAACCATTACATTAAGAGCTTGGCAATTTCATTACTATCAAATTCATCTTCATGCCAATCTAACATCCCCTTTTCTTGAAAGTAGCACTTAAAACTATCTTGGATTTTCTCTAAATCTAATTTCATGTTCTGAAATACTCAAATGGAACAAATATTTAGCTTTATTTAATGTAGTCATATTTTACCACATTATCAAGCTATGTTCTAGTTTATTCTCTACTTACAGATTGTGTTTGATGCCAGCCCTTAATTTCTATTCCCTCATATTTTAAGTATCGGTATACAGTAGCATTACTGGCAATTCCTACTTTTTCTCTTATATCCTTAATGCTCTTTCCTTCCTTATACAAGAGTGCAGCAAAGGATGCCTTACCCGCTGCTTCTTTTGAAATTCCCTTTGGCCTACCCCCTACTCTTCCTCTAGCCTTTGCTGCAGCAAGACCAGCTCTACTCCGCTCCCTGGTTATTTCTCTTTCATTTTCAGCGAAGACAGCATTAAGCATAAACCAGATCCTACCCATTGGTGTTGTTGTATCAATACCCTCTGTCAGACTTTTGAATTCTATACCTTTTTCTCTGAACTCTACCATAAGCTTGATTAGCTCAAGAGTTGTTCTTCCAAGTCGATCTATCCGCCAGATCACAACCACATCACCTTCTCTTAAATGGCTTAATAATTTTTCGTACTCTGGCCGGTTTTTGGATGCTCCACTTATTTTTTCTTTGAAGATCTGTTGGCACCCAGCTTTGGTGAGGGCATCCAGTTGAAGATCATAATTCTGCTCTTCCTTAGAAACTCTTATATATCCGAAAATCATTACACTTTACTCTATAAAATGCAATATACTGTAATTTGATAAGATGTAAGCGTTTATTGTAATATATAATTCCTTCTTTATTTTGCTCAAACTAACTTTTGCCTGGTCTTACTTCCTTCATCTTTAAATTACACTTAAACATTCGTTTAAGTGTAAAGGCTACTTACTGACCCGTCCTAAAAAGTGTTGACCGTTTGTTGCTAATACTGATATAAGTTGACCATTATAATTTAGTCCTGATTTTCATTGACCACAAGTGTAGATGGAGTTTTTTTACCATAGTAGTTTTTCCATCTCCTTTTTAACTGTCCCGTTTGCTGATGGGCCTGCTCTGGAGAAAGCATGTCACAGCTCGAGTGTGGACGCTTATAGTTGTAGAGAAAGACTGCCTGCTCAAGCACCAGCTTTGCCTGAATCAATGAGTACACCTTTTGGTCACTTAGATACTCCTGCTTTAAAATACCATTTACTCTTTCGGCTATGGGATTCTCCAGGGGGTCGCCATTTTCAGTCATGCTGATCCGGATGTGGTATGCCTCAAGTACCTGAACATATTCATTGCTGCAGTACTGGACGCCCCTGTCAGAATGGTGAATAAGATGCTTCCCTTCCCTTTTGTCAATATGCTTCAGGGCCATTACCAGTGCTTCTTTGCAGTTGACAGCTTCCAGGTTTTCAGCTACGGTGTAACCCATTATCCTTCTTGAATAGCCATCAGTCACAAAAGAGATATACAGACAGGCGTAGCCGGTAAACCAGTAGGTAATATCACTTACCCACACCTGGTTAGGCCTTTCCATGACCAGCTCCTTTATCAGGTTCGGATATTTTCTGAACCTGTGCCTGGAAAAAGTAGTCACAACCCTGCGTCTGCGCCTTCGAATGAGCAGTTTATGGGTAGAGAGCAGATCAAAAAAAGCGTCCCTTCCTATCTTTATTTCCCTTTGGTCCATCTCTGGCTTCAGGAGCTCGTAGAGCTTTCTTCCTCCCATACGGGGATGATCTACTCTTATCTGCTTTACCAGCTCAAGGATCTGGTCTTCATGGTTTAGCACCTGAGCCTGTCGTTGCCAGTATTGATAGTAGCCTTGTCGACTAAACCCAAGCAATCTCTCTAATTGGCGAATGTGAACATTAGGATAGTTCACTTGCATGAATCTGATTGCTTGGTAGCGGACTTTTTTTCGATATCAATACCCAATTCTTGTTCTGCTACTCTAACAAGAGTTGAGTAGTAGATAGCCTTGAATTTAGCCGCTTCCAGCTCTTGCTCCAGGGAAAACACCCGAGCCTGTAGCTCTTCCACTTGTGCTACTGATTGATCTACCGACCGTGGAGATTTTCTTTTCTTCTTTTTAGGCAGCATAGTAGGACCTACTTGAATTTGTTCATTAGATGTTGCTGCCTCACCTTCTACTTTATCCAGCCAATGTTTCACTGTCTGACGAGTGACCTCAAACTTGGCTGCCGCTTGCCCAATATTGAGCTGACCTCGGTGGATTTCTTCCACCATCTGGCGCATTGAAAGTTCATGCTCTTGCATGCGTAGCTGAAAAAGTTCTTCCATAAGTTAACCATTTTTGCGGTCAACTTTTTTCAGGACAAGTCATACAATTTCATGAATTGTAATAATGCTGTTTCTAGGCGATATCTAAAATTTAGACCTGCCTAAATATAAGTGTGGTGACTGTGCTTGCTGTTAGAGGGTCTTCAGTTATAGGCACCCTTATCTAAAAGAGTAATAAGCTATAGACTTATTCTCCATCGGTAATGTGATTTCGGCTTCTACTCATTGTTGTATGTACTGCAACCAATAGGGTAGAATCATTTAGGAAAAAAATTTCAAGGAAACTTTTACTCAATATTCTCATAATATTAAGACAAGAAATATCAAATGACTTATGGCATTACCGTTAATGTTATAACATAAAACAAATGGTTCATGTGGCTAAAATGAAGAGTAAACACAATAACATTTGTTTCAACTTTGTTAAACATTAAAAATTTATTAAAACAATTGGGAACCAAGACAATTATTTATTCAAACCGTTACTCTCTCCTAAGTTGTGCGTTTATTTCTAACTATACTTATCCTGCTGGTGCCTTTAGGTATGATGGCACAAGAATCTATAGCTGGTCCAGTACCAGTAGATAGTGTTGTGCAGGCGAAGGACAATGCTACCAAACTACAGCAGCAAAATGATAGTCTTATGGCAGCTACCCGGCAGCGTCTTGACAGCCTGCAGGAAGCGCTAAAAGTAGTGCACCAACAGCTGGATAGTGTGCAGCAATCAGGAGTGGCAGGCGTTGAGAAATTAAAAGATAGCCTGCAGCAGGTGCTACAAAAGGGGCAAATGCTACAACAGCAACTTTATGAAAGACAGCAAGTTGTGTCTGCACCGTTAGTTAAAATCACTGAATTTCAGAAAAATATTTTACCAGGAGATCAGCTGTCTGGGTTAAGTCCCCCAGAGTTACCAGGGGCACTATCCCTTGCGCCCCTGTCTCTGAAAGAAGGATTACCAGGTGTAGAACTGCCAGGGGAGGTTATTCCAGCCACTAAACTTCCCCCCATCCCTAATACAAATAAGTATGTGCAGGAATTGCCAAATGATTTCAATAAAGATCAACTTCCAGACCTGCCCCAGCAACAGGATCTGATGGGTGAGCATCTACCTGAAGGCATTCCCACGAAGATAGACAGCAGTAGCTTTTCAGGTGAGGCCATCGATCAACAGCTCAATGAGCAGCTACTGAAGCAAAAAGATGTAGCAGACTTTCAACAACAAGCAGGTGCAGAAGATCCCCTGAAAGTATATCTACAACAGGATGCTAAAGTTATGGTTCAGGAACAGGCAGGTGAGCTATCCCAGGAGAGCATGTCAATGGATCAAGTACAAAAGAAAGCCATAGATCATTTTGCAGGCAAACAAGAGGCGCTGGAAAAGGCTAGGGGCAACCTTAATAAGTATAAGGGCAGGTTTGATGAGGTGAAAAGTGTAATGGAGCTGCCTAAGAATCCGCTCAAGCGTCACCCACTCATGGGTGTAGAATGGTATAAAAGGATACAGCCAGGATTGCAGTGGCAACTGGGCAAGGGTGATGCCTTCCGCATCGACATAGGTCCCCGGCTTTCTTACCTGGTGACCGATAAACTAGAAATAGGAGCCGCTGCACAGGCGAGAGCAACAATAGGCAAAGCAGTACCTTCATGGGCTTCCCTGAACTACGACAGGGTATGGGGTTATAATCTGTTTGGTAGCTATGAGATCAGGAAAGGCTTCTATGGACAGATCAGCTATGAGCGCCTGAATACGCAGGTTATCCTCCTGGCGGGACAACAAGAGCGTTCTGCAGAGCGATTGTGGGTGGAAGGGCTTAGAGTAGGAGCTGGAAAGAGGTACACCATTTATAAAAGATTAAGGGGCTACAGCCTCATTGAATATAACTTCAGTCCATCTATCCACATGCCTTATCGGCAACAGCTGCAGGTAAAAATGGGAGTTGTTTGGGGAAGAGCAAACAGTAAATAAATATAACAAATACATTTTTAAGTATTCCAACATCAACTGATATATCCCAATGAAGTATCTCAAGCGACTTTGCCTGATGTTTTGTTTATTGTATGCTTATGAAGCATCGGCACAAGAGGAAGAGTATAATCCGTATAAAAATGTTACAGTAGCCTCTCCCAATGCAGCCTCTCTGGGTAAATATGGTGACATACCAGTAAGTTATCATACCGGCATTCCCAACATTTCTGTTCCTATCTATTCTATACAGGAAGGGCCACTCAGTATGGAAATTAAAATGAGTTACCATGCTTCCGGTTTGAAAGTATTGGAGACTGCCAGTTGGGTCGGTGCTGGATGGTCTCTTCATGCAGGAGGAGTCATCACCCGCTCAATCAAAAGTGCATCTGATGAAAAAGGGGCGAGCAGAACACACCAGAAATCAGGTTACTACACTAATTATGGATTTGATAATCATTTATATGATGCAGCTTCTGCTCCTAATAGTGAAGTAGACACTGGAGAAGATTGGAATAGCATACTGGTTGGAGCCTTGGATGCAGAGCCTGATCTCTATTTTTTTGATTTTAATGGATACTCTGGAAATTTTTATTTCAAACCCGATCATACGGTAGTTGTTACTCCCGAGCAAGATCTTAAAATTGAAGTACTCCCGCGTACATACAACACAAAAAGTCTTTACAGTTTTGATGGATGGATTGTCACAACACCTGATGGCGTAAGATATTATTTTGGTCAAAATAATGCTGTGGAGGTATCAAGACCAAAAAGGCCGACAAGAGTTACTGACGGAGGGGTTGAAATGCATGCTGTTTCCTCCTGGTACCTCACAAAGGTTGAGTCAGCTGATCGGAAGTTTTCCATCAACCTTTCATATGATCAGGAGAAATACAGCTACCACACTATTTCTACTTCATCATCGTCTTCAATAATCGAACAACTGGAAAATCCAAATCTTAGTTGCGATGGATGCCATGTTCTCATTAAGAACGTGATAGATGGTGTGCGGCTCAAGGAAATATCTTTCTCCAATGGATTGGTGGAGTTTGTTCCTGACACCGCATTGCGGGAGGATCTCTCAAATTATACTGATGCATATACTGTAGAAGACAATCCTAATACAGAAGCCCGAGCATTGAAATCAATTAAAATAAAGGCAAAGCAGGGTCAGGACCAGTTTTGTAAGGAGTATGAATTTAAATACGACTACTTTTTGAGCAATGGTTTGTATGGAGGATTTGATCTAATTGAAGAACTTCCAGACATATCCAGTGATAGAAAAAGACTTAAGCTAAATGAAATAGTTGAAAAATCCTGCTCTAGATCATTGGCAAAGCCTGCATACCAGTTTTCTTATTATGAAGAGGATGCACTGCCAAGAAGGTTGTCTTCCGCCCAGGACCATTGGGGATATTATAATGGTGCAAACAATAATGATGGTTTGATACCCTCATTGTCTGACAATGGAGAAGAATTTTCAAGAACAGAGGGTGCCATAAGAGACGCACAGTGGCCGGCTATGAGGGCAGGTACATTACAAAAAATTATTTACCCAACGGGTGGGGTTACAGAATTTACATATGGATATCATGATGCGGGAATCAATGATAACTACTGGGTTGATGAGAAAGAGACGTATATAGCGAGCGTTAGCATGTACAATGATAATCAGCAAGGTAGAACCAAAACAGTAACCTTGCAGGCAGGCCGTTATTACACCAGCGTTTATGCCTCTTCACAGTCTACCGGTGCTACATTGTATATTAATGATTCCAATAACCTTAACATTTATACATTTTCGGCTAGCTCAGGTGAAACTAAAGAGAATTTCTTTGATTTAGCAGCAGGGACTTATACGATTACAATAAGTGTACATTCTCCTTACGAAGGTGGGGTTTCCGGTGAATTATATACTGCATCGACAGTTTATAAAAGTGAGCCAGTCATGATTGGAGGCTTACGAATCGAACAAATCAGGAATCATGACGGAATATCATCTGAAAATGATGTAGTGACATCTTATGAGTATACAGAAAATGGGGCTCCAAGTGGCGTTTTGTACAGCATTCCCACTTACATCGGGATTATTCGAAATGACATCATTAAAATGGCAGGCAGGTATGCTTATAATCTGGATAATAACGGCTATGGTTGTATAAATATAGGTTCTGCCAGTTCGGAAAAATTTAAATACTACATATCTGCCGGAAGCATCTATCCTATGAGTACTACGCAAGGTAGTCATATAGGATATCAACAGGTAACTGAAAAGCAGGCTCATGGGGGTTACACTGTCTATCAATATTATGGTTCTAAGAACACGCTAAACACGGTTAGCAATAGAAAGATAGATTGTAGTATCTGTGAATATGATACTCCCAATTATCCTCCCGCCCCTTTGAAAATGGAGTACAAACGTGGAAAGCTTAAATATGAAGGTTCTTTTACCTCCGGTAATGCACCGATAAAAGAAGTGTTTTATGACTATCATTATTCTGAAGAAGAAGCTGTGGGCGCCCCGGGAATTGTTGTTGAAGCAGGGAGTACTGGTTATAGACTTGCTACTAAGTATGAACAGAAATCAAGAAGAATAGTCAGTGAAATAAGAGAAGAACGTACTCACAGTACTTCAAACCCAACAGCTCCACCAATAACAATCCAAAAAGAGATATTTTATAATAGCAGCAGGCATAGCCTGCCAACTTCTGTTTCAGTCAAAGAAACGGTAGGTAATAGTGAAATTACCAGAAATATCAATACAACATATGTTAATGATGTTCTTCTTCCATCTTTGGTCTATGATAATACATTAGACAGTGAGTATGTACAACAAATAAATCAACGCTTTGACAGCTACTATACCGAAATCGGTACATGTAATAGCAGCTCAACACCAGAAGAATGTAAATGGCTGGCTTACTATAAACTTCAAAAAGATATTAGCAGCAAAAGACTGAATTATATTGATAGTAAAAAGAGCTTTAGCACACAATTACGGACGAATCTCAAAAATGCTTATTCCCAAGCAGATATTGAATTGAAATCCATTTTAGGATTACAATTTAAAAACCAAATGAATACTGTGTTAGAAAGAACAGAATTCAAAGATGATCAGCTTATCAAAGCTTACTACATGGAGTACAAACCGTTTAACAGCGATACTTCCCAGATATATGTAAGTAGGGTAAAGGTTGTGAATCCATCATATGACCAGGTGTTTACCACTTTTTCAAATAATGACAATACAATTTCTATAGATGCTGCCTATGATGATGAAGCCTCATACATATATGACAGCAATGGTAATTTGATAGAAGTGTTGGGAGCTGACGGCATTTATAAAACTTATGTTTGGGGATATAATAATCTATTACCAATCGCGGAAATCACTAATGCAAAGCACCAGGAAGTCACTGCAGCAATTAATTCTCCTACGGTGATTTCTTTTGTAGGTCCTGATAATGAACCTTTATCTGATGAATTGATGAGGGATCAACTATCCATCCTTAGGAGCCGGTTACCCAAGGCTTTGGTCACCAGTTACACCTATAGTCCATTGAATGGAATCACGTCAAAGACAGATGCTGCAGGTCAAACCTTCTACTATGAGTATGATGGTTTCGGCAGGCTGTTGAAAGTGTCAGATGAAGATAAGAATCTTATTCAGCAGTACGAATATCATTATGCAACTGAATAGATTGGTTTTCGGCTTATAGGTAGTTCTCTTTTTCAACATCATATCCTCACCATTAGATGAATTTTTTTTCACGCACACAACCAGGTAAGGCCTTTTTGCTGTCACCGCAATTGTTTTTAGTATTAATCATCTTTTTGAGTAACCATTCTACAGCAGGAACTGCTACTGATCTACCACTAAAAGATGAAGCAGTCCAACAGGAGGAATTTTACATAGTTCAAGTGCCTGACAGTCTTGAATACCAGGCTCTAGTAGATCTCTATAACAGTACTGGTGGTAACATGGGTGCTTGGGACACTACAACCAACTGGCTGCAGGGTACGACGGCAGCTGACTTTGCCACTTGGCATGGGGTGACCGTTGAAAATGGAGATGTAGTTGCAATTGATCTGCAGGAGAATAATTTAACTGGAACAGTCCCTGCCACCCTTGGTCAATTGGGATCTCTTCAAGAGCTGTATCTGAAGAATAATAATATAAGTGCTGTCGAGGGCTTAAGCCGCCTGACACAGCTAAATTACCTCTACCTTGATAAAAATGAATTGTCCTCCCTGACAGGCATTGACAGCTTAACCAGCTTGACTGAACTTGGCCTCGGCGGTAACCAGTTCACCACCGTGCCTAATATCAGTGGTCTCACTTATTTAGTGAAGCTTTTCCTTGATAACAACCAGTTAAATTCTCTTCCTTCCTACATCAGTGGGTTAACCCAGTTACAAGTACTTTATTTGAATGGCAACCAGTTAAGTACCATCCCCAGTCTTGGCCAGTTGACCCAGCTCCAGGTGCTTGCAATCAATGATAACCACCTTAGTGCCATCCCTGATCTAAGTAACTTAAAGGTACTAAGGGAACTCTTTTTGAGTAATCTGGACAAGAGAAAAGTGAATACTTTCACCACGGTTCCTGATCTAAGTGCCCTTACCCTGCTGCAGGTACTCTATCTTAATGATAACCAGTTTACCGAGATACCCGCCTATATTGGAGGTTTCAGTCAACTGACCCAACTGGGCATCAATGGCAATCAGCTTACCTCCCTGCCGGATCTAAGTGGGCTGACGCTTTTGCAATACTTTTATCTGAATAATAATTATTTAACTTTTTCTCAACTTGAGGGATTCTTTACCGGAGCAGGCGCCTATCCTTATGTAGATTTTAGTTATAGCCCGCAGCTGCAAAACATAAGAACTGAAGAGAGATACCTAAATCCCGGTGACTCCACTGTTTTACTGGTAAGTGTAGACACTGCAGCACATAACATTTACAATTGGCAAGAGAAGCAGGCGGATGGTAGTTGGGAAGATATTCCAGATGCTAATGATCAAAGCTATCCTGCTGGTCTGGACACAGGAGAAACTGAAGCCTACTTCCGCTGTCGCATTACCAATGAGTGGGTTGTTGATCTGGAACTGTACTCCTCTACATATCATGTAACAGGAGAAGGCGCCGTAATACTTGAAGACCTGGCCAAAAACAGACCTAATGGAGATGTAGCACCTGTAGTAGAAGCCTCTACTCGTCCTGCAGTAGCGACAGGCACCTCTAATGTAAACTATGTAAGAACATTTACACCCAGAGTGCCGATCACTAGCGAAGGTGCTATAGGTTTTGAGAGTCCCGTTGAGCAGGTAACTATAAGTACCCAATATTTTGACGGCTTGGGCAGACCCATTCAGAGTGTGAGCAAGAAAGCTTCTCCACAACAACAGGATGTGGTGGTGCCTATTGCCTATGATGCTTTTGGCAGGCAGGAAAAGGAGTATCTTCCCTATGTTCAGGGTACAGGGGGTGCATATAGGACAAACGCCCTGCAGGAACAGTGGGACTTTTACCAGGGATCAGGTGATGATATCGCCAGTTCAGGATATCCCTTCAAGCAGCATGCTTTTGAGCCTTCACCCTTAAACCGAGTGCTGAAGACTGCCGCTCCGGGTGAAAACTGGCGCATGGGCAGTGGAAAAGAGATCTCTTTTGACTGGAGAGGCAATAATGAGGGTGATGGAGAGATCAGAATCTGGCAGGTAGATGAGACTAATATTCCTCCCACTACTGCTGCTGTCTATGATCACAATCAACTCCATGTCACAGTCACTACTGATGAGCATGATAGCAAGGTGCTGGAGTATAAGGACAAGCAGGGACTGGTCGTGCTCAAGAAGGTGCAGCTAAGAGAGACCCCAGCTTCAGCGGCAAGTACAACAGACTACCTATGGACCTATTACATCTATGATGACTTTAACAGGCTCCGCTTTGTCATTCAGCCCGAAGGGGTGAAGGAAGCAGCAGCAGCAGGCTGGAACATCAGCCAGGACCTGGTAGACAGGTTCTGCTTCCGCTACAGGTATGACGGGCGGGGCAGAATGATTGAGAAGAAGGTGCCTGGTGCCGCCCCTGTAGAGATGGTGTATAATGAGCGGGATCTTTTGGTGCTAAGCAGGGATGGCGAGCAGAAAGAGGAAGGAAACTGGCTCTTCACCAAGTATGATCAACTGAACCGGCCTGTGCTGACAGGGATGCTTAAAGATCCTACCAATAGAGCAGACATGCAAAACCAGGCAGATGCAGCTACAGTGCTGGTTGAAAACCGTGCGGCAAATACCCAGCACATGGGCTATACCAATGATGCTTTTCCAACGCTTAGCTTGAGTGCCGACACCTATTTTTTGACGGCAACGTACTTTGATGACTATGACCTGGACAGAGACGGGGATGAAGATGAGGTAGCATACCACACCAGTGGGCTGCCTCAAGAACCTGTTCCGGGGCAGAGTAACAGGGGCAGGGTTACTGCCAGCAAGGTAAAGGTGCTGGAGGATAGCAAGTGGCTTACCACTGTTTCTTTCTATGATCAAAAAGGGAGGGTAGTCCAGACCCAGAGTGATAACCACCTGGGGGGTAAAGATATTAGCACCACACAGTATCGTAATATCGTGAATGATGAGGTACTGCTGGTAAAGCAGGAAAACCAGAAAGGAAGTGAAGAAGCTATCATCTCTTATACAGAGCATACCTATGATCACAGTGGCAGACTTTTAGATACCTACCATAAGATCGGTGAAGTTTTATTTGAAGAACAGTCTGTAGGATCACAACAGGTGATCTCGAATGAATCAGCTGCTACTGCCTATAGTATACAGGCAACTTCATCCACAGGAGGGGCTGTGACATGGACTGATTACACCGGTGTTGAAGTGGACGGTAGCATGATTAAAAAAACCGCACCAAATGGATGGGGTAATGCAGGAGCCTCCTCGGCAGAGAGCATGGCTCCTGGAGATGATGGTTGGATCGAGTGGTCCATTGCAGCAGGGTTACAGCACTACCAGGTTGGTTTATCAGAAACTAACACCAGTCACAATTTTGGCTCCGGTAACTATATTGTCCTGGCGCATGACGATAAGCGAGCCAGGGTCTATGAGAAGGGGAACTTTAAAAAGTTTGCCTATGCAGACTTTGCTACGGGAGATGTATTCCGCATTGAGCGCAGTGGCGGAGTAGTTACCTATTGGCAGAATGGAACCCAGTTCTACCAGTCTTCCGATACCTCTGCTACCTCGCTTTTGGTCGATGTTGCTTTTTATAACCAAGGTTCTTACATCAATAGCGTTACTGCTTCCTTTGTGACTCCCCCACCACCACCGGTGAGTGATCCAAGTGCCGTAACATGGACTGATTACACTGGGGTCGAAGTGATCGGTGATAAAATTGCCAAAACTGCCCCAAACGGCTGGGGTAATGCTGGTGCTTCTTCGGCAGAGAGTCTTGCTGCCGGGGAGGATGGCTGGATTGAGTGGAAAGTAAGTGCTGGTCCTAACCATTACCAGGTGGGCTTATCAGAGGTTAATGTTAACCACAACTTTGGTTCTGGTGATTATCTTGTGTTTTCTCATGAAGACAAAAGGGCAAGGGTCTATGAAAAAGGAAGCTTTAAGAAATTTGCCAATGCAGATTTTGATACAGCTACTGTGTTCCGAATTCAACGAGAGGGCGGAATCGTAACGTTTTGGCAGAACGGGGTACAGTTCCACCAGTCGTCCCAAGTATCAACAACGTCCCTTTTAGTAGATGTTGCCTTCTACAACACAGACTCCTATATCAATAAAGTTACGGCCTCATTTGTGAGTCCACCACCGCCTCCTACTGTGCCGGGTGCGGTGACATGGACTGATTACACCGGTGTTGAAGTGGACGGTAGCATGATTAAAAAAACCGCACCAAATGGATGGGGTAATGCAGGAGCCTCCTCGGCAGAGAGCATGGCTCCTGGAGATGATGGTTGGATCGAGTGGTCCATTGCAGCAGGGTTACAGCACTACCAGGTTGGTTTATCAGAAACTAACACCAGTCACAATTTTGGCTCCGGTAACTATATTGTCCTGGCGCATGACGATAAGCGGGCCAGAGTCTATGAGAAGGGGAACTTTAAAAAGTTTGCCTATGCAGACTTTGCTACGGGAGATGTATTCCGCATTGAGCGCAGTGGAGGAGTAGTTACCTATTGGCAGAATGGAACCCAGTTCTACCAGTCTTCTGATACCTCTTCCACATCTTTGATCGTGGACATCGCCATGTACAACCAGAACTCTTATATTGAAAGTGTTAAAGCCTCCTTCGGCAATGGTACCGATGATCCGGGTACGGATGATTCTCATTTTTTGAAGGATGGTATTCTAATTTCTCGCAACCAGTACAACGAAATTGGGGAGCTAATTAACAAGCAGCTGCATTCTGTAGATGATAGTACTTTTCTGCAGTCGGTAGACTACCGCTACAACATCAGGGGCTGGCTTAGCAGCATCAATGAGGTAGCAGCATCTTTTGACACATCTAATGATTTTTTCAGCATGAACCTGTACTATGACTGGGGCTTTGACAAAGTAGCCTACAACGGAAATATAGCAGGGATCAAGTGGAAGAGTGCCAATGATATAGACACCCATGCTTATGGCTATGTCTATGACAGAGCCAGCAGGCTCAAAGGAGCAGATTATGTAGCTGGCAGTAGTGGGAACTGGACAATCAATGAAAACCGCTTCGATGTAGGAGGAGATGAAGCAGGTCCTAATGGTGAAAAAAGGATCAGCTATGACCTCAACGGGAACATCATGGGCTTGTACAGGAATGGATTGGTGCAGCAGGAAGAGGTTGAGGTGTTTGATAAAATGGACAGGCTGGCATACCAATACGAAGGCAACAGGCTTAAGAATGTGAATGAAGAAAGCGGGGGTAGTGAAAGCTTTGGCTTTAAGCAAAGGAGTGGAGCCGGAACGACATCCCAGGAATACTTCTATGATGCCAATGGCAACATGAACAAAGATCTTAACAAAGGCATCAAAGAAATCAGGTACAACCATCTGAACCTGCCCAAGGAGGTAATAAAGGATGATGATAGCAAGATTGTCTACACCTATGATGCAGCGGGCATCAAACTTCGCCAGCAGGTATTTAGTGGTACTGGAGATCCGCTCAAACAGACTGACTATGTAGGAGGGCTGGTGTATGAGGATGGCGTGTTGCAGTTCATGCAGCATGGGGAAGGCAGGGTGCTGCTAGGAGCTACTTCTGCCGATGGGCAGCCGGAATATCAGTACCACATGAAGGATCACCTGGGCAATGTGCGCCTGACCTTCACCAGCAAGCCGCAGGTGGACACTTATATGGCTACCATGGAAACAGAACGGGCGCAGGAAGAGGAAAGCCAGTTCCTGAATGTGAAAGGTAAACCAATAGGCAAGCCTTTGGATCATACCCATAAGGGAGGTAAGCATAATATTGGTGAGGTGGCAGAAGTGGCACGCCTGAATGGCAGCCGGGGAGAGCGAAATGGTCCCAGAAAGACTTTGGCCGTAATGGCAGGTGATACTATCAGAGCCATGGTAAGAGCCAAATACCTGGACCTGCGCGAGAAAAGTTCAGATCTCACAGCTGATATGATACTGGCTGCACTCTCCGGGGCACCAGGCTATACCGTAACGGTAGAGGGAGCAGCTACCAGAATAGCTATGAATAGCACTGGGGCTACCGCATTGCTTAATCCTTTAGAGGAACAGGAGCAGCCGAAGGCCTTCTTGAGCTGGCAGTTTTTGCCTGCCAATGGTAGGAAAGCAGATGAGGATGGCGGATTTAAGCAGGTGAGTGCAGCAGCGGCCATCAGCAATGCCACTGGCATCGGCAACCATGAAGTGCTGGAAATAGAGTATATTGTAAAACAGAAGGGATGGATTAACCTGGAGCTGGACATGGCAGCAGAAGACAGTTATGAAGCAGAAACCAGGAATATCGATGTCTACTTCGATGACTTTGAGGTGGCCCACCACCATGGACTCATCGTTCAGGAAGATAGTTACTACCCGTTCGGCCTTACTTTTAATGAATATAAAAGGGAAGGGAGCCTGGAGAATAAGTTCAAGTTCCAGGGCCAGGAGCATCAGGATGATCTGGATTTAGGATGGGTGCAGTTCAAGTGGCGCAACCATGATCCGGCACTGGGTAGGTTCTTTAATGTGGATCCGCTGGCGGATGAATATGTATATAACTCTCCTTATGCCTTTAGTGAGAATAAGGTAACTAATCACATTGAACTGGAAGGGCTTGAGGCGCAGCCAGCGCAGCAAGCAATGAAAGAAGCAGAGGACCTTTATAATTACACAGTGTATAAAGCGAAAGAAGGCTGGAATTCCCTGGTAAGATCAGTTACAGGAGCAGCAGAGGCAGTGGTAGAAGCCATAGATTCTAATACTCCTCAAGTTGTTATTCAGGAAAATAACCCTGATGGTGAATATTATCCACCCAATCCAGAAGCTCCTACATTATTTGTTGAGAAAGAAGATGTTGATGCTGGATTTAGTGTATTAGGGGTTTTAGGCAAAAGTAAAACTATGAAGGACTTTATAGATGGAAAATATAAGCCCTCAGAGAAAAGGACTATGTCAACTGGTAAAAAAGTTGCTGATGGGGAAAAAAATTTAGAAGACCAAAATCAAAGCCCTAGTTCTATGCAAGAAATTGGAGGTGTTAGAAAAATTGGTAGCAAACAAGATTCATTATTTCGCCAAGTAGTTAATCAGAAAGGTGATACTAGCTTAATTTTTGATAGAGTTGAAAAATCAACAGCTCCTTGGTATGAGCAAGAAAGATAATATTATGAGTAAGTACTTTTTAATATTGTTGTTTTTCCTGTTTGGGTGTTCTAATGTGCAAGAGGAAAGAGAACAAAATCTAGATAAAGGCTATTACGAAAATGGCAACGTTAAATATGAGGCACCTTTGAAGGATGGTGAGTGGCATGGGTTAGTACGTAGTTATTATCCTAATGGTCAATTGCAAGCAAAAGTAGAATGGGAGAAGGGTATAAAAGAGGGGAAAGCAGAATATTATTATGAGAATGGTAGTATAGAAGCAATTGGAAATTATAAAAACAATTCTTTGAAGGTTGGAGAATTTTTATTGTTCAAAGAAAATGGATTACTGCGGGAGCAACAAATTTATGATAGTCTAGGAAATCTTATTTACTATGCAGAATATAATGAAAAGGGTGAAAAGACCATTGATTCATTATTGCCTATTATTCAAGCGAAGAAGGATACAGTTTCTTTGGGTGAGGAATATTCAGCTTCTGTATCTTTTGGCTTGAATATGAATGGGCAGCTTACAGTTGAAATCGGAGAACTGGTAGATAATAGCTTTAAGAAAAAAGCTGAAGTCAAGCCGGATGAAAATAATTTAATAATAGTCAGAAGTACTCCAGAAAAAAGAGGTTTGAACACTATTGCTTTAAAGTTTAAGTATGAAAAGGCAAAAGAAGATACTTTCAGTTTAGATCAAACTATTACTAATCATTCATTTTTTGTGAGATAATAATCCCCAGACCCACCTCGTGTGCGTTTTCATTTATGCATGCCAACACCGGCTATAAAAGTTGAGATTAAAGAACAGAAGCCCTTACCGCATCAGCAGTAGGGGCTTTTTCGCTCCAGCTGGTAAAGAACTTGCAGTGGCCTTTAACCTGCTTCAGGCAGAACTTGCCGTCCGGGGCCTATCACTCCTTGAGGTGGTGATAGAGGAGAAAGACTAATCATATTAAATGCACCAGTGCTGAAATATAGCGCTTTGGAAAGTGCATCCGGGCCAGTAAACCAGGGGCTAGAAGTGCTACGGCTTGTATCCCTTCGGCCTTACTTTTAATGAATATAAAAGGGAAGGGAGCCTGGAGAATAAGTACAAGTACAACGGCAAAGAGGAGCAGAAAGAGTGGGGTGTGATCGACTACGGGGCCAGGATGTATCAGGCGGATCTGGGTAGGTGGTTTAACGTGGACCCTTTAGCTGATCAGATGCGTAGACATTCTCCCTATAACTACGCCTTTGATAATCCTATCAGATTTATTGATCCTGATGGTATGAAACCATTTTCAACACATACTGATGAAAATGGAGTTGTAGTAGCAGTGAAAGATGATGGAGACTTGGGTGTGTATAAGCATAAAGGGGTAGGATCGGCTGCATTAAGCTCTGTAAATGGTTCTTATCATAAAGGGAATATTTCAGCTGGCGGAGAGAAAATGGGAGAGTCACTTCATTCATTAAGCTTTGCTGATCAAAGCCTCTATAATGAGACGGGAAAAGTTGAAGCCGCCCAAAACATGAAAATTGACTTTGGTTCCTCAGAGCTAACGGATAAGGTAGATGCAATAATTGAAGCAAAGCCTTCTTTGAAGGAATATGCAAGTAAGGCAGGAACCAATGGGGCGTGGGATTTAAAAACTAAAGTAGAAAATGGTTCTCTACTTTATGGTAAATATGCATCACCTAGAGATGCTGGAAATTATGCTGCTGGGGCAGTAGCCGTACAGTCAGGCATAGAGCCAGTTGTTCAATTTGGTTTTGCGGCGTACAATATGACTGGAAATAGTAAACTATTAACAGGTATAGTTACAGGCGCCGTAGGACTTAATCCATCTGGTGGAGGAGTGGTAGGCCTTCTTATCAGTAAATTCGGGGAAGATGAACTTAGTCAACGCTCCATTGATATAGGAAAGCAACATTTTAAAAAATGAATCAATTATTTTTAGTAGTTATCTGTATTCTTGTTTGTTCATGTTGTGGTCTACATACTGAGGTGGAATATCAATATGAGGATGTAACAGTTACTAGGATAGATGAATGTGGAATCACGAGCTTCTATTATAAAAATGCAGAGAATCAGAGTGCAGGTAAAATTTGGGCAAAATATTCGGGAATAAATGATGGTTTTTCGGGTTATCTGAAGTTTAGTAAGAATGGTAATGTGACTTTGCTGATTGGAGATGGATATTTTCAGAGTGAGGATTTGAATACTAATCTATTTGATTATAAGAAGATTACTTACTATGAAAGGCCACAACTTGAAGACTCTGTTTATTATATTACGTTAGGAACTGATTATGAAAAGGAAAAGAATAGCAGAAGTAAGACTATGGTTGAGGCAAGATATAAAATAGATAATAATGAGTGGTGGTGATCCTACCATATACACAAGCATTTTACTCGTTTCTATATCTACCACATAAAAAAAGCCCTTACTGCCAGTGCAGTAAGGGCTTTTTCATTCCTGCCATTCACAAACTGCAGTGGCCTGTAGTCCTTCCCTTCGGTCAGAGCCTATCACTCCTTGAGGTCGTGATAGAGGAGAAAAATTAATTATCTTGTACGCTGACCGGCTAGAGTGTACCAGGGCCGATAACGTTCTTTGCAAGTGCAACTGGGTCAAAATAACAGGGGCAAAAAATCGCTAAGGGTGCTACCCCTTCGGGCTTACTTTTGGTGGATATCAACGTGCTGGCGCTCTTGAGAATAATACACTTTTCAATGGCGTTGAACGGCAGAATGATATGAACCTAAATGTTTACCACACGAAATTCCGTGTGCTTGATCCAGAGTTGGGTAGATGGTGGCAAATAGATCCCCTTACAGATAAATCTAATAATATAAGTGCTTATGCATTCGTGATGAATAATCCATTAAGATATACAGATGCAAGTGGGTTAGATACTTTGGATGCTGTTGTAATTGTTGGAAAAGCTACGAATGCTGTACGTTCTGTTTATCAGGACTTCTCAAGTTGGTTTAGTGGAAGTAATGTTGGCTATAATGGGTCGGGCTGGGGTCATGGCCCTAGAAGATACTTAGCTAACAAAATCGGTTTGGGTAATAGTGCTAGTAACTTATTTGAATTGGGTCTCCATTCTCAACTACAATCTGGGCAAGTAAATTTAACTGGAGGTTTACCAGAAGGTGTTAAAGAAGATCCAGATATGATAAACTTTCAAAACAATATAATCAAAGCACTCAAAGCCGACCCTCGTTTCAAAAATGTGGCTTTTGTGGTAAAAGGAGGAGGGAAAGTAATTCAGTTTGGGCCCCCAAGATGGACTGGTCCTAATGAAGATTGGGGAGCATTGAATAGAAATAATCCAATCACTCATTTAGCTACATGGAAAGTTGGTGCTGACAAGATGACCTGGGCAACAAGACATGCAACGATTGACTATTCAGCTACAGTCAAATCAGATGGTACGATTGTTCTATCTTTTAATCTAAGTGATACCTTAGATTTAAGTGGTCAAAATAACAGATCAGATGCATATAGTAATATCAGTAATGTTACAGGACTTCTATACCATGATCTAACAGGCGGGAATAGTGCATTGAAAATTAATGCGTCCTGGGAGGTAACTACAAAATAGCATTAGAGGTACTCGAGATAGGAGGTCACTAAATGTTGCAGTACAAGTATCTTTATAAATATTTTACTATTTGTGTAAAACATCAGCCTGTCGATTACTTTACTTGCTTTGAATTTGCTGGAATAGAGGATTATTAAAGTCAAAGAAAACGAGGTTATAAATGAAGTATGAAAAATAATATCTGCATTATACTTGTTCTATTATTAACAACTACATGCAATTTTTCTAATTCAGAGGAAAAGGACTTTTATTCATTTTCTAAATCTGGAGACTTGTGGAGAGTTCCTCTTATTGAGCCATATGAAGTTGTCTCGCCTTCAAACTCAGGATCGAATGATTGGTTTTTAATAATTCGGAATAATAACATCGAAGGTCCAAACTTTTATAATATTGACGATGCATTCCAGCTATCATCTATAAAAGAAATTGGAATATTTGATAGTGTAATTGTTGCAAAAAGCGAAAGTGTATATTGGCCGAAGTTAAGTGGTGAATATCCGAGTACCTTAATAATAGACGTGAAAACAGGAAAGCAATACCTGTATTCGGATCAACATCATCAATCCGAACTGAATGAAACGCTTGTAAAATTAGAAATAGAAGAAATCAAGATGTTCAAATGGGATAAAGTAAAAAATGATTTTATTCCCAACATGAAAGTACCTGAAGATTGGCTTGAACAAAGGCATGTAGCTATCAAACCCCACCGGCCTTAGATATTAGCACCAAACAAAAAGCCCTTACCGCCCGCAGCAGTAGGGGCTTTTTTATTGCGGCCGGTAAAGTAGCTGCAGTGGCCTATAGCCCTTCGTATCCTCAGGGCCAAACCTTCCTTGGGTCAGGTTTGAGGAGAAGCGGTATTCGTGCGGTTGCGGTGCCAAGGCTGCTCTCTGGCAATATCAGGGTAGTGGGTGTTTGATTTTAGAAGGTGGTACTACATGTATCATTTTATAATACTGATGTTTTATGATTTTTTTCTTCAGTATAAACTTCAATGAGATGTTTTATAGAAGTAGCATAGAAACTCTAATAGTATTATCAAATTATAAAATCTCTTACTGAAGATAATTAAGATTGATTAACCTGTAAGTCATAGCAATTTCGCTTACATTAAACTTTTTTGCCAAGTGCCGGATTAAACTTTCATCATTTTTGATTGTATTGTCTTTTAAAGCAATGGTAAGTTCTCTTTTGATCAAAGAACTAGGCATCAAGATTGTTGCTGCAAATTCATTAGCTTCTCTTTCCTTTTTTTCCTCACCAGATGATGAATCCAAATCTCTAAAGAATACCTTCATCTCAACAAAAAGATTACTGTTTGATTTATGTAAACAGTAATGTCCAAGTTCATGGGCTATGGTGAACCTTCTTCTAACCTTACTTTCACCTACATTTATACCAATAGTTGCCTTGCCTTCATCTATTATTAACGCACCTGATACATCAGGACCTAAATCTGCTGGTACCACTGCTAGATTCAACTTATTTGCGATTTTTTCTATGGGAATAGGCAATTCATCAATTTTTAATTGATGAAGAATTTCATTTACACGTTCATCTATTTTTTTCTTGATCATTTTTTCCTAGATGATTGTTGTGACCTTACAAATTCTCGAAGCTTGTTTTCTGTTTCAGGGTTTCCTGCACTTTCCAATTTGATTTTTTCCTCAAACATAACATCCACATTAGTTAAAGTTGTATCGGTAAGATCTGGAAGTAGATCTACAAGCTTAACATCAAGCATTCGTGCAATTTCATAAAGATTATGAAGAGGAGGGTGTTGTCTGCCTTTTTCAATATTAACCAATGATGGTCTGCTAATTTTTATAAGGTTTGCAAATTGAGTTTGCTTAAAACCTTTTGCTAATCTGTACTTCTTTATTCGAGCACCTAGCTCTTCATAAAGATATTCAACTTGTTTTTGAGGAAGCATAATAAATTAAGTAAATATAAACGAAATGTATAATACAACAAACAGTTTGTAATAATATACAAAAATATTATGTATAATTATATTGACATTTAAAAATAACGTCTATAGCTTTGTTTAAAATATTTTACACGCTTAATCCTAAGGTTCAATTCACATGGACAATACTAATAAAGGCTTGAATAAAGAGCCCGATACAATAAACAATGCTCCCGCCAACAGTAATGCGGACAAAGCTGCCAGTGAAGGCAACAATGGTAATGGGGGTCCTAAGGACATCACCATTATCATCAATGGAACTCCGCACGTGGTAGCTAAGGAGGAAATGACATTCCGCGAGGTTATTGCGCTGGCCGGGTTGGCAAGTGGTCCTAATGTGAGTTATACGCTAACCTACCGGAAAGGCCACGGTAACAAGCCTGAAGGCAGCATGGTGGAAGGCGGTTCGATCAAGGTTAAAGACGGGATGATTTTCAATGCTACAGCAACTGATAAATCTTAGTCCCGACCTCCTACGACTACGCAATGAGGGGTATGATGTGGAAGTGAAAAAAGGTTTTTTACTCGTTAAAAGTATACCTTACGTCAATACCAGTCGTGTAGTCAGGTCCGGAACACTTGTGTGCCAGTTATCATTAGCAGGCAACACCACTACTAAACCGGGCAGTCATGTGGCATACTTTGCAGGAGAATACCCCTGTAATAAAGACGGTAGCCCCTTGACTAAACTAGTAATTGCTAGCCAACCTCAACAGCTCCTGGCTGCTGAGGTAATGGTAGACCATACCTTTTCAAGCAAGCCATTTCCGCTTCAGGATGGTTACCCAGATTATTATCAGCTGGTAACAACCTATGCTGCCATTGTTTCGGGCGCTGCGGAGGCGCTTGATCCTTCCGTAACGGCCAAAACATTTCCGGTGATTGAGCCTACAGCCGATGAATCGGTATTTCGCTACATCGATACCGCCTCCACAAGGGCACAAATTTCAGTTGTGACCGATAAGCTGGCTAGTAGCAAAGTGGCTATCGTTGGATTAGGTGGCACAGGAACGTATGTGCTGGACCTTGTAGCAAAGACACCAGTTAAGGAAATTCATCTTTTTGACGGGGATGTGTTTTCCCAACATAATGCCTTCCGTTCTCCCGGCGCTCCTTCAGTTGATGTACTCAGAAACAAGCCACAGAAGGTTAAATACTTTGCGGACATATATGACAAAATGCACCGCTACATATTTCCCCACGATGGCTATTTAGACGCTAGCAATGTGGAACAGCTTCGCAGTATGGACTTCGTTTTCCTCTGCCTCGATAAGGGCAGCGCAAAAATACCGCTGGTTGCTGAACTGGAAGCACTTGCTATTCCTTTTGTTGACGTTGGAATGGGAGTTTACCTACACGGCAAGTCAAACTCTTTGGGCGGAATTATTCGGATAACGGCTAGTACAACCCAGCAGCGAGAGCATGTGCATGGAAAGCAACGCATCTCCTTTGGAGACGGAGACGGGGCCAACGAATACCAGCATAACATTCAAATCGCAGACCTAAATGCACTTAATGCTTCGTTAGCAGTGATAAAATGGAAGAAGCTGGCTGGTTTTTATTTAGATCTCGAAAAGGAGCATCATAGCACCTACACTATTGATGGCAACATATTACAGAACGAGGACCAGCGATTATGAAGAACGACGTCCTCAAACATGAGTTCGTGGAGTTCATTCCCAAATCGTTGGAGGATGGTATTCTCTATGTGTCTATGACTTACGCTACAGCAGCTCATAACTGCTGCTGTGGCTGCGGCAACAAGGTTATCACCCCGCTAACTCCAACAGATTGGAAGCTTACATATAATGGAAAGACAATTTCTATTAATCCATCAATAGGCAACTGGAGCTTTCCTTGCCAGTCGCATTATTGGATAACGTGGGGGAAAATCAAATGGTCCGGCCAATGGTCTTCGGATGAAATAGCCACAGGCAGAATGAGAGACCGAATAGCTAAAAAGAAGCAATTCAAAGAAGCTGATATTACAATTGCTGATGAAAAAGCAGTAGCTCTTGAGCCACTGTTACCAGTGAAGCGACCTAAGGGATTCTGGCGCAGGATTTGGGAAAAGCTTACAGTTAGAAATGTGTGAAATCCATTTGTCAGATTTTTCTTATTTTAATAATTGTACAAGTAAGATGCTCGCACCAGCCGTTATGTAAGAAATTGTAACATACGCAAGAAATTTAGCCTTCATTGCTGTGGGCTTTTACCCTTAATATAAAAAAAACAAGTATCATGGAAGAATTTAAAGCTATCAAACCAGGCCCAAAACCAAAGAAGGATGATGGTTCGTTAGATAAAAGAAGGAGAGTCACACCAGAAAAGAAGGAAAAATATCCACCTCTTAAACCCCATAAACATAAGCCTAACGATTAGTGATATGAACGCTTAATGACAATGACACTTGATTCAGGAAAAATGTTGCCAATCACTAAAAGCTTTTCCAAATAAATAACGGATATAAGCACGATTACAAATAAGAGCAAAGCAATATACATGGTGGCCCTAAATGCAGGACTCTCGTTTTTCTCGCTATACGCATTATACATTCTGAAGTACAAGTATTCAAAAAACCTCATAAATTAAATTATTTCCAACTATATATCACACCACCATTTAGGTTAGAATTAATATTATCAGCAACAGATTTCCCTGTAAAATAATATGATACACCTTCTGCAGCAAGAGCACCCCCGCCTACCACTAAACCCCATCCCGGCACAATTGAAGCAGCTGTAACCAGGGTTTGATAAGCATCGCCAGCTGTTATTTGTTGATTCCCGACCACATTAATTCCTGTACTTGCAAAGGCAACATACGGAGCCGCCGTGGCTACTGCCCCACCAGCTTTCGAAATCATTGTTACAGCAGTTGTACTAACTCTAGCAACACGACTAAAGGGCAGGAAAACAGTTGTCTGTGCTAATTTATAGCCATTAGCAATTTTATGAGTTGAATTACTGAAGTGTCACTGGATTACCTGGTGGATGATTCAGCCCTGGAAGTAATGGATAAAAAAACAGTTAATCGCCTTAAGGATATTCAGCGACTTAGCCCCGAAGACCAAAGCCATGTCTTTGCCCTGCTAGATGCCTTCCTTACCAAAGCTAAACTCCAACAACTACTATAAACAGAAAAACCGGCTACCATGGCCGGTTCTCTTGTTTTATGCTTTCGCTGTGACGGTGGGATATCTACCTGCAGTGGTTTAACGCGTCGCAAGCACACTCGAGGTAAGGGTTTATCTCTCTCTATTGTAAGGATAGAACTTAGATAATGTTTCATATACATCCTTTGGAATCGAATCTAAAGGTATTTCTCCCCAATATTCATGTTCCTTATACCTACCAGATAATGAATCTCTTTGCCAACGAGAATGGCCAATATCGGAGCTAAAGACCCATAAATTCAACTCCTTGTCTAGATGAAGAGCCCAGCTTTGGAATGTATTAAATTTATGGTTCGCACTAAGCACTGTATCTCCCTTCCCATTCAGCATATAATATTCTATTAGGAAATTTGGATCATTGACATAAACTGTGTAATCCTGATGTTCATACTTGCCCACATCAGTTATAATTCCGCCTTCCCAATTCTCTCTAGTTGACACACATGAGAACATAAGAAAAAGAAATAGAACTAAATTATTCATAGTACTTAGTTTTATTGATCAAAATTGTAAAGCGGGAAATAAAATGTCCAAGTTATACGTACAACATAATCTGTGCCTGGAAAGACCTTTTCACCTATTGTATCCCCTATATTAGCGTGGTTTGGGTTCATTATATCATTCCATGTAACTGTAATAGAGTAATGAGTCCGGTCACCGTCCTGCTCTCCAAAACCAGAATATTGTAATCCTCCTACATGTCTGTTTACACCTCCGAGCAATTGATAACCAGTTCGGTATCCCCCTCTGTCACTAAGTTGATAATGCATTTTACCTTGAACATCACCTCCATTGGGGTAGTTTTTAGCTATCTCATTTATTAGTGCATCTCGCAAGCCCGTATGAGCCCTCATATAATCTCCCCATTCATCATCATTTAATATTAGCTCCCTTCCATTCCCGTTTCTCCAATGGTCAAAGAGTTGCTCTCCTTGTTTATCAAACCATACCCCCCCTGCATTTTGCGCAAAACTACCAGTATTTTGATTAATTACCCATTTTCCTGAATGTGCACCATTCTTTCCTGCCGCTCTCCATCTACCATCAATGCCGTATTGTGCGTTACCTGATGTTCTTCTAAAGGCATTGATGCTTCCACTTCTGGATCTAGTTACGGTTTCGGCCCAAGAATTATGTTGCTTATGATATTCGTCACCAGCATCCATAGCATCTTTGTCACTTTTAAAAGTAGTGATTCTTCCTCCTTCCCAACTACCTCCATACATGGTGTTGTTATATAAATACCTTAAAGCAGAAAACGCATCGTGTCCTCCACCTCCACCTCCCGTTTGATCAGGACCGCTATCCCAACCCAACAGTGGCAGACCTTGTCTTGCAGCATTTCCTCCTGTTGGATCATTGAAGGTAATCGGGTTGTTAAGACCATAGTTATAAGGACTCTGGTCTAGGTACAGACCTGCATATGGATCTATGGCATGAAATCGTCCTAGTGCAGGATCATAGCTCCTGTAGAAGGTCTCATAAAACCCACTCGTCTCATTCCACTCACTTGCTGCATTGTATAGTAATTTATTCTGTTGCTGGCCTTCTGCCAGATAACTGTTCATCCGAAGGCCAAATGGAGTATAATCATCCTGCTGCACCACACTTAAACCCTTACGCTGCACCTGCAAGCTGAAATCATCAAAATAAACATCAATGTCCTCGTCCTGCTCATGAGAAAGCTCCGCCGACAGGTAACCGTTCTCTTCTGCTATAATCTGGAAATAGAGCCGCTCATGACTGCCTGCTAAACTAGCCTTAGATGTTATGGCTGCCGCTTGACTTACCGGTTTCTTTCCTGACGTGATTTCATCGCCGCTGGCATTCAGCAGATAGTACTTTAGGAAAGCCTGTGGTACTGCTCCAGAAAGTCTGTTACCCCCCAGAAAAGCCACTATCCCTCCGCTGCTGGTAATTGTTGTAGCGCCTGTTGATGCTTCTATTCCAACTGCGTAACCAGCCCCACCACCAAGTGCCATAAGAAGTTGATCTGCACTAATATCGTTGTTCTCTTGCAGATTCAGATATTTTGCATATACTTCTAAAGTAATGACATCTCCCTTTTGTACAGCGATCTTTTTTTTCAGGAGTACCATTTTTGTATCTAATGGATAATCTTCATCTCCAAGGTTTAACTTCATCACTTTGCTTCCCCCTGGAGTACGATTTAGAAGCGTGCTGGACACAATGTTTTTTGGGCCTTTTGGATACAGCTCATTGGTTCCAGAAAACAGCTCTGATTCAGCCACCTCATCTTCAAAATGAGCTGCAACATGTTGTTGTACGGCCATATTAGAGAAAGTTAGACGTACGTTCCCCTGATGATCGCTAATGTGATACTGCTGTTCTATAGCCTGTAAACTGCCAGGATTATTATCAGCTTCTACTAAAAGTGTCCTACCTCCGCCGTGCTGAAAATATTTTAACTGTCCATTCTCATAGTACAGGTTCCCTACATAATCTGTTTTTTGCTGCTCCCCATTTGCCAGGGTAATGGTCTGGGTTATTTTGGCACCACCTGCATCATATGTATTTTCTATCTTTCTGCCGTCGCTAAACTGTACCACCAGGGGCAAATTGAGGTGGTTGTATGTAATTTGACTTATGCCTTTGTTTAGATCACTAGTCATACTCCCAGCAGCATTATAGGCGTACTCTGTGCTTAGGGCACTTCCATCAGTGAAACCTCTTGTTTTATCGCCGGTATCCGAAACACTCAACAGGCGGTTACCCTGATACACATAGGTAAGTGCATCCAATTGTTGGCCAATGGCATCGCGGCGGCTTAAATTTTTAATGTTTCCATTTTTGTAATACTGTACCCCATGAAGCTGATGTGCAGTAGTAGCCTGCCAGCCGGTAGATGTTTTCGTTTTATAGTCAGCCTGATTAATCCTGCCCAATGCATCATAGGAGTAGTTGTAAGCCCGCTGTTCTGCCAACTCGTTTCTACTTTTACGGCTCCCCCACTTTACACCTGTGATACTTCCATCATAGCGAAGAATATTGCCCGTCCCCATGCTTTGTCCGTATGCCATTTCCATTCCAAAGAGGTCATCTGCATCATCATTGAGTTCAGCATCTGGAGTAAGGGCTGAATTGTTGAATGAACTGATCCATCCCTGTATGGTATACCTAATATCTACTGATTGCAGGAATGAAGCTCCAGCATTTTCCGAATGGATTTTTTTATCTATTAACTGGCTTAGTTCGTTATACTCATACTTTCCTAACAAGTTTCTGTTGCCGTTTATAGTTTGCCATAACTGCATCAATCGGCCCAACTTATCGTACTCATACTCCTGCTTTAAGACCAGAGTATTTCCGCCATTGTGCTCATACAAGCTCTGCAAAAGTTTACCTGTGAAATCATACGAAGCAAACACTCTGTCTTTGCCTTCAAGATGATTGTCTTTTACGGACTGAATAACCTTGTAGCGATTGTCGTAGTAAGTAACCGACTGAAGCCAGGTATTGGAGCCTAAAACCTTGACTTTCCCTCCTGTAGTTAACCCTTTTACATTATTAAAAACAGTAGAAGGAAAGCCTTCCCTAAATTGAGGGGTATAGGCAGCAGCGGATGCATGTGGGAATTCATAGTCATCATAGTAAACAACGGTTGTATAATTATTCTCACTTGACACCGAAGGATAACTTTGATTTGAATAACCATGAACAGTTGCTCCTCTTTGCTCATAATGCTTATTTGCTGTGTTCGCATAAAATGCATCCACGGCATCTTGCACTATCTGGCGGCTTCCACTGATAGTGGTAAGTCCAGTCAACACAGGTCTGTTAAATTCATCATACTTAACAAACATCCATTCGTTGGAGGCACGCTGATTCACCGTCTGTGCTAATACTGCCCTGTCTTTATAATCATATACCAGATATTGCCAACCTGAACCAGGCATTTGGCTACCTGTTGGTCTATTTTTTTGATCATATTGATACTGAAAAGCCAGTTGGTTCAACTGTATTTGTGTAGGATTAGCTGCTGCACCCAAAGTTTCTACTAGTTCTGGCTGCAGCACAAAGCTCAATCGTCCTAAGTCATCGTAAATAAAGCATGTCAGTGTCTGCAGGGCCTGCTTTTTAAGCACAGTTCTTCCCTGTGCATCAGCATAAACCTTAGTTTCATTGCCCTGTGCATCCACAATAGTATTTACTGTTAACTCACCAGATGCATAAACAGTAGTAGCTACTGGCAAACCAGTTGTTGTATTTATTTGCCAGCGACGAATATTTTCCGTACCATCTCCAACTAAATAACTAAAAGTGGATGAATGGGCATTCAATTGCCACTCCTCACCCAGAGAGCCTGATTTTTTCACCCGTTCCAGTGGAGAATTCTCATATTCCACTTCTGCAAAAGGAGCTGTGCTATTGGCAACCTTATCCCCGGCATTTTGATAAAATGCTGCATGAGATGTAGCCCAGTCAACCTCATACAAACCACTACCATCCTGCCTGGTATAAGGAAGGTAGGACTTTTGTAGTCTGCCTGTGCTTGGATCGTAGTTGTAGGGCTGTATTATATCTTTGCCTGTTGGGCTGGCACCTAAAGTAATCTCCTGTGTTGACCTACCTAATCCATCTGCATAGTTGATGTTGAAGACTTTTTGATTAAGTGGCAGCTGAACTACATCTTCTCTTGTTTTAGCACCAGGGGCTAAAACCACTGTAGAAATAGTGTAATTTTTATTTTCCTTTTGAAGTGACGCTTTGACAAAAAAACCATCAGACTGTACTTTCCCACTTACACCGCTTTTACTAACAGAAACACGATACTCTCCTACTTCAGTAGCTCTGTAGCTACGCTGGGTAGCTCCTTCTATAAATGTTCCATCTTTGTACCACTGGTAGCTATCAAACGTTAAGTTAGTGGTTAAGTTAACCCATTCCTGCTGAAAGTTTATTTCTGATTGTCCACTAGCTTGTACCTCAGGCATTGAATAAACAGTTGCTGTTACAGCCATTCTACTACTTTCGCAACCATTTGAGTTTGTGCTGACAGCATAAAGTGTTGTTGTACTGGAAACTAGCAAAGTAAAATATTTACTTGGGACAGGGCTGATTCTGGTTCCACTACTATTATACCAATGATATGTAGTACTACTACCTCCTGACGCTTGAAAAACAGCATGTCCTTTTCCAATACGTGCAGTGTGATTAGCTGTTGGCGGCGATGGTGCAGGTATAACCGAAACAAAGACCCCGGTAGATGTACTCCAACATCCATTGGAGTTATTTTTTGCCCTTACATAGTATACGCCAGTAGATGAAGCTGTGTAAGGTATTTTTTCGCCATTGGATGTAGTAGGCATGGTTTCATCCATACCTTCTGCATTGTTGCCTTGCCAAAAGTAGGTGGATCCTGTTTCAGGAAAGCTAGTAACAACTGATTTGTTTCCACATGTATTATCAGAAACGGTCAAAGCCGGGGGTGGCGTTGGATAATCGTTTATCGTTACAGGAATAGCTTGTGAGGGTCCCCAGCATCCTTCACTAGTTCTTGTTCTTAAATAGTATGTGCCACTTGAGGTTACCGTAAATATGGCATTAGTAGCCGTTGTTGATGTATAGTCAGTACCATTACTATTAGTTCCCTGCCAGTAGTCAGTAGCAGCTGTTTTAGTAATTCCTTTTTTCCCGCATTGATTTGTGGAAACAGAGTAAGCAGTAGGCGCTTGTGGATATGGGTTTACTGTAACATAAATAGCAGTGGCCGGTGTGCTCCAACAGCCTGTGTTCATATCTCTTGCCCTTAAATAGTAGGTTCCTGTGGTATTTACTATTTTTGTATGATTCGTTGCAGTTACTGATGTATAGTCAGTCCCACTGCTAGTTTCCTGCCAAAAGTACGTAATTCCTGCAGGAGGCGAACCTTTATAGATGGTTTTAGGTCCGCATACATTTGTTGTTACAGAATGACCTACTGGTGGTGCTGGATAGGGAGTTACGGTAACCAGAACTTTACTTGAACCAGTGCTCCAAAGGTCTGTATATCGGTTATGGGCTCGTATATAATAATAATTAGTACCTGGGGTTGCAGCTGAGTAGGTACTGCCATAACTGTTCATACTGTACCCATTTGAGTTAGTGCCTTGCCAGTACCATGTAACTCCGCTTGGTTTAGTACCACTTACACTTAATGTCTTTGGTCCACATGAATTTGTCGAAGCTTTAGGGATAGGTGGCGGCGGCGGTGGAGAGGTTGGTGTTGGTGTAGTTCCACCACCATCTGGTGGTACAGCAGATATGCTAAATTCAATAGTATCATTGCTGGTAGTACTATCTTTCTTCTTATTACTCTGACTGTACCCCATAGTGGTTAACCACATCAGCAAGAAAAACAGTAAGCAGGTTTTCCTGAAGTAGGCTATTACTCTGGTTGAACGAGAAAAATGGTTCATGTCTTGTTATCAAACAGGTTTTGATGCGATCTTATGTAGGAATTAGGATTACAGGCAGGTTTTTTCCTGTCCTATAGTTTTAGAATCACTTCGGGAAACTCCAAAAGAATCTGTAACTGTTACTGAAAGAGTACCAGTACCTTTGAAAGTGAAATAAGGCTTTTGATCGGTAGAGGTGAGCCTATCAGTAGTACCATCCAGCTTTCGGAAGCTATAATCCCAACTATATGTAAAGCCACAACTTCCACTAATGTCTAAGACTATCTGTAACATATCACTGTCAATGTTGCAATAAAGAGCTTGTGTCTTTGAAAGGTCAATTGCAAGGGCACTTTCAATCCTTATAAATTTCCTGACAGTAGCAACATGTTGTTTTCTTATATCTGTTACCACACATTTTACTGTAAAGTATTTAGTGCAAGGTGTTTCTATAGTTTCGGATGGCCATGGTGCTTCTGGATATTCGGAAAGTGCAGTTTCTACATTATTGGCACCTATCATGCTCCAGGTATATCTAAGATCTCCACACCCACCGCTAGCTAAAACTTTATATGATATTGATTGTCCAACCAATCCAGCGGCTTCTTCTCCTCCTTCAAATGATGCTGTAATTGGCTGAACATTTTCAGTGTCGCAGGAAATAAATGAGTAGTTATGTTCCAGAGTGGCTAGTATATTACCATCATCATCTTTTTTATTAATTACCTGATCAAGTTCATTATATGTGTAATAGGTTGATAAGCCATTTTGATCAGTCTCTGATATTAAGTTTCCTATTTGATCATAGGACGATGTTGTAAGCAAAGCACCTTTCGGATACACCCTGATTTCATCTAGTTGTGTTCCTTCATTGATGTTTTGAGTAAAAGGTTTTTCTCTGTAACTCCAGCCACCATTCTGGTAGTAACAGTAAGACAATACGTAATCTTTTCCGGCGGGAGGAGTAAAAGGAACGGTGTAACTACCACTTGCCAGACTTTTCTTGCCGGTCTTAGCTCTGGTAGAATTACCATTACTCTCAAAACTAGTATAATATACCTCCGCAGGGGCTGCATTAGCTATGTTCGCGACTGGCAAATAGCCATCTGAATCCCACAAGATTCCAGTTTTGCCACCTTTATTTGTAGTCTCAATCAAATTACCTTTTGCATCATACTTCAGGGATTGCTGAAGTTTATAATTAAGGCTGCTGAAAGCAGAAATATCTGATAAAGGAGCTTGGTTTGTTTTTGTTTGTTCCCATGCGTAAAGAGCCGCCGGCAATATGTACTCATTATGTTTGTCAGTTACATTGTTGGCTGCATCCTGATCATCAAAAAAGCTGTAAGAGTTTATAATACCCCCTGTAATAGTCCATACACCACCTGAAGAAAGCTGCTGTTCGGTTCTGATTTCTACAGGTAGGCTAATCATTCCTCTATTAACCATCTCTGTCGAAACAAGATCGCTGTAATCAAATGGATATGTATAAATAGCTTTTTGACGGCGACCATTGGCAAATGAAGTAGTAGAGGTATAAATCAAAGATTGACTCTTGTATTCGAAGCTGGTAGTGCTCCTTTGTATCACGTTATTATCACCATAATATTCATGAAGCTGTGAAGTCAGGCGACTCCAGTTAATGGAAGTAGTGTAGGACTGCATGCCAGATACATCTGTTTTGCCAACAGATGTTGTACTAGCACTATTGATGTCCTGCATAGCTGACTGTACAGATTTGCTGCCGAAAGCAGTTACATAGATTCCCCGTAGGTTTGCACCATTTTTTTCCGTGTAGTCATTGGTGATTTTAGAAACTGTTTTCCAGGTAGTACCGCTAAGACTTTGCATTTCTTCGCTCACTAATTTTCCATTTCTAAAATCAAGCCCCATGCGTGTACTTAGCAGTGACTCCCTGTTATAATTTTCTGCCGTAGTAGTAATAGGATAATTCTGGTTTTTGAATGTGTAAATAGTTCTTCCTCTACCTGGGCTTTCTGATATTACACGACTGTAGCCAATCAGTGGGCCATCGAGGAGATGAGTTACACTTGGAATAATAGTGTTGCTACGAATTTTAACATTGTGCAACCTGAAGTATTGATCTCCGTTTACTTTGGCCCAGTGCTTGGTTTCAAAATAAGTGATGGGTAGCGCATATAAATAACCACTAGAAGTACCAGCGTCAGTTAAATAATGAAAGTTTGTAGTAATAGGCTGACCATCTTTCTCGTGCGTTGCAATAGACTTGATGCGTATGCCAGCTCCTCTTTTCCTTAGGCTTACATCAGGAACTATCATAGAAAAATTTTCAAAACTGTTCAGTTCAAAAGTGTAGTCAACTATCTTGCCTGCTGAATATTCAATCTGAGACAAGCTGCCCAGCAACGCATGCGCTTCTATAGGATGTTTGTCAGAACCATTGGTGAATTGAACATGGGTACCATCTGCTTTATAGGCAACCAAAGGATACCCTGAACCATTTTGCTGATTATAAAATCCCCAATAGTCGTAACCATACGAGGTATAGATTGCAGATTCTGTGATTCCTGTATAGGTAAGCTTTACAGAGGATACTGGTTTATTACTTGGACTTAATTGATAAATACCTGTAAGCCACAACCCCTCTGATTCATTTTTATATCCAAACTCAAAGGACCTAAGAATGGTATTTGTGTTTCCCTGTTTTTTGACTACTTCAATTTTGGTAAGAGCTCTTCTAAGAGCATATACATCGGCAGCAATTTTGGAGTCCTCCCTGCCATGTCCAGATGTAAAAATTATCTCAATTGAAGCAGCCCCTTGTTTCAAGGTGATTTTGCTCAGATATGGAACATAATGATGCGTAGGTGCTTCTACTACTTCTGAAGTTACATACAGTGGCGTTGAAGCACTAAATGTTATTTCTCTTTTAATTTTTTCATGTTGTACTGGTATCTTTTCAGAAGGATGGTATGTATATTCTATCAGTTCACCTATAGGTGTAACGATAGATTTAAGATACCAACTGCTAACAGCATACTTATCAAGATTCTTAAAACCGACCTGCTCCACCCTGCCGTCTCCACCGAAGATATATTTGTATCCTTCTGAATCTCTGATAACCCATTCATCAAGTTCATTCTGTAATGGTTTAATATCTAACATGTTAGCATGATCAGTAAGCAATTCACCTGTAGAGGTGAACATAAATTTCCCTACATATCCGTTAAAATTGTAATAAAATATATCCGGACCTGTGTCCTGTTGCCCCGCAAGCGTTTCATCTAAAAATGGGAAATCAGTACTAATGTGGTTGAAGGGAAGTGCGGATCCTATGTAACCCTTAGCTCCAAAGTCACTAGTCCCGTTTATAACACGGGTAATAGTCCCTAAATTAGCAAGGGACCATCCTTCGCCAACCCACGATGAAGTTTCATATTCTCGTTTGCCTGAAGCATGGTAGCGCAGCGCAAGCGGAACGGAAAACTCTTTATTTCCAACCTGATACAACGGTATTGAGATTTCAGGTATACCAGTATAAAGGCCTGTGGGCGAAGAAGCATACTTAGCCATTGCCACTGCATCTGATGATGGTAAAATGGCGCTAGGGGAGTAAGTATGTTGTGCGTTTGTTAAACTAGGAAGGCACAAGAGTACTAGTACAGTCCCTGATAGCAGGAAGCGCATAAAGAGAATCATATAAAATAAATATGTAGAGTTAAATAGGTTTGCTGTGTCTACCCAGCTTTAGGAATACACCTGGATATTGGCATTTAATGTTTTCTTCTGTCCCACATTACCCCCACTTTTAACTGCAATTGCTGCCTATAAGGGGTGTGTATAGAAGGGCTGAAGTTATATTCAACTAGGTTGTATCCTCTCAAGTTTTTATGAATGGTGTAACGTTTTCCTGCTCCAAGCCTTAGCCCCTCTACCCACAGACGCTCTTGTGAACGCTCCTGCTGGTTTGGTAGCAGGATGACCTGGGTATTCAGGCGTTCATAACTGATTTGACCGTAAAAACCTTTCTTGATTTCATAACTGCCAAATGCACTATACCCCCACACACTCTCATAGGTAAAGGAGGTCCACGATGGCACAGACTTGCCTGTTGTTAACCTAGCCTGTGCAGCAGCTCCTATCTCTAGTTTATCGGTCACCAGGTAAGAAAGACGGGGGCCTAAGTCAATGCGGAAGGCTTCTCCTTTTCCTAATTGCCACTGGAATCCTGGCTGCACTCTTTTGTACCACTTCTCCCCCATTAAAGGATGCCTTTTAAAAGGGTTCTTTGGCAGATGCTTCAAACTTTTGATCTCTGTAAACCTTCCGTTGTACTTACGTAGTTTTTTTCTAGCTTTCTCTAACTGTATACTATGATCTGGCAGTATTTCTTTTGCCTGCTTTTGCAATCCTTCCTGTGAAAGATCAGGCAATGACAAATATTTCTGTTGCTGTGCTAGTTCTTCAGCATCCATCTGTAGGTAATCCTTGAGGGGGTCATTAGCAATGCCTGATTGTTCCTTAAATCCTCTTATCTCGTTATGCTTGAGTATCTGCTCCTCAAGCTTTTCATCAATATTCTGACCACTAAAAGCTGAACTGTCCATCTTTGGCAAATCTGATGCAGGCAAGTAAGGAAATTCAAATTCTGAAATCCTTTTAGATGTGACTGGATTGGGTAAAGCAGTTTTCAAATCAATCCCTTGTGGCGGTTCCCCAGATAGATTTGTATCAAACTGATAAATGTTAGAATTACTTTGAAAATTCGAATTGATATCTAACTGTTCGGCTACATGTTGGTGCTGTATCGTTGATTTTTGATCCATCATTATCGCTTTTTCAAGTAACTTTTTCAAGCTATCCTGCAAAAGTTTTGTGTCCATTCCTAAATGCTGTAAACTGTCTAGTTGTAGTTTTATCTTCTTTAGTTCGGCGTTTATGCTGTCCAGATTCTGCTGGCTAGAAGTACCTGTAGAATTGTCAGTAGATAACCGATCATTATCAGCCTTTCCTGATGTAGGATCAGGCTTGTCTGTCGTATTCTGCGCATGAGCAGAAATCAGCACGAACAGCAGGAACAAGGTAAGGATGTGGCGCATAGATATTCCAAATGTACATATTTGTAGTGTTAAAGCAAGTTACAGGTATATTATTTTAAAAATAAATTCTTTTTGTATTACAATAATTTACTAAAAATATAGTTGCCACTGCCTTAGCATATGAATCCGGTAGTCAGATATAGTCATAGCTTATGTTCTATCTACTTACATGTATTCACTATGACTTACAGCATTGTCATTTTTTTCTTTCCTTATGGTACTTTAGTTGTAGTTGTTCTCCAGGAGGCGTTTGATAGAAGTTGCATGAAAGTTCTTTCCATATCGGGTGGAGTAGCCTAGTTGATTTAATCTGTTAGCAATGTAGCGGAGTGAAGCTCCTTCTCTTTTCAAAAGGCGAGCCATCTCCCCTGCTTTGATGTTGTGCTCGTTGGTGCGGGCATTGATCTTTACAGCTTCTACACCCTTCCATTGTGCTTTTAGGGTAAGGTTCTTTGGATTGCCCAGCATAAAGCCTTGCGCTTTCTTGCTTTCCAGCGCTGACCGGGTACGCTCCGAAATCATCTTCCGCTCCTTCTCGGCCAGCGCAGCAAACAGGTGTACCGTAAAGTGATCAGCCTCCGGCAGGTCACAGGCTTTAAAGTGTACCCTGGATTCCAAGAGGGAAGAAATAAAAAACACATTCCGGCTCAAGCGGTCCAGCTTGGCTATCACCAGCAGCGCCTCATGTTTCTTGGCATAGGCAATGGCTTTCATCAACTCGGGTCGTGAATTGTTCTTTCCTGATTCCACATCGGTAAATTCAGAGAGGATCTCCCCTTCCCTGCAGAACTGTTCGACGGTTCTTCTTTGGGCTTCCAGGCCGAGGCCGGATTGTCCCTGCTTTTGGGTAGACACCCGGTAATAGGCAACGTACTTCTTCATCTGGAGGTAAAAGTAGCAGAATTTCACAAGTGTTACAATCCTTGAACGTGCGTTTAAGGATTGTAACAGTAATACCAATTGTTTACGTATTGTAAACTTTTATTACTCTTGTTTGCAGAATGTAAACTATTTTTGCTTATGTTTACAATATGTAAACTTTATAAGTGGAGTTTACGTTTTGTAAGCATATGGTTAAACCTTACGATAATGATATAGCTAATGAAAAACATTGTTGCCCAAGGCAACATGAGAGAGTTTTACGAGAAGCATCCTGATGCCAAGAATCCTTTACTTACTTGGTATGACGTAACGAAAAAAGCTGATTGGAAAACTCCACATGATGTGAAGCAAAGTTTTAAAACTGCTGACCCTATTGCCAATAGCCGAGTGGTCATCAACATTGCAGGAAATAAGTATAGATTGATTCTAGAAATAAATTATCAAAATCAGTGGGTGTACATATGCTTTATTGGAACCCATCAAGAATATGACAAAGTTGATGCTGCAACTGTCAGCATATATTAAATTATAAATTGTGTCCCTGGTTACAGAAGTGTCCGGGAGATTTTAAAACTATAAGATCGAAGAAGTAATGGTTACTGTAAAAGCGATTCATACCGAAGAAGATTACAAGGCAGCGCTTAGAAGACTTAAAGATATAATGAATGCCGGGCCAGGTACAGCAGAGGGTGAAGAAGCAGAAGTATTAGTCTTAATAATTGAAAAATACGAAGCTGATAACTTCCCTATAGAGTATCCTGATCCTATTGAAGCCATCAAGATACGTATGGAAGAGTTAGGGCTTCATGATAAAGACCTCATTAAGGCTATGGGCAATAAAAGTTCTATAAGCTTGGTGCTGAATCGCAAAAGACCACTTACCCTAGAGATGATTAGAAATCTTTCCGAATTACTGGGTCTTTCTGTTGAGCTGTTAATTCAGCCTTATGAACTTAATGCTAATAAACTGCAGCTTGCTTAAAATGTACTACCAAACTCTAAACCCAGCTAAGCGGCTGGGTTTTTCTTTGTATTCTAAAACCCCAAGCATTTAACTGTATCACCCCCTCCTTTTCATAACAAAGTACTTCAATTACTTGTATTAGGCTAGTCGTTAGATAAAAGATAAGATTGCCAGTAAATATTGATCTCATCCTTTAGCTGAACTAAAGGTCAAGTTTATTTCAATCAACTACGTCTAAGAATTAAGCAGTAGGGATCATAATGAAGCTAGCTGTAACCCAACCTTTGTATTTGTACTTATATTTATTATTATGTAATTACTGAATATGGAAACTCGATTAATTGCAATCAAGGTTGGCGATAGGCTCAAGAATGATGCTTATATGAATGAAATTCATAGAGTTGGCCAATCTGTACTAAACGTCAATTTGATTAACTATCAAAATCGTGCGATAACCTCTTCTCGTGCCCAAGCTATCTATGATTGGATAATGTCTTTGGAAAAAGCTCCTTTAAGTGTTAATGAAAGGATGAAGAGGCTTGTGAAGTTTTGCATGGAATTATCTCCTGATAGCTTAAAAGGGGATATTTCTAGTATACTAGTAGATAATGGTTGTGATTATAACTTAGTCTATAAAGACAACCTAAATGAATTTTACTCTAGAAATTATCATCCAGAAATTGTGCGTCATTCGCAAAAGCTTTTTTTGCAGCAGAACTATTTTCATGCAGTTTTTGAATCAATCAAGGCCTTTAATAACTGTGTGAAGGAGAAATCCTATTCTAATAAAGATGGCCAAGAATTAATGATGAATGTGTTTGCTCAGAACGGGGTATTAAAGCTAAATACAGGTCAGACTGAATCCGAGCAAAACGTTCAGGAAGGAGTAAAATTTCTTGCAAGTGGGTTGATGCGGACTGTTAGAAACCCTACGGCTCATGAACCTGCTCTGGACTGGCCAATTAGTAAGCAAGAGTGTTTAGATTTTTTAAGCATGATCTCCTTTTTATTTATTCAGTTAGATAAAGCGATATATTTAAGGCATAGTTGAATTCTTAACTGGTCTTAGATACAATATGGATATAATTGACTACCTACAGGAGAATTCTGGTTGGATAAGGGATATGTTTACTATCTTTTTTACTGCAACAGGGACACTGTTGGCAATTTTGACTTATCGTCGCGCTAGAGCTACTATTTTGCAGCCTAAAAGGACGGAAGTCATAAAGAAGCAGACAGAATTACTTACCTCATTTTTAACGCTTGTTTCTAAACATCACAATAGTATAGATACCGGATTAGATTATTCTTCCATATTTAATTATAATGTTGATCTGGTATTAAGAGATTATGGATTAATAGAAATTGAAAAGGACAGCGAGAGATACTTTGAATTAAATAACGATATCGCTGGCTGGATTCAGTTTTTAGAAAACGATTTTAAAGAGTATGTCTTTATCAAAGGAAGCTTGTTAGATTATGATCGCTTGATTTTTGAGAAAGATGATAGGGACAGACAGAAATTTTATGCTTCTAAAGCATTGAAAGGACATATTGTAGTTCATAGAATATTCTTTACTAAGAAGCATGAAGAATTTTATAAAGCACTAAGGGATTTCTGGAATAATCCTTTTCTTCCAACGGAAATTCAGAAGGTTTCAGAAGAAATTGGCGTGGATATTTTCATCAACTTGCATCAGGATCTACGAACCATCTTAAAGCTCCTAGTTGAGAAATATTTTGACGCAATACTGAACGAGGACTCTCCTAATAAATTGATTCTTCTACCAGAATATAGGCACCAGGAGTTGTATCGAGTTTACGAAAAAGAAAGAAAGCAGCATCGTGTCAGTTACGATATATTGAAAGCAAAAATCCGTAAACATTTAGAAATTGATTCTAAATGGTAAGTATCTCTTTCGTGATTTTACAGATATGCTTTACTGCTTCTGGTTATTATTTGTTTTTATTCCTTATTCTAACTGCCTATTTGGTAGTCATACTGGATTCAATAGGGCCTTGTAAGATGAATGCCTTAAGATCTTAATGGATATAGCTGGCTTTACGATGTTTCCATTGCTCTAATACAATTATAACCAGTTTTGAAACCTCAATCATTGTGCTAATAAAGCCAATTTTATCATCTTCACTAAAGTTGTTAGACCTTGGGCCAACAACTGTTTGAATAGATCTTTTTTGTTTGTCTTTAATTCCGGTTGCGGCCAAAAAGTGTCTTTCACTTAGGTGAATGTACCCAGATGTCTCACGATATAAGTTTAGTGTGCCAGGAAAGTGCTTATCTAAAGCAGTTGCTAAATAGTTATCTGATAATTGTTGTTTCTTGGCATCCTTGTACTTATTTATTGGCTTTCCTTCTAAATAATATGAAAACAGGTCATTGTAGTCAGGCACTAACGTAAATGCAAAAAATCTTAAAGCATTGTCAAGTTGAAGCCTTATAAGGGGTATAGCACTGATGTAATTCTCGTCTTTAGCTAGAGATGAAAAACCTCTAGATAATTGAAGAGCTCTATTGCTAACAGCAGTAGATAGTAAGTCTAGTGTATACATTTTCCCCCCTCCAGCATTCAAGATCCTTTCAGCACTCCTAATAAACTCATCTTCAAATCTGTCAAGTGATAGCAGTAAGCTCTTAAGATTTTCTTGATTATCCATTGCCATCAACTTTTTAGGTATATTATAAGGAAAACTCTATAGAGTTTTTAGATGGTTACTGATATCATTCATAATATCAGCTAGTTCCGAATTACTAAATTTTCCTCGCTTTATGCTTTCTGAAATCATTGTTTTAAAATCCTCCCAAGGAATTTCACTAGAACCAGCTTTATTAAATTTCCCTGCAGGAGTGTCATATCTGTTTCTTATTGATTTATCTTTTTTGTCCCATGTTGCTTTTCCCCATTCTATTGAATGATTAGCTGTTGGCTGGACTTTTTCATCTACTTCCATTTTTATTTAAAATTTTGATGATGTGCTATTATCCATTAATTAATATCAAATATAAATTTTATTTGCCAAAGTGGGGGTGAAATTTGAGATGGCTACTTACAATCGATTTGAAAGAAGGATAAACGCAAAATCTAACGACAGATCATGTTATAAATTTTTCATCGACATTCAAGGCAAAGCAAGTTCAAGCATATAAATGCTAAACATATTAGTGTTAAACCTAATTAATTTAGTAATTCGACTGAACTTTGGAAAATATAGCCAGTATGATTGCTTTGGTTGACTGCAATAATTTTTATGTTTCGTGCGAAAGAGTGTTTGACCCTTCCCTAAAGGGTAGAGCTGTCATGGTCCTTTCTAATAATGATGGGTGCGCCGTTGCCCGCTGCAACCTTGTTAAATCGCTTGGTATTCGCATGGGACAGCCAGCTTTTGAAGTCAAAGACCTGATTGAAAAGCATAATATTGCTGTCTTTAGCTCTAATTATACCCTTTATGGCGATATGTCAGAGCGTGTAATGACTACCCTTAGAAGATTTACGCCTAACCTGGAAGTCTACTCTATAGACGAGGCTTTTCTTGATCTAAGAGGCATGGATTGGGATCTTCAAGAATACGGTGATCAGATTAAAGCTGCTGTTTTCAAAAATCAGGGTATCCCTACTTGCGTAGGTATCGCTCCTACAAAAGCTCTGGCTAAAGTGGCCAATTATCAGGCAAAGAAAAACCCTCTTCATAAAAAGCGTGGTGTCTTCCTTATCAACGAGAGTAACAGGGAGCAGATCTTGAAAGACTTTCCAATAGAAGAAGTTTGGGGTATTGGCTCACGCCATGCTGCTAGGCTCCAGGCCCAGAAGTGTTTTACCGCTTTAGACTTTACTAATCTACCGGAACATTGGGTAAAAAAAGAAATGGCTGTTGTGGGGCTTCGCCTCCAGAAAGAATTGAAGGGTATTCCCTGCTTATCACTTGAGCTTGTGCAGCAGGCTAAAAAAAATATTTGCACTAGCAGAAGCTTTGGGAAAGATAGCACTGAACTTTCTACTCTTAGAGAGGCCGTTAGTTGTTACGCTTCCAGATGTTCTTTTAAGCTCCGTAGGGATAAAACTTGTGCTGCTGCAGTAACAGTCTTCATCAACACGAATTACTTTAAACCTGGTTTGCCTCAATATGGAAACAGCCAAACAATTCTACTCCCTGAAGCAAGTTCAGATAGCATAGTAATTATAAAAGCTGCTCTTAAAGGACTTAAAATGATTTTTAAAGAAGGCTTCTCGTATAAAAAAGCTGGAGTAATCGTTTCTGAAATTGTTCCGGAGCACCAGGTACAAAAGGATCTCTTTGCTCCAGCTCCAGTAGACAGCCCGCTAATGAAAATCCTGGATAAATTAAACTCTAGATATGGTCAGGAAAAAGTTAGAGTAGCTTCGCAAGGCTTTGGCCGCAGCTGGCACCTTCGACAAGAAAAACTTTCACCTTGCTATACCACTAGGTTATCTGAAATTATTAGTGTTAAAGCTTGATGCTAGTGTATAACCAATGCTTTGAAATAGAATTGAATTTGGATAAATTGTGGATCTAATTTCAAATTGTGCTGTTTTTTTAATTGAATAAGGCTTTACTAAATGCGAGACTTTATATTAGCCCTAAATGCAATGTTACTAGTAATATTCGCTATCTGGGCTTTTCAGACAAATTTTGAATGGGAACCTGTTGCAGGTTTTTTAGGAGGCCTTTCTGCTTTGTTATATCAAATCTGGGAAAGATCAAAGCATAAAGATGTATCTGATATTAATACCAAATCTGAACCTATAGTAAATACTATTTCAAACAATGCTTCTAATGTTGTTCATGTTAATGTAGGTACCTCAGAAAAAGAAACAGTTCAAAATAATGTTATAAATCCTTTTCCTGCTGAAATGTCCTCCAATGAAAGAGATGCAGCAATTGAGTTGATGAAGCAGAAGCTTAATATATTATTCATTGATGATGATACTAAGTTTAATATAGTTAAAGTATTGAGAGATAGTGGCTGGAAAAAAACAAGAACTATTGCAGATATTAAGAGCTTAGATATGACTACAGTAAAAGATAGTGATATGTATTTTGTTGATATTAATGGAGTTGGAAAGTTCTTGGAATTGCCAAACGAAGGACTTGATCTTGCTTTGATGTTAAAGGAGAAATATCCAAACAAGAAAGTAGTTATCTATTCAGCTAGTCCTACAGGTCGCGTTTTTCATAAAGCATGGGATATGTGCGACAGAATAGATAAAAATGCGCTTCCATCACAGTTTACAAATACAGTAGAGAATTATAGTCTTGACCTTTATAAGCTTGAGAAATGAATCCTTTTTATTACGCAATAGATGATAAAGGTGAATTTGTATTTGGTCATTTTCCTTCTGAATTAGCCTATGTCATTAAGGATAAACCCGCTTCTGGTTCTATTATTGATGTTGTCATAGATAAGAAAAAATATAAAGCCAGATTTGGTTGGGATGAAACTAAACATGGTACAATATATGTGCTTGCCACAGAAGAAAAGTACCTCACAAGTGCGAAGACTTTTAAAACACTGATGCAAATCAGTATTCAATCTTTAGAATCTTTGTCTCACTTTAAAAATAAGATCGTTTCTGAACAGAACGACCTTACTGATGAATTAATACACAACTTAAAGTCTCAAAATGCCTATAGTATTCAAAATCTATACGCTTTGATTCCACAACATGTCCTATCTCAAAACTACACTAAGCAGCAAGAACAGGTTAGAAAGATCATAACCGCCCAGCCCCTTGTAACGGTAAATACATTGTTGAACTTGATTAAATTTAACCTGGCCACAAAAATTGAATTTACCGTATTTGATAGAACAATGAAGGAAAATTGGGCAGTCGATAAAAAGAACTATTCTATCAGAGCTGCTATACTTGATATACTTACAATCTTCATAGCTGATTTTGAAAAAAGACATATAGAGGTTTCACTTGCTGCTAGTGAAAAAAGGTTTGATATTGATTTTGATACCTTAAGTGTGTCTCTATATTTTATTCTTGAAAATGCGACCAAGTACTGCTGCTCATACACACCATTAAAAATTTTCTTCAAAGAAGAAAATGATTGTTTTGCAGTAGTCTTTGATATGATCTCTTTAAAAATTGAAGATGATGAAGCTACAAAGATCTTTGACAAAGCCGTTAGAGGCCGTCATGCAGTAAGTGCTCGTATAAAGGGTGATGGTTTAGGTATGTATAGAATTCTTAAAACACTAAAATTTAATAATGCTGAAATAGAAGTTACTCCACGTATTACTCATAAGAATAAAACTGCAGGAAGTACTATATATGAAAATAATCAATTCAAGCTAAAATTTATGGGACAGCAGAGTTGGTTCTCTGGGGTTCGATAAGGTTACCTTTCTTGCGCCATTCTTCTAAAAGCTCTTTGATGTGAGCTGAACCCCACACTCCCCACATACTATGTTAAGCTCTGGTTTTCCCCATGCATTTACCCCACACGTAGAACAACTGTATTTGATTTTCCTTTTTTTCTCCCTTTCCTCTAACTGGCTTTTTCTTAATGACTTTATCTCATCTTCTTCCTCTGGATCCTGGCCTGCAAACCTTCCTTCAGTACATTGAAAGGGTAGGCTCCATTCTTTGGCCATCTGATTGAAAGCTTTATCAAAAGCACCTCCAGCTTTGATTACATGGGTAACACGTTGGCCTGTCCTTTTCCCTTCTATACTTCCATTATCTGTTGGGATCAACCCTACTTCTTCCATTTTATCAGCCCATTCTTCATTGTGGTAACCTCTTCTCGATGGTGTACCAAAACATTCTTGCCAATGATGGACCATTTCATGCACCAGAGTAGCAAACACTTCTTTTGGGGTTCTATCCATGCTGGTAGGAGTTAAGCTAATCTCGTGATAGATAGCTTTATTCTGGTTGTACCAACGCTTTGGTGCAAAAAATCCATGTGCAGAAGGCATCCTGCTAAAATTTAGAAACACACCAGGTAGCTCATTCTTGAAGAGCACTTCATTGAAGTAATCAAAAGCTTTCTGATACGCTTGAAATTGAGGTAGTGTAACTTGGCTCATTGTAAATGTATCGTACGTTAGAATATATAAAATACTGCTTTCAGTATCAATGGCCAGTAGTGAATTCAAACCGGATGAATGGCGCAAGAAAGTTATAGATCTATATTAATGTGTGATATTTGTTATTTTATTACTTCCAGTTGTTTGTCATGTGTTACTCAAGCTATTATTGCGCATAATTTAATTCCAAAATATAAGTTGTTATGCGCATAATTACTAAACAGGTTTCAAAAGCTCTCATGCTTTCTATGCTTGCCTTTGCAGCCTTCAGCTGCTCTAAAGAGGATGAACCCTTGCCAGAAACTGGTATGGAGCTTACAGTTGTCGATGAAATCGGCAACCCTGTAAAAGGAGCTACGGTGAAGGTTTATGCTGACTTTGAAGGATACCGTACAGAAGATCCAAGTAAACTTATAGGATCTGCTGAAACTTCTGATCTAGGCAAAGCTTCGCTAATGAATGGACTAGAGGCAAAGCAGTATTTCTTTAGTATTAAACATACTGCCTCTAGCATTAAAACTAACTGGGAAGGTGCTAACACAACCGTGGGTGCTCTTACAGCAAATAAGGTAAATACCACTAACGTAGTCATTAAAGATAATGCCGTTAACTATCTTGCAGGTGATAACAAGAAATGGAAAATTCACCAAATCTTCATTAATGATGAAGATTGGACTGCAGAATTTGATGCTTGCTGGTTAGACAACGTTACAACCTTCTACAAAGACAAGACTATTCTTTTCGCTGAAGGCAATACCAAGTGCGCTAGCAGTGATCCTCAATCTTACAATGGTACGTTTTCAATAAATGGTACTACCTTTACTACTGTCGATGACATCGATGGCCAGGATTCCTCTACTATTACCGAATTAACTGGCGGTACTTTTACACTGGCTCAACAAGACGCTGAAGGAAATATCATTGAGATAACCTATAAGATGTTCCAGTAATTTAGCTCATTAAGCGTTTCATATATAATCTAAAAGGGCAGCCAGTTTGGTTGTCCTTTTTTTTCTCTTTTTTTACCGCTGCTAGCCCACTTTCTACTTAGGCAGTAACGTCCAGTTAATAAGGTTTTGATTCCTTTTCCTTGGGCGTTTTAACGGCATTCGGGAAGTCAATCTCTCCGCTTCTCTTCGAGGATCTCCAACAATTCCCTCATTGTCTAACGCTTCGGTTATACTATACAATCCTCGCTGCAAAACCGAACCAGACATTAATCTATCATATCCGAAATCTAAGGGTCTCTCGGGACAGCTCGCCTTCGGTCAAAAAAAAATTAAGGTCTCCCAGAGGGAACCCTCCTGAATTTTTTGTCTCCCTTCAGCTCTCAAGTCCCTCCATACCCTTTAACCCACTACTATAATAAATTACTGTACCACTTTAAATTACATAGCCATGAAAACTACTTTTTCAATCCAGTACACTAATTCTCGTAATTGGACTATTCAGTATGTTGGATATAAGCTTGATCTTGAGAAAGAAGAGATCCAATACATAGCCCATGAATTGGGCTACAAAAGCTTTAGCCAGATGCTCAAAGCTTTCTTTAACAAAGTCCCAGGCTTTAAGACTTTTCAGATTGACTACACTCATCCGATCAAAGATATTGTAGTACGGCACATGATGAAATTCGCTAGACTTCCCTTTTAACCAAATTTTTCAAGGGGGCTTTCTAGGCTCCCTTTTTTACTGAATCATCAAAGAGCACCACTAAGGTGCTCTTCTTTTTTTCATCTAAATATCAATACAATGCAGACAGTAGAAGACTTTCCCAAAGTTGGTAATTACAGTTTTCAATTGGATATCGAAGGCTGGCCACTCAAAGTAACATATAAGTACCACTACATTAAAGGAGAGCGTTTTGAAGGCTTTCATTTGCCGATAGATGATGAAAGCTTTCATCATGTACACTTTGAATTTCGAGGCAGAACCGCTAGTGAAACTGGCTACAGAAGCCACTTTTGCAATGTTCAGCAGCTAGTAAGAGATCCCTATACTTCAGCCTGGCTCATGGCTCAAGGATTCTATAAGGAATTGAAAAAGAAGCATCCCCAGCTCATAGCCCGAGAAGTTCAACTATCACTTTTTTAACGCTAACTGCCATGAAAAACCTAATTTCAAAGCACGGTTTTAGCCAATTGATCGTGAGCTATAAAGAACCAGCTCACATTTCTGGTATCGAAGAACATGGTAAAAAAGTGTATCATGCTATAAGCAGCCTAGATTATCAATTCTTATTCCATAAGCCTCTTAGTAGCTCAACTGATTGGAATAATTACTGCAGCTTTACCAGGAACTGTAAAATCATGAAAAGATAGATAGCCCAACTTAGGAAACCGGATTTGCTTTATCTCCAAGAGGTGATGCAATTTGATGAAAGAGATGCTTTTGCTATTAACAAAAGACTTTTCATTTTATCTGTAGTAGAAGTACTTGATATCATTTTCTAAAAAGGGGATTTCCCCTTTTTTATAGATGCCCCTAAAGTAAGCACCCCCCTTCAGGCCAATCGCTCCAGCCAAACACTCGCCTTCCGTTCCGCTTCGCTGCTCTCCAGGCTCCTGTTCCGCTTTCGCTCCCCGCTGCCACCGGCAGCTTAGCCCCACAAAGCCCCCCACAACCAAAGCTAATCAGCCCGTGGCCAACCAGTTTCATTAAGCTAAGCGAACTATTGTATGTTCTTATAAAGTTGTGGGATCGTAATAGGCTTGAGTACCTAGAAAAGGTAAAGGTGCTGCTATTGAATAGGGTAATTACATTTAGAATACCTCCTGTCTTAAAAGATGAACTCTATTGTTTATCGTTTAAGACAGGAGGTTTCTATTCTGTCCCTTAGTTCAATACTTCGTGATGTTTAGCATTTCCAGTATAAAAATAAGTTTTCTTCTATTCAAAGATAAGCTGTTTCATCTCCACTATTTCATCTCCTTCAACTATACGTAGTATGTAGTTTCCTTTCATAAAAGCCCGGGTGTCAAAGGTATACTTGTTACCATTCATAATATAACTTTTCACCAAGCTACCATCAGAAACTTTGTATAGTTCTAACTTAACACGTGCTACGGGTGCTTTTGCATTAGATTCGGAGCCATCTGATGATTTAGTTATACTTCTAACAGTAATATTGTCCGATGTTGGATTGGGCGATACTGAATATGAATAAAGGTTGTTACAGGATTGAACTTGTACAAAGTAAGGATATGTTCTTGAACCGCAGGCTGTGTTGATTGTCAACATTATTTGAACGCTCCCTGTACTACTACCTGTTCTAATTTCTGTCTCCCTCCAGGTAGGATTTACATTATTCTCCTGTTCTACTGTCCATCCAAATGGAAGTCCCCAGCTGTAGCTTAAGATAGGTATACCACTATAATTATTAACATCAAACCAATAATATTCATTGGTACACACACTTGTCGGTCCAGAAATAACCAGATCTTCATCAGCTATTCCATATGGAATTTCTTTTCTATCAGTTAATATTCCACATGGTGTGTTCACACTTACTTGTAACCAATACTGTCCATTAGAGGAACCTGTAACCGTAATACTGTTACTTCCATGTCCAGATTGTATCTGAAGACCTGAACCAACTGTCCAGTTATAAGATAAAGCATTTGGTCCTAAATCAGGAATGGAATAAACAACTGCACCACCGCTGCAAATGTCTCCACCCCCAGAAGTTATAGTTATATCCGGTGCGCACTCATTTGTACATGCGTTGGCATTATGAGCAGTGTTTTCCATCTCATCAAATATCCATTCAGCGTTTCTGGCCGTAAATGCAGTATGGGGAATGTTGAATATAGTGGAGGCACCTATTCTATTTTGTGTAATAAAATTATCAGCCCTTGTGGGATGCGCATAGCTAATGCCATTAGAGTATGTAGCATATAAGGATGTTATATTTACATTGACTACGTCTAATGCACTGACAGTCGGTACGAAAGTGAATTCACCGGTTAAATTTCCATTACCACTTAAACTAAGAAATTCGCCCCAGTGGATTAATTCTTCTTCTACTTCAGTCTCTATAAGACTGTTAGTTCCGCCAGGGGCTCCATCCCAGGGCAAAAGGTTAGTAGGTGCATTGATATTTCTGTTTATGAGGTCTATGTTAATGTTGAGATACCAAAATAAACGGAATGTGTAGTGTAGATTTACATAAGTAATTCTTCTACTAGTTGCATTGGGTGATGGCAATGCATTGATGATAGCATTTCCTTTCATGCCTGTTCTGTAAATCCATGGAATAGGAGAGATGTAAAACTCTCCACTGCCTGAGGCCAGCTCTGAATGTGGAGCAAATAATTCATTTCCACATTCAGATCCCTGGCTAGTAGCTATAAATTCATAATCCGGTTCAGTATCACCTTCATTGAAAGTAACCATCGGCTGGTAAATATTATTCAAGAATGTGTTTTGTACAGCCACTCCGTCTACAGAACGAACAATCAACATTTGAGTAGTTGCTGGTGCATTGAATAAATCAACTGCAGCTTGAAGTTGTTCAGACATACCTGCTAGTTTTATGCCTCTTGTGACAACATTAGGTAGTGTAGTAAATAAATGCTGAAAGCCTAATGGTACATTGGCCCCCCGGTGAGGACTATCATGGGTAATGAGTAGTCTTGTTTGAGGGTCCAAGCCTGCTTTGGTCATTCGAGCTAAGCCATAGCGGCTTACTAATCCACCCATACTAATACCCATCACGACATTATCTTCCGCTCCAATAGCTTTATTACTGTTAACCCAGTTTACTACCTCTTCAAAGAGTGCAGCATTTCGCAGAATATCGTCAGTTCCATCTCGATAATTCAAGAATATTAAATCGTAGCCTGCCAGATCCAATTCATCATTGAAATTAAACTGATTAGGTGTATTGATACGATCTATAAAGTTCTCATAATTATAGGGGTTAGCCAATGTTGTTGATATCGAAGATGGATCATATCCTTCCAGAACAATAAAAGGTCTGTCCAGTATACCATCATTATTATTACCATAAGCAATAAAGATATCACCACCTGAATGAGTAGCATTTGGACCAAATGCTACCGTCTGATCAGCTGTTTCAGGATAAGCTAAGGTTGTGACTCCTGCAACATTTTCTACCTCAATTTGGGAGTAACATTGCATTGTGCTGTTATCGGTAAAGGTAATCTTAATCTTTATCAGCTTAAGCCCGGTGCTACTGTAGGTTGCCGATACAGGGGAATCCCAGGTGGCAGCTACGTATCCATTACCATTTGCAAAATCAACAGCAAGCGATTGTACAGCTTTACCAGTAGTGTTATAAAACAGATTGCTTTTGAAAACTAGTGAAACTGTTCCATTTTTGATGCGGTTTTTAGTGGGGCTTGCAATAAATAGGTTTTGTTGCAGATATGGACTTTGTGTTCTTCCCGCTACATCCTTTACCTGCTCGTTTTCGTATTTTAACAGATTCTGAATGAAAGCGTCGCCCCTGATATAGCTGTAGCGGGAGTATACCATGGCAATAGGAATAGCTGCTGAACTTGCAGTTGTATTCTTAATAGAGCTATTGACTGAAGGTAAGTTTCCTAAGGGATTAGTACCGTATATTCTGGATGATTGTAGAGAAGCGTAAGCCATACGCCACACATCCATGTTAACGCGGTTACTGTCAGTTAATACCCCATTAAAAATATCTAGAGGTACAAATGCACCACCAAATTCTTCTAAAAAACCTGTTGGTACTTGCGATTTATCTAATTGCGCAAACATGTAGTCAAGTTTTCCCGCCACCGGATCAGTAGAAGTAGAATATGTTATCACTAGCTTTGGACGTATACTGCTGTTAGAGTGGTTCTCACTAGCATAGGTACGACTGCGGTAATAAGCTTCGTTTTCCAGGCGCATTTTTAACCCATAGTTTGTAGCCGGACTGTTAACCCAACCCTGCACAAAAGAGGTAATATCTACCTGTATGTTTTCAGTAGTAGACGCAGATGCAGGATACCATATACGGCCAGTGGTAGTAGTGGCAGGCTGGTTATTCCAGGTTACAGCTGTTTCGCTCCAGTTACCGGTTACTTTTTCAAAATATATGGCATTAGAGCCGCTCAACTGGCTGTTGCCATTCCAGGCAGAACTACTGGTAACGGTGGGATCACTATATAGGTACAGTTTTGCGCTCTGTATAGTTACACCGGCAGGAATAGAGCTTAAATTGAACTTTACAAGTGTCCTTTTATAGTCTGCACCTCCATTTGTCCAGGCTGTTGCAGCAAAATGAGAATATGTTGCATAATTCGTGTTACCACTTTTGCTGTAAAGAAGCGCATCTGTCCAGTTGATACCTGAACTTATTGTAACTGTGGTTTGGGCAAGTACATGATAGGTGCAACCTAAAAGTAATGTGCATAGGAGTGCCAGCCCCCTTTTTGAAAGCGGTTGAGGAATCTGCATGATAATGTTGGGTTGAGTTGTGTTAAAAAGTTAAAAGAGCAGGATTAAAGCCTATAATCGAATCTTCCTTCGGTTACCCGAATGGTATCGCAACCTGGCTTGGCCAGGGTAAAGTTAAAAGTGCCAGAGATAATGCCTGCCTCCATATCCAGACGATTGATATGTAAAGATCCATCATAGAACACATCTGTTTCTCCATCTTTAAGTGTACAATTTCTACTTCTAAAGCGGAGAGTCGCATCTTGAGAATTAAAGGAATAAAAGCCTTCTCTGTCTACATTACCCATTCCAATCTGCATATACTGTTCTGTATTAGAATCTTTGTTAAGAATTCTGTAGGCTCTTATATCGAGCAATCCTCCCTCATATCCTGGATCATAAAGTACTGTTAACGGTGGAGTGAAAAAGTCTGGTCTACCCTTTGGTATCCATACCTCTCCATTGACAAGAGCACCAAAGGTTCGCTCACCTGTTAGGGTAGCCGGTGGAAGAGAAGGTTCAGGATCATCTTTTTTGCAGGAGAAGAATAGCAGGCAAATCAGCAAAGGAATTGTGAGTGAAAATATTTTAGCTGTCATTCTATTTTATTTAAAAATCTAGCTCTAGATCCTGTGCAGATAAAAAATATTCGTCTTTAGTATACATTTGTCTCTGATTCCGAGTTTCCACTCGTAAAGCCTGCAATCGATTGAACTGATCTTCCGTCAAAACCTTTTTAAGCTTTTGATATGCTTGCTCATTTTGAGCTTTGATGGATTCTCTTGTGAGCTTTTTTTGATCATTTTTTATAATCTTTTGGATTTGTTTTGATCTTTCCTGGAGAAGGATCAACACTTCCTTTTCTTGTTGTTCTGTAAGTGAAACTTCATGATTGATCTTCTTTAGAAGAACCATAGATAGTTCTTGTTGCACAACATTAAGCGTGTCTTGCGCATAACAGTTAAATGCTGTTAATGCACATAGAAGGAAAAGTAGGCTTAGAGCTTTTTTCATATAGGCTATATTTAGATGAGAAGAATTAGATTATTTAATCTAATCATTAATAACAATATAAGCAAGCGCTTGTGGCAACAATATTTGACTATCGATAATTGCAGTACTTACTGCTTTTTTAGGCTTAGTACCTCAAATTGTTTTCATTTTGCAAGCAGGCATTGAGCCTTAAGCAAAATGAAGCTCTTACCGAACCCTCGCTGCCAGACCGAACCAGACATTAATCTATCATAGCCGAAATCTAAGGGTCTCTCGGGACAGCTCGCCTCCGGTCAAAAAAAAATCTCCACCCTACGGGTAGTATTTTTTGTCTCCCTCCGGCTCTCAAGTCCCTCCATACCCTTTAACCCACGACTATAATAAATTACTGTATAACATTAAATAACAAAACCATGTCACACAATTTAGCGATCAACCCAAAAACTCAAAATGCTTCATTCTTTACAGTTAGAGAAAAAGCTTGGCACAAATTAGGCTTAGTCCTGGACAACTGCCCTACTTCACAAGAAGCTATTGTATATGCAGGCTTGGACTATACAGTAGAAAAAGCACAACTGCAGGCTTACACGCTCCCCCTGGTGCCAGATGCTAAAATTGAGCATGACAACTGCCCATACTCAACTGTCAGAGATCTTTATGCCACCGTTCGCACTGACAACATGGACACGCTTGGGGTAGTAGGCAAAAACTACCATATTGTCCAGAACAAGGATGCTTTTGGTTTCTTTGATTCAATTGTAGGAAAGGGAGCAGCGATATATGAAACAGCTGGAGCTTTAGGAAAAGGTGAAGTAACTTTCATATCGGCTAAACTGCCCTCTAACATTAGAGTAAATGTAAATGGCAAAGAGGATATGATAGATAAGTACCTGTTGCTTACTAACTCCCATGATGGAAGTGCAGCTATCAGGATCCTTTTTACACCGGTTAGAGTAGTTTGTAATAACACACTCAACTTGGCTCTAAGAAGCAATGAAGGCATCTCCATTCGCCACACTTCCAGAGTGTATGATGAAATTGAGAAAGCGGCTGAACTCTTAGGGATCATTAACAAAGAGTACAATAAGGCTGAAGAGACCTATCAGCACCTGGCCAATATCAAAATTACAGATAAAGCCCTCCGTGAGTATATTGATATCATCTTTCCTTCTAAAGAGGAAAACGAAGAAGTATCAACCAGACTGGCTAACATCAGAAAGAAGGTATTTGAATACACGATGGATGGCGCAGGCCAGGATGATATTAGAGGTACAGCTTGGGCAGCTTACAATGGTGTTACTGGCTATTTCCAGAATGTTAGAACCTATGGTGATTATGAAAAACTCTTTAAGACAAACATTCTTGGATCAGGACATTCAGTGATGCATACAGCACTCAAAGAGGCTCTTAAATTAGCCTAAATAAAAAGGGGATTTCCCCTTTTTTATAGATGCCCTAAAATAAGCACCCCCCTTCAGGCCATACGCTCCAGCCAAACACTTACCATCCGTTGCGCTATCGCTGCTCTCCTGGCTCCTGTTCCGCTTACGCTCCCCGCTGCCACCGGCAGCTTAGCCCCACAAAGCCCCCCCACAACCAAAGCTAATCAGCCCGTGGCCACCAGCTCACCCACGGTCCACCGGCAACAGGTCATTTTGCAAGCAGGCATCGAGCCTTAAGCAAAATGAAGCTCTTACCGAACCCTCGCTGCAAAACCGAACCAGATATTAATCTATCGTATCCGAAATTTCTGGGTTACTCACCACACGAGGCAAGGTAGTATCAAAAAAATCTCCACCCTGTCGGGTAGTATTTTTTTGCTCTCCACCTTGCACTTAGTGGCTCGTCAACCCAGGCCCATACTGCTACAATAAATTAATGTATCACTTAACATTTATCAGTTATGGGACTTTTCACTCAAGAAATCGAAAACAAGCTTGAAGCTCAATTCTCCTTTGAGCATTCATTAGAAAATCTGAATGTGATCTGTAAAGCAGTTACTGCTTGGGGCGAAGGTGTTCTCTACTTTGTATCCCAAGATCCTGTATTCAAGCATTTTCTATTGTGTTTACAGGTCAATGATGGTATTGCAGAATTCAGATCAGTTTGTAAAACTGACATTGACATTCCACCCCTACGTTTAGATCCTGATTTTAAAGAAATGAATGCAATGGAAGTCTTCAGACGACTTAGTGCAGGGGATAATGTTTGATTAGTTTTTAACCTATAGGGGGCCAATTGGCTCCCTTTTTTTTACATCTCAATTATAAAATCATGGCATCTAAAGCAAGACACTTACTTACTGATAAACGCAATGAAAAAACTGCCTTAATCAAATATTACACCCAACAGAAAAACAATGAAGAATTTGATGATGATACACTGCAATATTATTTCGGACTTCTAACAGCAACCGAAATCTTCATTAAAGAACTTCAATGTATGATAGATGCTATCGAAGATGAAGAGATAGCTAAAGAGAACAGCATAACAGGGGGCAATTAGCTCCCTTTTTTTTCTTTCAATTGTATCGTACGATACAAATTTTAACTAAACAATATCAATATGAAAACTCAAGACGTACCCGTTGAATTACGCTCATTTTGGAAAGTGTTTGAGCCTCTAACCCGTAGATTTGATTACGGCCAAGTTTTTGACGATTATTTAAGTATGTTGATGAATTGGTTTACTGTACCTGGTGAAAAAGGATGCGGTACAGAGTGCTTTACCAAGTACACCGATAAAGAAAGGCTGATGTTTTCCGATCTGCTTAAAGAAACTATACTAACTTACCAAAAGCAGATTAGTACAAAAGAATGGTACGACTTCTTCGGAAATTTCTACATGGAGCTGGCCAGCCGGGGAAAGCAGTCCAGATTAGGACAGTTTTTCACACCTGATCCTATCGTAGATATGATGGTGCAAATACAAGGCTGCTCCAAAGAAATGACCGGAAAGGGCTTGCGAATCAACGACCCTGCTTGTGGATCCGGTAGGTTCCTAATTTCCTTTCATGCTCACGCACCTGGTAACTATGTGTTTGGTGAGGATCTTGACTTAATCTGCTGCAAAATGTCCTGTATCAACCTTCTGCTACATGGGTGTGAGGGTGAAATAGTTCATCACAACAGCTTGGATCCGAACGACTACATACAAGGCTGGAGAATAAACGTTATGTTAAGAAAAACCGGCCTGCCTTCCATACAGGATCTGCCCAAAGAAAAAAGCATAATTTACCAAATGTGGCAAAATAGGCTAAAAGAGAAAGAGGAAGAAAAAGAGGCTGTAGTAGAAGTTGCTGCCCAAAATGTAGAAATCAAGAAGCAACCAAAGCCAAAACAAGCTCCTGGCCAGCTTACATTATTTTAGAAGGGGATTTCCCCTTTTTTATAGATGCCCTCTTAGTAACTGAATTACATTTCACCCCAGCTTGCAAGCTCCAGGAATAAAGACCATTCCGCTACGCTGCATTCATTTTTATACCTTACGCAAGCAATGTAGATCTAACCCGCAAGTGCAGGAGTGGTACATCTGGGCATTCGCTACGTTACCCTACATTCGCTTCGCTTCTTCCGGAGTACTTCGCTCCAGCTCCAGAAATACCACACCTGCCCAATCGAACCAACCTACCATAACCCCATTTAACACCAACCCCTGCAGGCCATTCGCTCCAGCCAAACACTCCCCATCCGTTCCGCTTCGCTGCTCTCCTGGCTCCTGTTCCGCTTTCGCTCCCCGCTGCCACCTGCAGCTTAGCCCCTCAAAGTCTACCCATACCCAAAGCTAATCAGCCCGTGGCCTCCAGCTCACACACTGGCCGCCAGCACCAAGTCATTTATAGCTTGATTATATTTCACCCCAACTTGCAAGCTCCAGGAGTAAAGACCATTCCGCTACGCTGCATTCATCTTTACACCTTTCGCAAGCAATGTAGATCTAACCCGCAAGTGCAGGAAGTGGTATTGTGCTTTCACTACGTTACCCTGCATACGCTCCGTTTCTCTTCGCTCCTTCCGGTCCACTACGCTACAGCCCTAACACCACACCCTGCACAAGCTACCAGAGCTGCATAATAGAAACCTAAATAATTCATGGCTTCGGTCAAAGGCCAGAAGAACATCACCGCATTTATTTCGCATCTCTCCGGCACTTCTGTGCAAAGGTAGGATCCTCTCTATTTCTTACCCGCAATAGAAAATTAAAAAAATCTCCACCCTGCAGGTAGTATTTTTTTACCTGGCTATCGCCCTATTTTCTACTTGCAGCTAAAAAAGAGGATCCTTTTTTTCTGCCGAAAGGCGACGGAAAGAGGAAGCTCAATAAATGCTCCTGCAGAGCTTTTT